>Ga0187784_10000070_pt1 | contig 60985 bp, 57 predicted proteins | sample 1015_SJ02_MP15_2_FD_132964 | JGI IMG/M metagenome (GOLD analysis project Ga0187784, IMG submission 132964) | Tropical peat soil microbial communities from peatlands in Department of Meta, Colombia - 1015_SJ02_MP15_20_MG | ecosystem: Environmental > Terrestrial > Soil > Wetlands > Peat | place...
CACGTCAATGGCGGCCTCTATAGTGCTGCCTGACGGGAAAGCCGCACGATCGCCGGGAAAGCTTGATGGACAAGCAACTCGACAAGCGCCTTACCGTACACGCCGAGCGTGATCACGCGACGGCGCCGACTGAAATCACGCGAAATGTATGCATTTCGCCGCCGTCGTCTTTGATCGAGACGTATTCGCCGGGCCTGAAAGCGTGCGCGCCGAAACGGTAGCCGGACTCGTCGTCGTGCTCCGCCATGCCGCTGTAATCGAACACCCAGCGCGCGTGCTCCGGCCCGCCCGGCTTGTGCACGAGATGCCCGATTTCCTCCTCGCCGCCCCAGAAGCGGCGCACGCGGCAGTGGTCGCGGTGCTGACGCCACAGCGTCGGATCGATGTGCCCGCTTCCATCGAGCGGCGCCACGATCTCATAGCCATGGCTGGTCGATCCGGCGGGAAACTCCTTCGAACGGGCGAGTTCGAGGCGGATGCGTTTGAATGCATGCGGCAATTGGCTCATGACGGGTTTATTCATTGTCATCCATCGATGCGTGAGAAATCCGTCGCAGGCTTTTCATCCCCGCGTCATGCGGCGTTCAGTTGTTTGTGCTCGGCTTTCGGCGGCTGCGGCTTCGTGGCTCCGGCGCTGCCGTTGCCCTTTTGCCCGCCCTGGCGGACGGGCCGGCCCAGATCCCTGGTTTGGTATTCTCCCCACGCCAATACCAATCCGAAGGCGACGAAGACCGCGACAATGGCGGCGATGATCAATGCATCGGTGCTCGACATGGCCAGCTCCTTTTGTCGTCATCATGACGGTGCAGGCGGCGCCGGCTTTGACATGGATCAAATGGCTTCCGCGGGTTGAGCCAGATCAACACAGCGCGCGGCGGCGCATGCGATTGCGACAGCGGTCGCCAAAAAGGGGGTTGCAATGACCGAATCCAACTTTGACCGCGGAGTGATTTTCATCCTGCGCATCATGATGGGCTGGACGTTCCTCTATGCCGGCATTTGGCAAATTTGGGAGAATTTCGACACGGCCGGCTTTTTGAACCACGTCGTCACGTTCCACGACTTCTTCTCGGTGTTCGCCAGGCCGGCGATGCTCCCTTACACCGATTTTCTGGTGAAATGGGGCCATTTGCTGATCGGTTTGTCGCTGGTCTTCGGCCTTCTGGTTCGCGTCAGCGGACCGTTCGCGGTGCTGTTGATGATCACTTATTATTTCGCGCACATGGAGTTTCCGTTCATCGAGAACCATCTCAATTATATCGTCGACTTCCATCTCGTTTACGCCACCGTGATCGCCTACCTGATCGCGCATCGCGCCGGTCACGTCTGGGGACTTGACGGTTTGCTGGAGCACACGCACATGGTCGAGCGTTTTCCGGCGTTGCGGCCGCTCGTCGGATGACGAACGAGCGCAAAGCGGAGCGCTCCTCCTCGCCGAGTATTATGTGGTATTGGGCTGCGCAACGGCGCTTTCGTCGCGCCGGCTTCGAGGGGGCAGCCGCGCGGCCGGCGCCGTGTCAATCCCTGTCGATGTTTGAATTCATAAAGCATCTTCCTTCAAATGGGCTTGCGCTTTCTTCCCGTGCAGGAAAATGCCTCCACCCGCCTGCTAGAGTGAAAGCAAACGGCGCTGCATAACGTCGGCCAAGCGATGTCAACCTATCGTCTCGACACATTGTTCTCGGCGCGGTCCATCGCCGTTATCGGCGGCTCGCCGCGAAAAACGTCCGTCGGCCGCGCCGTGCTGGAAAATCTTCGCCGGGTCGGTTTTCCGGGCACGGTTCATCTTGTTAACAACCGCTACGACGCGATCGAGGGCGTCCGCGCGGTCAAATCCTATGCCGATCTGCCGACTGTGCCCGACGTTGCGGCCATCACCGTACCGCCCGCGGCCGTTCCGGCGGCCATCGCCGCGGCCGCGCAGAAAGGTACCGCGGCCTGCATTATCGTCACCTCCGGTCTCGGTCACGGGCGCGGCTCGCTCGCCGAGCAGTGCGAGAAGAACGCCCGCGCGGCGGGAATGCGCCTCATCGGCCCCAATTGTCTCGGCGTGCTGGTGCCGCATGCCAAACTCAACATCAGCTTTGCCGCTTCGGCGCCGCCGCCGGGAGATCTTGCGCTGATCTCGCAATCGGGCGCCATCGCCGCGGGTCTGGTGGAATGGGCGGCAGTTCGCCGCCTTGGCTTTTCCGCCCTCGTCTCCATCGGCGACAGCATCGACGTCGATTTTGCCGATCTGCTCGATTTTTTCGCCATGGACCGCACGACGCGCAGCATCCTTTTGTACATCGAGTCGATCACAGATGCGCGCAAGTTCATGTCGGCGGCACGCGCGGCGGCGCGCGCCAAGCCGGTGCTGGTCATCAAATCCGGGCGGCACGCGCAGGGCGCGAAGGCGGCATTGACGCACACCGGCGCGCTTGCCGGATCGGATGCGGTCTATGACGCCGCATTTCGCCGCGCCGGTCTTTTGCGCGTCGTCGACCTCGACGAGCTGTTCGCCGCCGCCGAAACGCTGGGCCGCCTGACCACGCTCTCCGGCAACCGGCTTGCCATGTTGACCAACGGCGGCGGCGTCGGCGTTTTAGCCGTCGATCGTCTTGAGGATCTCGGCGGGACGCTCGCCGCCATTTCGCCGCAGACGATGAAGAAGCTCGACGCGGCATTGCCGCCGATCTGGTCGCACGCCAATCCCGTCGATATCGCCGGCGACGCCGACGACGCCCGCTACGCCGTCGCGCTTGAGCACCTGCTCGAGGACGATGCCAACGACGCCGTGCTGGTCATGAACGTGCCGACGGCGCTCGCCTCGGCCACCGACGCGGCGAAATCCGTCGTCGCCGTCGCCGAACGCAGTCGCAAGAAACACGCACTGCCCAAGCCGGTGTTTGCGATGTGGGTCGGCGAGAGCGGCGCGGCGGCGAAAGCCTTCGAGGCGGCCGGCATCCCCAGCTTCGCGACCGAATCCGCGGCGATCTCCGGATTCATGCATCTGGTGCACTATCGGGAGCTGCGCGACTTGCTGATGGCGACGCCGCCGAGCCTGCCGCGGGACTTCGCGCCGAACGTCGCCGCGGTGCGGCCGGTGATCGAGACGGTGTTGCGCGAGCAACGGACCTGGCTCGATCCGGTCGAGATGACGCGCGTGTTCTCGGCTTACGGCATCGCCGTCACGCCGGCGGTGCTCGCGCGCGATGCCGACGAAGCCGTCGCCGCCGCAAGGCCGTATCTGGCTGAGGGCACCGCGGTCGTCGTCAAGGTGCAATCGCCCGACATCGTGCATAAGTCGGAAGTCGGCGGCGTGCGTCTCAATCTCACCAATGAACGCGCCGTGCGCGAGGCGGCTGCGGATATTCTGCGTGGCGCGCGCGCGGCGAGGCCCGACGCACGCGTCGCCGGGGTCACCGTCTTTCCCATGATCGTGCGCGCCAAAGCGCGCGAGCTCATCGCCGGCGTCGCCGACGATCCCACCTTCGGTCCGGTGATTGTTTTTGGCCAGGGCGGCACCGCGGTCGAAGTCATCAGCGACAAGGCGCTCGCTCTGCCGCCGCTCGACCTCGAGCTTGCCCGCGGCCTCATTGCACGCACCCGCGTCGCGCGCGTCCTCAAGGCGTACCGCAACGTGCCCGCGGTCGACGAGCGCGCCGTCGAACTCCTCCTGGTCAAGTTGGCGCAGCTCGTCGCCGATTTCCCGGAGATCCGCGAAATCGACCTCAATCCCGTTCTTGCCGACGAAACCGGCGTCATCGCCGTCGACGCGCGGATGTCGATCGCCCCGTTCGACAAGCCCATGCAGGGCTGCCGGTGCCACCCGCGGTTCGCCATCCGGCCGTACCCGACAGAATGGGAAAGGCACATGAAAATGCGGGACGGAACGGCGGTTCTGGTACGTCCCGTCCGTCCGGACGATGAGCCGCTGTATCTGCCCTTCCTCGCGGCGGTGACGCAGGCGGATTTGCGCTTGCGTTTCTTTGCGCCGGTGAAGGACTTCAATCATCCGTTCATCGCGCGGTTTACCCAGATCGATTACGCGCGCGCCATGGCGTTCATCGCCATCGAAGAATCGAGCGGCGCCATGCTGGGCGTCGTTCGCCTGCACGCGGACGCCAATTACGAGGCCGGAGAATACGCCATCCTCGTGCGCTCCGACCTGAAAGGACACGGGCTCGGTTGGCTGCTCATGCAATTGATCATCGAATATGCCCGCGCCGAAGGCCTGCGCCTCATTCGCGGCCAAGTGCTGCAAGAGAACACGACGATGCTCGACATGTGCCGCCAGCTCGGCTTCGAGATCGCGCACGATCCGCAGGAGCCGGCCGCGTTGGTCGTCAGCTTGCAGCTCTAGGCATGATCCGGAAAAAAGCCTGCCCCCGGACTTGATCCGGGGGTGGAAACCGGTTTTCCGAAAAGATCATGCTCCACCAAAATGTTAGAGCGAAATCGATTCAATCAGAAAACGACTGCGCTCTAAAAGCTTTAGACCCAATCGAACGTGATCGCCCGGTGGAAGTCCGGCGGTGGTCATTTCAGGACGACGGCAGGTCGTCGTCGGGCAGGATACGGACGGCGGCGCCGTCGAGGTCGTCGTACTGGCCGCTCTTGAGCGACCAGAGAAACGCTGCAAGCCCGGTCAAGCCGAGCAACAAAGCCAGAGGCACGAGATAGATCAGCACGTTCATGCGACTACGCCCGGACGAAGCCGCGCGCGCAGCGCGTTGAGGGTGACGAGGAGCGATGATGCCGACATGGCGACGGCGGCGATCAGCGGCGTAACCAGGCCGGCGATCGCCAGCGGCACGGCGAGCGCATTATAGATCGCCGCCAGCGCGAGGTTTTGCCGCATCAAGGCGCGCGCCTGCCGCGCCACGACCACCGCGCGCAGCACCGGCGCCAGATGCTCGCCCAGGAACACGGCGTCGGCGTGCGCCTGCGTGACGTGGGCGGCGGTGATCGGCGACAGCGAGACGCGTGCGGCGGCAAGCGCCGGTGCGTCGTTGATGCCGTCGCCGACCATGAGCACGTGGCGGCCTTGCGATTTCAGGCGCGCGATGACGGCGATTTTTTCCGCCGGCGTCAGCCCGGCTTGCCAAGTCTCGATGCCAAGCGCCTGCGCCACCGGCGCGACGGCGTCCGGCCGGTCGCCCGAAAGCACCATCAAGGCGAGCCCGCGCTCCTTCAGCGCCGCGACCACCGCGGCGGCGTCGAGCCGCAACGTCTGGCGCACGGCGAAGGTTGCGATCTTGCCGGCATGGGCGAAGGTGATGAAGGACGCATCGCCGGCGCGCGTCGCTTCCAGCCGCGCGTCCCCGACGCCGCAGAATGCCGCGCTGCCGAGCCGCGCCTCTTCGCCGTCGACGAGCGCGCGCACGCCTTGTCCCGGCTCCTCGACGGCGCCGGGATAGGGGCTGCGCTCGCACGCCGTCCGCGCCAGCGCTGTCGCCAGCGGATGGCGGCTCGATAGCGCGAGCCGCGCCGCCCGTTCGCGCACGCCGGGCTCGATGTCGGCGGCTTCGTCGAGGCGCGGGTCGGGCAGCGTCAGCGTGCCGGTCTTGTCGAACACGACCGTATCCGCTTCGGCGAGCCGTTCGATCGCGTCGCCGCCGTTGAGAATGACGCCGCCGCGGAACAACGCGCCCGCGGCGACCACCTGCACGGCGGGGATGGCGAGCGCCAGCGCACAAGGGCAGGTGATGATGAGCACGGCGATGGCGATGACGATAGCGTCGTGCGGCGAGGCCCCGGCGACGAGCCAGCCGATCGCGGTGAGCGCCGCCGTCGCGTGGACGACCGGTGCGTAGAGCCGCGCCGCCCGGTCGGCGAGTCGCACGGTCTGCGATTTTGCGGCAATCGCCCTCTCCAGCAATCGCTCCACCTCGTCGACCAACGTACCGGCGCCGGCGGCGGTGACCCGCAGCGTCAAGGCGCCGGAGATGTTGATGCTGCCGGCGTAGATCGTCGCCCCGGCGCTGACGGCGCGGTGCAGCGTCTCGCCGGTCACCAGGCTCTCGTCGATCGCGGAAGTGCCGCTGATCACGGCGCCGTCGGCGGGAACGCGTTCACCGGGCCGCACCAGCACGCGGTCGCCGGCACGAAGCGCCGCGGCCGGCAGGCGGACGAGCTCGCCGCTACCGTCGAGCCGATGCGCGAATTCCGCCTTGATGCTGGCGAGATTGCCGGCGAACTGCCGCGTCTTGCGCCGCATCGCCAGATCGAGGTAGCGGCCGCAGAGCAGAAAGAACAACAGCATGATCGCCGAATCGAAATAAGCGTGCACGGCGTGGGTCGCGGTCTCGTACACCGAGAGCCCGAGCGCCAGCGCAACGCCGAGCGAAATCGGCACGTCCATGTTGAGTTGGCGGGCCCGCAGCGCGCGCAATGCGCTTCGGAAAAACGGCTGCCCGGCGTAGGCGGCCGCCGGCAGCGCGATCAGGGCCGAGAGCCAATGGAACAGATCGCGCGTCTCCGCTGTCATATCGGAGACGTTGCCGGCCCATACCGAGATCGACAGCAGCATCACGTTCATGGCGGCGAAGCCGGCGACAGCCAGGCATTTCAAGAGCCGCTTGGCCTGGGCGCTGTCGTCGGCTTCGACGCGTTCGGGCGCAAACGGATGAGCGCGATAACCGATGCGCTCGATCGCCGCGACGATGCGCGCGGCGTCGATCTCCGCATCGCGCCAATCGACGGCGAGCCGGCGCTGCGTGAAATTGAGCCGCGCGTCGATCACGCCCGGCAGCTTGGTCAGCCCGTTCTCGATCTTGCGGATGCATCCGGCGCAAGCGACGCCTTCCACCGCGAGCGTCATGTGCGAGGCGCCCGGCTGGCGCCGCTCAACGAACATCGAGAGGTCAAGGGTTTCGGCCATGCCGGCACTCAGCGCAAGACGATGCGGCTCTTGGAGCGGAATTGCCGCTCGCCCTGGCGCGACAATTCGATGATGAGGTCCCACTGACCGGCGGCAATATTGTCGGCAGTGCCGCGGAAGTGGCCGGAGGCGAGTTCGCCGACGCGGATCGTGCGATCGAGGCGGCGGTCGGTCGGGCGTTCGAACGTCGCCGTTGCCTCCATGCCGGCAAGCGCGTCGCCGGAGGCATCGCGCGCCACGATATTGAGGACGGCGGCACCGCCGGCTGCGGTCGTTACCGTGGCGTCGACCTGCCAATGCTGCGCGTCCTGCGCCTTGGCGCGCGTAACCTCGCGCTCGAAGGTTTGTCCGGCCTGGTAGGAGCTGTCCGTCTCGACGCCGCCGAACGTCGACAGCGCTTCATGGGCCATGAAGGCATTGACGCCGACGATGACCGCGAAGAAGGCGACCAAGAGGCCGAACACCATCCGCCCCGTCAGTTCGCGCGGCTGCGCGACAGACGTGCTCGCGCGTTCTTGATGCGGCGCACCCGAGAAGGGGGCGATATTGCCTTTGTCGCTGAAAAGATCGCTTGCCATGCCGCCGTCTCACGGTCCGATGAAGTGGTCGCCGGCGCTCACCGCCGTTCCGCCGCTCACCGGGACGACGGTGAAGGTGATGGGGATCGAAGCGCCGGGGGTGATGCGCTCGCGCGCCGTGACCAGGACGCGCACCTCGCGTGACTGATCGGGGCCGACTTCGATGAGCGGGCGCGCGCCCGAGAATGCGGAGCTGCCGATCACGTCGACGTCGGCGTCGGGCAGGCCGGTCACGGCGAGGGCGAAGGTTTTGCCGTCCAAGCTCTTGTTGAGGATGCGCACGGCGAAGGCGTTGCGCAGCGATCCGTCGGCAAGGCGCACGAACAGCGGATTGCGGTCGTGGAGCACGCTGACGGCGTCATTGCGCCGCGTCGCCAGCGCATAGGTCATCACCGCACCGACGACGGCGATGATCGCGACGTAAAGCACCGTGCGCAGGCGCACGATGCGATAGAGCGGCGTCCGCCCCTGCTGCCGGCGCTTGATGTTGATGTCGGTGTCGTAGGCGATGAGCCGGGTCGGCCGCCCGATCTTTTTCATCACCGCGTCGCAGGCATCGATGCACAGGCCGCATTGAATGCAACCGAGGTTGGAGCCGCCGCGGATATCGACGCCGGTCGGGCAGACATGCACGCATTGCAGGCAATCGATGCAGTCGCCGGCAGGAAGGCCCCGCTCGTGCAGGCTCGCCGCCTTTTTCAGCGACGCGCGCGGCTCGCCGCGGTCATAGCGGTAAGTGACGTTGAGCGCGTATTCGTCGGTCAGCGCCGCCTGGATGCGCGGCCACGGGCACATATAGACGCAGACCTGCTCGCGCATCCATCCGGCGAGCGTGTAGGTCGTGAACGTCAACAGCCCGATAAAGACATAGGCGATGAACGGCGCCTGGAAGGTCGCGAGGTCTTTGACGAGCGTCGGCGCGTCGGCGAAGTAGAGCACCCAGGCGCCGCCGGTCCACCAGGCGACCATCAGCCAGAGAAAATGCTTGGTGGCGGCCCGCGCCAGCCGCTCGGCGGTCCACGGCCGGCGGTCGCGCTGCAGGTGCTCGCGCCGGTCGCCTTCGGTCCAGCGCTCGATGGTCTGGAACAGGTCGGTCCACACCGTCTGCGGGCAGAGGTAGCCGCACCAGACGCGCCCGGCGACGGCGTTCATCAGGAACAGCGCCATCGCGGCGAGGATCAGAAGGCCGGTGAGGTAATAGACTTCCTGCGGCCAGATCTCGATGAAGAAGAAGTAGAAGCGCCGGTTCGGGAAATCGATCAGCACCGCCTGGTGCGGCGCGTTCGGCCCGCGGTCCCAGCGCACGAACGGCAGCAGATAATAGATGCCGAGCGTGACGAACAGCACCGCCCATTTCACGCGGCGGAACGTGCCGTGCACGCGCTGCGGATAGATCTTGGTACGTGTCGAATAGAGCGGCGGCTCGTCGTCCGTCTGATCGGGTTCGCGGTGCGGGCCGAACGGCAGCCTCGCTGCGTCGTCGACAAGCGCGGCGAGCGGATGTTGCCCCGGCTGCGAAGAAGCCGCTGCCTGCATGGCGAGCGTCATATCGCAACCGGGACGCATCCGTCACTACTCCCCGCCGCCGAAGGTGTGGACGTAAACGGTCAGCGCCTTGATGGTGACGTCGTCGAGCTTGTCGCCCCAGGCCGGCATGATGCCGCCGCGGCCGTTGGTGATTCCCTCCATGATGGTCTTCTTGTCCGGCGCGTAGAGCCAAATCTGGTCGGTCAGGTTCGGCGCGCCGAGTTCGCGATTGCCTTTGGCCTCCGGGCCGTGACAGACGGCGCAATTGTCGGCGAAGATCTTGGCGCCGCGCGCAAGGTCGGCGCCGGGCTCGGGCTTAAGGCCCGACAGCGAGCGCACATAATCGGCGACGGTTGAGATTTCGTCGGGCTTGAGCAGGCCGTCGCGGCCGAAAGCCGGCATCGAGCCCTGATGGCCGGCCTCGTCGCCGGCGCGCACACCATGCGTGATCGTCTGCGCGATCTCGTCGAGATGACCGCCCCAGAGCCATTTGTTGTCGACGAGGTTAGGGTAGCCCTTGGCACCGGCGCCGCCGGCGCCGTGGCACGGCGCGCAATTGTCGGCAAAGGCGCGGCGGCCGAGTGCGCGCGCGAAATCGAGCAGTTCCGGCGTCGCTTCGATCTGCTGCAACGAGGCCGCGGCAAGCCGCTGCACCATCGGGCCGCGCTGGACCTGCAAGGCCGCAAGCTCGCCGGCGACGGCGTTGCGCGAGTGCCAGTTGAACAGGCCGTTGCTGTAGGAAGAGACGAGCGGCCACGCCGGATAGACGATCCAGTAGCCGATGGACCAGATGATCGTTGCGTAGAACAGCCACAGCCACCACCGCGGCAGCGGCGTATTGAGTTCCTGCAATCCGTCCCATTCGTGGCCGGTGGTGCCGACCGACTGTCGCTTGGTTCGCTCGTCCATCTTTTAGTCCTCCCGCAGCGGGACGCGCGCGGATTCATCGAACTGCTTCTGCCGCGACGGCCACAGCGCGTAGATCAGCACCACCAGGAACAGTACGAAGAAGTAGATGAGCCCCCATGTCTGGGCGAGCTGCGCGAAGAACTCGTAGGTCGACACGGTTTGTCTCCTCAGCGGATGTTGGCTTTGTCGTCGTAGAGCTTGAAGTCGACCAGCGTACCCAGCATTTGCAGATAGGCGATCAGCGCGTCGGCTTCGCTGACGCGTCCTGCGTTGCCGGCAAAGGCGCGCGCCTGCGCCTTGGGATAGCGCTTGCCGAGCGCGGCGGCGTCGGGCGCGTCGGTGGTCGCTTGCGTGCGCACGTCGGCGAGCGCGCTCGCGATCATCTCGTCGGTGTAGGGCACGCCGAGCGTCGCCTGCACCTTCATGTCCTCGGCGATGTGGCTGAAATCGAGGTCGGTGGTGAACAGCCAGGGGTATGCCGGCATGATCGAGCCGGGAACCACCGAACGCGGGTCCAGCAGGTGATCGCGGTGCCAGTCGTCGGAATATTTGCCGCCGACGCGGGCGAGATCCGGGCCGTTGCGCTTGGAGCCCCACTGGAACGGGTGGTCGTACATGCTCTCGGCGGCGAGCGAATAGTGGCCGTAGCGCTCGACCTCGTCGCGCAGCGCGCGGATCATCTGCGAGTGGCACAGATAGCAGCCCTCGCGCACGTAGATATTGCGGCCGGCGAGTTCGAGCGGCGTATAGGGCCGCATGCCCGGCGCCGTCTCGATCGTGCTCTTCAGATAGAACAGCGGCACGACTTCGACCAGGCCGCCGATCGCGATCACGATCAGAATGCCGAGCAGGAGCAGGATCGAGTTGCGCTCGAGAATCCAGTGTCTCTGCCAGAGCGACGTCGCAGTTGCCATCGATTACTCTCCTACTCGGCCGGGGTCATGCTCATCGCGGGCACGAGCTGTTCGCGCGGGTAGATCGTTCGCCACAGATTGAAGGCCATGATCAGTGCGCCGACGAGGAATAGGGCGCCGCCGATGGCGCGGATGATGTAGAACGGATGCATCGCTTCCACGGTTTCGATGAATGAATATTCGAGGAAGCCGAGGTTGGTGTAAGCGCGCCACATCAGTCCCTGCAGGATGCCCGCGACCCACATCGAGGTGATGTAGACGACGATGCCGATGGTCGCGATCCAGAAGTGCCAGCCGACCAGCCGCAGCGAATAGAGCGGCCGGTTCCACAGCCACGGCACCAGACAATAGATGGCGCCGAAGGAGACGAAGCCGACCCAGCCGAGCGCGCCGGAATGCACGTGGCCGATGGTCCAGTCGGTGTAGTGCGACAGCGAATTGACCGCCTTCACCGACATCACCGGTCCCTCGAAGGTCGACATGCCGTAGAAGGCGACCGAGAGCACCATCATGCGCAGCACCGGGTCGGTGCGCAGCTTGTCCCAGGCGCCGGACAGCGTCATCAGCCCGTTGATCATGCCGCCCCAGGACGGCATCCAGAGCATGACCGAGAAGGTCATGCCGAGCGTCTGCGTCCAGTCCGGCAATGCCGTGTAGTGCAGATGATGCGGCCCGGCCCAGATGTAGAGGAAGATCAGCGCCCAGAAGTGGATGATCGAGAGGCGGTAGCTATAGACCGGCCGCTCGGCGCGCTTGGGAATGAAGTAGTACATGATGCCGAGGAAGCCGGCGGTGAGAAAGAAGCCGACGGCATTGTGGCCGTACCACCACTGCACCATCGCATCCTGCACGCCGGACCACACCACGTACGACTTGGGCGAGAACATCGACACCGGAACCGCGGCATTGTTGCCGAGGTGCAGCACCGCGATGGTAAGAATGAAGGCGAGATAGAACCAGTTGGCGACGTAGATGTGCGGCTCGGTGCGCCGCATCAGCGTGCCGAGATAGACAAGCAGATAAACGACCCACACGATCGTGAGCCACAGGTCGGCGTACCATTCCGGTTCGGCGTATTCCTTGGATTGGGTGATGCCGAGCAGGTAGCCGGTGCCGGCGATGACGATGAAGAAATTGTAGCCGAGCACGACGAACCAGGGCGCGAGATCACCGACAAGCCGCGCCCGGCAGGTGCGCTGCACCACGTAGAGGGAGGTGGCGAGCAGCACGTTGCCGCCGAAGGCGAAGATGACGGCGGACGTATGCAGCGGGCGCAGCCGCCCGAACGAGATGAAGGAGAGGTCGAAATTGAAAACCGGGAACGCCAATTCGAGCGCGATCCACAGGCCGACGGCGAACCCGGCGATCCCCCAGAACACCGCCATGATCGTCGCGAACTTGACCGGCCCCATATTGTAGTTCGGCTTGCCGTCGATCGTGAGCGGCGGCGCTTGGTCGCTGCGGTCGAAGTAGCGATTGACGATCGCGAACACCGCCGCCACGCTTGCCGCGGCGAACAGATAGGCGTGAAAGGCGTATTCCGGCGTATAAGCCTTCGCGGCAATCACGATGGAGAAGAGCGCCAGCGCGCCGAAAGCCGCAGCCGTGCCGCCTTCACCGAAGGTCATGTATTTCATCTGTGCGTGCGATTGCGCCATGGATTGCCCCGAGGAATCGGCAAGAGAATCGACGAGCCGGCCATGCCTGACCGAGCGCTACAAGAAGCACAAACGGCCGATCGCAAAGTTGATGCAGATCAAGGACATTGCCGCCGCCGGCCGGCGTCCGATGATTTTTTCGCCGGCCAGTGCATGATCCGGAAAGGTGGAGTCCGGTTTTCCGAAAAAGATCATGCACCAACGTAAAAATTAACCCGCGATCCGATTCCATTTAAACGGATCACGGTCTAAAGCACGCTCGTTTCAGATTGAATCGACCGTCGCTCTAAATTTTTGGTGGAGCATGGTCTTTTCGGAAAGCCGGTTCCCACCCCCGGATCAAGCGCGGGGGACAGGCTTTATTTTCCGGATCATGCTCCAAGCAACGGCGGGTTACGGAGGCTTATTGCTCAAGCGATTTGAGATAAGCGATCACGTCGGCAACCTGGCCGGGATCGAGCCGGAACTCCGGCATTGTGGGATGGCCGGTGACAATGCCCTCGGCGAGCGATTCCTGCAGGCTTTCGACCGGATAGCGCGTGTGCAGCGTGCGGAACGGCGGCGCGATGTGCAGCGGGCTTTCGCCGACCTTGTCGACGGAATGGCAGCGCGCACAATTGGTGCGCACGAAGACGAGCCCGCGTTGTGCGGCCGGCGAGAGCACGCTCTGGCTTCTTGCGAGTTGCGGCGGCGAGGCGGCAACGCCAATGGCGGCCGCAACGAGAATGGCGTGCAGATGGCTTCGGCGCTGGTGGGCTGGAACGGGCATGGTGATCGTGGCGTTGGCGGAGACGGTGCGAACAGACTACTTCGCTCGGCGCTTTTAGTGAATGGAATTCTGCGACGCGGCCGTACGCCGTTCGCCTTCGTCCTCGGCCGAGGCAAACGCCATGCCGGACATCGGCTCGACCCAGACCAGATGATCGCGCACCTCGCTGACACCGGCGACGTTTTCCGCCGTCACGACGCACGCCTGCCGTTCGCGCTCGTCGGTGATCGTGCCCCACAATTCGGCGATGCCGTTCTTGACCACGACGTTGACCTGCGGCGCCCACGGTTTTTCGCCGAGCGCCGCCATGATGCGGTCGCGGATTGCCGAATCACCGCCGACAGGCGCTTGCGTCTCGCGCGCCAAGCTCGCCAAGGCATGCATGAGATTGGCGCGGCTGACGATGCCGACCATCCTGCCGTCGCGCAGCACCGGAAGCCGCTTGATGCGCCGGCGCTCCATCAACTCGACCACGGTCCCGAGCGAATCGTCTTCGCTGACGGTCACGGGATCCGCGGTCATGACTTCTTCGACCTTGCGGCCGGAGGTGTGGACGTATTCGCTGGCAAGCCGTCCGGGTCCGATCAGGAATTCGAGCCACTTCGGCCGCCGCCGCTGCGTGCCGATCTCGCCGCGGCGCAAGAAATCGCCCTCCGTCACCATGCCGACGAGGCGGCCGTCGGCGTCGACGACCGGCAGGCCGCTGATCCGGTTCTGCAGCATCGTGCGCACCGCTTTGAGGACCGTTTCATTGGCCGGTATGGAAATGACGTTCCGCGTCATGACGTCACGGACTTGCATTGCCTTTCCCCTTCCCATTGCGTTCGATGCGACGCGCGGCCGTCTTGCCGTCGGCGGAGCAACTTCACCGCGACCGCCGCTACCCGTTGAGGCGGTTGAGCGCGGAGCGGTTGCGCAACACGATACGGCGCGAAGTCGGCACCTCGATCGCGGCCGTACTTTCCAAGCCGGTCAGCGTCCGTGACACGGTCTCGATCGTCAGGCCGAGATAATCGGCGATGTCCTGCCGTGACATCGGCAGCTCGACGATATTGCCGGCCGGGGCGCGCTCCGCCATTTCCAGAAGGAAGCTTGCGACGCGCTCCTGCGCGCTCTTGACCAGCAAGAGGATGCGGTTCTGCACCTGCCGCAGCTCGCGGCCGGTCAGTGCGAACAGCTCGCGGCCGATCGTGGCGTCGCGCCCGGCGAGCGCGGTCAGTGCGTTGCGCTTGACCACCAACACTTTCGTGTCGGTGATGGCCTCGGCCGAAAAGGTGTGCTCGTCGGCGAATTGCAGCCCGAAAATGTCGCCGGGCAGGTAGAAGCCGCCGATCTGGCGTCGCCCGTCGCTCAGCACCTTGTAGGTGCGAACGCTGCCGCTGATCACCTTGTAGACGTAATCGGCCGGCTCGTTCTCGCCGAAAATCTCGGTGTTGCGCGGATACGATATGACGGCGCCCATGAGCTGCATGGATTGCGCCAGCGGTTCGCGTTCGCTGCTGTCGTCGAGGGTTCGGCTCGAGGCCAGGGAGGCCGGGCGGCGGTAGGCGTCGCTGCGGACGGTGGGGCGGACTGCGGGTTGCGGGAGCATGGCTCTTTACCTCCGGGAGCGTCGGGGGGTATTGGTAACCATCAGTCCCCAGGCGAGAAATTCAGATAATGCCCCTAAGGGCCATTCCGGAGGTCGACGAGGGCTTAAAGGGGGCAAGCAGCAGACGAAACCTCGCCGCGAGGCCAAAAAGGCGACGATTCGAACCCATTGCCGACCTTGCGATGACAGAAGCTGTTTCCCAATCGCGATCGTACGCCGCGAAGATGGCGTTGAGCCTCTCGACCTCGCGCAAAACGATCGAGCCCTACGCCATCGCGATTATGGCGATAGCCGTCGCGGCGGTCCTTCGCCTGGCGCTCGAATCGATCCTTTCCGGCAGCGCCTCCTATATTTTCTTCATGCCGGCGATACTCGTCGCTTCGGCGGTCGGCGGCTGGGGGCCGGGTTTCTTGGCAACGGCGCTCGGGCTGGCGCTTGGCTTGACCTTCGTCGGCGACGTTCGCGCCGTCGTGGGCGCGGATATTGTAAATGCCGTCGTCTTCGTTTTCGTCGGCGTCGGCACGTCCTGGCGCGGTGAATTGCTGCGCCGTTCGCGCCTCGAGGTGGCGACGAGCGCCGACGAGGCGCGCGCCCGCGAAGCCCATATGAAATCGGTTCTCGACACCGTTCCCGATGCCATGATCGTCATCGACGAACGCGGCATCATGCAATCCTTCAGCGCGGCGGCGGAGCGGCTGTTCGGCTACAGCGCCGCCGAGGCGTTGGGCAAAAACGTCAAGATGCTGATGCCGTCGCCTTATCGGGAAGGGCACGACGGCTACCTGCAACGCTACAATGTCACCAGCGAGCGCCGGATCATCGGCATCGGCCGCGTCGTCGTCGGCGAACGCAAGGACGGCTCGACGTTTCCCCTCGAACTCGCCGTCGGCGAGATGAAAAGCGGGCAGCAGCGCTTCTTCACCGGCTTCATCCGCGACCTCACCGAAACCCAGAAGACGGAGGCGCGGCTGCAGGAATTACAAGCCGAACTCGTGCACGTCTCGCGCTTGACTGCGATGGGCGAGATGGCCTCCACGCTCGCGCACGAACTCAATCAGCCGCTGTCGGCCATCGCCAACTATATGAAGGGCTCGCGCCGGCTCCTTGAGGAAAGCACCGACGAGCGGGCGACGATTTTGCGCGAAGCCATGGAGAAAGCGTCCGAGCAGGCGCTGCGCGCCGGTCAGGTCATCCGCCGGCTGCGCGACTTCGTCGCCCGCGGCGAGAGCGAGCGCCGCGTGGAGGACGCCAAGAAGCTGGTGGAGGAGGCGAGCGCCCTGGCGCTGGTCGGAGTCCGCGACAAGGGCGTGCGCGTGCGCTTTGAGTTCGACCCGCGCACCGACTACGTGCTCGCCGACAAGGTGCAGATCCAGCAGGTTCTGCTCAATCTGATGCGCAACGCCATCGAGGCGATGGAAGACAGCGACAGGCGCGAGCTTATCGTCGCGACGGCGGCGGCACCGGACAACATGGTCGAGATCAGCGTCGCCGACAGCGGCTCCGGAATCTCTCCCGAGATCAGCGTGCAGCTGTTCCAGCCGTTCATCACCACAAAACGCCAGGGCATGGGCGTCGGTCTGTCGATCTCGCGCACCATCGTCGAGGCGCACGGCGGCTCCATCGCGCCGCGGCCCAATGCCGGCGGCGGCACGGTGTTTGCGTTTACCTTGCCGGCGGTGACGAAGAACGAGGCCGGCGATGCCGTCTGAGAGGGAGCTGGTGCATGTCATCGATGACGATGAGGCGCTTCGCGAATCGCTCGCGTTCCTGCTGCGCGCCGCGGCGATCGAAGTGGAAAGCTATGCCTCGGCGGGCGCGTTTCTTGAGACGCTTCCCAATGCGCGGCTAAGCTGCGTGATCACCGACGTGCGCATGCCGGGCATGAGCGGGATCGATCTGCTGCGGCGATTGAAGGAGCTGAAGATCGAAGTCCCGGTGATCGTGATCACCGGTCACGGCGACGTTCCGCTGGCCGTCGAAGCGATGAAGGTCGGCGCCATGGACTTTTTGGAAAAACCGTTCGACGACGAGGCGCTGCTGGCAAGCGTGCGATCTGCGCTCAAGCGCCAGGATGGCGACACGCGGCGACACAGCGAGCGCGCCGAGATCGAGAGGAAGCTGGCGACGCTTTCCAAGCGCGAGCGCGACGTGCTCGGCGGACTGGTGGCGGGACGGGCCAACAAGCAGATTGCTTTCGATCTTGGAATTAGCCCCCGCACCGTCGAGATTTATCGCGCCAATCTCATGAACAAGATGCAGGCCGGGAGCTTGTCGGAACTCGTGCGCATGGCGCTGGTCACCGGCATTGTCGGGTCCGAATAACGGCGTCTTGAGATCCGGAAAAAAGCCCGCCGCGGACTTGATCCGGGGCGGGAACCGGTTTGCAAAAGGATCAAGGTCAACGGTGAAGATCGGCTGCCGCGTGCGGCAAATGCGTCGAACAGGCCGCGCGACCGCGGTCTTCGCGAATTGAGCCACATCAATGCGGCGCAATCGCTTTCCTCGTATTCTTTGCTCAAATCGAAATCAGTTCGTGCAGCAATCAGTTCTTGCAGCGAGGTCTTACGTGCAACCGATAGCGACCAGGCCGCTGTCCGAGCCGACGGTACGACCGCCGGTGGTGGTCATCGTCGACGACGATCCGGCGGTTTGCAGCTCGCTGAAGTTTTCGCTCGAACTGGAAGGGTTCGCGGTACGAGCCTATGGCAGCGCCGCCGAGCTCCTCCAAGCCGGCAGCCTCAACGACTGCGACTGCTTCGTCATCGACCAGAGAATGCCGGGCATGACCGGAATGGAGCTGATCACGAATTTGCGCCGTGAAAAGATGCAGACGCCGGCGATTCTCCTCATCAGCCATCCCAATCCCGCGCTGAGCGCGCGAGCCGCGGCGGCGAATGTCCCCATCATCGAGAAGCCGCTGTTGGGCAACGCGCTTGTCGATCGCATCCGGCTCTCTTGCGCGCGATCCCGATAGGCGCTTGTCGGGCGCTTTTGGCTTTTCATTCCGGCTTTTGGAGCACAGTCGTTTCAGATCCAATCGGATGTCGCTCTAAACATGTTGGCGGAGCATGACCTTAAACATGTTGGCGGAGCATGACCTTTTCGGAAAACCGGTGCCTGCCCCCGAATCAAGTCCGGGGGCAGACTTTTTCCGGATCATGCTCTAAACGAGCGTGGTGGCGCGGCTAGCGCACCTGAATTGACCGCAGATACGCCGTGAGCGCGCGGGCATCGTCGCGGTTGAAGCGAAACGCTGGCATGTCAGGATGTCCGCTGGTGAGTCCCTCGCGCAACAGGCCGCTGAAAGTATCGAGATCCACGCGGCGGCTGAGCGCGCGGAACACCGGCGCGGCGCTATGCGGACTTGCTCCGTCTTCGCCGATGGCGTGGCAGCGCGCACACATTCTTTCCGCCAGTGCGCGGCCGTGACGGTCGAGCGTGCCGGGAACGTTTTCCCCGGCGAAAGACGGCGCCGATGCCAGCAACATCAGGGCCAAGATTAACGGCGGTCGTTCAAGCAGTTCAGCCCTCTTTCTGGTCCCGCCGCGTTTGGCTGAGATTTGGCCGCGGGGCGTCGGTTTTTGGTGCCGCTTGAGCACGCGGAGCGTTCGCATCATGGACAAGACCGTGGTTCGTTTGAATATCGAGCATTATCGCAAGTTGCTTGCCGCCGAAACCGACGAGAAAAAACGGGAAATTCTCGACCGCCTGCGCGCCGAGGAAGAGGCCAAATTGACGGCGCTGATGGATCCGCCTGAAGACAAGACATCGAAGCATGATCCGGAAAAAGCCTGCCCCCGGACTCGATCCGGGGGTGGAAACCGGTTTTCCGAAAAGATCATACTCCACCAAAATGTTAGAACGACCATCGATTCAATCTGAGACGATTTTCACTTTAGGGCTTGTCATTCCATTCCCGCCAATGCGTGGGACGCACGTCGACTTCCTGCCTGGTTTTGGCATCGATCCATCCGCCGGCAATGCGGCGGCAGGCGAACGCCAGAGCGTGCGGACCATCCTTGTCGATGACGGCCAGCTCAAGCTCACGGTCGAACGGCGCGGTGGCGATGTCCTTCCATTGCATATCAAAAACTTGTTACGCGGCAACGTCGTGCACCTTGATCTGGATCAAGGTAAGCGATGAAAGATCATTCAGCCGGCGCCGCGGCGGAGAACGTCCTGGTCTTATCGTCATAAGCAAATAGTTCGGCGTAGCGGCCCCAGGCGGTCGCGGCGCGCAACGTGCGTTCGGCTTCGCGGCGGGTCAAATGATCCGCAAGTTCGACATCAAACCTCATTCGCGGCGCCCGGCGTCCTTCGCGCTCGTGCAGGACGCGGCAGATGTGCGCGGTCAACGGTACGAATCGCAGCAGATGCTCGCGGAACAGCCGCTTGCGCTCCTCGGTATTGCTGCGCGCGAAGACGTGGCCCGCGGCCGTGAGTTTCAATGCTCCGTCCTTGAGTTCGGCAAATTCCAAAATATGAAGCCCTTCGGCAATCGGGAACAGATCATTGATCTCCAGCGACAGCGAGCTCGCGAGCGTGTCGAGCTCGGCGCGGCCGTGATAGGGCGGCGCTTCGAGGATTTCGATCAAGCCGCTCATCCGATTGACCGACGCCCGCGGCAGCGGCTGCGCCAACCCCTCATGCGCCTGCTTGAGCGCGCCCAGCGCTGCGACCGTCCGCGCCGTCAGCACCGAATAGACGTCGTCCACGATGTTGCCGAACTCGTCTTCGAGCCGGTTGCGCGGCCGCGGCAGCGGCACCGCAATCTCCGCGGCGATCCGTGCCGGATTTGACGACAGCACGATCAGGCGGTCGCACATCAGTACGGCTTCTTCGATGTTGTGCGTGACCATAAGCACCGACTTGGTGGGAAGTTGGTGCTCTTCCCAGAGATCGAGAAAATCCGTCCGCAAGGTTTCGGCGGTCAGAACGTCGAGCGCCGAAAACGGCTCATCCATCAGCAGCACGTCCGGCCGCGTCGCCATCGCCCGCGCGAAGCCCACGCGCTGACGCATTCCGCCGGACAGCTCGCGCGGGTAGGCGGACTGGAAACCGTCGAGGCCGATGAGATCGATGGCCTCCTCGGCCCGGCGTTGCGCCTCCTTATGCGGCAAGCCGAGCGCGTCGAGCCCGGCTTCGACATTTTCAAGGACCGTGAGCCAGGGGAACAGCGCGAACGTCTGAAACACGACCGCGATGCCTTCAGCCGGCTCGGTCAGCGGTGCGCCGCGGTAGACGACCTCGCCGGACGTGGGCTTGATGAGCCCGGCTGCGATCCGCAGCAAAGTCGATTTGCCGGAGCCCGAGCGGCCGAGGAGGCCGAGAACCTCGCCGCTGCGGATCGACAAGTTGATGTGATCCAGAACTGTGAGCGGCTCGCCGCCGCGCTTGGCGAACGCCATGCAGATCTGGCGCAGATCGATGATGATTTCGTTGTCGTTCGCCACGGGTTGCTCCGTTCAATCGAGCCGCGTCCGGCGTTCCGCGTAGGCATAAAGCGGCCGCCACAACAGGCGATTCGTGGCGACGACGAGCATCGACATGACCGCGATGCCGAGCGCGATTCGCGGATAGTCGCCGGCCTCCGTCGTCTGCGCGATGTAGGCCCCGAGCCCCAATCCGTTGAGCTTGGTCGGTCCCCAGCTCACCGCCTCGGAGACGATGCTGGCGTTCCATGCCCCGCCCGACGCGGTGATGGCGCCGGTGACGAAATATGGGAAGATGCCCGGGAGCATCACGTCGCGCCACCAGCGCCACCGCCGGATGCGGAACGTCGCCGCCGCCTCGCGCAGATCGGTGGGAAAGACGCTGGCGCCGGCGATGACGTTGAACAGGATGTACCACTGCGTTCCCAGGATCATCAGCGGGCTCAGCCAGATGACCGGCGAAAGCTGAAACCGCACGATCAGATAAACCGCCACCGGGAACAGCAGATTCGCCGGGAACGCGGCCAGGAACTGCGCGACCGGCTGAACTTTTTCCGCCAGCGCCGGGCGCAAGCCGACGGCAACGCCGATCGGCACCCAGATCAAGGTTGCCATGACGATGAGGACGGCAACGCGCAACAGAGTGATCCCGCCCTGCCGCACCGCTTCATAGACATCCGCCAAGGACAATTCCACCCGGGCAAATTGCACAAGCTGCCATCCGAGATAGGCGATCGCCGCCAACACAAACCCGAACCAGATGGCGTCGATCAAAACCGAAGGAACTTTTTGCAATTGCGGCGGACGCGCGAGCAAGCGCATTGAAAGGCGCGCGCGGGCGGCCGCTTGCGCCGCCTCTCCGATCGCGTCGGTGCATGTCCGCAATAACCTCGTCCGCTGAAAAAGGTCGACGATCCAGCTCCGCGGCACGATTGCCGCCGCCGTCTGCTCGTAACGAAACTTGTCCGCCCACGCCACCAGGGGACGAAACAGGAGTTGATCGTAGATGAGGATCGTCGTCGCCATCGCCACGATCGCCCAGCCGACCGCCGCGAGGTCGCGCTCGGCGATGGCGTGCGCCACATAGGAGCCGATGCCCGGCAGCGCCACTTGGAAAGAGCCCACGGAAATCGCTTCGGAGGCGACCACGAAAAACCAGCCCCCCGACATCGACATCATGGTGTTCCAGATCAACCCCGGCATGGCGAAGGGGACCTCGACCCGCCAGAAGCGCTGCCAGCCGGAAAAGCGAAAGCCGCGGCTCGCCTCGTCGATGTCGTGCGGAATGGTGCGCAAGGACTGGAAGAAGCTGAACGCCATGTTCCAGGCCTGGCTGGTGAAGATCGCGAAAATCGCCGCCAGTTCCGCTCCGAATATGCGGTTCGGCGACAGCGAGACGAAAAAGACGACGGTGAACGACAGATAGCCGAGCACCGGTACCGATTGCAGGACGTCGAGGAGCGGAATGAGCACCATCTCGGCGCGGCGGCTTTTGGCTGCCGCCGTGGCATAGGTCAGCGTGAAAATGAGCGATACGACGAGCGCCGCCAGCATCCGCAAGGTGGTGCGCAGCGCGTAATTGGGCAGCACCGCGGGCGAGAGCGAGATCTGCGGCGGCTGCGCGGCGGCGAACGGCGCCAGCATTTGCCGCGCGCCCGACCCGAGCAGGATGATGATGGTGACGATGAGCGCCAGTGCGACCAAGTCGAGCCAATTGGCGCGCGGCGGCTGCCAAACTCCGCCTCTCAATACTTCGGCATGCTGCTCCAAGATATCGCTCCGTCATCGGCCGGGTGGGGCCAAGCGCAAAAAGCTTCGGTCGCGTCGGGGGCCACCCATTTGACCCACATCAAAGTCTGTTTATGTAGGCAGCATGACATTAGCCCGAAGGAGGCCTTTGGGCATCGGATGTACGAGCCGACGGGTCGTCATTTTCCCTACCTGGCGTTTCTCTGGCCGGCCTTTGCCGCCGCGTCGGCGAGCGAGATGGCGGCGCTTGCGGCCAAACAATTGGTCAATCTCGCCATTGGTCCCGCCAGCCGGTCGGTGCAGGAGCCGGCATGGGCGACGCCGCACGCGATCGCGGTCGAGCTCAAGACGGTGCGGCTGCGCGACTTCAGTGCCGCGGCCGACGACGTGCCCGACGTACCCACTTTGCTGTGTACGCCGCTTGCGCTCCATAGCGGCGCTATTGCCGATTTTGCCGACGGGCACAGCCTCGTCGTTGCCTTGCGCGACGCCAAACTCAAGCGTCTGTTCGTCACCGATTGGCGCACCGCGACCGCCGACATGCGCTTTTACGGCATCGACGACTATCTCGCCGATCTCAACGTGCTGGTCGATCAGATCGGCGGTCCGCTCAATCTGGTCGGATTGTGTCAAGGCGGCTGGATGGCGCTGGTCTATGCGGCGCGGTTCCCGCAAAAGATCCGCAAGCTCGTGCTGGCCGGCGCACCCGTGGACATCGAAGCGGCGCCGTCCGCACTGTCGGCGCTGGCCGATACCAGTCCGTTCGAAGTGTTTCGCGAACTGGTGCGCCTTGGCGACGGCATCGTTCCAGGAGCAAAAATGCTGAAATTCTGGGCGGTGGAGTCGGTAGCCGCCGAAGACGTGCAGCGGGTGCTGCAGACCACGGAGCCGATCGGCTCCGCGGGTTTCGCCCGACTCGAGGCGCGGTTCCGCGATTGGTATGACTGGACCGTCGATCTGCCGGGAAACTATTTCCTCGAAGTCGTGGACAAGCTGTACAAGCGCAATGAGATTGCGACCGGCAAGTTCGTCGCGCTCGGGCAGCGCATAGACCTCGCGGCCATAACGGTGCCGACATTCCTGTTGGCCGCGCGCGACGATGAGTTGGTGGCGACGCCGCAACTGTTCGCCGTCGAACGCCTGATCGGCACCGCGGCAGCCGACATCCGCACGGCGGTGGTTCCGTGCCGCCATCTCGGCCTGTTCATGGGCAAGACCATCCTCAAGGAAACGTGGCCGGAGATCGTGCGCTGGATCGGCGACCCGGTGAGCGAATCGGCGGCGGCTGCTCCTTCCGGTACACCGGCCCATCCGGTCGAATATCTCCAATGATTTTCAAGATCGATCGAGTTGCATCGGTATCGGCATCGTTCCGTAATCGATACGGACCGTTTGTCATTGCATCGTTTTGATTTTACGCAATGCTGCCGGCGGCTCCGCCTGCTTGGTGTTGTCGTTTGCAAGAAGGAGTAAGGCGATGAAAGCGACCTTGATTGTGCTGTCCGCGTTGGCCGCTGCGAGCCTTGGAGCTGCAACCGACGCCTGCGCGCAGGTGCTGAATCTTTCCGGCCAATTTCAGTGCGTGCAGGGATGCGCGGCCGGCCCGCCGGCGCTGGCCTACGTGACGCAAAGCGGTTGGGAGCTCAATCTCGTGAACGAAGCGGGCGCTCCGTCGCGCGCCTGGATCGACTGGCCGGGGCATATTTGGGCGCAGAACTGGAACGAAGGCGCGGTCTATTCCGCCGACGGCATGACCATTCAATTCGATCGCGGCTCGGTCTGGCAGCGGGTCGTTGAAGTCCCGGCGCCGCCTCCGCTCCGCCGTAAGCTCCGCCACGTGCGGCCCCAAGGAAGCTAAAAAGGAAGCTGAGGAAGAAAGCCAAAAAAAAGGAAGCCAAGCCCAAAGAGGCTGAGAAAATAAAAATAGCCGGACCCAAGCCGGTCGGCGCGATGCGCGACAAGCGCGCGATGGGACAAAACAAATATGAGGCGAAAACAAAATCCGGATTGCGTCATCTGGCGCAATCCGGATTATTCGACGTATGCGGAGGGGGCGGTCAGGCGGCCTTGACGTCGATCTTCTTCGCCGACTTCTGCGCCTCGGCGCTCTTCGGCAGCGTCACCGTGAGCACGCCCTTCTTGAAGCCCGCCTCGATCTTGTCGCTGTCGACGCCCTCCGGCACTCGGAAGGCCCTCTGGAACGAGCCGTAGCTACGCTCGCTCAGGTAATAGTCCTTTTTCTTCTCTTCCTTCTCCTCCTGCTTTTCGCCCTTGATGGTGAGGACGCCGTCGGCGAACTTCACTTCGATGTTTTTCTCGTCCATGCCGGGCAACTCGGCCGTGATCTCGTAGGCCTTCTCGGTCTCGGCAACGTCGACGGCGGGCACGCCGGCCCACGTCGATTCGCGCGGCCAGAACGGCCGGACGTCGAACAAGGAACGTCCGAACGGCGAGCGCCAAAGGCCGCCGTCGAAATCTTCGAACAAACGATCGATTTCGCGACGCAGGTCATCGAACGGTTGCCACGACCTGAGCGCCGCGGGCTTCTTTTCTTCGGTTTTCACGGGCAGTTTGGTGATGGTTTCGGCCATGACACTTCCTCCAGAATATGGGAACCGGAAACATTGGACCCTCGCTCAGTTAACAGCGGCCCTGCGGCGCCACATTGATTTTCGTCAAAGAGAAGGTTCGGCCGGGTTTTAGAGTCGCACCGTTTCTTGGCAGTCGCATGACCTGATGCAAATCAATGATTTCTCCGCAGGAACTCGCAGACTGCGCGTCTGAACACCTCGCCAATCGGAGCCGACGATGCAAACGCCGCCCCAAATCGAATTCCAAGACATGAATCCGACGCCAGCAGTCAGGGACGCCGTCGACAGGCATATTGCCGAGCTTGAGCAGCGTTGGGGTCGTATTACGGCATGCCGTGTGGTGCTCAAGGGGCCGAGCCAACATCATCGCGTCGGCGGCCTTTATGAGGTCCATGTTCACCTTTCGCTTCCCGACGGCCGCGAGGTGAACGTCAAGCGCGCAGCCACGGAGGACAAACGGCGGTCCGATCTGACATTCGCTCTCAACAATGCGTTCAAGCGCGCTCGCCGGCAGCTGCAGGACCGGGTTCGCCGCGCGCAAGGGCAGGTGAAAACTCACGACGGACCGCCGATCGGAACCGTGGCGCGGCTCGACCCGTCCGGTGAGTTCGGATTCATCGAAACCAGCGACGGTCAGGAAGTGTACTTTCACCGCAATAGCGTCGTCGGCGAGGGCTATTCGCACTTGCGCGTCGGTTCGCGCGTGACCTTTGCCGAAGAGATGGGCGAGAAGGGCGCGCAGGCGAGCACGGTGAGGCTCGTCGGCAAGCATGGGCTGCGCTGACCGGCGTCATCCGGCTTGAGAATGAAGCGGCCCCGGGTCGGCAGCGCAAGGAATTAGCGCCTTCACGCCGCCTCCCGCGCGCGTTCCCGGCGATTTTCGTAGACCACCGTCGCCGCCGCCGTATTGGAAATCGGGATGTGGTAATTGCGGCTGAGTTCGCTGACGCGCCCGGTCATTGCCCCGCGCATCGCCGTCCAGTTGAGGAATTCCACGCCCTGCGAGCCGGAAAGCTGGACCCAGTCGTGGATCGAATAGCGGGTCAGCGCCTCGGGCTCGCCGACGATCGTGTCGAGGCAAAGCTTGTCGAACTCCTTGTTGATGAAGCCGGCGCGCGTGCCGTCGAGCTGATGCGACAGCCCGCCGGTTCCGATGACCACCACGCGCAAATTCTGCCCGTAGGATTCGATGGCGCGGCCGATCGAGCGACCGAGCTTGAGGCAGCGCGCCAGCGTCGGCAGCGGATGCTGCACGGTATTGATTTCGATCGGCACGATCCTCACCGGCCAGGACGGACCCGGCCATATCAGCGTCATCGGTATGGTGATGGCGTGATCGATCAGCATTCCCTGGCACGTCGTCACGTCGAACTCGTCGGCAACCAGCGCGTTGATCAGGTGCCAGGACAGCGCCGCATCGCCGGGGATCGGGCGGGCAACGGGAATGCCCCAACCCTCGTCGGCGCTGCAATATTCGTTGGCCGCGCCGACGGCGAAGGTCGGCAGCTTGTCGAGGAAGAAGTTGAGTCCGTGATCGTTGTAGAACACCACGGCGACGTCCGGTTTGGTGCGCGCCAGCCAGTAGTGAACGTAATCGAAGCCCTTGAAGAACGGTTTCCAATAAGGATCGTTGTGTTTCTTCTCGGCGATCGCCTTGCCGATCGAGGGAACGTGCGTCGTGCCGATGCCGCCGATGATCGCTGCCATGGTCATGCCCCCGCTGACAGAAGTTTCGCTTTAAAGGCCTCGACCGTCATGCCGGTCTGCTGCGCGCCGATGTCCTGTACGTTGAGGCCGAAGATACCGGCCAGCTTGGCGAGGTAGTAAACGTTACCGCCGGCCTCGATCATCTTGAGCACGCTGCGGCTTTTCACCGCCGCCCGCTGCTCGTCGCTGAGGCCGAATTTTCGGCAATAGGCGTCCTCATCCGCAAGGAACGCCGCGCGATTTTCCGCACTGTTGAACGAAAAGCACATGCGGTTGAGCGCCAGCCCCTTTTGCGCCTGGGCGCCATCGAAGATGGTCGTGCCGGGTATGTCCTGCTGCATCGAATTGCTCCTGCGCGGCGGAAAGGTGCTGATTTTTTTAAAAGGCTAAAGCGCGCGGGCGAACGCCGGCTTTGACCTGCATCAAATGCAATGCTGCGGCCACGGGCGACATTAACGCTGCCGAAAAGGGCGCCGAGGAGGGCCAATGCCGTATTCAACGAACGCCGAACTGCCGCACTCGGTGCGGGCGCATCTGCCCGATCACGCCCAGGACATTTATCGTGAAGCGTTCAATCACGCGTTCGCCGCCCATGCCGGCGATCCGCGGCAGGAAGAAGCCGCGCACCGCATCGCCTGGGCCGCGGTCAAACGCTCCTACGTCAAGGCCGGCGAACGCTGGGTTCCGCGCCACCCGTAGCCTTCCTTGGGGTCGATCTCTGAATTTTTACGGCAGCATCACGCGATTAGTCTTGCGGTCGATCATGAACCCGGCTGAATCATTGACTGCCGCCTTGGCTCACCGAAGGCGAGAACGGCGCAGTACGGATGCGAAATGAGCGGGAATAACAAAGCCGACGATGCCGCCCGGCCGCAGGCGATCGAGCCGGAGCTGCCGCTCCCCTCTAGCGCGCGCGGTCTTGCCGCGACGCCTGCCGCCGCCGGCCTGCCGGCCGTTGTGCCGTCGAGCGGGCCAATGCCCGACCGCCGCTGGTGGCTGCGCGCGGCGCTGGCGCTCGCCGTTTTCCTCGGCGGCGCCGGCGGCGCTTATTACTGGTGGCAGCGGCTGCATCCGGCTTTGCCGCCCGGCATCGTCTTCGGCAACGGCCGCCTCGAGGCCGACGAGATCAACATCGATACCAAATACGCCGCCCGCATCGGCGAGATGCTGGCGGACGAGGGCGACCTGGTCAAAACCGGCCAGGTCGTCGCACGCATGGACACGCGCGACCTGGAGGCGTCGCTCAAGAAGTCGGAAGCCCAGGTGCGCCTGGCGCAGCGGGCCGTCGATGAAGCCAATGCCAACCTGGAGCAGCAGAAGACTCAGGTGCTGCTGGCACAGCAGGAATACGACCGCGCCGCCTACCTCGTGCAACGAGGCTTTCAGACCAAGGAGGTGCTGGACCAGCGTCAACAGCAGCTCAACGGCGCCAGCGCCGCCCTGACAGCGGCAACGGCGCGGGTGACCGAGTCCGAGCATGCGTTGGAGGCGGCGACCCACGATGTGGAGCTGTACAAGGTGCAGATCGCCGACGACACGCTGGTGGCGCCGCGCGACGGCCGCATCCAGTACCGCGTCGCCAACCTCGGCGAGGTGCTTCCCGCCGGCGGCCACGTCTTCGCGATGCTCGATACCTCCTATGTCTATATGGACGTCTATCTGCCGACCCGCGATGCGGGCAGGGTCAGATACGCAGCCGACGCCCGCATCGTGGTCGACGCCTATCCGCAAGTCGCGATTCCGGCCAAGGTGATCTACGTCGCTACCCAGGCCCAGTTCACGCCCAAGACGGTGGAGACGCAGAACGAGCGGGACAAGCTGATGTTCCGCATCCGGGTTCGGATCGATCGCGATTGGCTGCGCGGGCGGAGCGACGCGGTCAGCAGCGGCTTGCCGGGGGTCGCCTACATCCTCGCCAGCCGCGACGCCAAATGGCCGCCCTGGCTGCAAGCAAGCCCGCCAAAGGCAACCACGACCGAGCAGGAGGAGCAGCGGAACGCGCCGCTTTCACCCGGCGCGCCGCCAAACGAAACCGCGACGCCGGATGCGGCATCGAAAGCAAGTGCAGCGCCGCAGGAAGCTCCGGCGCCGCAAGGCGCTGCCCCGCAACAAACAACGCCGCAAGGGGCCGCCGGCAAATGAATGAGCCGGTTGCGCCGGTGGCGCGTCTGCGCAATGTCACGCAGCGTTATGGTCGCGTGCTTGCGCTCGATGCCGTGACCGTCACCGTGCCGGCCGGGCGCATGGTCAGCTTGATCGGTCCCGACGGCGTCGGCAAGTCGTCGTTGCTGAGCATGATCGCCGGCGCGCGACGGGTGCAAGGCGGCCGCGTCGTCGTGCTCGACGGCGACATGGCGGACGCTGCCCACCGCGCCGCCGTTTGCCCGCGGATCGCCTTTATGCCGCAGGGGCTCGGAAAAAATCTCTATCCGGACCTCAGCATTCGCGAGAATATCGAGTTCTTCAGCCGCGTGTTCGGACAATCGCGCAGCGAACGGGAATGGCGCATCGCCGAACTTTTAAAAAGCACCGGACTGGCGCCGTTCGCCGATCGTCCGGCGAAGAAACTGTCGGGCGGCATGCGCCAGAAGCTCGGCCTGTGCTGCTCGCTCATCCATGATCCCGATTTCCTGATCCTCGACGAGCCCACCACCGGCGTCGATCCGCTGTCGCGGCGGCAGTTCTGGGAATTGATCGAACGCATCCGTGGGCGCCGCGCCGGCATGAGCGTCCTCATCGCCACCGCCTACATGGAAGAGGCCGAGCGCTTCGATTGGCTCTTGGCGATGAACGACGGCAAGATCCTCGCCGCCGACACCCCGGCTGCGCTCAAAGCGCAGACGCAGGCGACGAGCGTCGAGGAGGCCTTCGTCGCGTTGCTCCCGGCACAAATTCGCGCCGGTCGCAAAAAGCTGGAAATTCCGCCGCGCCGCGTCGCCGACCACGAGACGGTGATCACCGCGCGCGACCTGACCTGCCGCTTCGGCGACTTTACCGCCGTCGATCGGGCGAGCTTCACCATCGAACGTGGCGAAATATTCGGCTTCGTCGGCTCGAACGGCTGCGGCAAGACCACGACCATGAAGATGCTGACCGGCCTGTTGGCGCCGAGCGAAGGCGGGGCGCTGTTGTTCGGCCAGCCGCTCGACGCCAGCGACATCAATTCGCGGGCGCGCGTCGGCTACATGTCGCAATCGTTTTCGCTCTATACCGAGCTCACGGTGCGGCAGAACCTCGATCTGCATGCGCGGCTCTTCCATTTGCCGGCAAAAAAAGCGCGGGCGCGCCTTGCCGAACTCATCGAACAATTCGGCCTGGAGGAAAATCTCGATCAGCTTGCCTCCGATCTGCCGCTCGGCATTCGCCAGCGGCTGTCGCTTGCCGTCGCCGTGGTGCACGAGCCGGAGATGCTCATCCTCGACGAGCCGACCTCGGGCGTCGATCCTTTGGCGCGGGACCGCTTCTGGGAGCTGTTGATCGAGCTGTCCCGCAATCAAGGCGTGACCATATTCGTCTCCACCCATTTCATGAACGAGGCGGAGCGCTGCGACCGCGTATCGCTGATGGACTGCGGACGCGTGCTCGCCACCGATACGCCGGGCAACTTGGTCAAGTCGCGCGGCGCCGCCACGCTGGAAAATGCGTTCATCGCCTACCTTGAAGAGGCGGCCGGGCCGGCGACGGAACGAGCCGATACCGTACCGGCGGCGGCCGCCGCCGCGATGCCGCAGGTGCCGCTGCCGCAGCGCGCCTTCAGCCTGCAGCGTCTCTTCGCCTATTCGATCCGCGAGGCGATCGAACTTTTGCGCGATCCCATCCGGCTTGGATTTGCCCTGTTCGGCACCGCGCTCCTGATGCTGGTGTTCGGCTTCGGCATCTCGACCGACGTCAACAACCTGACCTTTGCGGTGCTCGACCATGACCGGACGCACGAGAGCCGCGCCTACCTGGAAGAGCTGCGCGGTTCGAGCTACTTCGTCGAGAAACCGCCGCTCGCCGATTACGCCGACCTTGAGAAGCGCCTGCAGAGCGGGGCGATCAAGGCGGCGGTCGAGATCCCGCCCGGGTTCGGCCGCAACCTCGAGCGCGGGCGCCCCGCCTGGGTGGCGGCGTGGATCGACGGCGCCATGCCGTTCCGCGCCGACACCATCCGCGGCTACCTGCAGGCCATGCATCAGCTCTATTTGAGCGACCCGGCGGTGCGAACCACGGTGCCGCAGGCGCGCGAGGCCGCCAGAATCGAAATCAGATTCAAATACAACCAGGACTTCGAAAGCGTCTACGCCATGGTGCCGACCAGCCTGTCGATGCTGTTGGCCCTGTTCCCGGCGATCCTCATGGCGCTCGCCATCGTGCGCGAAAAAGAGCTCGGCTCGATCGTCAATCTTTACGTGACGCCGGTCACCCGTATCGAATTTCTGCTCGGCAAGCAGCTTCCCTATATCGGCGTCGCCATGGCGAATTTTTCGCTGATGTTTCTCATGGCCTTGTTTGTGTTCCAGGTGCCGCTCAAAGGAAGCTTCCCGGCGCTGTTCGTCGGCGCGCTCGTCTATGTCGCCACCACCACCGCCTATGGCATGGTGATTTCCGCCTTCGCCTCAACGCAGATCGCCGCGCTGTTCGGCACCGCCATCATGACGTTTCTGCCGGCGTCGCAGTTCTCCGGCATGATGGTGCCGGTGTCCTCGCTGTCCGGCACGGCGCAGATCATGGGGCGCGCATTTCCCATGACCTATTTCATTCCGATCAGCACCGGCACCTTCACGAAGGGATTGAGCTTTGCCGAACTTGCCGCGCATGTCGGCGAGCTTGCGCTCTTCATCCCGGCGCTGACGCTGATCAGCATGCTGTTGCTGCGCAAACAGGAGCGCTAGAGCATGGCCGGGAACAGTGGATGCCGGTTTTCCGAACGGATCACGCTCCGCCTCTAGGAGAGCCCGCCCGATGCGCATGATCGAAAACATCTTCTGGCTCGGCACCAAGGAACTGCGCAGCTTCTTCCGCGATTTCGTGCTGCTGGCGTTCGTCGCCTATGCCTTCTCGCTGGCGATCATGGCGCAGGCGCACAGCTTCTCGCAGGAGGTGCACAACGCCTCGATCGCCGTGGTCGACGAGGATCGCTCGGAACTTTCGCGGCGGATTACGCGCGCGTTCCTGCCGCCTTATTTTCACCAGCCGCAACAGATTGCCGAGCGCGATATCGTCCCGTTGATGAACGTCGGCAAGTACACCTTCGTTGTCGATATTCCGCCGAACTTCGAGCGTGACGTGCTCGGCGGACGAAACCCGGCGGTGCAGCTCAACGTCGACGCCACGATGATGGTGCAGGGCGGCCTCGGCGCCGGCTATGCCCAAAACATCATCTTGGACGAAATCCAGAATTTCCTCACGCAACGAGAGGGCGCGCCGGCAACGGCGGTCAACCTCGACGTACGCATCATGTACAATCCCAACATCACCACGGCGTGGTTCACCAGCGTCATGGGCATCATCAACGGCGTCAGCATGCTTGCCATCATTCTCGCCGGCGCGGCCATCGTCCGCGAGCGCGAGCACGGCACCATGGATCATCTGTTGGTGATGCCGCTGACGCCGTTCGAGATCGCCATGTCCAAGGTCTGGGCGAACGGGCTGGTGATTACGGTAGCCGTCGGCCTTTCGCTTTATCTGGTCGTTCGTACTTTGCTGGGTGTTCCCATCGGCGGCTCGATTCCTCTGTTCATGCTTGGCGTCGCCATCTATCTGTTCTTCGCCAGCGCCATCGGCATATTCATCGGCACCGTCGCGCGCTCGATGCCGCAACTGGGTCTGCTCTACATGCTGATCTATATGCCCATGAATATGCTCTCCGGCAGCAACACGCCGCTGGAAAGCATGCCGCCGTGGCTCGCCACCGTCATGCAGGCGTCGCCGTCGACGCATTTCGTGTCCTTCGCCCAATCGATCCTCTATCGCGGTGCCGGCATCGATGTGGTGTGGCCGCAATTCGTCTTCGTGGCGGTGGTCGGCGGCTTGTTCTTCCTGCTCGCCATCCTGCGCTTCCGATCGACCGCCGCGCAGACGACCTAGCGCCGTCGCGCCGCCGCCATGCGAAAGGATGAAAATGTGAGCGCAAATCGACCGACCGGCGTGCCGCCGCCGCATCCGCACGAGCGGCGCGAGCCGTTGCCGTGGCACCGGCCGAAGCCTGCCGAGGAGGACCCCGGCGCCCCGCGGGCGGTGGAGGTCATTCGCCAAAGCCCGAGCTATCGCCTGGCCGAGCAGGACGCCGACTTCATCGCCCGCGCCGACATTCGCGGCCCGCGGCTGGAAATCGAGTACCTGAAGGCCGACACCATCCTCGCCGAGCAGCACGTCGATCACACCATCGTCGTTTACGGCGGCACGCGGATTCCCGAGCCGGCCGTGGCGCGGCGCAACGTCGAGGCGCTGCGCGCCGCTGCGCATGCCGACCCCGATAATGCCGACGTGCGATCGCGCCTGCTGACAGCGGAACGCGTCCTCGCCAAAAGTCACTATTATGACGCGGCGCGGGAGTTCGGCCGCCTCGTCGGCAGCGCCGGGCGTTCGCGCGTCGTGATCATGACCGGCGGCGGGCCCGGATTGATGGAGGCGGCCAACCGCGGCGCCTTCGATGTCGGCGCCAAGTCCGTGGGACTCAACATCGACCTGCCGCACGAGCAATATCCGAACCCCTATGTCACGCCTGAACTGTGTTTTCGTTTTCACTATTTTGCGCTTCGCAAGCTGCATTTGCTGCTGCGGGCGCGGGCGCTGGTCGCCTTTCCCGGCGGTTACGGCACGCTCGACGAAATGTTCGAGGTGATCACGCTGATCCAGACCCGCAAAATCCGCCCGATCCCGGTCGTGCTGGTCGGCGAGCATTTTTGGCGGCGCGCCGTGGACTTCGACTATCTCGTCGAAGAGGGTGTCATCGCGCCCGAGGACCGCGAGCTGTTCTGGTTCGCCGAGACGGCGCAGGAAATCTGGAGCGGTATCCTGCGCTGGTACGAAGCCGCCGGCGAGCCGCTCGCCGAGAGTTGAGTCGCCGCCATTGCGCGCGGCGGGCGCCGCGGTCATTCGAGCGTTTTTCGAAAGCGAAGAACGCTCAAGGCAAGCAGCGCCGCGGCGATTGCGCCCATTCCCAAGAAATCGGGCCACAGCACGTCGGTGCCGACCCCTTTGAGGAGCACGCCGCGAATGACCACGAGATAGTAGCGCAGCGGATTGACATAGGTGAACCATTGCAGCACGAGCGGCATGCTCGATATCGGGAAGCTGAACCCCGATAGGATGAAAAACGGGCTAAGCACGAAAAAATTGGTCGAGAACGCCTGTTGCTGGGTCGAGCAAACGGTCGAGATCAGGAGGCCGACCGCCAGCGTGCTGAGAAGAAAGAGCGCGGTGCCGAGCAACAGCACCAGCGGGTTGCCGACGAAAGGTATGCGGAACCACAATAGCCCGACGGCGACGACGAGGGCGACCTCGCCGAGACCGACCAGGAAGAACGGCACGGTCTTGCCGAGGATGAACTCGGCCGGGCGCACCGGGCTCACCATGATCTGCTCGAGCGTGCCGACCTCGCGCTCGCGCACGATGGCGAACGCCGTGAGGTTGACGACGATGACCAGCGTCAGCGTGCCGATGACGCCGGGCACGAAGAACCAGCGTCCGTTGAGGTCGGGGTTGAACCAGGGCCGCTGTTGGAGCGTGACCTGGACTTGCCGCATGCCGCCGACGCCTTGCACGCGCTGCGTCAGGTCGGTCACGTAATCCTGGCCGAACTCCGCTGCGATGGTGTTGATGTAACCGAGCGCGAGCAGCGCGGTATTGGAGTTGGTGCCGTCGACGATGAGTTGCAGCGGCGCGCCTTGGCCTTTGCGCAGCAGTTCGGAGAAGCCCGCGTGAATGACCAGCGCAACGGCGGCGGCGCTCGAATCGATGGATTCGTTGATCTCGCGCTGCGATTGCGCCACTTTGACGATGTCGAAACGATTGCTCGATGTGAAGCGCGCGATCAATTCGCGGCTTTCCTCCGAGTGATCGAGGTCGAGCACCGCCGTCGACACGTGATAGACCTCGAAGCTCGCCGCGTAGCCGAAGATCAGCATTTGCAGCACCGGCGGCACGACCAGCAGGAATTGCGCCGACTTGTCGCGGCGGATCTCCAGAAACTCCTTGATCACGATCGGGATGATGCGCGCGAACATGGCGGCTCCGAGTGAGGTCACGCGAGCTGCTTGCGGAAAGCCCGTGCGGCGAGAACGACGACGACGAGCGCGTAAACGATCAGGAACAGGATCGGCATCAGCAGTTCCGGGATGCCGGCGCCTTTCAGGAATATGGCCTTGATGATGGTGACGTAATAGCGCGAGTGGATCAGATAGGTGAGCTTCTGGATGAACGCCGGCATCTGATCGATCGGGAACACGTAGCCCGACAGCAGCATGGCCGGCAACAACGTCACCACCAGCGCGATCTGGCTGGCGCCGACCTGGCTGCGGATCAGCACCGAGAGCAGATAACCGATGCTTAAGACCGCGGCGAGGAACAGCGTCGTGGTGAGAAAGAGCGTAAAGAGGGTGCCGCGGAACGGCACGGCAAACCACAGCGCGGCAACGCCCAGGCAGAACGCGGCGTCGAGCCAGCCGAGCAGCAGATAGGGAACGAGCTTGCCGAGCATCACCTCGCCCGATTTCACCGGCGTCGAAACCAGAAGCTCCATGGTGCCGCGCTCCCACTCGCGCGAGATGGTGAGCGAAGTGAGCTGCGCGCCGACAATCGCCATGATGACGGCGACCAGGCCGGGGATGATGAAATTGCGGCTGACCAGGTCTTCGTTGAACCAGACCCGCGATTGCACGGCGAGCGGCTGCGGCTGCTCAAGCGTGCGCCCCTGCCGGTTGACGGAGGATAGCCGCACGTCGCTCGAATAGCCGCTCACCACGGCGGCGGCGTAGCCGAGCGCGATGTTGGCGGTGTTGTCGTCGGTACCGTCGAAGATCGCCTGCACCGCGGCGGCTCCTGCATCGTTGAGGCGTTCGGAAAAATCCGACGGGATGACAATCGCGGCTGCGCATTCGCCGCGGTCGATGGCGGCCGTCATCTCCTCATAGGTGGCGACGTTGCGCGCGATCGCGAAATAGAGCGACGCCTGGAAGCGCTTGAGCAGCGCCTGGCTGCGCTGGCTTCCCTCGCGATCGAAGGTGCAGATCGGAATGTGCTTGAGATCGAGGTTGACGCCGTAGCCGAACAGGAACATCTGCGTGAAGGGCAGCAAGAGCGCGATCATCAGACTGCGCGGGTCGCGCCAGATTTGCAGCACTTCCTTGACGGCGATGGCTTTGAGTCGGCGATACCTCATGCGGCGCGGCCCCTCTTGGCCAAGTCGGCGGCGATGAGCTGCACGAAAACGTCCTCGAGCGACGGATGGATGCGCTCGAGGCGCTGCGGCCGCAGCGACCGTTGCTGAAGATAGCCCGGCAGCTCGGCGAGGCTGCGCGCCGCATCCCCGACAAGAAGGTGGATCGCGTTGCCGAAAACGGAGGCGTCGATGACGCCGGGCGCCCGCCGCAGCGCGGCCAGCATGGGTCCAAGCGCGTCGCCTGCGAGCAGCAAGAGTTCGCCGCCGAGTGCCGTGGCCTTGAGCTCGTCCGGACTGCCGATGGCGATGATCCGTCCCTGATTGATCAGCGCGGCGCGATGGCAATATTCGGCCTCGTCCATGTAATGGGTCGAAACCAGCACGGTGACGCCGTCGGCGGCGAGCGTATGGATGAGGTCCCAGAAGCGGCGCCGCGACGTCGGTTCGACGCCCGACGTCGGCTCGTCGAGAAACAGGATCGGCGGCCGATGCAGCACCGCGCAGCCAAGCGCGAGGCGCTGCTGCCAGCCGCCGGCGAGCGTCGCCACCAGCGCCTGCTCGCGGCCGCCGAGCCCGGCCATGTCGATGGCAAAGCGCATCCGCTCGGCAAGCTCGCCGTGGCGGACGCGATAGATGCCGCCAAAGAAGCGCAGATTTTCTTCCACGGTGAGATCGCGATAGAGCGAAAATTTCTGCGACATGTAACCGATGTGTTCGCGCACCCGCTCCGGATCGGCGGCGACGTCGATGCCTGCGACCCGCGCGCGGCCGGCGCTCGGGCGCAGCAGGCCGCAGAGGATGCGGATGATCGTCGATTTCCCGGCGCCGTTGGGGCCGAGGAAGCCCATGATCTCGCCGCGGCCGACGCGGAAGTTGACGTGGTCGACGGCGACGAAGCCGCCGAAGCGCTTCACCAAATCCTCGACGACGATCTGGGCGTCCGCTGCTCCATCGCCGTTCATCGCACCGCTCCGTTGTTTTCAAGCAGCGCCACGAACACGTCCTCGACGCTCGGTTCGGCGATCGCAATGTCCGAGAAGGCAATGTCGCGGCGCCGCAAGGCTTCGCGCAACTGCGGGACACGCAGCGCCGCATCATCGACCACGGCGTGAACGCCGCCGCCGACCAGGATGACGTTGCTCACGCCCGCAAGCCCGACGAATGCCGCGCGCACGTCGCGCCCGGCGGGCGAGGAGACCGCAACCACCGCACCCGGCATGCGCTGCTTGAGCGCGGCCGGCGTATCGCAATGCAAGAGGCGCCCGCCGTGCAGCAGCGCCAAGCGGTTGCAGCGTTCCGCCTCGTCGAGATAGGCGGTGGTGATCAGGATGGTCACGCCTTCTTCGCGCAAGCCGTAGAGGATGCGCCAGAAGTCGCGGCGGGAGACCGGATCGACCCCGGTGGACGGCTCGTCGAGCAGCAACAGCTGCGGCGTGTGGACCAGCGCGCAGGTCAGCCCCAGTTTTTGTTTCATGCCGCCGGATAACTGGCCGGCAAGCCGCTTGCGAAATTGATTCATGCCGGACGCGGCGAGCAAGCGATGCGCGCGTTCCTCGCGGACCTTGTCCGGGACTTCGAATAGATCGGCGTAAAAGCGAATGTTCTCCTCGACGGTGAGATCCTCATAGAGGCCGAACCGCTGCGGCATGTAGCTTAAATGCTCTTTGCCGGCCTCCGGGTCCGACACCACGTCAACGCCGTCGACGACGATGCTGCCGGCGTCCGGCTGCATGACGCCGGCGAGCATGCGCATCGTCGTGGTCTTGCCGGCGCCGTCGGGACCGACGAGGCCGAAAATCTCGCCGCGATTCACCGCAAAGGTGAGGCCGTCGACGGCGACCAGTCCGGCAAACCGCTTGGTCAGGCCGTCGGCCGCGACGGCAGGCCCACGATGTGCGCTCACGATCCACCCGGAGGCAGCGCTTCGATCGCCGCGTCCGCCGGCATGCCCGGCACCAGCTCATGGGTCGGGTTATAGATGTCGATGCGGATGCGATAGACGAGCGTCACGCGTTCCGCATGCGTCTCCACGCTTTTCGGCGTGAACTCGGCGTTGGCGGAAATGAAGGAGACGCGGCCGGCATAGACTTTTCCCGGATAGGTGTCGGTGGTGACCTTCGCCGTTGCGTTGTAGCGGACCTTGCCGATGTCGGTTTCGTTGATGTAGGCGCGCAGCCAGACGTGATCGAGATCGGCGAGCGTCACCACCGGCGTTCCGGGGACCATGATTTCGCCAAGCTCGGCCTGCCGCACCTGGATGACGCCGGCGAACGGCGCGCGCAGGATCGTGTAGTCGAGCACGATCTGCGACATCTTGAGCGTTTCGGTGGCGCTGCGGATGGCGGTGTTGGCGAGCTCGACCTGCCGCTCGGCGGCGCTTTGCAGCGCCTGGTCGCGCTGATGCGCGGCGGTCGCCTGCCGGAAGGCGGCGTAGGTCTGGTCGCGCTGTTCCACCGTGCCCGCATGCGTCTGCAACAGAAAGTCGGCGCGCTTATATTCCGCCTCGCGGAACTCGAGATCGGCGGCGTCGAACGCTACCGTCTGCCGTGCCGCCAGCAGATTCTGCTCCGCCGCCGCCAATTGCCGTTTCTGCATTTCGAGGTTCGCCTCGTTGATGGCGACCTGCTGGCGGTAGTCGGAGTCGTCGAGCCGCGCAATCAGCGTGCCGGCCTCCACCCATTGTCCCTCGTCGAACGGCAATTCGACGATCCGCGACTGCACGGTCTTAAAACCGAGCACGCTCTGGTGCGCCTCGATATTGCCGGAAACCTGGATGGTGGCGGCGGCGCGCGACCCGGTGAACCAGCTTTGCAACGCGTCTCGCTCGAAGTAGCCGGCAACGGCCGCCGCGACGACCACGATGGCGACGACGAGCCAGACCCACCTGGGCCGCTGTTGCACCTTTTGCGCCACCGTTTCGATCGTCGAACGAAGATCAAGCGGTGAATGCATCGCCTCGACTCCTGTACTCGGCTCCCGCATCAGCCGCGCGGTTATGACCGGTGCGCACGGTCGCTTCCTTGATCCATGTCAGAGTTTCGAATGCGCCGATGAAATAAGGTGTTTTGTGCTCGGAACTTGCCGGGCCGCTGCGGCGGCGCGTTGACGTAAATCAACGCCCGGAGCCTCGTGAGGCGTCATAGACAATAGCGTAAAATCAAGGTGGAGGCGCGACGTGGGCGGCAGCTTATCGCGTCGTTCGTTCCTGGGAGGCTCCGCCGTGACCGCTGTGGGAGCGACAATGGTCGAAGCGACGCCGGCGTTTTCGGCGGCGGACGATCGCGGCGCAGCCGGAGAGGGACCGAATGCGGTCGAGATCGCGTTGCAGGTCAACGGCGTTGCGCGGACGCTGCGGGTCGAGCCGCGCGCGACGCTCGCTGAAGCATTACGCGGACCGTTGGGCCTGACCGGCACCAAGATCGCCTGCGATCGCGGCGCCTGCTCCGCTTGCACGGTCCTCCTCGACGGCGCGCCAATTTGCTCCTGCATGATGCTCGCCGCCGACGTCGGCGCGCGCAGCGTGACCACCATAGAGGGTCTCGCGCGAGGCGATACGCTGCATCCGCTGCAGCAGGCCTTCATCGACCACGACGCCCTGCAATGCGGCTATTGCACGCCCGGGATGGTCATGAGTTGCGCGGCGCTGCTCGAGCGCATCCCCGATCCGCATGCCGACGATGTCCGCATCGCGATCAGCGGCCATAATTGCCGTTGCGGCACTTATCCGCATGTCGTCGCCGCGACGCTTGCGGCGGCCAAAGCGCGCCGGGGATGACATGGCCGAGAGCGAAAACCCGCGCACCGAGACATTTCCCTTCGGCATCGCCGGCGTCGGCCTCGGCAAGGTGGAGCGGCGAGTTCCGGCCGACCAGCCGCCGGCGCTGCCGCCCAACGGCGAACTTTCCGTCATCGGCAAGCCGGCGCGGCGCCACGACGGCCGCGCCAAGGTGACCGGCGCGGTCCGCTTCACGACGGACATTGTTCTTCCCGGCATGCTGTATGCGCGAATCTTGCGTTCGCCGCTGCCGCATGCGCGCGTGCGCGCCATCGACGTCGCCGCGGCGGCGCGTCATCCCGGCGTCCGCGACGTTGTCCCGATGGTCGATCCGGCGGACGGGCAAAATGCAGTCATGCGCTACATCGGCGCGCCCATCGCTGCCGTCGCCGCCGCGTCGATGGCGGCGGCGGAGGAGGCGCTGCGCCTGATCCGCGTCGACTACGAGCCGCTGCCTTTCGTCGTCGAGCTGGATCAAGCGCGGGCGCCGACGGCGCCGCTGGTTTATGAGAGCGCGGAGGTAGCGCCCGGCGGCCATCCCTCGGGCTGGCCCGCCGCCCCCAACCTGCCGCTCAACGGCAATGTGCGCGGGCCGGCGGTCAGCCGCCGTGGCGACGTGGAGCGCGGCTTCAAGGAAGCCGACGTTGTCGTCGAAGGCGAATACCGCACCGAAGTTCAAACGCATTGCTGCCTCGAGCCGCACGGCATCGTCGCCGATTGGCGCGCCGACGGCCTGACGGTCTACATGTCCACGCAATATACCGCCGGCGTGCGTCATGAGCTTGCCGAGGAATTCGGCCTGCCGCTCAATGGCGTCCGTGTCGTAGTCGACGCCATGGGCGGCGGCTTCGGCTCGAAGTCGTCGCTTGGCAATTACGGAGGCGTCGCCGTCGAGCTGTCCCGCCGCGCGCGCGCCCCGGTCCGTCTCGTCCTCGACCGGCAGGAGGAGCAGATGGACGCGGGCAATCGTCCGGGCACCTGGCAGCGCCTGCGCATCGGCGCCAAGCGCGACGGCACGCTCACCGCAATATCGCTGTTGAGCTACGGCACGGCGGGCGTGGCGCTGGGCGCCGGCGTCGGCTTCAACGCCGAGGCGCTTTATAGCTGTCCCAATTTTGCCGGCGCCCAGCACGACGTGTTCACCAATGCCGGGCCGGGCTGTGCGATGCGCGCGCCGGGCAACACCCCCGGCGCCTACGGGCTTGAGCAAGTGATCGACGAATTGGCCGAGCGGCTCGCCATCGATCCGCTCGCACTGCGCGACCGCATCGATCCAAGCCCGGTGCGGCGCGAGGAGCGTCGTATCGGCGCCGAGCGCATCGGCTGGCAGCGCCGGCACGCTCCCGGCGCCGATCCAGGCCCGATCAAGCGCGGCCTCGGTGTTGCGCAATCGCTATGGATGGCCAATGTGCAGCTCGATTGCTCCTGCGAGGTGCGCGTGCTGCGAGACGGCTCGGTCGAGGTGCTCTCCGGCGTGCAAGACATCGGCACCGGCACTGGCACGGTGATGGCGCAGACCGTCGCCGAAGTGCTCGGGCTTCGCGCCGAAGAGATTACGGTACGGATCGGTGACACCGAATTTCCGCCGGGGCCGCCGTCTTACGGCAGCCGCGCCACCGCCTCGATCACGCCGCCGGCGCGCACCGCCGCCTGGCGCGTGCTGCAATCGCTCTTCGCCGAGGCTGGGCTTGTCCTCAACGCGGCGCCCGAGGATCTGCTTGCGCGCGACGGAAAGATCCTGGTCCGCAATGATCCGGGCCGCAGCCTCGCCTTCCGCGAGGCCGCCGGCCGGTTGCGCACCGATCGCATCAGCGCGACCGCCGCGCGCGCCGACGATTATTCGGGTTTTCGCCGGCGCATGGGCGACGCCGCCTTGGCGCACCAGGATCTGGGCGGCGTGCAGTTCGCCGAAGTCGCCGTGGATACCGAAACCGGCATGGTGCGCGTCGAGCGCGTCGTCGCCGTGCAGGATTGCGGGCGGCCGATCAATCCCGCGCAACTCGAAAGCCAGGTGCATGGCGGCGTCCTGATGGGGCTTTCCTACGCGCTGTTGGAAAATCGCATTCTCGACGCCCGTACCGGACGCATGGTCAATGCGGACCTCGAGCACTACAAGCTCGCCGGCGCGGGCGAAACGCCTGATATCGACGTCGTGATCCTGGAAAACTATCAGGGCAACAGCGCGACCGACGCCTACGGCATCGCCGAGCCGGCCAATATTGCCACCGCACCGGCCATCGCCAACGCCGTCCATAACGCCATCGGCGTGCGCCTGCACAACCTGCCGATGACGCCGGCGGCGGTGCTCGAAGCCCTCGGCAAGACCCCACAGAGGAGCTGAGACCGTGAACCGCTTTGCGCTCGCCAATGCGCGCACGATCGCCGAAGCCGCGAGCGCGGTATCGGCGACGGTCGCTGACGCGATGACGGTCGCTCCGGAGACCATCGGCCGTGGCGAGACGGCGGTAGTGAAGGCCGGCGGCATCGACCTTCTCGATCTCATGAAGGAAGGTCTTATCGCACCGGCGAAAGTGGTGAACCTGAAAGCAATCCCGGGGCTCGATGCGGTCACCGAAGACGGAAGCGGCGGCCTTACGATCGGGCCCATGGTCACGCTCGCCACGCTCGCCGAGCATCCGCTCTTGCGCACGCGCTATCCGGCGCTCGCCGGCGCGCTGCGCGGCTCGGCTTCGCCGCAGATCCGCAACGTCGCTACCCTGGGCGGCAATCTCCTGCAGCGTCCGCGCTGCTGGTATTTCCGCTCGCAGACCTATCGCTGCCTGCGCAAAGGCGGCGGTCACTGTTTTGCGACGAACGGCGAGAGCCAATATCACGCGATCTTCAACAATATGCCGTGCGCGATCGTGCATCCGTCGACGGCCGCGACAGTGCTGGTGGCGCTCGGCGCGAGCGTCGAGCTGACGGACGGCGCCGGCGCCGTGCGCCAATTGTTGCTGGAAGACTTCTTCGTGCCGCCGGAACGCGACCTGCAGCGCGAAAACGAATTGAGGTCGCAGGAGATTCTGAGCGCGATCCGCCTGCCGAAGCCGCCGGCAAGCCTGCGCACGGCGCATCTGCGCCAGGGCGAAAAGGATTCATTCGACTGGCCGCTCGCCGACGTCGCCGTTGCGCTCGATGTCGCCGCCGGCGGCACCTGCACGCGCGCCGCAGTCATCCTCGGCGCGGCGGCGCCGGTGCCGCATCGGGCGCGCAGCGCCGAGGCGGCATTGACCGGCAAGCGGATCGACGCGAACGCCGCCGCGCAGGCAGGCCGCGCGGCGCTCGACGGCGCGACGCCGCTTGCCAAGAACGCCTACAAATTGCCGCTGTTCGAGACGCTCGTTCGCCGCGCGATCCTGCTGGCCGTCGCTTAGACTAGGCGCCGATCCAGCGGATTTCCGGCTCTTTTCTCGGCACCGGCGGGGGCGCGGCTTTGGGGTGGCCGACAATGATCGGAGCGACGGGTTTGTAGGCCGTGGGAAGCTTGAGCAGCGCCTTGCCGTCGGGCGTTCCCAGCCAGCCCTGGGCAAATCCGATCCAGCATGATCCGAGCCGCGCGGCGCGCGCCGCCAGCATCAGATTTTCCGCGGCCAGCGAGCAGTCTTCGATCGCCCACGGAATCTCCGCCACGGTGGAAATCAAAATGAGCACCGGCGCGTGATAGAAGATGTCGAAAGTCGGATTGTTCAATACTTCGTTGAAATGGTGCGACATCAACCCGACCGGCGTCGTTTTCACCATATGCGCCTTCGCTTCCCGCGATACCGTTGCGAGCACGGATTTGTCGCGGATGACGCAGAACGAGCAAGGCTGCAGGTTGACCGCGGTCGGCGCCTGAATGGCGGCGTCGATGAGATCGCGAATGACGCTCTCGCTGACCGGTTCGGCGGTATATTCGCGCACGGCGCGGCGCGTGTAGATCGCTTCCCTGAGATCCATGTTGCGGCCTCGGCGTTGCCGTCGGCGGCGTTGCTACCGACAGCAATGAAGCGCGTTTTGCGCGCGACGGGATTGATGCAGGTCAAAGGCGGTTCAGGCCGCGGGCAGCTGGAGCAGCGTCTTGATACCGAAACCGACAGCGAAGGCCACGGCGGCGGCGCTCATGCCGATGAGCAGCGTCTCGACGCCCGATCTCCACCACGTCGCCGGCGACCAGCGGCTCTTGATGGCGCCGACGCCGAAGAAGGTGGCGCCGGCGGCGACGACGCATGATGCAAGCCCGCCCGCGGACAAATACGTCGCGAGCGGCACAACTCCGCAGATGATGAATGCGGCAAACGTGCTGAGCGCGGCGAGAATGGGCGATCGCAGCGTCGGCGACAGTCCGTATTCTTCCACCGCCATGGTCTTCGCCCAAAGCGCCAGATCCGAAGTGATGACGGCGACGATGCGCTCGAGGTCGTCGCCGGCGAAGCCTTTGGCGGCGAAAATCTGCCGCACTTCCTCGCGTTCGCCGTCCGGCACCAGCGCAATATGCTTATGCTCGATACCGAGGATGCGGTCGTAATCGTCGCGTTCGGCTTTGGTGCCGCTGTAATTGGAGGCCGCCATGGCGAGGCCGTCGGCAAAGAGATTGGCGAACCCCAGCACCAGCACCACCGTCGCCGAAAGCTCGGCCCCGGCAACCCCGGCGACGATGGCGAATGTCGTCACCGCGCCGTCGATCCCGCCGTAGATCCAGTCGCGCAGGTAATTGTTCCGTGGCCCGCGCGCCAAGCGTGCCTTGATCGCCTGTTGCGTATGGCTGCGTTCCAGCGCGTGTTGCATGTGGCTTCCGGCGCTTCGGGCAAAGGCGGCGAAGCATTGTCATCGCGTATTTCATTGCCGGAACCGCGGGCCGCGGCGTTGACTTGAATCAACCTGGCCCTGCGGGGTCCCCGGGGTGCTCCGATCCGCCGGAAACGGGCAAGCTCACTCAAGCTTTCCGGAGACCGCTTGGCACGTGATCGGAAAAAGCCCGCCCCCGGATTTTGATCCGGGGGGAAACCGGCTTTCCGAAAAGATCAAGCTCCGCCGCAACGTCAGCGCGACAATCGATTCGATCTGAAGCGACTGCGCGCGAACTCAAGCGACGGCGGCGGCGGTATTTGCGCGGCGCGCCGGCGCGGCCGGTTGCCGCCCGCCTGGGCGAGAGCCCAACGCGATTTTTTGCCGTGGGCTTTGGCGCCGCAGTTGCCGTCGCGGCTTTTTGCTGCTTAACAAAATTGCGGATCATGCGTTCGATCGGAAGCCGCCAAGGCTTCCGGGGACATATCGGGAGGAGCAGAAATGTATCGCGGTACCAAGGATATCATGTTGCCGACGACGATTACCGGCTCGTTGCCGCGGCCGAGCTGGTACACGGAGAATCTCGGCACCCGCATGTTCCTCGATGCGATGGTCAGCCGTCGCTACCGCGAGCAATATGTCGACGCGCTGTCCTGCTATCTGCGCGACCAGGAGCTTGCCGGGCTCGACATCTGCACCGACGGCGACTGCCGCTTCGACGACGACGTCGGCGGGCAAAGCTGGACCAGCTACGCGCCGCATCACATGAGCGGCTATGAGCGCGACAATCCGCGGCCGACGCCGGCGGGTCGCGGCGGCCTCTGGTTCCCGCGCGGCCACATCCTGCACGATTACCTGGAGTCGCGCGTGATGCCGACCATCGTCGGCCCGGTCGGGCGCGGCGATCTGCAATACGCGGCGCTGTGGAAGACCGCGCAGCGGCTGACCACGCGGCCGCTGAAGTTCGGCGCGGCGTCGGCGGAGATCGTGGCGTTCGCCTCCCAGGACAAGTACTACAAGAGCGTGCCCGAGCGCATGCTCGCCATCGCCGACGCCTTCAACGAGGAATATCACGAGCTCGCCGACGCCGGCTGTCCGGTGATCCAGATCGAGGAGCCGCAGATCCATCTGGCCGCCGCGCGCAACATCCAGGACAAGGTGATAACGCCGGACCTGATGGTGGAGGTGTTCAATCGCACCGTGAAGGGCCTGCGCGCCAAGACGGAAGTGTGGGCGCATTCCTGCTGGGGCAATCCTTCGCAGCAGCGCATGTTCGCCAAGGTGCAGAGCTATAAGCCGTCGTTGGAAACCTATGACCGCGTCGATGCCGACGTGATCACCTTCGAAACCTCAAGCTCCGGCGGCATGGATCTGGAAGCGATCGGCAAGTCGATCACCGGCAAGAAAATCGCCGTCGGCGTCATCGACCATCACACGCTGCAGGTGGAAAGTCCGGACGAGGTGGCGGCGCAAATCCGTGCCGCGCTCAAATTCATCCCGCCGGAACGGCTGGTGATCTCCTCCGACTGCGGCATGGGGCGCGAAGGCATGAGCCGCCGCCACGCCCTTTACAAGATGGTCTCGCTGGTGCTCGGCACCAACATGGTGCGCAAGGAACTGGGCTTTCCCGAAGCCGAATGCCTCGCCGCCGACGAGCGTTATTCGCTGGTGACGCCGGCGAAATAAGCGGCTGCGGCGCCGGTAATCGGCCTGGAGCTTGATCCGGAAGAAGCCTGCCCCGGACTTTGGTCCGGGGGTGGAAACCGGTTTTTCGAAAAGATCATGCTCCACCAAAAATTTGCAGCGATGCTCGATTCAATCTGAAACGACTGTGCTCTAGGATGCGTGGAACTTAGGACCGGCGTCGGCGGTTGATTAGCTTATTGGCGCCAACCGTTCCGACACGGTGCGTCGTCGGTAGGGCCGTGGAGCTTCCGCTTTCCTGCGCATGGCTTGCGATCATGACGTGGCTGATCCTGCGCGCGGTGCGGCAGCGCGGGCTTTTGCCCCACGTCATGCCGGCGCCGCCGCCGGCCGTCGAGGCGCCGCGCATCGCCGTGATCGTTCCGGCGCGCGACGAGGAAGCCAATATCGGACCCTGTCTGCAATCGCTGCTCGCGCAGGATTACCCGGCAAGCCGCCTGGACGTGCTCGTGGTCGACGACCATTCGACCGACGCGACGGCTGCCATCGTTGGTGATTTTACCGTGCGCGACAGTCGGATCGCGCTTATCCGCAGCCCGCCGCTGCCGCCGCGCTGGGTCGGCAAATCGCACGCCTGCTGGACCGGCGCGCGCGCCGTGGCGCGGGAGGCCGAATGGCTGTGCTTCATCGATGCCGACGTGCGCGTGGAGCCCGGCGCGCTGTCGAGCGCCATAGGCGCGGCCGTGCCGCGGCGTCTCGATCTGCTGTCGCTGGCGCCCCGCCAGGAGCTGCAAGGTTTTGCCGAGCGCCTCATTCTCCCCTGCGGCCTCATCCTGTTGTCGTTCCTCCAGGACCTGCGGCGGGTCCAGGCGCGCTCGGGCGAGCGCGTCACGGCGACCGGGCAGTTCATGCTGATCCGGCGCGACGCCTACGCGGCGGTGGGCGGGCACGCCGCCGTCTGCACCGCGATCTGCGAGGATCTCGAACTCGCCCGGCGGGTAAAGCAATCGGGACGCGCGGTGCTGCTCATGGGCGGCGATCGGCTTCTTTCCGCCCGCATGTATTCCGGCTGGCGGACGCTCTGGCCGGGACTTGCCAAGAATCTCGTCGATACGCTGGGTGGTCCGGTCGCGACGTTGTCGATCGCGGGCGCGGCCGTGATCCTGGCGTGGGCGACTTTTACGGTCCCGCTCTTTGCTCTCGCCGGCTGGCTGCATGGCGAACGCGGCGCGTTGCCGGCGTTGCTCGTGGCTCTTGCCGGGTCCGGTGCAGCTCTTGGCCTGCACGTCGCCGCCACGGTCTATTTCCGCATCCCTTTCTGGTACGGTCTCATCTTTCCGCTCGGCTATACGGCGGGCGCGCTGCTGGCCGTCGACAGCGTGCGCCGCCGTCTTAGCGGACGGGTCAGCTGGAAAGGCCGGATCTATTCATGAAAGCCCTCAAGAACAGCGGCGACGATTTGCAGCCCCACGAACGGGCGCGTGCCGTCGGCCCCCTCGATGCCGCCGAGGCGCGCGCCATTATGATCGGCGCCGTCGTCCTCGTCGCCTTTCTCTATTTCATCAAGCTGATCTTGCTGCCGTTCGTGCTGGCGGGCATCGTCGCCTATATCTGCACGCCGGCATTGGATTGGGCGGCGAAGCGAACGCAATGGCCGCGTTTATTGTTCGCCGTCGCCCTATACCTGTTGTTCCTCGGCTTGACCGTGCTGACGCTCAGCTTTGCCGCGCAGCGCTTTGCGACGGAGGCGCGCGGCATCGCCGCGGATTTGCAGGCCCTGCTCGATAACTTTGCCCGCCAGGCCATCGGCGACGAGCCCGTCCGTCTGTTCGGATCGTCGATGAACGCGCACGAGATCACGCAATCCCTGCTCGAGCGGATGCGCGATTGGCTCGGGCAATCGGACCAGGTCACGATGGTGGCCGGCTACAGCCTTGCGGCGGTGATGGGCGCGTTTCTGACCATGGTGCTGCTGTTCTATTTTCTGGCGAGCGGACCGCGCGTGGCGCGCGGGCTGTTTTGGATCGTGCCGCCGCATCGCCGCCCGCTGGTCGCGCGCATCTGGACGCGGCTCGACCCGGTGTTGATGCGCTATTTCATCGGCGTGCTCGTGCTCGTGGCCTATGCGACGGTTGCGGCCTATATCGGCCTCGGCGTCATTCTCGGCATCAGACACGCCGTGTTCCTGGCGCTGCTCACCGGGATTCTGGAAACCGTGCCGGTGATCGGTCCGACCGCGGCGGCGATTCTCGCCGGCCTGGTGTCGCTGCGCACGGCGACCGGAATCATCAATATCTTCGAATATGCGCTCTATGCGACGCTGCTGCGTCTGTCGATCGACCAGCTCGTCGGCCCGGTCGTGCTCGGCCGCGCGGCGCATGTGCACCCGGTGCTGATCATCTTTTGCTTCCTCGCCGGCGGAATCGTGCTGGGCGTGCCCGGCGTGATCCTGGCCGTGCCGGTCGCCTTGGTGATCAAGAGCACGTTGGCGACGCTCTACGGCGACGAATAGCGGGCGGCGGCCGGCGGCGGCGTGCGTCTTTTCAGCGCTCGCTACTTGACCTAGATTTCGGCTATATTGCGCGGTGCGCCGGCAATTTTGGCCGGCACGGCGAGTTGCTTGTGGGGTTTTTGCGCAAACGCGGAGGCCCGCCAGATGGCGGTGTGGGAATCCGCACAGCGAAAGACGCGGACGTCCTACAGCCACCCCTGGCTGGCTGAGGCCATCGCCGTACTCGACGCGCGCCTGCGGCGTCGCCACGCGGTTTTCGAATACACCCGCAATCCATCCTGCATCTTTCGCCTCGACATCGGCCATTCGCCGCGCGCGCTGGTTCTGCGCGACGGCACGTGCGTGCGTGCGGGTCAGCGGATCGCGCGACTGCATTTCTGGAACGAGCAGGTGCCGCCGGTGCCGGAGCCCGGCGCGACAATCGGCTGGGCGCGCCGCATGCAACGCGCCATCGCCATCTCGCTGGTGGAGCTTACGGATTATCTCGCCGCGCAGCCCGATCTTGAAGATATCGCCGTCGTCGGCGGCGATGTGCCCTCGGGCACCAGGGCGCAGCGCGAACAGCTCGCCCGCATCATGGCGCGTTACGGTTTCGAGGCGGTCGTCGAGCCCGAGCATTTGCCGATCGCCGAGCGCTTAAACCGCTTGGGCGAAAATATTCTGATCTCGCTCATTGTTTTTACGCATAACGCCCGCGCGCTTCGCGCCGACACGCTGCAACGCGTGCGGTTGCCGATCTATCTTTCGCGCCGGGTTCTCCAAAGGCAGTTCGGCTGCCGCCGGCAGGAGCGTCAGTCGCCATGATGGTCGCCGAAGGCATTCCGGACGCGGTTTCGTTCGCTCACTCGTTGGGTTACGTCTGTCTGGTCGGCGCCATCGTCGGCTGCGTATGCACGCTGCTGGCGTGCGCATGCGTGCTGAGCTTTCCCCTCGACGATACGGAAAAGCCTGCCGCGCCGCCGCCGGTGACCATCCTCAAACCGCTGCACGACGCCGAGCCCGGCCTACCGGCGCGGCTCGCCGCGTTCTGCCGGCAGGACTATGGCGCTCCGGTACAGATCTTATGCGGCGCGCAAGACCGCGCCTCGCCCGCCGCGGCCGTGGTGCGGGCGTTGGCAGACGATTTTCCCGACCGCGCGATCGAGCTGCACGTCGAGCCGCGCAGTCACGGCGTCAACCGCAAAGTATCGAATCTGATCAACATCGTGCCGCGCGCCCGCTACGATACGCTGGTGCTTTCCGACAGCGATATCGTCGTCGGCCCCGGTTATCTGCGCGCCGTTACCGCGCTCTTGGCTGCGCCGCGGGTCGGCGCGGTGAGTTGTCTCTATTACGGCATCGGCGGCGCGGGGCTGTGGACGCGCTTGTCCGCGCTCGCCATCAACGCGCAATTCCTGCCGCAAGCGATCATGGCGGTCGGTCTTAAGCTGGCGAAGCCGTGCTGCGGCGCCACCATCGCGCTGCAACGCTCGACGCTGGAGCGGATCGGCGGTTTCGGCGCGCTCGCGGACGTGCTCGCCGACGATCACGCGATCGGCGTCGCCATACGTTCGGCGGGTTATGACGTCGTCACGGCGCCGTTCCTGGTCGGCCATCATTGTTTCGAGGACAGTCTGCGTCAGCTCATCCGGCAGCAGACGCGGGTCGCGCGTACGATCAAAAGCATCGACCCGATCGCCTATGCCGGCACCATCGTGACCCATCCTTGGCCGCTCGCGCTGTTGGCCATGCTGTCGGGCGATCCGGCCGCAATCCTGGTCGCCACCGCGGTGCTGCTGTCGCGCGTGACGTTGTGCCGCTGCGTGGAGTGGCGGTTCGATTTGCCGCGGCAGAATTACTGGCTCATTCCGCTGCAGGACGTCATCGCTTTCGGCATCTACGTGACGAGCTTCTTCGGGGCGAGGGTTCACTGGCGGGGCGCCGACTATCGCGTAACGGCGGACGGCACCCTGCTCGAAGGACAGGACCTGAGGGGATCATGATGCGCACGCTGTTTCTGCAAGCGCCCTCGTTCGAGGGCTTCGACGGCGGGGCCGGTTCGCGCTACCAGGCGCGGCGCGAAATTCGCTCCTATTGGTATCCGACCTGGCTTGCCCAGGTTGCCGCCCTCGTTGCCGACAGCAAGCTTGTCGATGCCGTGCCGCATCGGCTGACGCTCGCCGAGATCGTGCGCGAGGTCCGCCGCTACGATCTTGCCGTGCTGCACACCTCCACTCCTTCATTTGCCTCCGATGTCCGCGTCGTCGAAGCGCTCAAGGCGGCAAATCCGCGCCTCAAGGCCGGCTTTGTCGGCGCCAAGGTGGCGGTCGAGCCGCGCGCGAGCCTGCAAAGTTCGCGCGCGATCGATTTCGTCGCCGGCAACGAGTTCGACTTCACCATCAAGGAAATCGCCGAGGAGCGCGACTGGAGCGCCATCGCCGGGCTGTCCTATCGCGACGCCGCAGGCGCGATCAAGCACAATCCGCCGCGCGCGGTTCTTGAAAACATGGACGAACTGCCGTTCGTCACGCCCGTTTACAAGCGCGATCTCGCGATCGAAAATTATTTCATCGGCTACCTCAGGCATCCCTATATCTCGCTGTACACCGGGCGGGGATGCAAATCGCGCTGCACTTTCTGCCTGTGGCCGCAAACGGTCGGCGGCCATCGCTACCGCACCCGCAGCGTCGGCCATGTCGTCGACGAAATCCGCTGGGCCAAAACGGCATTCCCGCAAGTAAAAGAGTTCTTCTTTGACGACGACACCTTCACCGACGATCGTCCGCGCAGCGAAGCGATCGCGCGCGAACTCGGCAGGCTCAACGTCACCTGGTCGTGCAACGCCAAGGCCAACGTGTCGCGGGACACGCTCAAGGCGATGCGCGACAACGGCCTGCGGCTGTTGCTCGTCGGCTATGAAAGCGGCAATCAGCAGATCCTGCACAACATCAGGAAGGGCGTGCGCATCGATGTGGCGCGGCGCTTCACCAAGGATTGCCACGAGCTCGGCATCACCATCCACGGCACCTTCATCCTCGGGCTTCCCGGCGAAACCCGCGAGACCATCGAGGAGACCATTCGTTTCGCCCGTGAGATCAATCCGCACACGATCCAGGTTTCGCTGGCCGCGCCGTACCCGGGAACCGAGCTCCATCGCGAGGCGCTCGAACGCGGCTGGCTCGATCGCGAGCATGCCGAGCTGGTCGACGAAAACGGCGTACAGGTGGCGCCCTTGCATTATCCGCACTTGACTCACACCGAGATTTTCCAGTCAGTGGAGGAATTCTATCGGCGCTTCTACTTCCGCACGCCCAAGATCGCAGCGATCGTTGCCGAGATGGCGCGCAGTCCGCAGATGATGGCACGTCGGCTGCGCGAAGGCGTCGAATTCTTTTCCTTCCTGCGCGAACGGCGGGAGCCCGCGCATTAAATCGCGGAGCCCGCTTGAATCGGCTGATCATAACCGCGGACGACTTCGGGCTCAGCGAATCCGTCAACGCCGCCGTCGAGGCGGCGCACCGCAACGGCATCCTGAGCGCGGCGAGCCTCATGGTCGGCGCGCCGGCCGCCGCCGACGCGGTGGCGCGCGCTCGCTCGCTGCCGAACTTGCGCGTCGGGCTTCACGTCGTTCTCGTCGACGGCGATCCGACGGCGCGGCCGGTCGACATTCCGGGCCTCCTCGATCGCCGCGGGCGGCTGCGCAACGACCTTGCCCGCTATGGCGCGCAGATCAGCGTCAGTGCTTACCGCCGGCGGCAGATTGCGACGGAGGTCGCCGCGCAATTCGCAGCCTACCGGGCCACCGGATTGCCGCTCGACCACGTCAACGCGCACCGGCATTTCCAGCTGCATCCGACGGTCGCCGCCGCGATCATCCGGATCGGGCGGCATTACGGCATGCGGGCGCTGCGCATTCCGGTCGAGCCATGGCGGATCGTCGCCGAGATCGACCCACGCACGCGGCGGCAGGCCGGCCGTGTGGTGGCGCCCTGGGCCGCGCGGCTGCGGCGGCGCGTGCGCCACCTCGGCCTGACGACGGCCGATGCGGTGTTCGGCTTGGCCTGGTCGGGAGCGATGACCAAGGCGCGGCTTGCCGCGCTGCTCGGCCGGCTGCCGCCGGGTCTCGTGGAGATTTATCTGCATCCGGCGACGACCAACGCATTCGCCGGGGCGGCGCCGGGCTATCGCTATGCCGAGGAATTCGCTGCGCTGTGCGATGCCGATTGCGTCGCGGCGGTACGGCAATCGGGATACGCGCTCGGCGGCTATAGTGACGTCGGTGCCTAGCGCTTTTGCTTGTCGCCGAGATATCCCGCCGCGCGGAACCAGCGGACCGCGTCCTCGATCGCTTCCCGATAAGGCCGCGCGCGAAAACCGAGATCGCGTTCCGCCTTGGCCGCGGTGAAGAACATGCGATGCTCGGCCATGCGGATGCCGTCCAAGGTCGTAAACGGCGGCCGTCCGGTCAATCGCGCCGTCGCCTCCGCGGCATAGGCGACCGGCACGACGACGGCGCGCGGAATGCGCCAGCGCGGCGGCCGGCGGCCGACCAGGCGCGCGATGTCGGCCAGCATGTCGGCAAGCAGCACATTTTCGCCGCCGAGAATATAGCGCTGCCCGATTGCGCCGCGCTTGAGCGCCGCCAGATGCCCGTCCGCGACGTCGTCGACGTGGACCAGGTTGAGACCGGTATCCAGAAATCCGGGTACGCGCCCGCGCGCCGCTTCGACGATAATGCGTCCGGTCGGCGTGGGTTTAACATCGCGGGGCCCGATCGGCGTCGACGGGTTGACGATGACCGCGGGAAGCTTTTGGTTTGCGACCATCGTCTCGACCAGCCGCTCGGCGGCGATCTTGCTGCGCTTGTAGGCGCCGATGCCCTCCTCGGCGGCGAGCGGAATGCTTTCGTCGGCGGGACTGCCGTCATGGCGCAAGGCGAGCGTGGCGACGCTGCTGGTATAGACGATGCGCTCGACGCCGGCCTTCGCCGCCTCCTGCATGACCACGCGCGTACCCTCCACATTGGCGGCGAAAATCTCGTTGGGGTCGCGCGCCCACAACCGATAGTCGGCCGCCACGTGAAAAACGTAGCGGACGCCGACCATCGCCCGGCGCACGGACGGCGCGTCGCGGATGTCGCCGGCGGCGAACTCCAGATCGAGCTCCTCGAGGTGAAAGCGTGGACTGCCGGGCCGCACCAGCGCGCGCACCGAATATCCCTCGGCAACCAGCCGCCTCGCCACGGCCGAGCCGACAAGCCCGGTGGCTCCGGTAATCAGGGTTCTCGCCGTATTGCCCATATCGCTGCCAGCGTCGGTCCGTCGCCGCGCGCGAAAGTAACAAGCATTTTCGCCGCTAAAATGCTATGTCCATTATGCTGATTCGCAGCGAGCGCCGGATTCGATTCAAATAGCCGCAATCGCGTTAGCAATAGCTTTGGCGGTGGCATGTGCTAGAATAAATCAGAACTCGGTGATTTTGCCGGAATGAAGCCGAGACCGTCTGCGAGGACGCGCTTTTGGGGGGCGTGATCATGGTTAGACAACAGACGCGAGGCAAAGCTTCTTATGGCATCCCAATTGGACTTCGCCGGGGGAACGTTTGTAGATGGACTGGTAAGTGACGTCGACGATCCGCCGCGGATCGCCGATGCTGCGGTTGAACCCCACCGTCGTCTTGTCATTGCATTCGTCGGGCTCGCGTTCGAGGCGCGCATTGCCGCCGCCCCCGGGGTGCGGGTCGTTTGCCGCACCGCCGGAAGCGAGCTGGAGGCGGTCGCCGAGAACGCCGTGCGGCAAGGCTATCGCGGCATGATCAGCTTCGGCGTCGCCGGCGGCCTCGCTTCGCATCTTCGCGCCGGCGACTGGGTCGTCGCCTCGGCCATCCGCGAATCGCAGACCGTCCGCGCTACGGATGCGGCGTGGTCGCGCAAGCTGCTGGGCATGATCGACGGTGCGATCCACGCGCCGATCGTCGGCGTCGATGCGCCGATCGCCGAACCGGCGAAAAAGCGGGAGCTCCATCGAGCGACCGGCGCTGCGGCGGTGGACATGGAGTCGCACGTGGTGGCGCGGGTGGCCGGCGCGAACAAGCTTGCCTTTGCCGCGGTCCGCGTCGTCGTCGATCCCGCCCACCGGGCGGTTCCGCCGGCGGCGCTGATCGGCATGCGTCCGGACGGCCGCGCCAATGTTTCAGCGGTGCTGCGCGATGTCATGGCACGGCCCTCGCAGCTCTCGCCGCTGGCGCGCATCGCCGTCGACGCGTTCGCCGCCCGCGCCGCAATGGTGCGCGTGCGGCGTCTGCTCGGTCCGCATTTCGGCCTGGTTTGATCGCACGGCGGCGCGACCCGCACGATGGCCGGGAGTCGTACCCGGTCATCTCGGTCCTTGGCCAGCAACAGCAAACGTCAAATGCCCGCAAATTGACGCACGCCGGTGGGGCCGGCTTCCGGCCGGCCGTGTGCCGACCCTGACGAGCGTCACGCCTGCGAAATGAACTTCGTGCTCAGATAGGCTTGCAGGCCCTCGATGCCGCCCTCGCTGCCGTAGCCTGATTCCTTGACGCCGCCGAACGGCGTTTCCGGCGTCGAGACGTTGATGGAGTTCACCCCGACCATGCCGGACTGCAACGCGTCGCCGATCAGGTTGGCGGTCTGCGCCGAACCGGTGAAAGCATAAGCCGCAAGCCCAAAGGGCAGCGAATTGGCGCGCTCGACGACTTCGTCCATGGTCTTGAAGGTGACGATGGGCGCCAGCGGGCCGAACGGCTCCTCCGTCATGATCTTGCTGTCGTCGGGCACGTCGGTGATCACCGTCGGTTCGTAGAAGTAGCCCTGGTTGCCCCGCCGCTGCCCGCCGGCGACGATTTTGCCGCCGCGGTTCTTGGCGTCGGCGACGAACGATTCCATGACGTCGATGCGCCGTGCGTTCACGAGCGGTCCCATCACCACGCCTTTTTCCAGACCGTCGCCGACCTTGACCGACTTGGCATATTCGGTGAAACGCGAAAGGAAGCGGCCGTAGACCGATTCCTGCACGTAGAACCGCGTCGGCGAAATGCACACCTGCCCGGCGTTGCGGTACTTGAACGCGGCGATGACGTCGGCGGACTTCTCCGGGTCGGCGTCGGCGAACACCACCACCGGCGCGTGGCCGCCGAGCTCCATGGTGGCGCGTTTCATTTTTTTGGCCGCCAGCATCGCCAGATGCTTGCCGACCGGAATCGAGCCGGTGAACGAGATTTTGCGCACGTCGTCCTTGGCGATGAGATATTCGGAGATTTCGGCGGGCACGCCGAAAAGGAGATTGAGCACGCCGGCGGGCAGGCCCGCGTCGGCAAGGCAGCGCACCATTTCGATGCAAGCGCCCGGCGTCTCCTCGGACGCCTTGAGGATGAGCGAGCAGCCGGCGGCGAGCGCGCCGCCGATCTTGCGCGCCGGCGTCAGCGTCGGGAAATTCCATGGCGTGAAGGCGGCAACGATGCCGACCGGCTCCTGCACCACGAGCTGCCGCACCTTGCCGCGGCCCGGCACCACGCGGCCGTAGGCGCGGCGGCCTTCTTCGGCGTACCATTCGAGAATATCGGCCGAGCCGATGACTTCGGCGCGCGCTTCGGCGTAGGCCTTGCCTTGCTCCTGCACGAGGATTTTGCTGATCGCATCATAACGCTCGCGCATCAGGTCGGCGGCCTTGCGCAGGATTTTGGCGCGCTCATGGGCCGAGGTGGCGCGCCACACGGCAAAGCCTTTCTTGGCGGCTTCGAGCGCCCGCTCGAGATCGGCCGTGGTCGCGTGCGGCAGTCTTGCCAGCGACTTTTCCGTCGCCGGATTGATCACGTCTTCGCCGACGCGACCGTCGCTATTGAGCCACTGACCGTCGATAAAAAGTTCGAGATTGGCGTACATGGGATCCTCTTGGCGTCCTTTGGATGCTTGCGCCGAATGCTTGCGCCGGGCGGGTGCGGTTATCGCCGGCGAAAGGCTTAGCAGGTTTTAGCGCCGCGTTCATCCCTTCATCGCGCCGCGAGGCGGCCCCGAAATCAAAAGCCCCGGCGCGCGAGGCCGGGGCAAAGAAACGCAAGGCGACGTTGACGGTTCGCCGTTCACAGTTGCCCGTACTTCTTAAGCACCGCGCGGCAATTGCTGCCCACGCGCCAGCTGTGAGCGGCGAGCGTCGCGCCGCAACGAAGCAGGTTGCTCCACGTCATGCCGCCGCTTTGGTCACACAGCCTCGCAGCGGCCGGCTTGCAAGGGGCGAGCTCGGCAAGATCGATTGCGCCGGCGCTCGTCGTCCAAACGCCGAGCAGCAGGCATGCGGCAACCATCATTTTCATGGTGAGACGGGTCCCTCGTTTTTGTGTTGGAAGACCTTTACCTAGGAAAGAATCTCGGAAAAATCCAGTGATTTTGTGCGCCGCACAATTGCCAAAATCATCGACATTCCAACGTATTGAAAACACAGCACAATCGATTTAGATGCCGGTTACCTTAACGCCGAGTCCTAAAAGTTCCGCCGGGGCCGGCGGGAATCCCACGTTGTTTGTCGCTTCCGAAGGGGGCGCCGCGACCCGCGTGCAGCCGACCGACCGGTGCCCGGCCTGAATTGCATTTTATGCGTCGGTGGCGATCAGGCGGCTGATTTGCGCCCCCACAATCGCGCCGAGGCGATGTCGGCACCCGCGCGGATCGACTTGAGCTTGAGCCACACCACCGGCTCGATCACCCATTCGCGCCGCGTAAAGGTGCCGAAGCCGCAATCGGCGGAGGCGATGACGCGTTCGCGGTCGCCGACCGAAGCCACGGCTTCTTCGATCCGTCGCGCCACCACTTCCGGGTGCTCGACGAAGTTGCTGGTGGTCTCGATCACGCCGGGAATGAGGATCATGTCCTTGGGGAACGGCGCGCGCTTGAGCGCGGCATATTCGTGGGCGTGACGCGGATTGGCGAATTCGATCGAGAGCGCGCCGACGTGGGCCTCATACAGCGCCGGCAGGATTTTTTCGAGCGCGATGTCGTGGATGTGCGGCCCCTCCCAGTTGCCGTAACAGACATGCAGTCGCACGCGCTCACGCGGGATGCCGGCGATGCCGCCATTGATCATGGCGACGTGCAGCTCGACCGCCTTGACGAAATCGGCGTCCGAGAGATCGCGATAGAACATGGTGCGATCCATGGCGAGATCGGGGGCGTCGATCTGCAACAGCAGGCCCGCCTCGTGGATGGCGAGATATTCGTTGCGCATCTCGCGGGCGATGGCGGCGAGATAAGCCTCGTTGCTGTCGTAATAGGCGTTGAGCATGGTCGAGGCGATGATGCCGGGCGAGGGCGCGGTCATGAAGGTTTCCGCAAACGGCGCGCCCTCGCGCTCGATGCGCTGAAAGCGCGCGATCTCGCGCTCGATCGCGGCGGTGTCGCGATAGTGCAGTTCGCCCTGCGCTTCCGGCGCGTTTTGCTGCCGGCTCACATTGGGGAAGCGGCGCGTGAGGTAGCTCACGAGTTCGGGGAATTCCTCGAACTCACGTCCGCGCCGCCGCTTTGATTCTCCGCCGAAGCCCGACATGCGTTCGGGCACATAGGTCTGAAAGCCGACGCGCTGCTGCTCGCCGTCGTTGCCGACGTCGATGCCGGCCTCCTTTTGCCTGGCGATCACGTACCGCACCGCGTTTTCCATCTCGGCTTCGAGCTGTACCTTGTCGTAGCGCTCGCCCGCTTCGCGCCGCACCAGAAGCTCGCTCAGCGCCTCGCTGCGCGGCAGGCTGCCGACGTGGGCGGTGAAAATGCGGTCGCGACTTGCGATCATGAGGCAGGTCCCCGGGGCGACGCCTGCGCCGCGCTTGTAAAAACGCGGCGACCGCAAAGCATGCCAGAGACGTATTGGCCGCGCCATTGCCGCCGAAATGCCGCATCGGCATAATGCGCCAAAATGGGCAAGAGTGGGCAGCTTCGGGCTTGAAGATCCGAACGATTGTCGCCTTTGAGGGAACGCCGCGATGAATATCGCTCAGCCGAGCTCGATGCCGCGCGCATCCGACGCTGCGATCCCGCGCGATTACAATTTCGCCGCCGACATCCTCAAACGCAATCTCGACGCCGGCCGCGCCGGCAAGGCGGCTTATATCGATCCGCGCCGAAGCTGGACGTACGGCGCTCTCGCCGAACGCGTCGAGCGTTTCGGCCACGTGCTGCGTTCGCTCGGCATCCACCGCGAGGAGCGCATCCTCATGTGCCTTCTCGACTCCATCGATTGGCCGACCGCCTTCCTCGGCGCGATCAAGGCGGGCGTGGTGCCGGTGCCGGTCAATACGCTGCTGACCGCTGACGACTACCGCTTCATGCTCGAAGATTCCCGCGCGCGGCTCCTGGTGGTGTCGGAAGAGCTTTATCCCAAATTCGCCGACGCGATCGGCGCCTGCCGCGAACGCGCCCGTGAACTCCCCCATGTCGTCGTGTCGGGAGACAATGCGCACGGGCATGCGCGCTTCGAGGATTTGCTCGCCGGCGCCAAGCGCGATCCCGTCATCGCGCCGACCGTGTGCGACGACATGTGCTTTTGGCTCTACACCTCGGGCTCGACCGGCAAACCGAAAGCCGCCGTGCACACCCACGCCGATCTGACCTTTACCGACGAACTTTACGGCAGGCCCTTCCTCGGCATCACCGAAAAGGACGTCTGCTATTCGGTGGCGAAGCTGTTCTTCGCCTACGGGCTCGGCAACGCGCTCACCTTTCCGATGTCGGCGGGCGCCGCGACCGTGCTGTTGCCGCAGCGGCCGACGCCGGAGGCGGTGGCGGACATTCTCAAGAAGCATGGCGTCACCGTGTTTTATGCGGTGCCGACGTTCTACGCCGGCTTTCTCGCAAGCGCGGCTGCGCCGGAGCGCGCCGAAGTAAAGCTCCGGCGCTGCGTGTCCGCGGGCGAAGCGCTGCCGCCCGACATCGGTCGCCGTTTTTCCGAACGCTACGGCGTCGATATTCTCGACGGGCTCGGCTCGACCGAGATGCAGCACATTTTCGTCTCCAACCGCGCCGGCGAGGTGAAATACGGCACCACCGGCAAGCCGGTGCCCGGCTACGACGTCCGCCTGGTCGACGACGACGGCGCGATCGTCAAGACGCGCGGCGAGATGGGCGAGCTGCAGGTGCGCGGGCCGACCAGCGCGGTGATGTACTGGAACAATCGCGAACAGTCGCGCGCGACCTTCCTCGGCGAGTGGACGCGCTCCGGCGACAAATACGTCGAGGACGACCAGGGCTATTTGGTTTACTGCGGCCGGCGCGACGACATGCTCAAGGTTTCCGGCATGTACGTCGCGCCGTTCGAGGTCGAGGGCGTGCTGCAAAGCCATCCCGACGTGCTCGAAGCCGCCGTCGTCGGCTGGCCGGACGTCGATGCGCTGATCAAGCCGAAGGCGTTCGTGGTGCTCAAGGCGCCGGAAAAAGCCGGCGACGAAACGGCGCACGCGCTGCAGGATTACTGCCGCGAGAAGCTCGCGCCGTTCAAATATCCGCGCTGGGTCGAATTCCGCAGCGAGCTGCCGAAAACCGCAACCGGCAAGATCCAGCGCTTCAAGCTGCGCGCCGAGGCCGCGGCGCGATAGCGGCGCTCGACGCGGCCTCGCGGACGTGCCTTGGCCGACTGTACCCGGCGCCAGTGCGGCGCCGCCCGCGGGTCACAAAGGTGTCGCTTTGGCCGAGGACAGGGGCCGCGACCTTGCGTTTAGGCGGACCCGGTATTACTACGGCGCAATCCCGTTGGCGCGCCGCGGTAGCTCAGCCGGTAGAGCAACGCATTCGTAATGCGTGGGTCGGAGGTTCGAATCCTCTCCGCGGCACCATCGTTTTTCTGTCCGGCCCGTGTCCGGCCCGGAGACATGGGTGACGGATTGTACCTAAGACATGGGTAACAGTTTTGGCCCGAAGGGATTGTCGATCGGTTGGAACCTGCGTATCTCGTCACTCGCTCGTCCATGACGTGACACTCCTTCCACGGCAGCTCTGCTCTCCCGCATAGGGCCACGAGTGTTACCCATGTCTCCGGTATGGAATGTCGCCCATCTGTCAGGAAGGGCATCATTCGACCAGCGCTCCGTCACATGTGCGTCCCGCATGGATCGCGACGCCGCCGCAACGGCATTTACACCAGTTCGCACCCCTTGCTAAATCGCGTCCGGCCGGGCGCCGCAGCGTTGCGTTCAAAGACAGAACGCGCCGCACGATCGCCCGGCACGTCCGGGGCCAATCGGGGGGAGTAGTGGAAATGCCAGGCATCGTCGAGGGTAAGGTCGCGATCGTTACCGGTGCGGGCCGCGGCATCGGCCGCGGCATCGCGCTGTTGATGGCGGCGGAAGGCGCCCGCGTCGTCGTCTGCGACATCGGCGCGAGCCTCGAAGGCCAGGGTGCCGACGCCACTCCGGCGCAGGCGGTCGTCGGCGAGATCAAGAAGGCCGGCGGTGAAGCGATCGCCTCCACGCTCTCGATCAGCGAGCCGGCCAATGCCGACAAGATCGTGCAGGCGGCGCTCGACGCCTTCGGCCGCGTCGACGTCCTGGTCAACAACGCCGGCATCCTGCGCGACCGTATCTTTCACCATATGAGCTGGTCCGACTGGTGGGATGTGATCAACGTGCATCTCAACGGCAGCTTCGCCATGAGCCGCG
>Ga0187784_10000071_pt1 | contig 60961 bp, 50 predicted proteins | sample 1015_SJ02_MP15_2_FD_132964 | JGI IMG/M metagenome (GOLD analysis project Ga0187784, IMG submission 132964) | Tropical peat soil microbial communities from peatlands in Department of Meta, Colombia - 1015_SJ02_MP15_20_MG | ecosystem: Environmental > Terrestrial > Soil > Wetlands > Peat | place...
CCCTCGCGGACGAGCGCCGTTACGACGTCCGGGGTCAGCACGAAGGAGGGCTTGCCGAGCATGCGCAGAAAGCGCATGCCGCTCACGCCGCCGAGATGGCTGCCTCTCTTCTTCAAGAGCTCAATCAGCTCGGCATATTTAGCGTCCGGCCACTCCGCGAAGAAACGGGCCGCAGAACCATGCTCCTTGGCGAGATCGAGGACCAGGCGCGCATTGGCCTGAACCGCGGCGAGCTTGGCGGCGTTGCGCACGATCGCCGTGTTGCGCGACAGCGCGTCCAAGTCCTCGTCGTTGAGGAAGGCGCAGTGGGCCGGGGAAAATCCACGGAACGCCGCTTCGAAGGCGTCCCATTTCTGATCGATGACCGCGTGCGAGAATCCGGCGTAAAAGATCCGTCGCGCCATGAGCGAAAGCACGCGGTCGTCCGGCGTCGCCGCGATCGCGGCCGCGCTACGTGCGGGCTCGGACCGCAGCTTCGCTTCGAGCTCCCCCGCGCCGCGGCGCTGATCCGCCAGGGCTACGATCTCTGAAAATGGACGCAATTTCATCGCCGCTCGCTTTGTCCGCGTCATTCCAGACGTTCACGACGCGCAGTGTAAAGAAGGGGGCAGAATAGCTCAACTCGAGCTTCAGTCGAAAGGCAATGGCTGAAGAGGGCGCTCACAATGAACTGTGATTGGGGCGGAGAGCGCCCTCATCCGACCCGGCTGCGCCGGGCCACCTTCTCCCACTTCGTGGGCGAAGGAGCGCTGCGGCGCCGTTTCGATGCAATCACCAACCTTGTAAAAATCAAGGGCCACTCCTTCTCCCACTTGTGGGAGAAGGTGGCCTCGCGAAGCGAGGTCGGATGAGGGACCTCGCCGGCACAATCCCTCTTGGTCGCGGCTTACGCCACCGCCGCCGCCTTGCCGCTCTTCTCGGCTTTCTTGCGCTCGTTCGGGTCGAGGTGGATCTTGCGCAGGCGGATCGACTTCGGAGTCACCTCGACGAGCTCGTCATCCTCGATATAAGCGAGGGCCTTCTCGAGCGTCATCTTGATCGGCGGCGTCAGGCGCACCGCCTCGTCCTTGCCGGCGGCGCGGATGTTCGTCAGCTGCTTGCCCTTCAGCACGTTGATCTCGAGGTCGTTGTCGCGCGTGTGCTCGCCGACGATCATGCCGCGATAGACCTTCCGGCCGGGCTCGATCATCATCGGCCCGCGGTCCTCGAGCTTCCACATCGCATAGGCCACGGCCTCGCCCTGGTCGTTAGAGATCAGGACGCCGTTCCTGCGCCCCTGGATGTCGCCCTTGTAGGGCGCGTAGGAATGGAACAGGCGGTTCATGATCGCCGTGCCGCGCGTGTCGGTCAGCAATTCGCCCTGATAGCCGATGAGCCCGCGCGTCGGCGCGTGGAAGACGAGCCGCAGGCGCCCGCCGCCCGAGGGCTTCATCTCGATCATCTCGGCCTTGCGCTCGGACATTTTCTGCACGACGACGCCGGAGTGCTCCTCGTCCACATCGATGACGACCTCTTCGATGGGCTCCAGGATCTCGCCGCTCTCGTCGCGCTTCAGCACGACCTTGGGGCGCGAGACCCCGAGCTCGAAGCCCTCGCGGCGCATGGTCTCGATCAGGATCGCGAGCTGCAATTCGCCGCGGCCCGAGACGATATAGGCGTCGCCCATGGGCGCATCCTCGACGCGCAGCGCGACATTGCCCTCCGCCTCCTTGAAGAGCCGGGCGCGGATCATGCGGCTCGTGACCTTGTCGCCCTCCGTGCCCGCGAGCGGCGAGTCGTTGACGAGGAAGGTCATCGACAGCGTGGGCGGGTCGATCGGCTGCGCCTGCAGCGGCTCGCTCACATCGAGCGCGCAGAGCGTGTCGGCGACGTTGAACTGCTCGAGCCCCGCGATCGCCACGATGTCGCCGGCCTCGGCCTCCTCGATCGGCTGCCGCTCGATGCCCCGGAAGGCCAAGATCTTCGAGACGCGCCCCTGCTCGACGATCGATCCGTCGCGCGCGAGCACCTTGACCGGCTGGTTCGGCTTGACCGAGCCAGAGAAGACGCGACCCGTGATGATGCGCCCGAGATAGGGATTGGCTTCGAGCAGCGTGCCGAGCATGCGGAAGCCGCCCTGCCCGACCTTGGGCTCGGGCACGTGACTGAGCACGAGGTCGAAGAGCGGCGCCATATTCTCCTTGGGGCCATCGGGCTCCTCGGCCATCCAGCCCTGCTTCGCCGAGCCGTAGATGATTGGGAAGTCGAGCTGCTCGTCCGACGCGTCGAGCGCTGCGAAGAGGTCGAAGACCTCGTTGATGACCTCGCTCGGGCGCGCGTCGGGCTTATCCACCTTGTTGATGCACACGATGGGCTTCAGCCCGATCTTGAGCGCCTTGCCGACGACGAATTTCGTCTGCGGCATGGGGCCCTCGGCGGCGTCTACGAGCACGATCGCGCCGTCGACCATCGAGAGGATGCGCTCGACCTCGCCGCCGAAATCGGCGTGGCCCGGCGTGTCGACGATGTTGATGCGCGTATCCTTCCAGGCGATCGAGGTCGCCTTGGCCATGATCGTGATGCCGCGCTCCTTTTCGAGATCGTTGCTGTCCATGACGCGCTCGGCGACGCGCTGGTTCTCGCGAAAGGCGCCTGATTGCTGCAGCAGCCGATCGACGAGCGTGGTCTTGCCGTGATCGACGTGGGCGATGATGGCGATGTTGCGGAGCTTCATGAGAGTCGGTCGGCAGATGGAGAAGGAACGAAAACAAAGAACGGAGAACCTTCCGTTCTCCGTTCTTCGTGGTCCGTCCCTTGGTTGCGGCGCAGCAACCCATATAGGAGTCGCACGGAAAAGGGAACAGCCGCGCGCGTCGATCCCCAGGACCGAGGCGGCGGCGCTCGTCCGCCTCCTGCGCCCGCCGCAGAAGTCGGGGCCTGAGCGGAAGGGACAGGCTTTGCGCCGGATTTATACGCCGACCCGAGGACCGTGACCTTGGGAACGCCGGCTGCGAGAAAGCCTTGGCGTCCGAAACAAAAAGAGCGGAGAACCTGCGGTCTCCGCTCTCGATCCCCGCGAACTGGTCGCTGGGTTCGTCGCCCACCGAAAGGGCTATCTGTTAGCGACGCGCGCCTCGAGGCCGGCTCCAGCCGGCGGCGGCTCGGCGCGATCAGGCGACCTCGCGCTTCTGAGCCTTCAGCTCATCGAGCTTGTTTTTGAGAAACCATTGATAAACCTCGGCGATCCCCTGTTCGAGCGAAATCTCGGGCCTCCAGCCCAGGTTGAAGATCTTGGTCGAGTCCATCAGCTTTCTCGGCGTCCCGTCCGGCCTTGACCTGTCGAAGACAACCTTTCCAGTAAAGCCCGTGACTTTCGCGATCAGCTGGGAGAGCGCCGCGATGCTGATCTCCGATCCGGCGCCGCAGTTGATGTGGTCGTAGTCGTCGTAATTGTCGAGACAGAAGGCGACGCCGCGGGCCAGATCGTCGACGTGCAGGAATTCCCGCAACGGCGAGCCTGTTCCCCAGACGACGACCTCCCTCTGTCCGGAGAGCTGCGCCTCGTGGAACTTACGCAGGAGCGCCGGCAGCACGTGGCTGGTGTTGAGGTCGAAGTTATCGTTCGGCCCGTAAAGGTTGCACGGCATCACCGAGATGAACCGCCGACCATACTGCTTGCGATAGGCCTGACACAATTTGACGCCCGCGATCTTCGCGATCGCATACCATTCGTTCGTTGGCTCGAGCGGGCCGGTCAGGAGCGCGGATTCGGTGATCGGTTGCGGCGCGAATTTGGGATAGATGCAAGAAGATCCCAAAAACACCAAGCGATCGACATTGGCGACATGCGCCGAATGGATGACATTCGTTTCGATCGCAAGATTGTCATAGATAAAGTCGGCTGGAAAGGTGTCGTTCGCCAGGATGCCGCCAACTTTCGCCGCAGCAAAAACGATGGCGTCCGGCCTGTTCTGCTTCAGCCATACTTCCACGGCCAGCTGGTTCCGCAAGTCGACGACGGATCGGTCGACCTTGATGACGGTATCGCCGCGCCCCTCCAGGCCCCGCGTAACCGCCGACCCGACCATCCCGTTGTGGCCGGCGACCCAAACTCGCAGTCCCTGCATATTCGTGACCCCGCGTCTCGAGAATGCGTCGATTGGTACTTCTAAAGTCACAGCCGTCACTGTTGGGTTAAGAGCGGAAACCCATTGAACCAAAACTCCTTGGAGTCCGCAACGGCAAAAATTGCGCTGCACGCCTGCCGACATTGCGGCGAAAATCCATGGGGCGCGCCCCTATGATTTATTGAGGCACAAATCTGCAAAGGAGGCGCCGACCTCCTCCGAGACCTTCCGTCGGAACTGCCGCTTGCGCTTGGTTCGACGCCGATGCGCGGCGTTGATCTGTTCGAGCGCCTTGCCCGAGTAGGCGACCGGAAGCGTGTAAAAGCGCGCGGCTGACTCCGACCCGAGATAGCCGTTCCAAAAGGCGTCATAGTCAAAGCTTTCACCTTCGTCGCCCGCGACGCCTATCTGCTCGCGACTGCTGACCCCAACGACATTTGTGACGCCGAGCGTCCGGGCGATCGCCTTTGCGCAGTCGAGCAGAAGGAAAGGCGGCGCGACGTCATAACAGCTTTTGGTCGCGCGGCGGATGGCCTCCAGCTGGGCTTTCTGGCCTTGCACGCGGGTCACCAGCAGAACTTCGGAATCGCTGAGCCCCACGAGGGGCCCGGGCACGATCGAGAAGGCCAGGGCATAGACCTTGACTCCTCCCGAGGTCATGACCAGCGTCAGATCGCCCTCTGCATGATATTGCGTGTCGAATATGAGGGAAATGCACGGCGCCGTATCTCCGCTCTTACGCCCCCAAAGCAACGTCCTGTCATGATAGATGTCCGGGTAGAAGGTGCTTCGCACTCTGCGCTCGATGTAATTATAGTGATGCGCCAAAGCCGCCCGTCTCTCGGGCTTCTCAAAGCTTTCGACGAGGTAGGAGCGGAAACAGACGTTGACGAGGTTTGGATGTAGACTCATCAGCGAAAATGTCTTCGGTTGGGACAAAATGCTTATTGTTTTAGCATAATTCAAGAGCTCGACGAGCAGCGGCTCCTTCAGCGCGAGCCCCTGCTCCAACCCGTAGGCTGACACGCGAGCAGCGCCGCGACGGCACAGCGTGATCGCCGCGCGCGCCACGGGATAAACTGCTCGCATAATGCTTCTGGGGTCCCGCATGCTCGGAATGAGGCTCAACCTAGGGAAGCTCGATGGGGGGCATCGGGCCAAGTCAACGGAGCGCCGCGCAACGATAGCCATCGGCGCGCCGAGTGAGCGCTAGCGAGCGTCAATTGCTCTTTCTCTTTCTGACGATCCGACGCGTCACGCCAGGAGAGGATCCTCGAAATTGCAGCTTTAGGGCCATCGGTCGTCGCTGGCAAGAATGTGGTGGGGATCGTACGCAGGGGAAGGCGTGGCGGACCACTCCTCTTCGAGCTACCGCCGGCGTGCCGGCGCGGGAAAGCACGCCGTCTCCGCATGCTCCTTGGCGGCGTCCTCTAGCAGCGCCGCGCAATCGAAATTCTGCGTCATGAAATTCTGCGTCGTTGACATTCCCGGCGCCAAAGCCCCCACTGGCGCGGCTCTCAGAGCCCTGCCGGACGAAGCCGCGCCGCCATACGCCGATGCGGCGCCGGCTTGCAGCTTGAGGTCGCGAGTCCCGTGGGCGATCCGCGGATCGATTCCCGCGTCCCGCTTGAGAATCGAGCGCGGCGCGAAGCCGATTTCCGGTCCGAGAGTGTATGGCCTCACGGTCATCTCGCGCGGCGAGACGACGCGCACACGGAACCCGATCTGACGCGGCGCGAAATATATCCCGGTCTTCCTGCCCGCCCAGCCCGCAGATCCCCTGAAGCCGACGCTGCAGCCCGCGACCCGGAAATAGCGCTCGCACTCCGTCCGAGAGTGGAAGCGAGGGGCTTTTTCGTCGAATTCAGCCCGTGAATTCGTCTCAGCGTTTTCGCATTGCTCGACGTTCAGCCGCCTCTCTGCGACACACAGCGTCCTTGAGCCATAGACTTGTTCGGTCGCGGATTGCTGCGCCGCCGCCGCGCCAAACGAAAGCGCGAAGACCGCGACCGTCGACAAGCTTCTTCTCGGGCGCATTGCTCGTCTCCAACTCGCCTGGTGAACCGCTCGGGGGTTTGTCCACGGCTCTCGCCCAAGATCGTCGAAGAATCCTTTCGCGCGACCGCCAATGGCGCTATGCGATTGAGCGGCGTCGTTCAAGATGACCGCTCGCGCCGCGTTCGCAGCCGTCGCACGCGAGGGCTCAACGAATGTTTTTGGCAGGATCAAGCGCTGCGGAGTGCTCCGGTTCATGAAGATTCTTCACGTCATCGCCTCCGTCGACCCCAGTGGCGGGGGGCCGATCGAAGGCGTCGTCATGAGTTCCGAAACTTGGCGACGCCACGGCCATACCCGCCACATCGTCTGCCTGGATCCCCCTCACTCGCAGTGGGTCCAAACCTGTCCGGTCCCCACATTCGCCGTCGGCATCGCAGGAAAGTGGCACGTGCTGCTGAAGCAACTCATCCCGCTTCTGAGGTATGCTTATTCACCCTGGCTGAAGAAGTGGCTGCGCGCGCACGTTCACGAATATGACGCCGTGATCATCAACGGGCTCTGGAATTATTCGTCCTTCGGCAGCTGGCGGGCGCTCGGCCATACGGATGTGACTTACGTCGTATTCACGCACGGGATGCTCGATCCGTGGTTCAACAAGACCTATCCAATCAAGACCTTCTTCAAAACGATCTACTGGAAGCTGTTCGAGCACAGAGTGCTGCGCGACGCGCGCGCCGTGCTCTTCACCTCGGAAGAGGAACGGCGCCTGGCGCAGCACTCATTTGCTCCCTACATGGCTCGGGAAATTGTCGTGGGCTACGGCACCCGCGATGATTTCGGCGATCCGGCGACGGAGATAGCGGCGTTTTTCGAGAAGGCTCCGCGTGCGCGCGGACGCAGGCTCATGCTGTTCTTGAGCCGCATCCACCCGAAGAAAGGCGTGGACCTTCTGATACAGGCCTTCTCTCGTCTGGCCGGCGAATTCCCCGAATTCGACCTCGTCATCGCTGGCCCCGATCAGGTCGGATGGCAAGCGACGCTAGAGAAGCTCGCGCGTCAACTCGGCGTCGCCGAGCGAATCCACTGGCCGGGCATGCTGCTCGGCGACCCAAAGTGGGGCGCGTTCCGCGCGGCCGAATTTTTCGTGCTGCCTTCGCATCAGGAAAATTTCGGCATCGTCGTCTCCGAGGCGATGGCCATCGGTCGACCGGTTCTCGTCACGAACAAGGTGAACATTTGGCGTGAGATCGAGCAGGACGGCGCGGGCCTCGTCGTCGACGACAATGCGGAGGCGGTCGAGACGGCGATGCGAACGCTTTGCTCGCTCAGCGCCGAAGCTGCGGCGGAAATGGGCGCAAGGGCGCGCCGCTGCTTCGTCGAGCGCTACGATCTGGATCGCAACGCCATGCAGTTGCTCGAGCTTCTGACGAAATTGCGCGGCGAAACGTGACCGAGCGACGAAGAACGATTAAGCTTGCTGTCCGGCTTGCGCCGCCGTCGCACTCCTGACGAAATCCTGCGCGCGCCCAGCCAGCTGCTCCACGCGTTTGCCCGTCAGGCGAGCCAGCTCCCGCAGGCGTTCTGCGCTGCTCGGGAGCGTCCGAAGCTGCCGATCGAATTCGAGAACCTTTGCGGCTACGAGAAAGCGATACCAGAAGCCCTGCAGAAAATTGTAGACCAGCCCCTCGACGCCATCCAGGAAGCCGAAACGCAGGAAATATCTATAAAGGAAATAGAAGAGCGGTCCGACCCAGAGCGGCATCCGATTGTACATGTGCTCCTTCATCAGACGTTTGGCGGCTGCCTGAAGCGGCGTGTTGGTCGTGGTCATGGTGGCGTCGGAGGCCCCGCCCAGATCGTAACGCGCCATCAGAACGTCGATCGCCTCGTTCGTGGCGTATCTGTTGTGCTTATTGGTGAAGAAGGTCAGGTCGTTCAGGTTGTGATCCGCAAAGTCGTGCTCGAAAGTCACAGCGCGCCCGTAGCGAAGGGTCATGTGCTCATCCATCCAGCGCTGCTCGATTTGCGCCGCGCCCTTGCGCCATATGCGCAGCAGCGTGAGCGGATAGCGACCGCCATGCCGGATCCAGCGGCCCAGAAATATGTGACGGCGCTTGAGGTTTACGCCCGTGACGTCTTGCGGCAGGAGCGGCAGGCGTTCCTGAATCTCGGCGACGAGTTCCGGGGTCAGAACCTCGTCCGCGTCAAGCCGCATGACCCATTGCGCGTCGAAGGGGAGGCTGTTCAGCGCCCAATCGAATTGCTGCGCATAGCTGACGAAGGGATGTACCGCGACGTGAGCGCCGAGCGATCGCGCCAGCTGAACGCTTCCATCCGTCGAAATGGAGTCGACGACGAAGGCTTTCGCGCCCATTTCGTTCAGCTTGGGCAAAAGACGCTCGAGGTGGCGACTTTCGTCCTTGCAAAGAATCACGACGCCTAAATCAAGCATCTCGTCCCTGTCCGGTTGTGAGGAGTCGCAGGTCCTCGGCGAGGCGCGCCGCTGGGGGCCGCTCGGCGAGCGCGCAGTTCGACTCCAGATGATCCTTCGACGACATCGACGCCAGCACGACGCCGTCGGGGTTGTTGGAGAACGCAAACCTGGCCAGGATTTCCCCCGCGGGGGCTTGCTCGGAGATCTCGTGTCTTTCGGCGAAATCCAGCCAAAGTCGAGGCTCCGCGAGGCGCAACTGCTCGATGCGCCTGGCCTCGGTCGGAGAAAAGACGCCGTGGGTGACGAAGCTTGGAGCATATCCCGAGGCCGTCAAGCCGCGCAGTCGAACAGAGACCTTCGCGGACGGCGCATCGGAGAACTGGAGGAAGTCGAGGGGTTTTTGCGAAGCCAGCGCGGCCGTTGCGCTCTCTTCGGCTCCAGCGAGGGAGATCGCCCTAATCAATCCCTGCTCCTTGAGACGAATCAAAACTTCGAAGATGGCGTCGCTCGTCGCGTCCCCGGCGGACGGCTCATGGATGGCGAAGACGTCGACAAAATCCCCTCCCAAACGCCGAAGGCTCTCCTTGAGCGACGGTTCGATCGATTTGGGATCGATCTCGGCGTGAACGGCGAGCGGACGCGAGCGACTGGCGACGCGACGCAGGCTTGGCGCCGCTGCGACAAGCCGCCGGGCCAGCGGACGCAACAGGCGCTTGTGAAGCGGAACTTGTGGGCGGGAGAGGCCGAACTTGGTGCACACCACGACCTTGTCGCGCCGATCCCGCAGGAATCGACCCAGTATCTCCTCGGACTCCCCGTCGCCGTAAGGGGGCGCTGTGTCGTACCAGGTCACCCCTAGATCGAACGCCCGGGCCAGCGCTCTTAACCCGTCACGCGCGGAAATCCGCGAACCGAGCGACGCGCACCCAAATCCGAGCGCGGAAACCTCGCGTCCGAGGGAAACGACGTGCACGCGGCGCATGGAGCTCAACCCGTCAAAGCCGGCGCCGCGACCCGCTGACGCGCGTTCGCCAGCCGATCGGCCAGACGGAACGCGAGCGCCACGGCAAGGAAGGTCGGATTGGCCTGGCCGGATGTTGGAAACACCGAAGAGGACGCGATATGCAGATTGTCGACGCCATGCACGCGACAATCCCTGTCGACGACGCTATCCCTCGGATCGTCACCCATTCTCGTCAACCCGATTTGATGGAAGCCGTCGACGGAGTGACGCATGATTCTTTCCACCGCGTCGCTTTCGGAGGCGTCGTATCGCTCGAGGCGAGCGAGACCCGCCTTGCGCAAGGCGGCGTCGAGCGCATCGTGCGCGCGCAAGACCGAAACTGCGTCCCGCTCGTCGAGACGCAGATCGATGTCGAGATATGGCAATCCGACTCCGTCCAGCCGATCCGAGAGCACGACCCGTGACTGGCGATCGGCGCTCTGCTCGGCGTGAAAGTGCAGGGAATAGCGGCCGCTGCCGCTCGTCAGGAGAAAGCCCGGACGCCGCGGTCGCGAGAAATAGCGCGTGCGGATGATATCGAGGATATCCCGACCGCTCCGGACCGGGGAGAGCGCGACATTGCGCAGATGTTCGAGCGTGCGGCGAGGCGGCGCCCCGACATGGCTGATGCGAACTCCTTCGGACACGAGGAGCCGCCCGATCGGCTTGACGACCAAGGCCAGCCAGACCATCGAGAGCGCGCCGTTGCGATGGTCGGCCGCGTGAAAGGGCGGATTGTCCGCCCAGAATGAGATGTTTCGCAGGCGCTCGCGCAGAAGCGCGTCGCGAGGCAGCGTAAACCTGCGCCGCGCATAGGCGCCCCGATAGAGAAAAAAGTCCAGATCCTTCGCTCGTTCCGGCTCACGCAGCACGATGTCGGCGACCTTTCCCGAGACATGGCCCATGTAATAGCGCCCGAGCGCGCCCTCTGCCCCCCCAAACAGGTCTGGTCTCGACTTCTGCGCCGCAAGCAGCAGACGGGTCGTCTCGAGCCCCCCGCACGCCAGTACGAGGCGCCGCGGAAACAGCTCCTTGGCCCGTTCCTGCGCGCGGACGGTTACGGAGACCAGGGCGCCTCCAGCGGCGTCGAAGCGCACCGTCGTCGCCGTCGCGCCCAGGGCGACCGTTATTTTCTCGGACCGCGCGAGCCGGTCGCGGTATTTGATCCCCATGTCGATCGCGGGCGCCCAGCGCTCCAGCTTCGTGAAGCAAGCGCCGTCAAGCCGCGTCCAAGGCCACCGGGGCTTTGCAAAGTGCGCCGACTCGATGCCGAAGAACGATGCGGCGTCGGAATGCCAGCGCGCGATCTCGTCGAAAGAAAGAGGCCAGCCATACCGCAGCGCGCCGTCGTCCGCGGCGAAGTCCACTTCGTCGAACGGCACGAGCCTCCCGCCCCACCAGCTCGACGTGCCTCCCAGGCCCCGTCGCATCGCGACGTCCGACGACGCGTGTCGAACGCGGTCCGCGACGTGCCCGGCGCCGAGCGACTGAGCGAAAGCGTCCGAGGAGAGGCCGCCCGACTCGAGCACCAGCGTCGAGAGGCCGCGCCCCTCGCAAGCGAGGGCGAAGGCGATGCCGACCGGCCCGGCGCCGACGACGGTCACGTCGTAGGTGCGCGCGTCGTCGAGATTTGCGAACGAGATGAACATGGCGGGCTAGAGCGCCTCTGGCGAAGGGAAACGCACCTTGCGGGCGCGTGTCGGACGCGCCGGGTTGCCGACATAGATCCTCCAGGGGTCGAGGTCGCGAAAGGCGCAGCCGCGGGCGCCGAGCACGGCTCCATCCCCGACGACGACGCCCGGCCCCACAAAGGCCTCCGCGGCGATCCAGGCGCGATAGCCGATCCTGATCGGTTTCGCCTGCAGCTGGAAATTCACGTCCTCGACGTCATGCGCCCCGGCGCAGAGATGCGCGCCCTGCGACGCCAGCGAATAGGGCGCAAAGGTGATTTTCGCCATCGAATAGACGATCACGCGCGGACCGATGAAGGCGTAATCGCCCATTTCGAGGTTGGCGGGCGACCAGATGCGCGCGCTGGGGTAAACCCCGGCCGTGCGCGCGATCTTGGCGCCAAAGGCGAGCAACAGCAGTCGTCGCCAACGGTGCATCGGCGCTGGCGTCCAGGAGGCGAAGATGAGCCAGACGACGGACCAGGCGGCGCGATAGGCGCGGTTCGCGAGCGTGAAGCTCGCGCCCCCCTCCCATGTGTTGACCTTGCCGGCGTCGAGAATGTCCAAAGCGTCGCTCCCGTCATACGCGTGCGCGGCTTGGCGGGGCTCATGCGCCGTTTCTGCGCGCCGCGCGTTCGGCGCCTGACGGTCGCCAACGGCCAAGCCCCACTCCGAAGGAGGCTCGCTCGGCCGGTGAAACGCTCGATTTTCGGTCATTTTGGATCGCGGTCTTCTCCGAATCAGGCCCACGGCTCAAGTTTCATGGCGATAAATAATATATTGAGTCCCGGCAATCCTCTTCAAAGGCATCTCGCGCGCCAATTCGCATATATATTTACTGACGCCACCCGTAAACCAAGTGTAATCATCCCATAGGATCACTCCCTGGGGAGAAAGAACTTTAAAGGCATTTTCTGTGTCCGCCTTTATACATTCATAGGAGTGCCCTCCATCTATGAAACAAAAATCAGCGCTGGCGACGCGCTCGGCGGCGTCGAATTTCAGAGAGTCCGAAAAAAGTTGATGGATTCGGTTCTCCACTGGATGGCCCTTGAAAGCTATTCCTACACAACCTCGTGACAGTCTCACCCACTCAGCATCGCCGCGCGTCAACGTGGTCGTTGACGCGGAGCCGCTTTCTTCCGGCAGGTCCAAGGTGTAGACCTCTGAATGAGGCGCGTTGAGCGCCATGGTGAGCGCGCCGACGCCTCGGAAGGTCCCCGTCTCGAATATGACTTTCGGCTGCAAAGCGCTCACAACGGAAGCAAGGATTGCGTAGGGCGCGACGTGCCCCAAACCCGCCAGCGTGATGACCCCCAGCGGCGGCAGCATGATCTCCTTGGGTTCGCTGCACCCAAGGAACGATGCAAGATCCGCGTGTTCTATCTCGGGAATAGCGTTTCTCAGGTCGAAGGCGCGCTGTCGTATGTCTCGTCCGAGCTGTATGAGATGCCGTCGTCGCGACTTGTCCCTCAATCCTGCGATGACCACTTGCATAAAATCGAAAATCATTGGCGCGACGTGCCGTCCATCAAACGTGAAAGACCGAACCTTGGGAGGCGCATCGCGCCTTATCGTCTGCAACGTCGCCATTCCAGCCTCATTTCCGGGCTGCGCGCATTTAATTCGCAGCAAATTAAGAACGCGTTAGCCTTCGCTTTTGGGCGCGCGCGCGCTTGAAGCACGGCGCGATCAGGCGCGCTTCATCCCGCGTTTCCCTTCACGAAGAGACATGCATCTCCCCAGAAGCTGTTCTCGGCTGTCGCGTCGAAAGTCACCGTGCTGGCGCGCCGATCAACGCTCGAGACGCGCGCGCGGCGAAACAGGCGCTCGTTTGGCGCCGCCCCGAAGCGGCTAGAGGCGGCATAGTCGCCCGGCGCGACGAAACAGTCGGGAGCGTGCTCCTCCTGCGGCGTCGTCCGCGGGGTCAGGCGCGCCGTGGCCTTCCCTTGCACGGTTTCGAGCATCGCGCGTCGGGAAAAGCCATAGAACCGGCGCGCGTTGTGGAAAGCGAGCACACCCTTCTCTGCGCCGATCGGCTGTCGCACTTCCCAGCTCCTGCCATGATCGGGCGTGCGCACGCCGTTGAGCTGTCGCAGCTTGAGCCTGATTTCCGATGCGAGCGACGCTGGGCGCGGCGCGACGTCGATGACATAGGCGAGCGCGCCGCTCTCGCGATCCTCGACGAGATCGCCCGCACCGAAGGCCTGGGCCAGATCCACGCCGCCGGCCTCGAGATCTTCGACGAAGGCCCGCGGCAAGACGATCTCATATTCAGCGCCCCGCGGCGTGGTCGCCGACACGCCGAGCTTGGCGCGATCGAGAATCAGGCTCGCGACCTGGCCGGCCGGGAAGCGCGAGCGCTCGTCTGCGAGAACCTCGACCCACCAGGGGATCGGCCGCCCCCCCGACTGCGGGGCGGCCTCCCTGTCGATCCGGAAAGCGCGCGAGTCGAGGCCTTCGACCTTCGGAAACGTCAGCGCGCCTCCAGAAAAATCGAAGAATTCGCTCATGCAGAGACGAACCTCCCGCGCTTCTTCGGCCCAGAACTCCCCGACGAAGCTCTTGGCGATCCGTCCTGCGGCGGATCTGTGATCGAAAATCTCGCTCTGGGGATGGCTGAAGGAGACGGCATCCATGACGACGGCCGCGTCGAAACGCGCGAAGCCGAACCCGCCTTGAAAGACGCAATTGCGGAAGGTCGCGACGCCGCCGCGGCAGGAAAGCAGCGTCAGCGGAGAATATTCCTGGTTCTTTATGGAGAACTCGAACTTGCAACCCTCGAACGCGACGCCCGGCGCGCCGGCCCCTTCGACATAGGCCGTTCCGAAGGAATATACGCTCTCGCCATAGCACCCTTCGAATCTGAGTGGAAATGGCCCTTGGATGCCGGATCCTCCAATGTTGACGTTGAGAATGCGCCAATTGTTGTCGAAGGACGAGCCGACGACATTGGCAATGAACGTGCCGCCTCCAGGTCCGTAGGTCAGCGTGTCGATTGCGGTGTGGCAGAAATGCAGGCGCGAGTTCTCGATGTTGTTGCAGCGCGAGTCGGCGTGACCGTCGGCGATGCCGACGATGTTGTAGCTCAGATTGCAGTCGCGATAGGTGATGAAGTCGCCGTTCGACGCCACGGGGACGAGCCCCGGCTGCACCGCGACGCCGACGCAAAAGCCCTCGATCCGGCAATTCTCCAGAACCGTTTCGGAGCTGAAGTTCTTGCCATACTGTCCGACGGCGCCGAGCGAAGCAGGATAGGAAACGAAGGGATAGGGCCGGGGCGGCGGCGGTCCGGCGTAAGCGTCGATCGTCACCCCTGCATAGGGCGCATGCGGATCGTCGCTGTGGCGAGCCAGCGCGGGTCCGAGCCAGTCGGCGCGGCGACCGCGGTCCTCGAAGCGATCGTACGCTTCGCGCAGATGATCGCGATTGACCCCGAAAATGTTCAGGCCGCTAAGCCTGGTTCGCCGCCCGCCCTGAAGATTGAGGCAGGGCCGATCGTTGAAGCGCGGATAGAGACCCGTCGGCTGCTCATGCGCTCCTGAGAGGCCGGGCTCTCCGAACACTTCCAGCGTCACATAGCGGTGGCCGTACCCGATGTGCAGCGTGTCGCCCAGAAGATACCGCAGGGCCGGCAGGAAGACGCGCTTCGGCGCGCCGTCGACATAGATCGCATAATCGAGCGCAGCCTGAATGGCGGACGCATCGTCGTGACGACCGTCGCCGACAGCCCCGAATTGAAGGACGTTGACCAGATCGCCCGGAACGATTTCCCACCAGCCGCCGTCGGCGGCGCGGACCTTGCCCGCGTGAGCGGGTTCGCGCGCCGCACGCCGATAGAGCGCTCCGCCCCGCCCCGGCTGTGACGCGCCGGTGACGAAGACGACGTCGACGTCGGATGGGGGCGCGGCGGCCGCAAGGGCGCGCAGCGTCGCATAGGTGGGACTGGCGCCGGCGGCGGCGCGCTGCGCCGCGGCCCGGGAAGGCGCCGCCAGCGCCAGCGCCGCGAGCGACGCGCCGAGGCCGCGGCGCGAGTGGAGCGGCATCAATTGAACTCCCGCGGCGCGAGCTTGGGGGCCCGCAGCGGCGAGCGCGAACTCGGAGTCATCCGCCGCACGCCATAAAGCGGCAGCTTTGAGATGAAGATGAGGCTCACGATCAAGGGCGCCTGTCCGAGAAAGGTCGCCAAGGCCTCGAAAAAGCAAGGCGGCGCCTTGGCCACCGCGAACATGACGAAGAAGATCGAGTAGAAGACCTTGGCCAGATAGCCGCCTCCGCCGAGCCAGCGCGCGATGAGGACGAACAAGGCGCCGTCCGCCAATCCATCGAGCAGGACCCCCGCCCATCCGCCCTCTCGATAGGCCGTGATGCCGCCGAAAGCCGTGAGGCTGCCCAGCCCGCCGTTCATTTCCTTCCAGGCCAGGACGGAGAGCTCGCCATCGATGTTCCCGTTCGAGCTCAGCACATAGGGTTTGTTGGGATAAACGAAACGTGGGATCGGACTCACCGCGACAGAGTAGTAGTATTTCCATCCGACATATTCCGTCTCGTCGATGTAATCCTTCATGTAAACAGTATTATAGACCAAGTCGCTGCGGTCGATGATGGATTGGAAGCTCTGCATCAAGGGATTGCTCTCAACCGTGAATTTGCCCGCCACCTCGGACGTATTAAGAAAATCTCCATTCTTTGCGCGACGAGCCTCGCGAAGATAGACCGCAAAGGGACTGACCGCCATCAGCACGATCAGGCCGACTCCCAGCACTTGCAAGGCCTTGCCCGACTGCCTCTGGGCGGCCATGGAGGCAAAAAGGAACATGATCGGCGTAAGAGTCGCCGTGCGCTGGCCGAGCGGGAGCGTCGCCAGCACGATTGCGACGACCATCCCGCCGAAGATGACCAGCGACTTGTGATTCTTTTTTGCGCTGTCGACCGCGAAGGACACGCAAATAAAACTTATGCAGAGTTCGGAGACGGCGGCCAATATCGAGCGCACGGGCGATTTTTGCTCGAAGAATGCGTCGAAATCTTCCGATGCGTAGCTCGTTTGCGGGGTCGTGAGGACGTAGGCGACATATAGGCCGAACGCCACTGCCGAGAAAAAGAAGCGGTACTTGTAACAAAACTCGTCAAGTCGGCCGAGCGACAGGGGTCTGACGGCTCCCACCAGCCGCGCCGTCGCGAAGGAGCCCGCCAGGATCGCGATGAGAAACACCCAATGGATCAAAAGCGCGGAAAAGACCTTTTCGTCTTCCGTTCCAGCCAGGCTTGACAGCGGCTTGAAGAGCACCGGCAGCGGATAGTATCCGAGCGAGAACAGCCCGAGGACGCCGTACTGGGCGAAAATGACGTCTCGCCGCGTCAGCAGGAGCCAGATGAGGCCGCCGCAGGTGATCACATAGACGACCGCCAGAATGAAGGACATGGGCTTGGCTCTGTCTTGAAGGTCAACCGCCTCTTGCGGCTGTCTCCGCCACGCCGGCGGTCGGTGAATCGTCGGCGCGCAGCTGCGCGATTTCGGAGCAGACTTCATCCGCCAGAGATCTTGATAGCTTTCCGATTTCCCTGCTGAATCGGGCGGGCGTCGCCGCGGGCCCGTGCTGGCCGAGGGCTTTCAGCAAGGCGACGGCGCCGCGTGCGACGCCTTGCGTGCGCAGCTTGTGCCGGGCTTCGCCGAACGCGATCTGGGCCGGCAGCAGTTCCTGCGCCACATGGCGCGCCGTCACCTGCGTGAACCGCTCGAAGAGTTCCCTCTGCTCGACGAAAAGATCGACGCCAGTCTCGAGCCGAACATAATAGTTTACCGCGCTCATGACGCCGCTCGTGACCTGGGTCGCGCGCCGCGCCCGAGAAACGCCCCCCGCGTGGATTCGATAGTAAAGAAGCGCCTGACGGATCGACGCAAATTTGAACCGGCCGCAGGCGCGCAGCCACAGATCCTGATCTTCGGCGCAGGGATAATCGCGATAGCCGCCGAGCGCCTCCAGAACGCTGCGCCGCATCATCACCGAGGGATGTATGACGGGCTTGAACCTCGCTCTGTTGAGCAGGCCGTCCAGGAGGAGGCGTTCGTTGACATTCCCCATACGGTGCGCGCCGACCACCTTGCCGCGCTCGTCGATGATCGCGGCGTCGGCGCAGAGGACGTCAACCTCCGGATGCGCGGACAGGTAGCCGGCTTGCGCGGCGAATCTGCCGGGAAACGAAATGTCATCGGCGTCCATGCGCGCGATCAGCGGACCTTGGGCGGCGGCGACGCCGAGGTTCAGCGCGGCGGTCAGGCCCGCATGCGGCTTTTCGATGAATCGCACGCGCGCGTCCGCGTAGGACCGTATCGTCGCACATGATTCGTCGGCGCTGCCGTCATCGACAATGATGAGCTCAAAGTCCCCAAGAGTCTGGGACAGGATGCTCTCGATCGCGGCGCGCAGGTAACCCCCGCCGTTGTAAACCGCCATCACGACGCTGATTGCGGGTGTCGCCGACATTAGAGCGCGCTCGCGAAGATACGGGACGTCGCGCGCGCGGCGCGTTGCGTGGCGACGCTGAGGAGCGCGACGGTCAGGAGCGTGGCCGACAGAAATCGGAGGAAAGTCGCCATGTCGCCCGCGATCTCGCCAAAGAAGGCGACGTAGATGAAGAACGCCGCCGGATAATGCGTCATATAGCCCTCATAGCTGAGTTCGGCCGCCGCGCGCGCGACGCGCGTCAGAAGCTGCGGCGGTCCCGCCGTCCTGGCGCTTGCCCAGCTCAGGAGCAGGACGCCCGCTGCTCCACAAAGGAGGATCGAGGCCAAAGGCGGCGCGCGATTCGCCGCCACGAACAGGATAAACCCGGCCGCGAGCCCCCATCGTTCAGCGCTTGCGCCTGGCGAAACGTTACGGACCAGGGCGCCGAGCCACCAGATCGCAAACAGAGCCGCCCATTCGGGGCGGAGCACGACGCCGGCGACCAGAGCGCAACCCAGTAGGGCCACGGGGAAAAGCGCCGGTCGCGCGAGCGCCCGCGACACGAGAAGACCCGCGAAGTAGAACTGAACGATGTAGCCGAGCGTCCAAAGCGGACCGTTGGAGCCGAACACGCCGACGAAGGTGGGTTGCAGACACAACAGATTGCCGACGAAATTCGTCGCCGTCATCGCGTGCAAAAAATCATAGGCCTTTTGCCGCTCGTAAATTTCGCCGCCGCCGAGCCCATGGACGCCGATAAGATCGAAGGTTGCGCCGATGGCGAGCGCGATCCATAGCGCCGGCGCGATCCGCGCGATGCGCCGGCGCGCGAAGTCCGGAAATCTCGCGGCCTCCCCTCGAAGAGCCGCGGCGAGCAATGGCCCGCCGACGAAAAAGCCGCTCAGAAAGACGAACAGATAGGCGGCTTGCGGCCCGAAGCGCGTCGTCAGCCGGAAGATCAGGACGAAGGCCGCGAATCCATCCCGGCGCTCCGCAACGACGGGCAACTCCGGCAGGGCGATCGCTGCGAGATGACCAAGCACGACCTCGGCCAGGAGAAATGCGCGCAGAGCGTCCAACCAGGCCGAGCTCGCAGGCGAAACGCCTCGCGCCTTCGCGGCCGCCTTCCAACATGCGATCTTGCGGGCCCCGCTTTCTCGGCTGGGGCCCTCCGGCGTCCGCCGGCCTGTTGCGTCGTCCTGGTCGCTCCCCGGCAGAGCAAGGGACTTGAAGAGAGGAGTCACGGTCGCGTTCCGAACGACGGTGACGCCGCGGCGGACCGGATCGCGTCGGAAATATCGTGATCCTTCGCCGAGATCGCGCACACATCGAAATAGTATATCGCAGGCTTCTCCAAGCCTCTGTTCGCCAGCACATAGTCGAACAACTGATCGAAAAGCCCGATTTGATCGCTCCCCAGCTGGACGAGGTGAGCGCCAAAATTGTCAAAGACGTTAAAACGATCGTAGCCGATCTGTTGAAGACCGTCCAATATGCGCCTCCACGTTTCACGCGGGCTTTGCGCCTGACAGGGGTCCATCTCGAAATATACCAGAGGATGCTGATCGGACAGGAACCGCATCGCAGATAGGAGGATATTTGGATCGAAGCCGTCCGTATCAATTTTTAAGAACCGTGCTTCAGAGAAGCGCGGATGTCGCGCGAGAAGAGAATCGAACGAAACAAGTTCGATTGTTCCCCGCGCTCCTGGGCTCCCAACGATGATCGACGCCGTTCCAACCGTTCTCTTGACCTCGCCGTGGAGTTCGCCATCCGTCGCGCCGACAAAGCATTTCTCGAATTCAGCCGTCGGGCAGAACTTAGCAACATTCCGCTGCAAAAAGGAAAAATAAAACGGGTTTCCTTCAACACATAAGATGCTGAAATTCGAATCCTGCGCCGCCAGGGCGGCCGTTCCGCCGACGTTCGCGCCGACGTCGATGGACAGGAGTCGTCCATACTTCTGCCGCGCCAGTCCACAGATCAGAGCCACGGGTTCGTTGTATCGGGGATGTATCGTCCGGAACCAATCCAGACGATGCCCTCGGGGCAGCGTGATTCGCTTGCCCCCGATTTCGTATGTTCGTTCACGATGTGTGTTCAGCCTCACCCAGGCGAGTTCGACCAATCGCGGTATGCTCATCATACTTGAGACGCCCTAGAGAGAGTGCGCGGCATCCAAAACTTTTGTCACCAATTTTTCGTTAAAGTGGCCGTTTTCCAGTGCCCTGGCCCGCCCGGATCTGATGATGCTTTTCATCCGACCGGCGTCAGACAGCAAGTCCAAGCAGATTTGGGCGCAGTCCTCGGGCCCGGTCCAGAACACCGCCTCCTTCTTGTCATCATAAAGTTCTTCATGATCAGACGTTCTCTTGGCGCAGAAAACGGCTCCAATCGCGGGTATCTCCATGGACCGCGTCGTGTGCAAATCACAATTGCCCTCGGACAGGAGGCCGAGGGCGATCCACGCCGACGCGATCGCCTCACGATATGCGCGCCCCCAAGCCGGCGCATCGACGACGCAGTTCCGAAGTTTCTCGTATTCCGGCGCGCGCCGCCATCTTTGCCCATAGATTCGCAATGGCACGCCGCTTTCGATCAGCTTCAGCAGGAACGCGCCGCGACCAGGCATCCACGTGCCGGCAAACACGACGCCCTGCTTGCGTCGATAGAAACGATCGTCGCTGTCGCCAATATTGAGCAGCACGGACTCATCTGCAGCAAAGAACTCAAAACGAACATTCTTGGCGCCCGCCTGGATTGCCTGCTCAATGTTGGATCTCCTGGGCACGACAATGAGATCGTAATTCGGAACCGTCGTTCTGAAGAGACGCCAAAGCTGTCTATCTCTGGACACGTACGGATTGTCTGGATTGTAGTTGATGATTAACTTACAATTTCTTCGCAAAGCTTCCAGGAAACTCGGACTCAATAGAGCTCCGCCGCCCACCCAGGCGATGTCGAAATGCTCGTCCCCAATCTTATTGGCCATTTTCGAACAAGCGATACGATTGACGCCGACGCCGCCTGTCTCGTAAATCCATCTCCACAAGAACCAGTTTTCCTTCCAGGGCAGGTTGGGATCTATCTGACGGACGTCGTGACCACAGCGCCGCAATGCGTCACACTGGTCGTCGTAGAAGCTCCCTCCCCCCAAATAGAGGATTTTGAGGCGGCTCTCCGACATTCATCTAACCGGGGGTCAATGACGCCCGCACATTCGCAGAATGCTAGACAAGGCGCGGAGCGGCCGGACCAAGTCCATGCCGCCGTCGTAACAGGCGAAACGCGAATCGCCAACGATGCATCGCCTCCCGAAATCGGAACGCGTGTTTGTTCAACTCTTCGACGTAGCTCGCCGGCGCCGCGTCGAACGGGAGCTCATAGAAACCGCCGGGGGCGATCGCGTAGCACCGCGCGGGCGCTTTCGGAATCGCGAGCATCGGCCGCTTCTGGAAATGAATATACATGAACTCCTCGTTGCGCCAACGCCCTCCCTGGCGATAGACCCGGCGTACGCGGCCGTCATCGTAGTAAAAAAGTTGCCGCCGATAGTTTTTCATCGGCGTCATGCACTCGAAATGTTTGATGGCGGGATCGATGTCGGCGATGATGCGCTCGTTCTTGTAGAATCGCCCGCCGTGCGCCCGCCAGATGCGGCTGACGCCGATATGCTCGTCGAAGCCCCGATGCCGCGGATCCGCGAGGATCGCCCGCCAATCGACATCGGGGTGCGGCTGCCGGAACATCTCATTGGTCGTCTGGCAGTTCCGGTAGAGCGTCAAATGACCGACGGAGAAGAGCTTGTCGTAGCGCGCCAGCAGCTCCGCCGTGATGAACCGCTTGAGGTCGCCGAAGATCATGTCCAGGTCGCAATGACCCCAGAAGTCGTAAGTCCGCGGCTCGCCGTCGAGCAGCGCCCAGAAGATCGGTCGAAAATCGCAGACCTTATAGGGCGAACCGAGGCTGCAGGCGAAGCCGAGCGCGGCGCTCATCTTTTGCGAAAATCCGTCGAGGGTCAGCGCCCGGAAATGCACGTTCCCCGGAACGGAATATTCGGTCGCATCGGCGTCGGTGAACACGAGCCACTCGAAACGATCGTTGCGGCGGCACGAGTCGAGCCACAGCTGAAAATATTGCGGCAGCGCGCCGAAGTAGACGACGATGATGGCCACCGAGGGAAAGGCTTCCGTCTCGGGGAACGAGGTTTCAGACGATGGCGCGGAGGAAATCGTCATAGCGCCTGGCATAAGCCGTCCAGCTTAGGTTTTCCTTATCCGCGTCGGACAGAATGCGGCGATCGAGGGGTTGCGTCCGAAGCCAGTCCGACAGATTGCGGATCGCGCCGACGAGCGCCTCCATGTCAGCGGGCTGGACGAGGCGCACGGCTTCCTTGTTTTGGATGAGCTCGAGCAGATCCGGCGCGCCCGTTTTCGTGCTGCCGATGACGGCCAGCCCAGACGCCAAGCCCTCGATCAGCACCATTCCAAAACCGTCCTCGCGCGACGGCAGCAACAGAATGCGATGATCGCCAAGGACCTCGCGCAGTTCCGCGTGAGTCCTGTGGCCGAGCGAGCGGAAGTTCGCGAGCGTCGGGAACTCCAAATCGTCACGTCCGCCGACATGCGTGAGCGTCAAGTCCGGGCAGGCCGCCAGCATGGCCTCCAGAACGTCACAGCCCTTCCTGAACGACCAGGCGCCAACGTAAATGAGGCGTGTTGGCCCCTCGGGGCGCGGCGAGGGGGCGAAAACGCCCATATCGACGCCGTAGGCGTTTTTGAACAGGCGCGACCTGTCGAAGCCCCGCTCGACGAAGCTCTCGACGGCGTGTTCCGACGGCAGCGCGATATAATCGGCGATCTCATAGCCCGCGAGCTCGCGATCGACGTAAGTCTTGCTCAGCGGACGACCGGCGCCGCCCGAGACCAGCTCGTTCTGGCTCAAGACGTGCCGGGAGCCGCGCTCCAGGACGATTTTCGCCCCGTATTTCCGGCGGGCCGCGCGCGCGCACTCGACCGTCATCGCGGACAGGCCGATGAAGACGTCGCAAGGCGGCATGTCGCGCGCCAAAGCCCGATCGGTCAGCTCGAACATCCGTTCGACCGCCTGATGCTGCAAGCCAGGCAGACGCCGAAAGAGCGCCGCCGTCGACCATGGCTGCAGGCGCCAGAAATAGCTGCGGGCGCGCTCGAGCGGAATCCCGTCATGAATTATCCGGAATTTCGGCAGATAGGTCAGATAGGTCACGTCGCGGCGAAGAGCGATGAGCTCGCGGGCGAGGTGACGCAAATGGAAGCCGCTCGTCGTCGCGATGACGATTTTCATCGCGACCTCCCGCAACCTCAGGCGGCGCCGAGCAAACGGCGCGACAGCCACAGCGTCGCGCCGAGCTTCAGACTTTCGGACAACAAGCGCCCGAAGGCGGCGCCGAGCGCGCCATAGGCCAGAGCCCCGACGGGCACGAAAACGAGCGCGGCGCCGGCGAGCCACACCTGCATCTTGAGCAGCGGCGCGCTGGCGCCGCAGGAGAGCGTCGCATTGTCGGCCGCGTGCGTCATGATCGCCAGGGTCTGCGCCAGCGCCAAGACGATCATGAGGCCTTGCGCGCCCGAGCGGTAGTCCGCGGCGAGGGCGAGCCAGGCTACGACTTGGGAGAGCGCTGCGAAGGCGACTGCTCCGGAGAAGCCGACGGCCGCGGCCCCTGCGACCCAGCGGCGCTCGACCGCCCTTTTGCCGGCGTAGGATGAAACCCCCGCGCCTCCCTCGAAGAGTTGCGGCCTGAAATAATAGGTGAGGATAGAGGTCGTCACCGCATAGGGTCGGCTGACGAGCCCGGCGACGGCGGCATAGACCCCCGCTTCGGCGAGCCCGCCCGCCGCGCTGATGGCGTAGCGGTCGAGATAGGCCGCGACCCAGCCGAGCGGCGCCATGGCGCTGACCGGAATACCGTAGGACAGCGCCTGCGCCACATAGGGCCGCACGGCGGCCCGATCGACCTCGTGGAAGTAGCGGCCGCCGAAATAGGCCAGAAGGAATCCCGCCGTGCAGAAAGCGCGCCCGGCGATCAACCCGAGCAGGAAGCCAACAGCGTCGGCGCGCACGAAATACAAGCTCAACCCCGTCGACGCGAAGGTCGCCAACGCCTCGACCGCCGACCAGAGGGAGAAGCGGAAGTAATCGCGACGCGCGACGAGCGGGCTGAGCATGCTCGTTTTGGCGATCTCTTCGCCCAGATAGAAGAGCGCTGCGGCAGGGGCCAGCCCATAAATCGGTTCGAGCGGCGTAAACGCCGTGAGCGCCAGACCGATCGCCGCGAGCGGGACGAGCGCCAGCGCCACGACGCGAAAAAGCGCAATCGCCAGCCCGACCGAAACGCTCCGCTGGCTCTCGTCGTCTTTGAGCCCGGCGCAGATCGACAACAGCGTCTGATTGAACGCCATGACGAAGAGGCCGTCGACGAAGGCGACGGCGCCCATCGCCATCATCGTGAAGCCGTATTCGTCGCGAGACAGCAGCTCGGTATAGACGCGCGTGCTGACGAGCGCGCAGCCCGCCACGACGATCTGGCCGATGGCGGTATGCGCAGCGGATTTCAATTTCGGCGCAAACGCCGCGCCGCCGGGGAAGAAACCGCGCCGCGCGCTGGTCCACCGTGACCGCGCCAGGGCGATGAGTCCGGTCATCGCCGACACATCGCGAACATAGCCCGTCGACGCTTTTCGCTAGGCGGCTTCATTGGCGACGGGTATCTCCGCGGAATTGACACGCTCCTCCAACAGCGCCTGCTCGAACAACGGCAAGATGCGGGCGGAACTCAAGCTCTCGGCCAGCCGCAGGCCGCGAGCGACGCGTTCCGACATGTCCTGCGCCTGCGCCTTCGCCTGCGCGACAGCTCCCGCGAGCGCGCCGCCGTCGCCCGCCGGCGAAAGCAGAGCGATGTCCATCAGGATGTCGCTCAATTCCGTGCCGGGGTCGACGGTGGCCGCGATCGGACGGCCGCTCGCGAGCATGCCGCCGAGCTTGGAGGGCAGGACGAGATCCGCCGCTCCCCGGTCCTGTGGGAGCAGGTGCAGATCGGCGAGGCCGAGCAGATCGTTCAGCTGTTCCGTCGGTTGTAGCGGCAGATGCAGCACGTTCGGCAAATCTGCGGAAAGCTCCATGACCCGCTGCTTCATGGGCCCCGCGCCCGCGATCACGAAACGGATGTCGTCACGCTCCCGGAGCGCGCGCGCCGCCTCGAGCACGACGGGGAGCGCCTGCTTGGCGCCGATGTGCCCGGAGTAGAGCGCGACGAACACGTCGTCGGCGAGTCCGAGCTGCGCACGGAACGGATTGCCCTCGCGCTCGCGCGGCGAAATGACGCTGAGGTCCACCCAGTTACGGAGCACCTCGACGCGACCCGGCTCCAGTCCCTTGGCGATCAGCGCGCCGCGCATCTTGCGCGAGATGGTGACGAAGCGATCGAACAGGCCCAGCATGACGCGCTCAAGCAGAAACGCCAGGCGCTTCAGCTGGCGGCCCTTGAGATGACCTACGCCGAACGCCGCGTCGACCTCGAGGTCCTGCACATGCAGCACCGCGCGCGCCCCCACGAATTTCGCGGCGAGCGCTGCGACAGGCGCTGCGAACAGGGTCGGCTCGACGCACAGGACGATAGCCGGCCGGAAGCGGAAGATGCGCCAGATGACGGCCGGCGACGCCGTGATCGCATAGCTCAGCGGCGCGAGAAAGCGCCACAGGCCCGGCCCGCCGGCTTTCGTCGCCATGGGGCAGCGCGTCACCCTGATGTCGTCGAGAGTCTCGCTGCAGTAGGATGATCCGCGATAGGGCCGGCGCACGTACCATCCAGGATAATGCGGGGGCGCGGTCACGACTTCGATCTCGTGGCCGCGCGATCGAAGATACCGTGCGAGCTCGGTCGTGTACTTTCCGCAGCCGATCAGCTCGGGCGCGTAGTTGATGGCCTGAATGAGTATCTTCTCTGGGGCCGGTGTCTCCTCGGCGAAGGTTCGCGCGATCGGGCGCGACGCCCTTTCGCTCGTTTCGCCGGAGATGTCCGAGCCGCCCGACGAACGCGGACGCGGGATCATTGTGTGCAAACCTGGGAGGTTGGGGAGAGTCGAGACTTGCTGCGCGTGCGACGCGCGCTCTCGCGGACTGCTCGATAGAATTTTGCGATGCACGAGCGGTTCTGACCCCGCGCTCGACCCGACAAGTCGAGCGCCTCCAGAACCCGGGCCGCCGCGAATCATCCGGCCCATGCTGCCGCACGCCGGGTGAAACGCAGGGCGTCAACCGGCGCTGTCTCTCCGCCTTGGCCACGCTGTTACGCTGCTGGCTCAACCCACTCCCCGCGGAGGGTTACACGGATATCGCCGCCCATGATGTTTAGCAAGACCTCAATGCGTCCACGACTATCGAGTCGATCGAGGACGCCAAGCGCATCCGCGAAAGGGCCCGCAACAAGCCTCACGCGTTGGCCCGGATGCAAGCTCTGCGTAAAGTGCAGACGTCCTTGCGCGTCGATCGACGCGATCAGCGTCTCGACGACGCCGACGGGCGCCGGCGAGGGTCGATTGCGCGCCATGATGAGGCTCGCGACGCCCGGCGTGCCGTTGACGCTGCGCCACCGATCGCGATCCGGATTGAGGGCGATGAATGCATAGCGAGGGAATACAGGCGCGTCGACGATCCGGGTCTGGCGCGCATGCCGCACCGTTCTCGTGAAGCGAGGCAGAAAGCTGCGAAACCCCTGCGCGGCGAGTCGCGCCAGCGCGTAGGCTTCCCGATTCGGCAACGTATGCACGACATACCAGCGCTCGCCGGCTTGCAGCCCCAAATCGGAGACGATCTCGCCGCCGCGGTCGTTCGCATCCATCGTCACACCGATTCGTCCGTCCAAGACGCGGCTGCGGTGAGCGCCAAGCCCGACTCGGAGCCGTCTCTGTCCGCTTCCGATTCGCTCAAGGCGACAGGTCTAAACGCGAGCTGATTCCGTCGCGCGACGTTTTCGACGCTTTGCTCGATCGAAGCAGCGCTGCGGGCTCCGCCTGTGGCGGCGCAGCTTCGCACGACCGCGACGACTCAGTTTCATTCCGTTAGAAACCGGCGATGGCGATCGGGTCAATACCGTCGATTCGCCGGGTCCCCACGTTTTTTGCGCGTTCGCTGTCGCGTCGACGCGCGCTTGATTCGCGATTCCGCGAAGTTGGCCTCGTTAAGACAAAAGCAAGCATCTTCTCATGAAGCTTGCTCCGAAACGGTCGAGCGACGCCACCTGCTGCTTTCGATCAACGCTGCGCCTGACCATCCCTTCGGACTCTCGTCAAAATGACTCCGCTCCCGCAACCGATCCGCGACTGCTGGATCGCATGCATGCATTCGCCTCGCACGGCGCCTCGAAGCTCACGAGATCGAAATCGGCGGCGGCGCGAAGCCGCCGCAGCGAGCTTCATGATTCGGCCGGGCGCAGACTCGCAAAAGCTTCTTCAGCGCGACGGCGCAACTGCGCGTGGAATGATTCCGTCCACGCTTCGGATAGCCCGATGATCGCCGAATTGCAGCCGACGCCTGACAGCCCATAGCGGCGGCGGCTTGTTTGCGCGCACGAGGCGCGAATTGACCGAGCGAGAACCGGTTTGACGACAAGCCTTCGACTTGGCGCCTTCGACTTGGCGCCTTCGACTCGGCGCCTTCGACTTGGCGCTTGCCTTGACGATTTGCTTCGTCGACTATCATAGAGTTGTAGCCCGAGCGGAGCGGCGACGGCGGAATCGGCGCGCCCGCGCCGAATCGACGGCGACGGGCTGAAGGCGAAGCGTTTCGAACTCGAGGGGATCATCGCGTGCCCCAGACGTCGTGGCTGCGGGACGAACCGGCCGATGAGATTTTCGCCGCCCGCTTGCGTGCGGAGCAATTCGCCTCGGTCGTCCGTTACACGCCTTTGTTCATGTTGGCGAATATTTTCAACGCGCTGGTGATGCTCGCCGCCTTCCGGGATTCGCCGCGCGCCTTGGACGCAGTTCTCTGGGCCGCCGCGGTCATAACCATCGCCGGCTATATTTACATCCGCCGTCTCGTGCGTTCCTTCCGCGAGCTCTCCGAAAGGAGATCCCACTCGCGCGAGAATGCCGTCGTCTACGCGCTGGGGCTCGGGGCGGCCTGGGCGGCTCTGCCCCTCTTCTTCTTCCAAGGAGCGAGCCATGGCGCGCAGCTGCTCATTATCAGTCTCAGCGCGGGGATGCTTTGCGGCGGCGCCTTCGTGCTGGCGAGCCTGCCCGCCGCGGCGCTGGCCTTTTCGGCGCCCATCGCCGTCGCCGCCTTCGCAACGCTCGTGCGCACCGGCGAGAAGCATCAGCTGCTCATGGCCATCCTGCTTGTCTCCTATGCCCTCGTTCTTTTTCGCGGCGCCTTCGCCTATGCGGAGCAGTTGCGGCGGCGGGTTCTGGCTCAGCTCAAAACAGAGGAAACCGCCCGAGCCCGCGTCGAAAAGCTGGAGCGCTCCGGTTTGCACGCGATCGGCGGCATGGCCTCGACACTCGCGCATGAGGTCAACCAGCCCCTGACGGCCGCATCGAATTATCTTTCCGCCGCGCAACGGCTCCTCGACGCGAATCCTGCAACGAGAGAAGCAACCGGGGCCCAGCAGGCGCTCGAAAAAGCGCGCGTCGAAGTCGCGCGAGTAAGCGAGATCGTGGCCGGCCTGCGCGACTTCATCCTTGGCGGCGAGCCAGACATGAACGTGCTCCACCTTCACGCGCTGATCGAGGAGGCGCAGCGGAACGCGGCGCCCGCCGCGGATCGCGCAGCGATTCGACTGAGCCTTCGACTGGACGCCGAGAAAGACATGGTTGTCGCCGATCGGGTCCAGATCGGCCAAGTCTGCGCAAATCTCATTCGCAACGCCATCGACGCGCTGGAGCACGAGCCCCGTCGCGAAATCGCGATCTCGACGCGAACCAGCGAAGACGGCTTCATTCACACGCAGGTGGCCGACACGGGCCCAGGCGTCTCCGAAGCCGTCAGGACGAATCTGTTCGCGCCCTTCATGACGACGAAGCCGAAGGGCATGGGCATCGGCCTAGCGCTCGCGCGCGCCATCGTCGAAGCGCACCACGGCCGCATTTGGGCCGAGCCGGTTCCTGGAGGCGGCTCGAAATTCAGTTTCGCTCTCCCGCTGGCGCGCGAGGGGGAGCCCTTACCAGCCGGGATGAATTAGGCTCCGATGCGGCGGGACCGTCTTGCGCAAGCGCGCGCGGAGGCTGATCTATGAGCTGACCGCAGCGGCCGACGGCGAGATCTGGAGAGTCTCTGATGACGCAATGGGACGCAGGCGAGAGGCCGCCGGCGGGCGCGCCGTGGCCGCCGATGCTGCTCGCGCTGGCGGTGCTTTGTGGCCTTGCGCTCGACCGCCTGCTGCCTCTGCCGGCGCTCCTCTTCGCGCACGTGCGCGACGCCGGAGCGGCCGTCGTCGTGCTCGCGCTCGCAAATGACGTCTGGTGCGGGCTCACGCTGAGGCGTCGCGGAACGACTTTCCTGCCGCATCGCGCAACCACGACGCTCGTCACGGACGGCCCCTATCGTTACACCCGCAACCCGATGTATGTGTCCGAGCTGGCGCTCGCGCTAGGCCTTGCGCTGCTTCTCGCGTCCCCGTGGCTCGCGCTGTCGACTCCCCTGCTGTTCTTTGCGCTGACGAAGCTCGCGATCGAGCCCGAAGAGCGTCATCTGCGCGCAAAATTCGGCGCTGAGTTCGAACGCTATGCGGCGCAGACGCCGCGCTGGCTGTGAGGAGCTTCGAGTTCATGATCGACGCTTGCGAAACCCTCGACTTTGAAGTGCGCGGCATGACCTGCGCTTCTTGCGTCGCACATGTCGAGAAGGCCTTGAAGACGACCGAAGGCGTCGCCTCCGCATCCGTCAACCTCGCAACCGAGCGCGTTCGCGTGGCGCTCGCGCCCGGAGCAGAGGCCGCAAAGCTCGTCGAGGCGGTCGCGGACGCCGGCTATGAGCCGGTGATCGAGGCAGTTGAGATCGGCGTCGGAGGCATGACCTGCGCGTCCTGTGTCGCCCATGTCGAGAAGTCGCTCCGCGCGGCCCCTGGGGTCGTCTCGGCGAGCGTCAACCTTGCGAGCGAACGCGCCTCCGTGCGCGCGCTCAAGGGGCCCCACACGCTGGAGACGCTCAAAAAGGCCATCGCCGACGCTGGCTATGAGCCGAGGGACCTGGCCGCCGCGCCGGCGCAAGAGCTGCTTGAGGCCGAGAGCGTGGAGCTTCAGGGCAGGTTGCGGCTCGCCGCGCTGCTGACGGCGCCCGTCTTCCTGCTTGAGATGGGCGGACATCTGATCCCGCCCCTTCACGCCTGGTTCATGGCCCATGTCGGCCATGCGACGGTCCAATATCTCTCCTTCGCGCTAACGACGCTGCTGCTCGCGGGTCCGGGCCGCGCCTTTTACACGAAGGGCTTCGCAGCGCTCGCGCGTCTTGCGCCCGATATGAACTCGCTCGTCGCGACGGGAACGATGAGCGCCTATCTTTACTCTGTCGTTTCGACCTTCGCGCCAGACTTGCTGCCCGCTGGCGCCGCGAATGTCTATTACGAGTCGGCCTGCGTCATCGTCACGCTGATTCTCTTTGGGCGCGTGCTCGAAGCGCGCGCCAAGGGGCGGACGTCGGAGGCCATTCGTGAGCTCGCGCAACTTCAGCCCCGTGTCGCGCATGTGGAACGCGATGGGGTCGCCCTGGACATCCCGACGGCCGACGTGCGCGTCGGCGACATCGTGCTCGTTCGGCCTGGCGAGAAGATCCCGACCGACGGCGTGGTCACGCGCGGCGAGTCTCACGTCGACGAGTCGATGATCAGCGGCGAGCCCGCGCCCGTCGCGAAGCGGGTCGGCGCAGCGGTCACGGGCGCGACGGTCAACACGACGGGCGCCTTCGCCTTCCGCGCTGAGAAAGTCGGGGCCGACACCTTCCTCGCCGGCGTCATCCGCATGGTCGAGGAGGCGCAGGGCGCGAAGCTCCCGATCCAGGCGCTCGTCGACCGCGTGACCGGCGTCTTCGTGCCGATCATCTTCGTGATCGCCCTCGCGACCTTTGCAGTCTGGATGGTCGTCGGTCCAGAGCCGCGGCTCGCCTTCGCGCTCGCAAACGCCGTGAGCGTGCTCATCATCGCGTGCCCCTGCGCCATGGGGCTCGCGACGCCCGCGGCGATCATGACCGGCACGGGGCGCGCCGCCGAGCTGGGCGTTCTGTTCCGCAAGGGCGACGCGCTGCAGAAGCTGCGCGACGCCGAGCTCGTCGCCTTCGACAAGACCGGCACGCTTACGCTCGGCAAGCCGCAGCTCACGGATCTCGTCGCCAAGGGGATTGAGGAGAAAGAGGCGCTGCGTCTCGCGGCGAGCCTCGAGGCGCAATCCGAACATCCCATCGCTCGCGCCCTCGTCGCGGCGGCGCAAGAGCGCGGGCTCGCACTCGAATCCGTGACGGAGTTTCGCGCGGCCCCGGGAATGGGCGTCCTCGGCGTCGTCAACGGAAGAAAGCTCGTGGCCTTGGCCGATCGCCTCATGGCGCTGCTCGGCCTCGTAAACGACGAGAGGCTGGCGGTCGGCGCTGACCGATTTATGGCGTCGCTCGGCCTCGACGTCGCGCCGTTCACAGATGCGGCGACGCGCTTCGCTGAAGAGGGCAAGACGCCGCTTTACCTTGCCGTCGGAGACCGCGTCGCCGCAGCGCTCTGCGTCGCCGATGCGGTTCGGCCGACGAGCGCCGCGGCGCTCGCCGCTCTGCGCCGTCTCGGGATCAAGACGGTCATGATCACCGGCGACGCAGAGCCCGCCGCGCGCGCCATCGCCAAGAAGCTTGGCATAGACGAGGTCGTCGCTGGCGTCCTGCCCGCGGGCAAGGTCGAGGCGATCAAGCGTTTTGGCGAGAGAGGCGTGATCGCCTTCGTTGGCGACGGGGTGAACGACGCCCCGGCGCTCGCAGCTGCGGATGTGGGAATAGCCATCGGCGCCGGGGCCGATGTGGCTGTCGAGGCCGCTGACGTCGTGCTGATGTCGGGCGACCTTTCCAAGGTTCCGGCGGCGCTGGCGATCTCCCGCGCGACCCTGCGCAATATTTCGCAAAACCTGTTCTGGGCTTTCGGCTACAATGTGGCGCTCGTGCCGGTCGCAGCGGGGGTGCTATACCCGCTGAACGGCCTGCAGCTGTCGCCGATGCTCGGCGCAGGCGCCATGGCGCTCTCGAGCGTCTTCGTCCTTAGCAACGCGCTGCGGCTGCGCCGCTTCGAGCCGCCCTCGATCACAATAGAGGAGACCAGGATGACCGCGACCTTCGATGTGAAGGAAATGACTTGTGGCAATTGCGTGAAGCATGTGACGAAAGCCGTGCAGGCGGCGCAACCCGGCGCAGAAGTGAACGCGGACTTGGCGACCGGAAAAGTCACGGTCTCTCCCACTCCGCCGGATCCGGCCGCCATCGCCCGGGCCATCACCGAGGCGGGCTATCCGGCGCAGCTTTCCGGCTGACTCAAGCCTTCGGAGGAGTTGTCATCGCCCTGTCGATTTGTTAGAGGCTGGCGCGCCGTGCGGTCGTGGCGGAATTGGTAGACGCGCTAGCTTGAGGTGCTAGTTGGGCGACCAGTGGAGGTTCGAGTCCTCTCGACCGCACCATTTTTTTCCTTGCGAAGTCCGCGCCGGACGAGCGCAAAAAAATGAGGCGTCCGCGTTTTGGCGCACGCCTCCCTACCCTGAGCGGGCGCGCCCCCGGCTCTCGCTGGGGGCGGTCGATTTAGTGGAAATTGACCGACTGCGAACCAAAGAAGGCTCCGCCCGGCGGCGGCGGGGCGTGGGTCGCATAGATGGCGCTACGCAGCATCGCCGTATGCGAGGGCGATGAGCCCGAGCAGGAAACGCCGCCCATGCCTCCGCCCGCGCCGACGTGGAAGCTGCAGCTCGCCGATCCGGGCCCAAGGCTCGAGAACTGCGGAACGTGTCGACGGATCGCGGCCGCGAGCAAGCCCGCATAGGCTGCGCGCGACATCGACGACGCGCGCCCGCCGGCGACGCCCATGCGATGCCGCTCCGACGCCTGCTGCTGACGATTGGAGGGCGTAGCGCGCGGCTTCGGCTCGACGCGCTTCTTAGGCTCGACGACGTCCTTCTTCTTCTCAGGCAGAGGTATCGCCTCCGGCGTCATGAGCAGGGGCGGCGGAATTGCGAGCTCCTTCTCCTGGATCTTCTCGGGCTGAGCCTGCGCGATCTCCATCGCTTCCGCCTGCTCGGACTCCAGCGTCTCTCCCTCCGGGACGAGGTCGAGCGACAATTCGCTGTCGAGCGGCGAGGCCCTCTCGATCGGAGAGGTCATCAGCACGTAGCCGACCGCCAAATGGGCGAGCGTCACCAGGACTGTCGTCACGGGCGTCAGCCACCGGGGCTTGACGGGAGGAAAAGCGGCTTCATCCGGCGCCGCCGCGGCGCCAAGGCCCGAAAGCGCGGCTGCTTCCGTCATTTCGGGCCTCCTCCCGGCGGGGGAGACTTGCCGGCGCCCTGAGCCGGGGCGGACGAGGATTTCCCGCCGCGCGAATTCGTCATCACCGCAATATGAGTGATGCCGTTCGTCGCGAGATTGTCCATGACTGCGACCACCTGGCCGTAGACCGCCTCCGAATCGCCGCGCACGTGCACGACGCGCGTCACGTCGTCGCCGAGCTGCGCGCGAATGCCGGCGATCAGCGCTTCGGGCGAAACCTCGTCAGGGCCGAGGAAAGTTTTCCCCTCCTTGCCGACGGTGACGACGATCGGATCCTTCTGATTGATCGGGACCGCCGCCTTGGCTTGCGGCAGATTGACCTTGACGCCCTTGGAAAGGAGCGGCGCGGTGATCATGAAGATGATCAGGAGCACCAGCATGACGTCGACGAGCGGCGTCACGTTGATGTCTGCGAGGGGACGATAGAGTTCCTCGCCGTTCTTCATACGCGAGGGCAGCCCCATCACGCCGCCTCCTTCTTTTGCCCGGCGAGCGTGGTTCCGCGGGTGACGAGCGCCACGGCCTCGTCCTCGATGTAATGGGCGACTTGCTGGCCGACGCGCGCAAAGGCGGCGCCGATGCGGTTATAGGCCACGGCCGCAGGGATCGCGGCGGCGAGACCATAGGCCGTCGCCGCGAGAGCTTCCGCGATGCCGGGCGCAACGATCGCAAGGCTCGTGTCCTGCGACTGCGCGATGCCGGCAAAGCTCGTCATGATGCCCCAGACGGTGCCGAAGAGCCCGATGAAGGGCGCCGTGGACGAAATGACCGCGAGATTGGGCAATCCACCCTCTTCCGTCGTCAGGAACTCGCGCGCCGTGTGGGCCATGAACTCGGCTATGCGCTCGCGCTTCTCGCCGATCGTTTCGCCCGGCAGATCCTGCGCCGCCGCCGCCTTGCCCGCGGCCGCCACGGGGGCGAGCACGCCAACCTCGCCGCCGGCGCGGGCGGAGCGCGCCGACTTGCCGATCTTCAGAACAGAGTAGACGCCGAGCGCGATGAGCACCCATGTATAGATCGAAGCCACGATCAGGACGAACATGACCGCCTTGGCCACCGGCCCCGCGTTCATGAACATCGCCCACGGCGACAAGGTCGTATAGTCCATAATTTCTCCTCCCTCTCCCTTGAGGAACCCTCGCCCCGCTCGAAGCTGGCGGCAGATGTTTTTGACTTTTTTTCATACTACGCCGCGCCGAGCAATCTCGAGCGCGGACCGTGCTTCGCGCGTCGACGCGTCTTTCCAGTCAATGGCTTGGAAAAGACAGCGTCCTCAGCTGCGAGGCGGCGCTCTTGCGCCGTTGGCGGTGGGAGAGACGAGGCTTTCGGGCTTTCCAACCGAATGCGGAATATATGAGACTGGCGCAACGGCTCGCTCAACGCGGATCGGCCCGCCGACGCGTCCCGGAAGGACAGCCGCGCCGGCGGCTATGCAACAGAGCGGACAAGCCAGGTCGCCAGCGTGGCGATGGTCCGAGCTCCTACGCGAATAGGATCCCGACGCACGCTCGGCGCAATGCCCGACGCTCGCCGTAGTTCCTGAAAGATGTCGATGGCCCGTCGCGCTGGACCCCGCGACAGTCGCCGCCACGGCGAGTTGGTTCAGCGCCAGGCCGCACAACAACATCGCGGCGAAAAACGCACGCAAACGCACGAAGACCGACGGCGAGTGTGACATAAATGTCTCTTAACGGATGTTTCATGTTTTGACAATGAGCCGTATTTTGGAAACCGTCCGACTATTTGCATTTCGCTCGCTCGGCCGAGTCTTGGTTAACTAGACGCCGACGCTCGGCCTTTTCGCGTTTCGAGCGGATCGAATTCTCCGAGCAATGCCCCCGCTCCGTGGGGCCTGACCCTCACGCGAAAAGATTGCCGATCCGCGTGCGCTGTAGGCCCCGCGCAGACGGCGTTTTCCATACGCAAACTTCACGATTTTCCCGGCGCTTCAGCGCCGTGTCGATTCGTTCATGATCCGCGCCGCTTTTGCCCCGCTGGTCCCCGAAAGACGCAAGCCTGGCAGGCCAGTCGGTCACGTTTTGGCGATTTTTGGCGGGCTGCGCAAGCGAACGCCCGGCGCGCCGCGCCCGCAGGGCCCAGTCACGCACGACGGCGCGTCCCGGGTCACAGCCGCGCCGTCATGCTGCAAACATATTGCTCACAGCCTAAATATCATCCCGAGGAAAGGCGCTTCCGACGCCGCGATCGCAAGGGGACTTTGGTGAGCGAGCATTGGTTCATATCAGGCGCCAACCGCGGTCTGGGGCTCGAGTTTGCGCGCCAGTTGACGGCCCGGGGCGATGTCGTCACCGCAAGCGTGCGCAGCGAGTCGTCCGCGAGAGCGCTGGGCGCGCAGCTGGCGACGCAACACGCCGCCGTGCGCACGGTGATGTTCGACGTTCGGGACGAGGCGGAGATCGCCGCCGCGGCGCAGGTCGTGAAGGCGCCGATCGACGTGCTGGTCGCTAACGCTGGCGCCGCAGGTCCGCCGAACCAATCAGCAACCGGTCTGGACTTCGCCGCGGCGCTCGATCTCTTCTCGATCAATGCGCTCGGGCCGTTGCGACTCATCAAGGCGCTGCTACCCAAGCTCGGGGGGCCAAATCCGCGCATCGTGCTCGTCTCGAGCCAGCTCGGCGCGACGACGAGCCTGAAGGCCTCGAGCATGGTCTATTGCGCGAGCAAGGCGGCGCTGAACAAATTCGCGCAATGTCTCGCGGCTGAGTTGCAGCCCCGCGGCGTGACGGTCGTCGCCGTGCATCCGGGCTGGGCGCGAACCGACATGGGCGGTCCCGAGGCCCCGCTCGCGCCGTCGCGGAGCGTCGAGGGGATCATCGCCATCGTCGACGCACTGACCATCGAGGACACCGGAAGCTTCCTGGACTATCGCGGCCGCGTCGAGGCGTGGTAGACGCAGCTCCGCTCGCGCCGTCCGGCGCAGGCTTCCGCCAGCGGCCGCTTTGCATGCTACAGAGCGAGACGCCACGCGGGGTCGGTCGGGGACGCCCAATCATTCATCCATGCTGGAGCGAACATGAGGAACTCAGCATTCACGCGCCGCGCCATTTTGTCTGCGGCGCTCTTTTTCGGCCTGTCGGCCCTCCCCGCTCTGGGCGCGCCGGAGCATGGCCAGGGCGGCAAGGTCGACATCGCCGAGCTCATGAGCCCGAACGCTCTGCCCGATATCGTCGAGGGCAAGCCCGACGCGCCCGTGACCATCGTCGAATACGCCTCGATGACTTGCCCCCATTGCGCGGCGTTCCATCGCGACGTGCTGCCGATCATCAAGAAGGACTACGTCGACACCGGCAAGGTGAAGTTCATCCTGCGCGAGTTTCCGCTCGACGAGATCGCGACGGCCGCCTTCATGCTGGCGCGTTCGCTCGGGCCCGCTCGCGACGCCGCCGTAGATCTCCTGTTCCGGCAGCAGAGCAACTGGGCCAACACCGACTCGCCTTTCGACGGCCTCGCCAATGTCGTCAAGCAGGCGGGAATCAGTCAGGCGCGGTTTGAGGAAATCCTCAAGGACGCCAAGCTTCAGCACGACGTGAACGCGGTGCGCGACCGCGGCTCGCAAAAGTTCGGCGTGTCCGCGACGCCCACCTTCTTCATAAACGGGGTGCGCTTCACGGGCGAGATGCGAATTGCCGATCTCGACAAGGTCATCGCCGAGACCGCCAAGCCTGACGCGCCGGCCCCCAAATAGCGGCGCGGCGCTAGGCGGGGAAACCGTGGCGGCGCCTGTGCCAGGCCAAATAACCCCAATGGTCGGGCTCGAGCGCGAGCCGTGCCTGCGGCGGCACGCCGAGCGCGGCGAAATTGGGGTCCGAGAGCGCCGCGCCGCGCAAGAGCCGCCCGTCGTCGTCGAAGCTGATAAGCCCGGCGTCGAAGGCGGCGTCCAGGTGCGCGGCGAGAAGCAGGCCGTTGTAGACATAGATGCGCTCGGCGCTGCTCTCGCAGCTCGCCCAACTCTTGATGTGGCTCGCGCGCAGCAGTCTCGGCTCGTCGATCCCGGTCAACGGGCACCGGCCCCTCCAATAGCGGAACTGCTGCTCGCGAAACACCTGTTGGCCGATGCGTTCGATGGTCTCCCGGCGGATGCGTGTGCGGCTCGGCATCTTCAGGATGCGGTCGGCGAAATCCAGATTGGCGCGCCGCGAGATGTCCTCGACGGCCGCTCGCGGCGACGCGGGCCGCTCGAGCTCCAAACCGTAAAGCCCCTCCATGACCTCGTCGACGAGATCGAAACAGTGAAGGCTGCGCAGATAGGTCTTGCCCTTGCGCATGAGATCGAGGTTGAACGCCTTCGACGCACCCAGAATGTCCTCGCGCTCGATGAAGGCGAGCGCTTGTGAGTCGCTCAGATCGTCGCCCTGCAGCCGAATCTGGTCGCCGCCGCCGGCGTCATAGAGCATCTCCTGTCCGAAGAGGCGGAAGACGAGCTTGAACGATCGGAAGGCTTCCGGCTCGCGAGTCTCGATCGGCTGCACGAGCGAATATTTCGCGTGCATCCAACAACACAATCCTCCTTTTTCATTCTTGGCGACGCCGAAAGTTTCCTGTCCGAATAGATTTACGCGCAAAAACGTCGGCTTGACGACCAGCGACCAGTAGTCGCCCTCGGTCGCGAAAGGCTCGATGATCGTACGAGATATGTAAAGACGTAATATACGCCGCAGCGTCGGCCAATGGATGTCGTCGCGGAATGCGTCGAAGACCTTACGATATCTGTGACGGTCGCCCCGCTCGTAATGTCGACGCCCATATGTGATTGTCGGCGATTCAGAAGCGAGCCAAGCCTGCTGCTCAGCCGAGGCGACGATTTCAAGCAGACTGGATTTTTTTGTCGACATAAGACGGGAACTAGGGAGTCAAAGCTCGCCAATTGGTTATCAATCGTTAAAATTGGACTCAATGCTAAGTTGTACGCTAATTTTGGGCAATCGTGACGCGTATAATTGCAACCATAACGAAGCGGTTCATTAACGGGTTGTCTCGCGCGTCGCGCGCGACGCCTCGCCAGCCCGCCGCCGCCGCGCTAAAAGCATCCTCAATGCGACACGTGGGCAAGGAGCCGGAAACGGCGTTCGGCGCAACCCGCCGTGGATTTTTCTTGGGCGTCGGCGCGACGGTCGCCTCGCGCAGCCTGGCGTTCGCCGCGGAGGCGCCCGGTCCGCGGGCGCTCGAGGCGGCGGCCGGGATATCACAGCTGCTGCCGTCGCCAGCGCCGGCGACGACCTTGCTCGGCTTCACCGAGGCCGCGGGCGCCAAGGGCGTCTCGCCCGGCCCCCTGCTTCGTTACAGGCAGGGGGATATGTTGGCGGCGCGGCTGCAAAATCGCACGACGTCCCCACTCTCTCTGCATTGGCAGGGCCTTCGCGGCGAGAACGGCATGGATGGCGCAGCTCCCTTGACGCAGACGCCCGTCGCGCCCGGCGCGAGCTTCGACTATCGGCGTCCTCTGCCCGACCCGGGCATCTTCTGCTACCGCCCGAGCGTCTTTCCGCTGAGCGCGGAGCTCGTGGGGCGCGGTCTCAAGGGGCTGATGATCGTCGACGAGCCGACGGCGCTCGCCGGCGACGCCGATCTCGCGCTGCTGCTCGACGATTGGAAGCTCGACGAGAAGGGCGAGCTGGACGGGACGTTCTTTCGCAACGCGAGCGCCGGGCCGATTGTCACCGTGAACGGCGCGCCCGCGCCGGCGCAGTTCACCTTCGCGCCGCGGGCCCGCGTGCGGCTGCGGCTCGCCAATCTCGCGATCGCGCGCATCATGGCTCTCTCTTTCGATGGCGTGACGCCCTATGTGATCGCGATCGACAGCCAACCCTGCGACTCTTTCGTTCCCGTGCGGCAGACGATCCCCGTCGCGCCCGGCGCGCGCTTCGAGCTCATGTTCGATCTTTCGCCGGAGAAGGGCGCGAAGGCGCGCGTAATCTTGCGCGGGCTCGACGGCGCCGATCGCGATCTTCTGACTTTTGCCACCGACGGCGCCACTGCGCCTGGGCGCGGTCCGATTGCGTCGCTGCCGCAGAACCCGGCGCTGCCGCGCGAGATCAAGCTGCAGGAATCGAAGAAGGTCGATCTCGCGATCGCGCCTGCCGGCGCCGAGTGGACGATCAACGGCGCGGCGACCAAGGGCTATGCGGGGCCGCCCTTGTTCCGGGTCAAGCGCGGGACGCCGGTGACGCTCGGCTTCGACAATCACAGCGATGTCCCGCTCGTCATGCATGTGCATGGGCATGCGGTGCGGCTGCTGCACGATCTCGACGATGGATGGGAGCCCTATTGGCGCAACGCGATCGTCGCGCCGCCGAAGAAGACCAAACATGTGGCCTTCGTCGCCGACAGCCCCGGCCAATGGGCCTTGCACGACGACATTCTGCCGCATGAGGCGGCGGGCCTCGCCACGTGGTTCGAGGTGGAGTGACGGCGGCGCCCGAGGCGCGCGTCAGGCGCGTCTTGCGAAGGAGAGCTTGAACGTCGCGCCGCCGCCCGGCGTGTCCTCGACCCAGATGCGGCCACCGAGCTTTTCAAGAAGCTCCCGCGCGATCGCGAGGCCGAGCCCGCTGCCGGGCGTCGCCTGGCTCTTGCGCCAGAACGGCTCGAAGACGAGCTCGCGCTCCTCCCTCTTCACGCCCTCGCCGTGATCGACAATGCAGAGGGTCGCGTCTTCGCAAAGCCGCACGATGACCGCGCCGCCTTGGGGCTCCGCGCGCAGCGCATTGTCGATCAGATTTGCGATGACGGACTGCAGGGCGTGAGAGTCGCCGCTGATGAAGACGGGTCGATCGCAGCCGTCGAATTCGATCGCCTTGCCGCTCTTGATGGCGAGGAGCGCAAAATCATTCACGATCGCGAGCGCCAGCGCGCCAAGATCCACCTCCTCTTCATGGGCGCGGCCCTGCCGGTCGACCCTGGCGAATGCGAGGAGCTGCTCGACGATGCTGCGGATGCGGCGCACGTCGCGCTGGATGTCCCTTCGGAACGTCGGCTGCTCGGGCCCGCTGGCGCGCGCGCTCAGGATCATGATCGGCGTGCGCAATTCATGCGCGGCATTGGCGAGAAAGCGCGTCTGGCGCGAAACGCCTTCGTCGAGCCGGGACAAGGCTTCGTTGATCGTCGTGATGAGCGGCATGATCTCGACAGGCATGTCCTCGCAGGCGATGCGCTGATCGAGCGAAGTCACGTCGAGCCGCTGAGCCTGCCGCGACGCCTCCCTCAGCGGAGCGAGGCCGCGCCTTACCGCGATCCAGCAGATCGCCATCAGGACGAGGGTCGCGCGCAGCTCGAATTCGACATTCAGATTCAAGTAGTTGAGAAAATCGCTCCACACGTCGCTCCGCGCGGTGCCGTAGCCGCAGACCGCGATCAGGTAAGGACCAAATGGCGTGTCGAGCGTGTCCGCCAGGCCGTTCAACATGCGCTCCGCGCCGCCTTCGCATTGGAAGCCGGTGTGGATGGGATGGACGCCGTAACGAAACACGATTCCCCTCGCGAGGTCGGGCGACGAACCCGGGAGGGGCTCACGCGACCTTGGATCGAATGCGGCGTAAAGGAATCCTTGCGAATAGCTCGTCCGACAACGGCGATCCTTACGACCAGATCAATATCCGGGGGTTCAACGTCGGGAGCCTCTACACGAACGGTTTTCGTCAGGACGTCTTCTATGGCGGCGGCGGCACCGGCTTCGGCCAGGCTCAATTCGCCAATGTGGCGAGCATAGAAGTGCTCAAGGGCTCCTCGGCCGGACTCTATGGGGTGGCCGAGCCCGGAGGCATCGTCGACATCATCACCAAGACGCCGCTCGACGCCCCATACTACAAAGCGAGCCAGGACGTGAGCTCGCTCGGCCTCTATCGGACCGAGATCGACGCCACTGGGCCGTTGACTGCGGACAAGGCTTGGCTTTACCGGATGAACATGTCCTATGAGGCCAACGCCGGCGCGTTCGGCTTCGAGGTGCATGACATCCACTTCAACAACATATTTCTCGCGCCCGTAATACAATGGAAATATGACGACAACAACTGGATCAAGCTTGAGAGCACCTATAGTCAGAACAGGGCTGCAAGCTTTTTTCCAAATACGCCGGAGATAAACGGCAACCTGCTGACGGTCCCGCGCAACCTTAATTATGGCGAAAGCAGCCCAAGCTTCCAAAATAGCATATTCAATCTCCTCACCATTCAGAAACAGCTTGGAGCGGATTGGTCTCTAAAACAGACTGTTGGACAAACTTATGCCGTAACAGACTCAACGTTCGCGTTATCGAATAGTTTCGGCGGCAACCCAACGCCGCCATATCTTGCCTATGCGCGCGCATATTATGAAAATATATATCGTCAGGCTCAATACGGCACAACCACAGACGTAACCGGTCATGCTGAAACTCTTGGGTTACAGCATACAGTGCTCCTCGGCGGCGACTTCCACAAAACAGTAACCTACACCGAGTATATGGGAAACTACTTATATGGTTCACCAAACCCCGTAATTTATCCGCTCACGCCAGGCTATCCTTATCTGCCGCCCGTTCTCGGAGGCAACGAGGGAACCGGCTACACCAATACGGGCGGGCTCTATCTCCAGGATCAAGTCAAGCTTCCCTATGACGTTTCGCTCACGGCCGGGGCGCGTTATCAGTATATTCGGGAGAATGGCGGCATAGGCGGCGCTCCGCTGATCAACGCCAACTTCAACGCCCAAGCGTCGAACGCCAAGGCGGATACGCAGACCGCGCTGACGCCGCGGGTCGCGCTGCTGTGGCAGCCGGTCCCCTGGGCTAGTCTCTATGCTCATTATGTCGAGGGATTTAGCGTCAACAGCGGCGCCTTCCTCGTGGGCAACGTCATCGCCCCGCCCACCAATGCGCATGAATCCGAGGCCGGCGCCAAATTCGAGTTTTACGAGGGCAAGCTGCGCGCGACCGCTTCGCTCTATGATTTGACCAAGACGAACGTGCCGCAGATCGACACGAATCCTGCCGACGTATGCGGCCCGGGAGGGCCGAACTCCTGCGTCGTTTTGAGCGGGGAGCAGCGCAGCAAGGGCGTCGAGCTCGACATCCAGGGAACTCTCCAGCCGGGATGGGAAGTGATCCTCAACTACGCCAATCAGGACGTGCGCCTCACCAAGACCTATCCCGGCGACCCGACCGGAACGCCCGGCTCCCGCGTTCAGGGCGTTCCGCGAAATCTCGGCAACTTCTGGACGACATACGAGTTCCAGGACGGCGAGCTGAGCGGGTTGAAGATCGGCGGCGGCGTCCATTACCACGGTTCTCAGATACCTTTTGGCCTCACGTCTCAGCCGTTTTGGGGGACGCTGGTCGGCGCATGGGCGACGATCGATCTCATGGCGGCCTATCGCTTCAAGGTCGGCGATACGAACATGACCGCGCAGCTCAATATTTATAATCTCTTGGACAAAACTTATTATGTCGACAAGATCTACTATCCGTACAACGTCGGAATCGGTAGCGGCTCTGCAAGCTACGGCCAGCAGTTCACCGTGCGCGGCTCGCTGAGCGCGGAACTGTCGTCACGCTCCGCGCCCTGGATCCACGCGCCGGCGCCGCACACGACGCCGAGCGATTGGACGGGACTCTATCTCGGCGAACAGATCGGCTATCTCTGGGGCGACAACAACGGCGGCTATAATTTCGTCACGCCGGACGGCTCCTTCGCCAACACGAATTTTTACGACGCCGCTCAGTCGGTGATCGTGGGGCTGCACGGCGGATACAACAAGCAGTTCGGCTCCTGGGTCGCCGGCCTCGAAGGGTCTGTGGACGGCCTGAATCTGAAGAAGAACAACCCGAGCGTCTTCCCGGACTACCTCTCGACGCTCGGCCTGAACTTTTACGGGATCGTCACGGGGTCCGGCGGTTCGATCTATAGCACGCTGCGATCGGACATCCAGGGATCCATCCGAGGCCGCCTGGGGTTCGACTGGGATCATCTGCTGATCTATGGGACTGGCGGCGTTGCGATCTCCGATTTCGCGCTCCAGGCCAATATGGGCTCCCTCATCGTCAATCCGGCGACATTTCCGCCGCCGGTCTCTATCCCTTCCTATGCCGCGGCGCCGGAGCGCACACTGACGCGCGTCGGCTGGACGCTGGGCGGCGGTCTCGAATATGCGATCGACAAGAACTGGTCGGTACGAACCGAATATCGCTATTCCGATTTTGGCAGCGTGTCGGAGGCGGCGAACCTGGTCTCGAGCCCTGGCGTCTTCTTCGCCGGCGAACGCCACTTCAATCAAAACCAGATCCAGGTCGGCTTCAGCTACAAATTCGTGGAGCCCGATCCGGAGCCCGCGGGCCTGGCGGCGCCGGCCTTCGGCATCCCATCGATTTCACCCGCCGGCCCGCGCTGCCCGCGGACTCTGCCGGGCTTCTTCGCAACGAAGGCGGGCGATCCGCCGGTGAAGGACGCCGCGCCGCTCGCCGGCCCGCTCGACTGGACCGGGTTCTATCTCGGCGCCAACGCCGGCTACGTCTGGGGGCTCAACCATGGCGGCTACAGCTTCGTCACGCCGTTCGGATACACCGGCTACGACACGCTGGCGTATATTCCGTCCAACCTGATCAATCCCGTCGACCTCAACGCCCAGGGCGTGATCGCGGGTTTCCACTTCGGCTACGATCGGCAGCTGGACTCCATCGTGGTCGGCCTCGAAGCCGCGGTCGACGCGACGAACGAGGCCAAAACCGTCGCCGCGCCCATCCCCGACACCAACATCATTCCCAATGGCCCAACTGCTACGCCTCCCGCGGGCGTCCTGACGAGCAACGTGAAGTCGCAGGTGCAGGGAACGCTTCGCGCTCGCGCCGGCTACGCCCTCGGCCGGCTGATGCCCTTCGTCGCGGCTGGCGGCGCGCTCGGCTCGATCACCGTGCAGTCCGACATGATCGGCGCGGACCCGGCGAGCGCGGTCTTCTACGCCGCCAACACCGGCCAAACGATCGTGCGCCTGGGCTAGACGATCGGCGGCGGCGTCGAATACGCCGTCAACAAGAATTGGTTTGCGCGGGCCGAATACCGCTATGCGGATTTCGGCGCTATCACGGAGACGCCCACCAAGTTCTACCCGGCGGGCGCTTACTATGTGGGGGGTCGCCATCTGGACCAGAACCAGGTCCAGCTCGGCGTCCACTATAAATTCGGGGAGACGGCTCCCGAGCCGGTCCTCGCCAAATATTGACGCGATCAGCCCCCGGAGCCGTCGGGCCGAGGCCTTGACGATGAGGGAGGGAGACCATGCTGAGACGGGTCGTCGTCTTCCTGCATCGGTACGTCGGCCTCGCCACGGCGGGTTTTCTCGTCGTCGAGGGCCTGACCGGCAGCCTCCTGGCCTTCGACGCCGAGGTCCGGACGCTCCTCGATCCGAAACTCTCGGCGACGAAGCCTGCGCCCGACGCGAAGCCGCTCGATCCGGCGACGCTCGCCAAGCGCGCCGCCGAGGCGATGCCGGAAGCCGTGCTCTGCTACTACAAGCCGAGGATCAAGGAGGATCAGGTCGTCCTGCGCATGTGCTGGAACGGTCCGCCCGCGCATGAAGGCGAGCCGGAATATCTGGTGCTGGATCCCTGGACGGGACGAGAGCTCGGGCGGCTGCCGTTCGAGGGGCAATATGTCGCCGAGCTGCGCGACAATGTTATGCCCTTCGTGTTCATGCTGCACACCAATCTCGCGCTCGGCTCCTGGGGCGGCTGGCTGCTCGGGATCGTCGCGCTGGCCTGGACGATCGATTGCTTCGTCGGCTTCTATCTGACGCTGCCTGTCGCGCGTGAAAAATTCTGGCGACGCTGGCGGCCGTCCTGGCTCGTCAAATGGCGCGGCGGCTTCTTTCGCGTCAATTTCGACCTGCATCGCGCGAGCGGACTTTGGTTGTGGCCGATGCTCTTCGTCTTCGCCTGGTCCAGCGTCGAGCTCGACAGCGTCTATGACGTCTATGGCCGCGTGACGGGAGTCCTCTTCGACAGCAATCCCCTCGACGTCGTGACGCGCCTTTATCCGCAGAATCCGGATAGAGATCCACCCAAGCTCCACCCGCGCGCCGCCCAAGCGCGAGGGCAGGAGATCGCCGAGCAGATCGCCGCGAAGGAAGGCTTTCACATTCTGCGGACGATCTCGATGCAATATGTCGGCTACGCAGGGCGATACAATTATTCCGTCCTGACCGACAGGCCGTTTCCGCAGGACCAGCGCCTCACGGTCTTCTTCGACAGCAATTCGGGCGAATTCGCCGGGCTCTTTCAGACGCGCGCGCCGCTCCTCGGCGACACGATCTCCAACTGGCTCCTGGCGCTGCACCAGATTCGCGATCCCGTAGATTATCTCGCCTACCGCCTACTGGTCTTTGTGACGGGGATTGTGATCGCGCTGCTTTCTGCGACCGGCGTCTACATCTGGTGGAAGAAGCGCAAGGCGCGCCTGCTTCGGCCGCATCGGCGGCTCGCCCGCGAGCGCGCGGAGGCGGCGCGGGCGGACGGGATCGACTAGTGTCTTGCGTCAGCCGATTTGAGGGCGGCGATATGAGCCTGAAAACCCATCAGTTTGGCTGACGCAGACTGCTAGGCTGCGGGTCGCCGGGCTATTTGCGCCTCCCGATCGGCGTCGCGCCCGCGGCGCCTTGCGTCAGGGCTTCGTGCAGCGCCGAGAGGTCGCGCGGCAAGGCGCTCTCGAACAGCAGCGGCTCGCCGGTTACGGGATGGTCGAAGCCTAGGGTCGCGGCGTGCAGCGCCTGGCGGCCGAGACTTTGAACCGCGGCGCGCGCGGGCTCGGCGAGCAGCGACGCCTTGGTCTTGAAGCCCGCGCCATAGGTCGCGTCGCCGATGAGCGGATGGCCGATATGCGCCATATGCGCCCGGATCTGATGCGTGCGGCCCGTCTCCAGGCTGCAGCGCAGCATCGCTGCGACTCCAAAATCTTCCAGCGTCTCGAAATGCGTGACGGCTTCCCGACCGCGCGCGGCGGGGACGACGGCCATGCGCTCACGATGCGTCGCGTGACGCCCGATCGGCGCCTCGATCGTCCCGCGCGCGCGGTCGGGGACTCCCCAGACGAAGGCGAGGTAGTTCCGCGTGAGATTGAGCGTGCGGCCATGGTCCTCGAAGAGGCGCGACAGGCCCTTATGCGCCGCGTCGGTCTTGGCGACGACCAGCAGGCCGGACGTGTCCTTGTCGAGCCGATGCACGATCCCCGGCTTCTTGACGCCGCCGATCCCGGAGAGCGTGGCGCCGCAATGGGCGACGAGCGCATTGACGAGCGTGCCCCTCTCGTGCCCGCTCGCTGGATGCACGACGAGCCCCGCAGGCTTGTCGATGACGATGAGATGCGGGTCCTCGAAGACGATGCTCAAGGCGATGTCCTCGCCCTGCGGCTCGGCGGGCGCGGCTTCCGGCACGTGCAGCGCGACGGTCTCGCCGGCGGCGAGCCGGCGGCTCGCGTCGGTGACGGGCCTGCCGTCAAGCGAGACGAAGCCGCCCTCGATCAGCGCCTTGATGCGGGTGCGCGAGATGTGCGCGGCGGCGAGCGCCGGCTGCTCGGCCAGGAAGCGGTCGAGCCGGGCGCCGCCATGATCCAACCCCGCCGTGAAGACATGGTCGCGTTCCCCGGCCGCAACCGGGCCGCCGGCTGATGAAGCGATCCTAGTCATCGTCGCTGACGTAGGCCCAAAGGCCCGCGGTTGTCGACAACTCCGCAGGGTTCACCCCAATCTTCTCCGCAAGACGCTCAGCGCCACCGCGCAAGCGTTCGAGACGTTGAGGCTCTTGATCGGCCCCGGCGCGTCGAGCCGGGCGATGGCGTCGCAGCGCTCGCGCGTCAAGCGCCGCAGACCCTTGTCCTCCGCGCCCAGGACGAGCGCGACCGGCGGCTGCAGGGGCAGCGTCTCCAGCCGCTCCGCGCCCTCCGAGTCGAGCCCGATCGTCTGGTAGCCGCGCTCGCGCAGAAGATCGAGCGCGCGCGCCAGATTGACGACGCTCACGACCTCGACATGCTCCAGGCCGCCGGACGCCGCCTTCGCGACGACCGCCCCGAGCTCGGGACTGTGGCGCTCGGTGATGATGAGCGCGCGAACGCCGAAGGCGGCCGAAGTGCGCAGAATAGCGCCGACATTGTGCGGATCGGTGATCTGGTCCAGCGCCAGCAGGAGCCCGCCGCCCTCGGCCGCCTCTTCCAGCTCGCGCTGTGGCGGCGGACGCGCCTCGAGCAGCAGCCCCTGGTGCACGGCCTCCGGCCCAAGCCGCCGCGTGAGCTCGCGCGCCTCGACGATCTGCGGCTTCAGCCCCGCCGCAGCGGCCGCGTCGGCGACGCGCGGCAGCGCATTGGCGGTCGCATAGAGCGCGAGCGGCTTGCGCTTGCCCGCGGCGAGCGCCTCGCGCACCGCATGGGCGCCGTAGATCAGCGCCACCGACTCCGCGCCGACGGCGCTGCGCCCGCCCCTGCTCATGCGCCCCCCTCAGCGGAGCATCGCCGCGCGCACCCACCAGTCGGGGTGGCGGCCGGCGATGATCGCAGCGGCGCGCGAAGCGCGCTGGCGTGAGACGAAAAGCCCGAAGCAGGTTGCGCCAGAGCCCGACATGCGCGCGATCCGGCAGCCCTTGGCCGCCCGCAGCACGGCGAGCACGTCGACGATGACGGGCGTCTCCACCGAAGCGGCGTCCTCAAGATCGTTGCGCCCCCGCGCCAGCGCGCTCCAGAGCGCCTCCTGGCTCATGCCGCCCCCAATCTTCGGATGCGCCGCGCCGACCTGCTTCTCCCCCGGACTGAGGCCCAGCCGCTTGAACACGGGGGCCGTCGGCGTTGCGACGCCAGGGTTGACGAGCACGGCCGGCAGCGGCGGCAGCGCAATCGCTTGCCCGAGAATCTCGCCGGCGCCGCGCATGACGCGGGCGCGAGGCGCGAGGCATACCGGCGCGTCGGCGCCGGTCTCGCGCGCCGCCTCAAAAAGCTTCGGATGGTCCAGAGCGATATCGTTGGCCTGCGCCAGCAGGCGCAGCGCCGCCGCCGCATCGGCGGAGCCGCCGCCAATCCCGGCTGCGACCGGCAGGACCTTGCGCAGCGTGAAGGCCCCCAGGGCGCGGCCAGGGAAATGAGCCGCGAAGTTTCTCGCGGCGCGCAGCACGAGATTGTTGTCGCTCCCGCCCGCCGCCGCGGCTGTGGGTCCCTCGACATCGAGGGAGAGCTCCGCGGCCGGCGCAAAAGTGAGCAAGTCGCCCGCGCCCGTGAAGGCGACGAGGCTTTCGAGCTCGTGATAGCCATCCCCGGCCCGGCGCCCGAGCACGTGCAGGGTCAGATTTACCTTGGCTGGCGCGCGAGCAATCAGGGTCACGCCGCGCCCTCGGCACGGCGGCGATCGAACTCCTCGAACCAGCGAATGGCGTCGACGAACGCCGCCGCCGCAGGACGCGACGTATAACGGAGCTCGCGCCGCGCCCTGGAGTCGTCGAAGAACATCGGCGTCGCCGCGAGCCTCAGGCTCTCGCGATTGAGGAAGGGCTCGCGCCCGGAGAAACGCGCCAGGAACTCGTTGACCGCCGCAACCGGCGCGAGCGGCGCGCGCGGCAGACGCAAAAGGGGCGGGCGACGGCCGCTCAGCTGGCAGATGTCGCGCAGCATCGTGCGCAGATCAAGGTTTTCGCCGCCGAGAATGTAGCGTCCGCCGATGGCCCCGTGACGAAGAGCCAGCACATGGCCGCGCGCCACGTCGTCGACATGAGCGATATCCAGGCCAGTATCGACAAAGGCGGGGACGTGGCCGCGCAGAGTCTCGAGCACGATGCGGCCCGTTGGAGTCGGACGCAGGTCTCCCGAACCAAGCGGCGCCGTCGGCAGCACGATCGTCGCAGGGAGACGCTCGCGCTCGACCATGTCGCAGACGAGTCGCTCGCTGAGTATCTTGCTGCGCTTGTAAGCGCCGAGGTCCTCCCGCAGAGCCTGACGGCGAGTCTCGTCGCAGGGTCCGCTCCAGTCGGGCGCGAGCGTCGTGACGCTGCTCGTGTGCACGACGCGTTCGACGCCGGCGCGCAGCGACTCTTCCATCACATTGCGGGCGCCTTCGACGTTGTTGCGCAAGAGGCGCGCGGGATCCGGCGTCCACAGGCGGTATTCGGCGGCGATGTTGAAGACGTAGCGAACGCCGCACATCGCGCGCGCGACGCTCTCTCGATCTGTCACGTCGCCGATCGCGACCTCGAACTCCGGATGAATGTGCCAGCGAGGACTGGTCGGGCGCAGGAATGCGCGAACGCGGAACCCCGCCTCCTGCAGCGCCCGCGCCACAGCGCCGCCGATGAAGCCGCTCGCGCCGACCACCAGCGCAAGATCTCCGCTTGGCCCGCTCCCACCCTCAGTCTGCATCCGGTCGCGCCACCCTGCCGCAATTGTTGCGATAAGTCTGGGCGGCGTGATAGGGGATTGAGCGGCGGGGCGCCAGCCCCATCGTCGTCCTCTTCCAGCAAAGCCTCGGCTCCGCGCGCCTGTGTCGGGGAAAGAGGTCGTTCACAGCGAGACGAGCGGAGATCAGTGGCGTGCGTTGTCGCTGACGGAGTTGGCTATTGCGTGAGCGCCGCCGAATTGGGTCGCGTTTCACCGGCTTGCGCGATCTGAGAATGCGCCTTATTCTGAGTTTGAGATGCGTTCCCAGCCAACCCGCAAAACCGGAGCGGCGCGCCGGAGCGCGTATCCGCGAGGCGGGTCATGAATGCGGATATCGGCGTCTTCTTCGCTCCGTTCACGCTTCTGCTTGGCGGCGGGCTCGCGGCGATCGGGCTGCTCTCTTTTCTTGACCTGCATTTTTTCAAGACCAGGTGGCACGGCAAGGTCGCTCTGGCGCTTGGCCTCGCCTTCATCGTCGTGACCGAGGCGATGTTTGCGACGAGCAACGCCAGCGGACGCTATTTCTCGGGGCAGAATCTCGACGTCACGGAATGCCAATATCAGATTGAGCAGGCCTATCCGTCGGAGCGCGGCAAGCAAAGTCCGGTCATCGCCAACAACATCCGTCTCTGTATGGACAATCTGGGCTACGACTGGACGATCGAGCATCCGCATTGCCAGGAGGCGCGGCTCGCGACCAACAGCTTCTGCTACTTGCCCAAGACGAGCTTCGCCCGCGCCATCGTGGCCTTCCAGATGCAATTCGAGTGAGATCTCCCCGCCAGACGGCGCATCGAGTTCCTTTTGCGGACAAAATGCCGTGCCATAGCGCCCAAATCGATTCCCATGGGAAGAGACCAATGCGACCTTCTGACCTTCGACCTCACGTGAAAGCGTTCGCGCTCTTCCTCGCGCTCTCGATCCCCGGGGGCGCCCGCGCCGGAAGCTATGAATTCCTGGCCGCGCCGCAGACCGACCTCAATCGCGTGTTCCGCCTGGACAGGACGACCGGCGAGGTCGGCGCCTGCCAGTATGGGCTGAAGGAGGGATCCTCCGTCGGCGTCACGCTGTGCTATCCGCCCGGCGAGGGCGCAAAAGCCGGAGCGCCCGGCGAATATGCGCTCGTCGCTTCGCGCCACACCGGCGAAGGCGGCGTATTTCGCGTCGATCTGCGTTCCGGCGCGATGTCGATCTGCTTCGTCTTCGATGAAAGCTCGGTCGCCTGCACGCCGCCGGCAAAATAGTCCGGAGCCGCTTTGAGCCAAAACGCAACCGACGCTCATAAGCGGCTGGCCGCCGCAGCGGCGCTCGAATTCGTGCGTCCGGACGCGCGACTCGGTCTGGGGACGGGCTCGACGGCGACGCAGTTCGTCGCGCTCCTCGGCGAGCGGGCGCGCGATGGATTTGCGCCGCTCTGCGTTCCGACGTCTGAGGGCACACGTCGACAGGCCGAAAAGCTCGGACTGAGGCTATCGACCCTCGACGAGACGCCCGAGCTCGATCTGGTCGTTGACGGGGCGGATGAGATCGATCCGCAGCTGCGACTGATCAAGGGCGCCGGCGGAGCGCTGCTGCGCGAGAAAATCGTCGCGGCGGCGGCGCGCCGCATGATCGTCATCGCCGACTCGGGAAAGCTCGTCCACAGGCTCGGCGCCTCTCCCTTGCCGGTCGAGATCGACCCTTTCGGCTTCACGGCAACGCGCCTGCACGTCGCCGAGGCGGCGCGGACGGTCGGCCTTTCCGGGAGCCTGAGGCGGCGCGAGACGTCTCCCGACCGGCCTTTCGTCACAGACGGCGGCCATTGGATCCTGGACTGCGCTTTCGGCGCCATTCCCTCGCCGGAAGCTCTCGCCGCTCAGCTCGCGGCCATCCCGGGCGTAATCGAGCATGGACTGTTCATCGGTCTCGCGACGCTGGTCTTGCTCGGCGGCCCGGAAGGCGTGACGCGGCTCGAAAAGACGCCCTAGCGCATCGCCCACGTCCTCACGTCTTCAGATCGAAGAGCTGGATGATCGCCGGCGCGATGACGACCACGAGGAGCACGGGCAGGAAGAACACGATCATCGGCACGGTCAGCTTCGGCGGCAGCGCCGCGGCCATTTTCTCGGCCTCGATCATGCGGTTGTCGCGGCTCTCTTGCGCCGAGGAGCGTAGCGCCTTGGCGAGCGGCGTTCCGTATTTCTCCGCCTGGATGAGCACGGTGCCGATCTGCTTGATGTTCTCCAGTCCGGTGCGAAGACCGAGATTCTGGTAGGCGGTGCGCCGGTCCGGAAGATAGGAGAGCTCCGCAGTCGTCAGCGCGAACTCCTCCGCGAGCTCCACCGACTGCGCGCCGATCTCCTGGCTCGCCTTGCGGAAGGAGTGCTCGATCGACATGCCCGACTCGACGCAGATCAGCAAGAGGTCGAGGGAGTCCGGAAAGGCGCGCTTCATCGACAGCTGGCGCTTGGTGATGGTGTTCGTGAGGAATATCTCGGGCGTCTTGACGCCGACGTAAATCATGAGGAGCAGAACGCCGAACTTGAACGCCACGTTCAGGCCGAAGTCGTCGACCGCGAACAGATAGAGCGCCGCGGCGACGACAAAGGCGATCGGCGTCACCAGGCGGAAGAACAGGAACGCCACTTCCGCTTGCGGTCCCCGATAGCCCGCATTGGCGAGCTTGAGCTTGACGCCTTCGGCGTTCAGCCATTTGGAGAGCGAGAAGCGGTCGACGACGTTCTTCATGTATTCCTTGGGCTGATATCGCAAGCCGCCCTTTCCAGCCGCGCGCTCGCGCAGGCGGAGACGCTCGCGCTCATTCGCGACGGCCTTCATTCGCTTGGCCAGATTGTCGCCGGAGATGAAAGGCATCGAGACGGAAATGATCGTGGCCACGACGGCGATGCCGGTGAGCGCGCTCGTCACCGTCTGCGGACTGGAGGCGACTTCGACGATTTCAGCTGCGTTCATGGCTATTGCGTCCGCCTTAGAAGTCGAAGTTGATCATCTTGCGCATGACGAAGACGCCCATGGCCATCCAGACGAAGCACGCTGCGACCACGATCTTGCCGGCGTTCGAGACGAACAGCACCATGATGTAGTCCGGCTGCAGGAAGAACACCGCGGTTCCGACGAGGAAAGGCAACGCGCCGATGATCATCGCCGACGTCTTGGCCTCGCTCGACATCGCCTGGATCTTGCCCCGCATCTTTTTGCGGTCTCTCAGAACGGTCGAGAGATTGTTCAACGCTTCGGAAAGATTGCCGCCGGTCTTCTGGGTGATGCCGACGACGATCGCGAAGAAGGAAGCCTCCGGGATCGGCATGCGCTCGGCGAAGCGCTCGGTGGCTTCGGCGATACTCAAGCCGATGGACTGCGATTCGACGATGAAGCGAAACTCGCTGCGCACGGGGTCGCGCGCTTCCGAAGCGACGACGCGAAAGCAGTCGCCGACCGGGAGACCCGCGCGAATGCCGCGGACGACGACGTCGATCGCGGTGGGAAACTCCTCGACGAAATTGCGGATCCGGCGATTGCGAAGAAATGACAGCAGCCAGCTCGGCGCGCCCCACATCCCGACGATGAAGCCGCCGGCGACCGCGAGCAGGTTGCCGTTCACGACGAAGAGCAACCCCGCCAGGAAGAGCCCGAGCCCAACCGTCGTGATGATGTATGCGCTCTTGCTCCACGTGAGACCGGCTTGCGCGATCCGCTGCTCGATCGTCACCCGCTTCTTCTTCGTGACGCCTTCCATCTCCTTGAGCGTCTCGGCGATCGCCTTGCGGCGCTTGGCGGGGTCGTTCTGTCTCGCCGTGCCGCTCTTGTCCCGCGCCGGCGCAGCAATGGCGGCGGCGCGCTTTTCCGCTCTGATGTCGCCCGAGAGATAAGGGTAAACGAAGGCGTACATCAGAGCCGCGACCGCGGTGGCCATCAGGACGGCCGAGATAATCGCGTTTATGTCCATCGCGAAAGCTCCAGCAAAGGGACTTCAGCGCGCAGCCCGTGGTCGCGGCCTCCCTTACGATCACTCATCGGGAATTTCCGAGGCGTCGAGAGCCGCCCCAAGGCGCTCTTCCTCGCCGAAGTAGCGGGCCCGCTCCCAGAAGCGCGGGCGTCCAACTCCCGTGGAGCGATGACGCCCCACGATCTTGCCGTTGCCGTCCTCGCCGAGGATCTCGTAGATGAACAGATCCTGTAGGGTCACGACCTCGCCCTCGGTGCCGATGACCTCGGTAACGTGGGTGATGCGGCGCGAGCCGTCGCGCAGGCGCGCGGCTTGGATGATGACGTCGATCGAGGAGACGATCATTTCCCGGATCGTCTTGGCCGGCAGCGTGAATCCGCCCATGGTGATCATCGACTCGAGACGGCTGAGCGCCTCACGTGGAGAGTTGGCGTGCAACGTGCCCATCGAGCCGTCATGGCCGGTGTTCATGGCCTGCAGCAGATCGAACGCCTCGGGTCCGCGAACCTCTCCGACGATGATGCGCTCAGGACGCATGCGCAGGCAATTCTTGACGAGGTCGCGCATCGTGACCGAGCCCTGCCCTTCAAGATTGGGCGGACGCGTCTCCAGCCTCACGACATGGTCCTGCTGCAATTGCAGCTCGGCGGCGTCCTCGCAGGTGATGACGCGCTCGTCGTGGTCGATATAGTTCGTCATGCAATTGAGGAGCGTCGTCTTGCCGGAGCCCGTGCCGCCGGAAATCAGCACGTTGCAGCGCACGCGGCCAATGATCTTCAGCACCTCGGCGCCCTCGGGCGAGATCGAGCCGAAACGCATGAGCTGGTCGAGGGTGAGCTTGTCCTTCTTGAACTTGCGGATCGTGAGCGCCGGGCCGTCGATCGCGAGCGGCGGCGCGATGACGTTGACGCGCGAGCCGTCGAGTAGGCGCGCGTCGCAGATCGGCGAGGCGTCGTCGACGCGGCGACCGACCTGACTGACGATGCGCTGGCAGATATTCATGAGCTGCGCATTATCGCGGAATCGGATGTTGGTCAGCTGGATCTTGCCGCCGACCTCGATGTAGGTCTTCGTGCAGCCGTTGACCATGATGTCGGCGATGTCGTCGCGCGCAAGCAATGGCTCGAGCGGGCCGTAGCCGAGCACATCGTTGCAGATGTCGTCGAGCAGCTCTTCCTGCTCGTAAATCGACATGACGACATTCTTGATCGATACGATCTCGTTTACGATGTCGCGAATTTCCTCGCGCGCGTTTTCGGGATCGAGCTTTGAGAGCTGCGAGAGGTCGATCGCCTCGATCAGAGCGCCGAAGATGATGCTCTTCGTGACATAGTATTCCTCGGACTTCTTGCTCTCCGGCGCGACGGCGGCCGAAGCGGTCGTCCCCACGACCTGCGCCGGAACAGCCGGAAGCGTCTTCGTCGCGAAGTCCGCCGCCGGAGCGGGCTGCGGCGCCCGCTTGGCCGGCTGGTCACTGCGTTCCGTTCGCTTTCCGAACATCGAACCGTCCCTTGCTCGTCTCGTTCCAGGCGATCGAGATCATCCAGCCTTTTTGCCGGCGATTTTGCTCAACAGCGGCGAAAGCAGATTCTTCTTCGGCCGCTGCAGCTCGGCCCGCCCCATCACCGTGCGCGCAAGATTGTCGAAGATCTCGACAATCTTCGAATTCGGCTCGATCTCGGCGATCATCTGCCCGTTGTTCGCTGCAGTTCCAAACAGCTTCGGCTCGAAGGGGATCGCCGCGACCGGTTGCAACTCCATTGTCTTGGCGAATTCGGGGATCGCGATCTCGGGTCGACGAGGCACTCCGACGCAGTTCAAGACCAGCTTGGGCGCGCGGTCGTTCGGCCGCGCGTGACGCAGCGAGTCGAGCAGCGTCTTGGCGTTGCGCAGATTGGCGAGATCGGGCGACGCGACGAGCACCACCTCGTCGGCAGTGTGCAGCACGTGCTTCGACCAGGCCGTCCATTGATGCGGCAGGTCCAGGACCGAGCAAGGGACCGTCCCGCGCAGGATGTCGAGCAGCGGATCAAAGGCCGTCTCAGCCAGATCGTAGCTGCGCTCGACCGTCGCCGGAGCTGCGAGCAGGCTCAGCATGTCGCTACACTTGGAGAGCAGGCGATCGATGAAGTTGGCGTCGACGCGCTCGGGCGAGAACACCGCCTCGGCCACGCCCTGCGGCGGGTCCTGATTGAAATCGAGGCCTGCCGTCCCGAAAGCGAGGTCGAGATCGGCGATCACGGTCTGGTTCTCGAAGATCCGCGCGATCGACCAGGCGAGGTTATGCGAGACGATCGAGGCGCCCACTCCGCCCTTCGCCCCCATGACGGCGATCAGCCGCCCGACCGCAGCGGCGCCGGGCGCGGCGTAAAGATGCGAAATATGGCCGATGAAGTCGAGCACGTCGAAGGGCGCGACGAGATAGTCGCTCACGCCCCGCGACGTGAGCGCGCGATAGAGCGCGATGTCGTTCTCGTGGCCAATGACGATGACTTTCGTCCCCGCGTCGCAGAACTCGGCGAGCTCCTCGAGATTGGCGAGAAGCTGCGCGCGCGGGCCCACATTCTCGATGACGATGAGATTGGGCGTCGGCGCAGAGCGGAAGGCCTCGATAGCGGCGTTGACGCCGCCCATGTGAACCTTCACATGCGCCTTCTTCATTCGGCGATCGGCGGAAGACCCGTCGATGATCGAAGCGACTCCCTGAGTTTCGCAAAAGGCCTGGATCGAGACCCGAGGCACGGGCGCGATCTGATCCGCGATCTGCGAACCGGCTCCGGAATGTTCCAAATGCGCTTCCGTCATCAGCCGCCTCCCACGCTGCTTATGCTGCCGTTTTTGGTCGCCCAAGTCGTGCTCGGATCCGAGCCCTGCCTCACTCTGCCTATGGCGCGCATGCGCGTCTCGATGTCCTGCGGAGTTTCGCCGCGCGGATCGGCGATGTCGCGCGGATCAGCGATCTGCGCGGCCAGCGTGGCCTGATTAGCGCAGCCGTAATTGTAGAACGTCTTGTTCTGCCAGCCGTCGAGCGACGCGCCGGAGGCGAGGTCGTCGGGCCATTCGCCGCAAGGCCCCGCGACCTTGGCCTTCATGCCGTTGAACGAGAGGCGAATCGGCGCCGCGAGACCGGGATCGGAAACGGGATAGGTTCCGACATAGATTGAGGCTCCCGCGCCGTAGGCCGCGAGGGCCCGCCGCACGTCTTCGACTTCGCCGCGTCGTTCGGCTCCGTTCCTCCGCGGGGCGAGCAGCGTGATCTGGCCTCGTCCGAATTTGTGATAGCGCTCCATGAAGTCGCGCAGCCGCAAGGAGGTTTCCGGATCGAGTCGACCGCCGCCGCCGAGGGGGAACAGATCGATGGTGTAAGGCGCTTCGGCGAGCACGACCGGGTGGCGGTCGCGATAGTCGTAGGCGACCTCGGGGGCGCCCACGGTCTTGTTCAAGCCGCAAGCGCACAGCGGGGCGCCGGCGGCGATCACAGCCAGCCTCAGCATCGTCCCTAGAGATCGTCGGACGGGCGCCGCGCGCTGGACCTCTCCCGAAACGGGGGGCGCCACGAATTTGTTCGACATTTGCACGTCCTCTCGGCCTGGGCGTTAGTCGTGGATGAAGCCGATTCGGCCCCGGAAATTCTTGGAGAGATCCGGATTGTTCCGCGTCGCATAGATCCGGTTCACGCGGCCGAGCAGCCAAGCCTGCGGATCGCTGGCGTCATTGAGGTTGTCGTCGGGTCGCGTGACCTCATGCGAGCTGATGGGCTTTACGATAAAGGGCGTGACGACGATCAGCAGCTCGGTCTCCTCGCGCTGATAGTCGCGGGATCGGAACAGGGCGCCGAGGATGGGCAGGTTGATCAGGCCGGGGATGCCGTTGATCGCCGAGCCCGAGCGGTTCTCGAGCAGGCCCGCCGTCGCCATCGAGCCGCCGGAGGGAAGCTCGACCGTCGACTCGTTCTTGCGCGTCTTGAAGCCCGGCACCGAAACGTTGAGGTAAGAGTAGGTCGTCGTCAGATCGACCTCGGTTATCTCGGTGATGAGATGGATGAGAATGCGGCCTTCCGCCTGCACGACCGGGGTGAAGGAGAGCGAGATGCCATAGGGCTTGAAGGCGATGCCGGGCGTGCAGACCGGCGCCTGCGCCCCTGAAGAGCCGCTCGTGTAGAAGGTGCAGCCGCCGGCGGAGGGAACGGCGATTTCGCCGCCGACCAGCACCTTGGCGTTTTCGCCGGAGACCGCGGTCACCGACGGCTCGGCGAGGATGCGCGCTACGCTGTAGCGCTCGAACGCCTTCAGCGTCGCGCTGATGCCGGAGCCGGTCGGACCCTGGATGCTGAGCGACGAACTGCTGAGAGTTGGGTTGATGGCGAAAGGATTCTCGTTCGTGAGCGAGCCCCAAGTGCCGTTGAGCAGCGTCTCGCCGCCCGAGTTCGTCGACACGCCGAGCTGCTTCAAGACCTGGCGCGACACTTCGGCGACGGTGACGCGGAGCATGACCTGGTCTTCGCCACGGATGGTCATGGCGTTGATGACGGAGGATCCGCTGCTCGCGTCGTTCCCCATAGCCTGGCCGACCTTCGCAGCGAAGCCCTTGGCGATGTCCACGGCCTTCTGGGCTTCGCCGGGCGAGGTGACGTAGCCGGTCAGGATGATGACCTCGTTCACCGTGCGCGGAACGATCTCGGACCGCGGCAGCGCGGCCTTCAGGAGCGGCCCGAGCTCGCCCACGTCGCGTCCGACGCTGATCTCATAATTGGCGAACTGACGACCTTCGCTGTCGACGGCGAAGACCGTGGTCTGCCCTTGCCCTGCGCCCATGATGTAGATCTTGCGCGGCGTCCGAACGACCGCATTGACGACGGCCGGATTGCCGACGACGACTTCGGCGGCGTCGCGCGGCAGCTCGACGATGACCGATTTGCCTACGCCCATCGAGATGCTGCGCGAGTTCTTCGGCGGCTCGACGCCCTGCGGCGCTGGGCGATCTTGCGCAAAAGTCGCCGGCCCGAGCGGCGCCGAGCAGATCGCGAGAGCGAGAACGGCGCCCGCGACTCTGGTCATGACGCGGCTCATCGACGGCCCCTTCTCACGCGCGCACAAGTCGTTCTGCGGTTTCATGCGTAAAGTCCCCGTTGCGAAATCGCGTCAGCGCGGCCGCAGGCTGGTCGTCACGCCGAAGCGCACGATGTTCATGGCCCCGTCGTTGAGATCCGATATTTGCGGCGCATCGTCCTTGGGATGCGCGTCGACGAGCGGGCGCAGCTCCATCGCGAGCGTGCCCGTGCGCTGCGCGAGCAGCACGAGTTCCGCCTGATGCGGATCGAGCTCGAGAGTCGCCGTCCCGCCGGTTACGACGGCTTCGCCGTTCTTCGTTTCGACGGTCTGACCCACGGCGAGCACCCGCACGTTGGTCACGACGAGCTCGGAGACGAGCACCTCGGCGCCCCGATCCTTCGTGAGCTCGGCGTCCTTGTAGAATCTGATGATGTCGACGCGATCGTTCGGCAGAATGAAGCCGCCCGCGGTCGTATTCGCCGAAACGTCGATGGCGACCGCGCGCTTGCCGCTGGAGAGCAGCGTCGACATCATGTTTGGAGACGCGCCCTTGACGAGGCGCTCGCGGCGGACCGGCTCCCCGTTCGTGATTGGGGCGCGCACGAAGGAGCCGCGCAGCTCCTCGACGGCGTTGGGAGAGGCGCTCTTGACGATCACGCCTTTCGGAATATTGCTCTTTGGCCACTCGATCCACCCGAAGTCGGGATCGTTCATGGATTGGCCATAGGTTAGGTCGCGTTTGGCGACGAGCACCTGATCCGTCGTCGCAAGCACCGGAGCGATGACCGCCGGCAGCTGCGGCGCCGGGCCTTGCCTGTTCATCATGATGAACGCGCCGACGCCTGCGACCAACGCAACGCCAGCGACCGCGATTTGTCCCTTATTCATCTTCGTCGTTCCGAGCGACCCGCCAATTCGACGGCTTGCGGCGATTAACGCGGATAAACATCAAATTAGGGTTAATCAGTTGCTTAAAATTGAAATCGACAGGCCCGTGGGAACGACGCGCCGTCCTTGGTCGCGCAGAAACGCCGCGGCGCGAGGCCGCGGCGGACGCTATGCGCAGTCGAGAGAGGACTTTGCCCGCGTGGCCCGGGCGTCGACGTCAAGCGCCGGCAAATCCCAACCATACCGCGGTTTGCGGATAGACGATGAGTCCCGCGAGCGCCAGCGCGACGCCATAGGGAACGCCGCCGTTCTTCTCGGCGAGACGGGCGACGAACTTGAACGACAGGAGCTTCTCCGGCAGCTGCTCGTGACGACGAAGCTCCAGAATAGCAAGCGTCAGCACACCGCCGATGAGCGACGCCACGGCCCCATATTCGAACAGCACGCCCCAGCCGAGCCATAGCGCCGTCGCAGCGGCGAGCTTGGCGTCGCCGCCGCCGATCCAGCGGAAGTTGTACATCGCGAAGGTCAGAGCCAGGATCGCCAGGCCGCAGCTCGCGTGCAGCGCGATCGCCTGCCAGGGCTGCCGCAGATAGAGCGCGAGCGCGAAATAGAAGACGATGAGCAGCAGCGAAACCCGATTCGGGATCGTCATCGTAAACAGATCGGCCAAGGCCGCGAAAACCATCAGCAGCGGAAACACGACCAGCGCGATCGAGGCGAGCATGACGTCTCTCTTTTTGGGATCCGGGAGGCGCGTGGCGATCCCACGACACGCGGCGACTATCGCCGAAATTCGTTTCGCCCGGCTTAACTCGCGCTCCAAGGTCGGACGGGCGGACGCGCCCGCCGACCCGGTGTTGCAACGCGTCGAATGAGGGGGCAAAAGAGGTCATGACGTCCAAGGAAGCCGATTCGCCGTCCCCTCGGGAGCGCTTGCTCGCGCTGTTCGACCTGGAGCCGCTCGGCGAGGACTGCTTCCGCGGGTTCAACGCGCCCTCGGGACATCAGCGCATCTTCGGCGGACAGGTGGTGGCGCAGGCGCTGGCGGCGGCGGCCATGACCGTTCCGCCCGACCGGCCCGCCCATTCCTTGCATGCCTATTTTCTGCTCGCCGGCGACCCCGCCGCGCCGATCGACTTCGAGGTCGAACGCCTGCACGACGGCAGGAGCTTCTCGACCCGCCGCAGCGCCGCCAAGCAGGGCGGACGCACGATCCTGATCCTCGCCGCCTCGTTTCAGATCGTCGAGCCCGGCTTCGACCATCAGCCTGAGGCGCCACAGGTCGAGGCGCCCGAGACCCTGCCCACGACCGGCGCGCTCGCCGAGCGTTTCCGATCCTTCCTGCCGCGCGCGGCTCGCGAAAGCCTCGCTCAGGCTTTCGCGCTCGACATCAGGCTCGTCGACCCCTCGAGCGTCATCGGCGGCGAAAAAGCCGGCGCGCGGCGGCAGCATTTCTGGTTCCGCATCATCGGTCCGCTGCCGGACGACGACCGG
>Ga0187784_10000073_pt1 | contig 60294 bp, 55 predicted proteins | sample 1015_SJ02_MP15_2_FD_132964 | JGI IMG/M metagenome (GOLD analysis project Ga0187784, IMG submission 132964) | Tropical peat soil microbial communities from peatlands in Department of Meta, Colombia - 1015_SJ02_MP15_20_MG | ecosystem: Environmental > Terrestrial > Soil > Wetlands > Peat | place...
GCCGGCGGGACCTCGACCGGCAAGACGACCCTCGTCAATGCGCTCCTCGCAGAGGTCGCCAACACAAGCGATCGTGTTGTTCTCATCGAGGACACGCGTGAGCTCCAATGCAACGCGCCGAACCTTGTGGCGCTGCGGACCAAGGATGGTGTTGCGTCACTCTCGGATCTCGTTCGCTCTTCGCTTCGCTTGCGCCCGGATCGCATCCCGATTGGAGAAGTACGCGGAGCTGAGGCGCTCGATCTGCTCAAGGCATGGGGAACAGGCCACCCCGGCGGCGTCGGCACTATCCACGCCGGGTCGGCACTCGGTGCGTTGCGCCGTCTCGAGCAGCTTATCCAGGAAGCAGTCGTTACGGTTCCGCGCGCGCTCATTGCCGAGACCATCAACATCGTCGCGGTTCTCAGCGGACGGGGATCGCAGCGCCGGCTCTCCGAGCTCGCAATCGTCCAAGGACTTGGCGCGAATGGCGACTACGCTCTCGCTTCTGCCACGCAAGCGACCGCGCAAGCCGGAGAAGAGCCGTGAGATGGCGATCCACACCGATGCGCCGCTGCCTCGGCGCAGCGCTCGCAATCGTCATCTTCTGCGTGACGCAGACCCCGGCTCGGGCCGCCGGCTCGAACATGCCGTGGGAACAGCCTTTGCAGCAGATCCTCCAATCGATCGAGGGGCCGGTATCCAAGATCATGGCGGTGATCATCATCATCATGACGGGACTGACGCTCGCCTTCGGTGACACGTCGGGCGGCTTCCGTCGCCTGGTGCAGATCGTGTTCGGCCTCTCGATCGCGTTTGCGGCGAGCTCGTTCTTCCTTTCGTTTTTCTCATTCGGCGGCGGTGCGTTGATCTGATGACTGATGGCCTTAATCAAAATGACGTCGCGGGTTTCGAAGCACCGGTCCATCGGGCCGTCACGGAACCAATTCTGCTCGGGGGCGCGCCGCGTGCGGTCGCGATAACGAATGGAACGATCGCGGCCGCCATCGGCCTTGGGCTTCGGCTCTGGATCGCCGGCATCGTGTTGTGGGCGCTCGGCCAGATGGTGGCGGCGTGGGCGACCAAGCGCGACGCCTACTTCGTCGACGTCGTTCGCCGCCACCTTCGTTATCCAACACATTTTGGCGTGTGAGGCACACGATGCTGCACCTTGCCGAATATCGGCGCAGGCCCAAGATGCTGGCGGATTTCCTGCCTTGGGCGGCACTCATTGCATCGGGCGTTGTCCTCAACAAGGATGGCTCATTCCAGCGAACCGCTCGTTTCCGCGGGCCGGACCTTGATTCGGCAACGCCAGCCGAGCTGATCGGCACAACGGCGCGGCTCAACAACGCGCTGCGGCGGCTCGGCTCGGGTTGGGCAATATTCGTTGAAGCCAGCAGATCGCCTGCACAGCGGTATTCCGAAGGCCGGTTCGCCGATCCTCTCTCCACGCTCGTCGACGCGGAACGGCGCGCTCAGTTCGAGCACCAAGGTGCGCATTTCGAGAGCGCGTATTTCCTGACATTCGTGTGGCTGCCGCCGAGCGAGGAAGCCTCTCGCGTCGAGGCTTGGCTTTATGAAGGACGCTCGCGCGAGAATCGCGTCAACGCACACGAGCTCCTGAGCGGGTTCGTCGACCGCACTAACCGCATCCTGCAGCTGATTGAAGGGTTCGTTCCCGAGGCCCTCTGGCTCTCCGATCAGGAGACGCTGACCTATCTTCATACGACGGTCTCGACCCGGCGCCATCGCCTGCGCGTACCCGAAACCCCGATGCATCTTGATGCACTGCTCGCCGACGAGCCACTCGCCGGCGGCCTTGAGCCCCGGCTCGGCCGCGCACATCTGCGCGTGCTGACAGTCATCGGGTTTCCGACAGCCACATTCCCGGGGCTCCTCGATGAGCTCAACCGGCTCGCCTTCCCATACCGATGGATGACGCGCGCGATCTGCCTCGACAAGACGCAGGCCGCGCGGCTGCTGACCAGAATCCGGCGTCAATGGTTCGCCAAGCGCAAATCCGTCATGGCGATCCTCAAGGAGGTCATGACCAGCGAGCCTTCGGCGCTCCTTGATACCGACGCGCACAACAAGGCGCTGGATGCGGATGCGGCGCTGCAAGAGCTGGGATCGGATGCGGTCTCTTCGGCCTACGTCACCGCGACAGTCATGGTGACAGACGATGATCCCGCAACGGCCGACGAAAAGCTCCGCTTCGTCGAAAAAGTCATCCAGGGGCGGGATTTTACCTGCATCTGCGAGACCGTAAACGCCGTCGAGGCCTGGCTCGGCACTTTGCCAGGGCACGTCTACGCCAACGTGCGCCAGCCTCCGATCTCGACGCTGAACCTCGCGCACATGATGCCACTCTCGGCCGTGTGGGCAGGGCCGGAACGGGATGAGCATCTCGGGCAGCCTCCATTGTTCTTCGCCAAGACAGAAGGCTCAACCCCGTTCCGGTTCTCTTTGCATGTCGGCGATGTTGGCCACACACTCGTTATCGGTCCGACCGGAGCCGGCAAGAGCGTACTGCTCGCCTTGATGGCGCTACAGTTTCGCCGGTATCGGCATTCCCAGGTCTTTGCCTTCGACTTTGGCGGATCGATCCGCGCCGCAGCGCTCGGCATGGGCGGCGACTGGCACGACCTCGGCGGAGCGCTCGCCGAAGACGCAATCGAGCCTGTTGCCCTGCAGCCGCTCGCCGGGGTCATCGATGCTGCTGAGCGCAGCTGGGCCGCAGAATGGATCGCCGCAATCCTCGCGAAAGAGGGCGTCACGGTCACGCCCGAGGCGAAGGAGCACGTGTGGACAGCGCTCACCTCTCTGGCGTCTGCCCCTGTGGCGGAGCGCACGCTGACCGGGCTGTCGGTCCTTCTCCAGGCCGGCGCCCTGAAGCGTGCGCTTCAGCCATATTGCGTGGGCGGCCCGTACGGTCGCCTCCTCGATGCCGAGGCCGAGCACATCGGTGGCGCGGATGTCCAGGCGTTCGAGACCGAGGGCCTCATCGGAACCGGAGCCGCGCCCGCGGCGCTGTCCTATCTGTTCCACCGGATCGAGGGCCGCCTTGAGGGGCAACCGACGCTGCTGATTGTGGACGAAGGCTGGCTCGCGCTCGATGACCCGACCTTCGGAGCGCGCCTGCGCGAATGGCTCAAGACGCTGCGCAAGAAGAACACGTCAGTGGTCTTCGCCACTCAGTCACTCGCCGATATCGAGACCAGCGCAATTGCGCCCGTCATCGTGGAGAGTTGTCCAACTCGGCTTTTCCTTCCCAACGAGCGAGCGATCGAGCCTCAAATCTTGTCGGTCTACCGGCGCTTCGGGCTCAACGATCGCCAGATCGAGATCGTCGCGCGCGCCACACCGAAACGCGACTACTACTGCCAATCGCGCAGAGGGAACCGTCTGTTTGAGCTCGGCTTAGGCGATATCGCGCTCGCATTCACCGCAGCCTCCTCCAAGACCGACCAAACCGCCATCTCGGAAGTGATCGCCGAGCATGGTCGAGAGGGATTCGCGCCGGCGTGGCTGGGCCGCAAGGGTCTCGATTGGGCGGCGGACCTGGTTGGCCCGCCGAGGACGTCACCGCAACCCGTCAGGAATCCCTTGGAGCCAGTCAGATGACTTTGCCCAGAATCCGTCGAGCCAGTCTCACCGTTGCTACATGCGTCGCTTTCCTCTTGGTCTCGACGCCGGTGCAGGCACAGATCATCGTCTACGACCCGTCAAACTACGCCCAGAGCGTCCTGCAGGCTGCTCGCGCGCTGCAACAGATCAACAACCAGATCACGAGCCTGCAGAACCAGACGCAGATGCTGCTGAACCAGGCAAAGAACCTCGCCAATCTGCCCTATTCGAGCCTCCAGGCGATCCAGCAATCGATCGCGCGAACGCAGCAGCTTCTCACCCAGGCGCAGCGCATCGCCTATGACATCAACCAGATCGACCAGGCATTCGCCCGGATCTATCCCCAAGGCTACACCAGTGCGACGTCGTCGCAGCAACTGATCAGCGACGCGAGAGAGCGTTGGCAGAACTCGCTCGCCGCCCACCAGGATGCGCTCAGGGTTCAGGCCGGTGTCGTCCAAAATCTCGATACCACGCGCAACGAGACGGACGCGCTGGTCTCGTCGAGCCAATCGGCCAGCGGCGCCCTGCAGGCGACACAAGCCGGCAACCAGCTCATCGCGCTGCAGACCAAACAACTTGCCGATCTGACGGCGCTGATCGCCGCCCAATCACGCGCGCAGAGCCTTTCGGGTGCGCGTGCGGACGCGAACCAAGACCAGGCGCGCGCGCAGCTCGATCGCTTCTTGTCGGGCTCTCAAGGCTACCAGCCGCAGACCGTGCAGATGTTCCATTGAGAGGCGGAGCCGAATATGGACCCGAGGTCCGGTATGCGTGTGGCTGCTGTCGTCGTGCTGGCTGGCGCAATGCTCGCGTGTGCGCTCGACGTGGCGCGGATTCATCGGGATGGACAGCTCTCGGCCGCGTCAGCGAATACGGCCAGCGATCCGCTGGCCACCGAGCTCCTCCGATGCAAGGCGCCTGGTACTGATGCTGCCAATGACGCTGCCTGCAAGGACGCTTGGGCAAAATCTCGCGAGCGTTTCTTTACGCCAGGACAGCCGTATCAGCATCGCCCGGTGGATTCGTTCCCGCTGACACCGGACCTGCCGGAAGGACCGCCCGCGAAAGACGAGATCCATCGCACGCCTCCGCGGCCACCGGCATCAACGCCCAGCACAAGTTCGGATGGACGGTAACCCATGCAGGGCACGGGCGTCATCGATCGCTTTCTCGAGGTGTTCACCTCATACATCGATTCCGGCTTCGGTCTCCTCGGCGGTGAGGTCGCGTTTCTGTCCTCGACTTTGGTCACAATCGATATCGCGCTCGCCGGCCTGTTCTGGGCGCTTGCTCCTGACGAAGACGTTATTGCCCGGCTGATCCGCAAGACGTTCTACGTCGGATTCTTTGCGTTCCTGATCGGCAACTTCAACAATCTCGCTAGGATCGTCTTCAACTCGTTCGCTACGCTCGGACTGAAGGCCTCCGGATCGAGCCTGACAGCCGACCAGTTCCTCCAGCCAGGCCGTGTCGCGCAGGTCGGGATCGATGCCGGCACACCGATCCTGCAGGCCGCAAGCCAGCTGATGGGCTTTGCTTCGTTCTTCGAGAACTTCGTCCAGATTTTCGTGCTGTTGATCGCTTGGCTCGTCGTGCTGATCGCCTTCTTCATTCTGGCGGTGCAGCTCTTCATCACGCTCATCGAGTTCAAGCTGACGACGCTCGCGGGCTTTGTCCTCGTTCCATTCGGTCTCTTCAACAAGACCGCATTCCTGGCCGAACGGGTGCTCGGCAATGTGATCGCCTCGGGGATCAAGGTGCTGGTGCTCGCCGTGATCGTCGGCATTGGCACGACGCTGTTCGGGCAGTTTACACAAGGATTCGCCAACACTCAGCCCACGCTCGAGGACGCGCTCGCCCTGGTGCTCGCGTCGCTCGCGCTCCTCGGGCTCGGCATCTTTGGTCCCACCATCGCGAGCGGGTTGGGTTCAGGCGCCCCCCAACTTGGTGCCGGCGCGGCCGTCGGCACAGCTCTGGCCGCGGGTGGTCTCGGCGTTGCCGCGACGATGGGCGCGCGAGCAGCGGCGGGCGCACTCGCCGGAGCCGCGACCCGGGCCACATCTCTTGCAAGTCGTGTGGGATTGGTGGGTAGGGCAGGGGCGAGCGCAGCCCCAGGTGTTTCGACGTCGGCACCTGCCTCCGCAAGCGGCGTACCCGCATGGGCGCAGCGCATGCGTCGTCACCAAGCGATCAGCCACGGCGTGTCCGCCGCAACGCACGCCGTACGCTCAGGCGACCATGGCGGCAATGCGACATCCGTCCCGTTGTCGGAGGATCCCAAATGAATCCGTTCCGACGGCCCTCAATCCGTTACGGGCACACGCCGGTAGCGGAGACGCCCTATCAGAAAGCCGCGCAAGTCTGGGACGAGCGCATCGGCTCGATACGGGTTCAAGCAAAAAACTGGCGGATCTTCGCGTTCGGCAATCTCATCCTGGCGGCGGGGTTGGCCATCGGCCTCGTCTGGCAATCGCTTCGCGGCAATGTCGTGCCGTGGGTCGTCCAGGTCGATAAATACGGCGAAGCCCAGGCGATCTCACCGGCTCTCGCCTCTTACAAGCCGACCGATGCTCAGATTGCCTGGCATCTTGCGCGCTTCATCGACCAGGTTCGCTCAATTCCGGCCGACGCGGTCATCGTGCGTCAGAACTGGCTTAGTGCTTATGATTTTACGACCGACAAGGGTGCTGCAGCGCTTAACGACTACGCCCGGGTCAACGATCCGTTCGCAAAGATCGGCAAAGTCCAGGTCGCGGTCGATGTCTCGAGCGTGATCCGCGCGTCAGACTCCTCATTCCGGGTTGCCTGGACGGAGCGTCGCTACGAGAACGGCGCGCTCGCCACGACCGAGCGTTGGACCGCCATCCTGACCATCGTGCTCAGCACGCCCTCCGATCTCGACCGCCTGCGCAAGAACCCGCTCGGCGTCTTCGTCCACGCGATCAATTGGTCAAAGGAGCTCGCCTGATGCCTCGCTCTTTATATATGCGCGTGTCTCCGCTCCTCGCCCTTGCCGTTACGGCATGCAGCACATTCAAGCCGCCCGAGATCACCTACGACGAAGATCCCAAGCCCGCCGTCCTTCTGCCCGAGCCTCCAAAACCGCTCCAGATCGTCGAGATCCCCAAGCCTCTGCCACTACCGGGACAGCTCAAGCCAATCACGCCCGTCAGACCGATCGGACCAGAGCCAAAAAACCCGACTGAGCGCATCGCGAAAGCCAACGAGGCAGCCCGCGTTCAGCCGACCCGCAGTGGGTACATCAATGCGGTGCAGGTCTATCCCTACTCTGCCGGCGCGCTCTATCAGGTCTATGCGGCGCCGGGACAGATCACCGACATCGCCCTGCAAGAAGGCGAGCAGCTCGTCGGGTCGGGACCGGTCGCGGCCGGCGACACCGTGCGCTGGATCATTGGCGATACCGAGAGCGGAGTGGGCCAAACTAGACGCGTCCATGTCGCCATCAAGCCGACGCGGCCGGACATCGTCACTAACCTGGTCATCAACACCGATCGGCGGACGTACCATCTCGAGCTCCGCTCGACGGAAAAGACCTACATGGCCTCGGTCTCGTGGCAGTATCCGCAGGATCAGCTCATCGCCTTGCGACGACAGAGCTTCGCCGCCGAAGCAGCAGCTCCGGTCGAGCCTGACTTCGACATCGCGAGATTGAACTTCCGGTACGAGATCGAAGGCGATATGCCGCCCTGGCGGCCACTGCGCGCCTTCGATGACGGCGCGAAGGTCTTCATCGAATTCCCGCACGGCATCCGGCAGGGCGAGATGCCTCCACTGTTTGTCTTAGGCGCAGAGGGCGGCGCCGAGCTCGTTAACTATCGCGTCCGAGAAAACTATTTCATCGTCGATCGCCTCTTTGCCGCGGCCGAGCTTCGCCTCGGCGGCGAACACCAGCAGAAGGTCCGCATTGTTCGCACCGACGGGAGAGCGCGGTCGTGAACGAAGTGCCGTCTAATCCCGAAGGCGCGGACGCTGACGAGCTGCGTCTCCATCCAGATCTCCCGGCCGTGACGCGGCTTTCGCGGCGCGTGCTCATCGGCGGGGCGAGCGTTGCGATCATTGCCGTCGTTGCAGCCGTCATGTGGGCCCTCGAGAGCCGCCGTGCTCAACAGTCGACAACGGAGCTCTATAACACCGAACACAAGACGACCGCGGATGAGCTGGCGAAGTTGCCGCGCGACTACACGGGCTTGCCGCCCGGTGTGCCATGGCTCGGCCCGCCGCTGCCGGGCGATCTCGGGCGCCCGATTCTGCGCGCACAGATGAACGAGCCTCTCGGCATCGATCCCGAGCAACAGCGGCTCTCCCAAGAAAGCGACGCCGCTCGGACCAGCCGACTGTTCGCGACGTCCGCATCGCTCGCCCGTATGCCAGAGCCGACGGCTCCGACGCCTAGCAACTCGACAACACCGAATGACAAGCCCAGTGCGCAAGCTGAAAAGCCCCCGATCGACAACGACTCGATCCAGAATATGCAGGATCGCAAGCTCGCTTTTCTGAACGCACCGACCGACAAGCGAACCGTAAGCCCGGATCGAATAGAGCGCGCCGCCTCGCGATACGTCGTGCAAGCGGGGGCCGTCATACCGGCGGCGCTGCTGACGGGAATTCGCTCTGACCTGCCGGGCCAAGTGACCGGGCAGATCACCGAAAACGTGTTCGACAGTCCGACGGGGCGCTATCTGTTAGTGCCGCAGGGATCGAAGCTCATCGGCACGTACGACAGTCAGGTTTCGTTCGGACAGTCGCGGGTACTTCTGGTTTGGACACGCGTAATCTTTCCGAACGGCCGCTCGATTGTCCTCGAGCGTCAGACCGGCGCAGACCCAGAAGGCTATGCCGGTCTCGAGGACCAAGTCGACTATCACTGGGGTCGCCTTTTCATGGCAGCAACGCTGTCGACGCTGCTCGGTGTGGGCTCAGAGCTGGGATCCAGCAACACGGACAGCGACATCGTCCGCTCTCTTCGTCGTGGCAGCAGTGACTCGTTGAACCAAACAGGACAACAGATAGTGCGCCGCAATCTAAATATTCAGCCAACGCTTACGGTCAGGCCAGGGTTTCCAGTTCGGGTCATCGTCAACCGGGATCTTGTCTTAGCGCCCTATCGTAGCTGCGGAGACGCGCTGTGTCGAAGTTGAAGCTCGGAGAGATCCTGGACGACAAGCCGGTGAAGCTCACGGTCGAACTGCCGGCCCAGTTGCACCGGGATCTCTTAGCTTACGCTGAATTGCTCGGACGTCAGATTGGTCAAACGATCGATTTACCCAAGATTGTGGTGCCGATGCTAACGCGCTTCATTGCGACCGACCGCGCTTTCTTACGCGCACGCCGTGGAAGATCGGAACGGACATAGCTGCCCTTACTGCGAACGAAGAGTTGCATCTCAAGCTCAATAAGAAATCGCACTTGGCTAACGAGTAGTAGGACAACTTCGTCGAAGACTATCGGTGCTTCCGCCGAGCAAGTTCCGAACCAAGTGACACGCATCATGTCGATCTCGCGTGATCACCAGCAGGCGCTGCCGACCATGGTCAGCGAGGCCAGCATTCTTAGTCCACCCGTTTGATCCCTAGGGAACTAATCATTTCCTTGTAGAGGGCGGTGTCCTTGGCCATCTCAGCGGTGAAGGCGGCTGGTCCCTGGGCGTTCTGTATGAAGGCTGAATTGCCCAGGAGGCTCATAACCCCCGGGTCTTTGGCTGCCTTTTGGAACTCCTGAGCCAAGGTTCGGATCACCGAGTCCGGCGTGTCGGCAGGTGCGACCAGCCCATACCAGTTCGTGGGAAAGTTTCCGAGATCCGGATAACCCAACTCGGAGAAAGACGGCACGTCGGGATAGAAGTCGGCACGTGTCGGAGCCGCGATCGCGAGAACCTTCACTTTTCCCTCGCGCCTAAGGGAATCCAAACCCCAGTAAGTACCAAACCCGTAGTCAATCTCACCCTTGAGGAGAGAGAAGTTGAAGTCCGGCCCGTTCTTGAATGGAGCATGCGTTGCGGCTAGCCGAAGATCCTTTCCCAAAAGCGCTCCCATCATATGCGCTGGGCTGCCGTAACCGGGAGATCCATAGACCAGGCCATCCGGCTTCGCTTTTGCATAGTTGATGAATTCTTCGAAGGTCGAACTCGGATTCTTCTCCGGAACCACGAGCATATTCTGGAAGTAGAATAGCTCTGTGACCGCCTTGAAGTCCTTTGCCGCGTCGAACGGCATGCTCTGAAGAAACTCCATCGAAGCATGGGTCGAAGGAGTTGCGAGAAAAAGCGTGTAGCCGTCGTTGCCAGCCCTCAGTGTAGCGGTCGCGGCAATGACGCCGCCTCCGCCAGGTCGATTTTGGATGACAACAGGTTGATGGACGCTCTGACTCACGACCGCCGCGAATTTGCGGACGGCAGCGTCGACACCGCCGCCTGCTGCAAACGGCAAGTTGATTGTTATCGCGCGGGAAGGGAAGTCGTCTGCTAGCGCGGAGACCGACAACGCGAGGCATGCGAGCAACGTGAAAGCGAACCGGGCCACCGGCAAGGCCAGGTACTTCTGTTTGTCAAACATGATCTATCCTCTGGGCCGCTCGGACGACTGCCTCTGGCAACCAAGTTGATCGGCCAGCGCCCATCGGGCCAGCCAATCGCAAGCGCAGCGATGATTCGGAGCGGCAGCGAGCGCTCCTACAGATTGAAAAAGCGCGATGGATTCAGCGACACGATCCGTTCTAGCTGGTGGTCGTCTTGCGCGTATCTGAGCAGCAGACCGAGCGTTTCTTCGTTGCTTGGAGGCGATTGTTTGTAGGCGATGTGAGGCCAATCAGAGCCCCAAACCACTCGATCTGGCGCGGCCTCGATGAATGCCTTGGCGTAAGGAATTACATCGCTCCGATCCGGCGCCTTTGAGATGCGATCTCCGCAGGAAAGCATCATCCAGAAATTCTTACGCTTCAGCAGATCGAGGATGACTTCCATTGCCGGCTGGTCGGCCCCTGCGGCAGGATCAACATAGCCGAGGTGATCGATCATGATCGGCAGGTCCGCGCGCTCGAGATAGGGCTTCAACTCTACCCAATCGCCGGCGGTCGCAAAAACTTTCACAAACCATCCCAATTCGCGAAGCTTGGGCAGAACGCGCTCTAAGCTGGCGTAGTCGGGTCGCACACCCAAGCCTGGCAGAAAGACAAATCTTCCACCCCGTACTCCGGCTGAGTGCAATTCCGCGAACTGCTCATCCGAGATTCGACCGTTCATTAGAACGACACCCGTATAATGCGGCACTAGGCTCAGCGCATGCGTGACGTGGCGTGTGTCGAACCCCTGCGCTGAAGCTTGGACGATCACCCCGAATTCGAAGCCGAATTGCCGATGCATCTGCAGCATGGCATCGACGTCAGAGTTTGGCGGTGCGTCGTATGCTCGCTCGGGGCTGAGCGGATAAGGGGCGCCGAATACATGCACCTGCGAATCCCAGGCTCCCTTAGGCAACACCAAAGCCATTGTTCAATTCCTAAATCGACAGTTCGGTCAGCGAGCCGCGGTCCCTCTAGGTTGGCGAACGATCGCCTCCCGTGGCTCTAGTCAGCCAATCCTTATGCCCTCGCAGCGGCCATCATGTGTTGTGCTGCGAGATATCCGAACGTCATGCTGGAGGCCAAGGAGTAGCCTGCCTGGTAGCCGATGCCGTATTCCAAATGTGCGGCGGTGTTGCCGATTGCATATAGTCCCGGGATCGCACCACCGTGCGTATCGACCGCCTGGCCGTGCCGGTTCATCCGGACGCCACCGCTTGAAACAAAGACACCCGCGTAGAGCCTGATTCCATAGAACGGAGCTCGTTCCAACGTTCCCATGCGCTGGTTGCGCGCGTTGCCGCCGACCAACGACTCTCGTCTGGTCAAGCTGAATTGCTTTTCTCCGCGATGGAAATCTCGATCAACACCTTCACGCGAGAAGCCGTTGAACCGCGCGACCGTCTTCTCCAGTCCACTCGGATCAATGTTCAGCTTCTTTGCCAGCTCCACGAGCGTCTCGGCTCGCGCGACCCATTGGGGCGGCGGCGTCCCGATTGGAGCTCCGCAGAACGAGAATTGGTCGAGGTATTGATCGTCGAAGATCAGATAGCAGGGATCATTTCGGTGCTCACGCCGCCAGATGTCGTAGTGTCGTAACGCTTCCGCGGTCTCCTGGAAGTAAGTCTCGTCCGAAAAGCGTTCACCATGGCGGTTGACGATGATGGTGTGCGGGCACAGGCATTCCATGATCTGCGATTGACGAAACTCCGGCTCATGCTGGTTGTCCGGCGAGGGGACATAGAAGCCCAGGATAACTGCGAGATTGTTGGAGATCAGGGCGGTACTCGCGCCGACTGAAGTTGCAAGTTTCCAGCCATCTCCACTCACCGCGCGGGGGGCGCTCGAGCGCACTTCTGGCAAGTTCTCGAAGGCGCGGGCAAGCGCCTCGTCACCTTCCCAGCCGCCAGTCGCAAGTACAACGCCTCTGTTCGCGCTGATCGTTCGCCCTCCGCAGATACGAACACCACTTATCCCAGTCTGTGTCCGCTGCAGTGCCTCAACCGGCGTATTCAGGAAAATTGGCACGCCGCGCTTCGACAAGGCCTTGACGAAGTGCGCGATGAGTGCTGGGCCGTTGGCCTTGACTTCATTTTTCCTTCGATATGCGACGGTCGCATCGTCCCACTTCTTGTGATTGACCATTCCGCCCCAGTTCGAGATCTCCTCGACAGTCACGATGCGTGGATCGAAAAACGAATCGCGGATCTTCGGCCCGAGCTCACCGAGCTCCCGCAGCGAGATTGGGGTAGGCTCGAACAGTCTCCCGTCCGCTAGGGATCCAGGTGCACCGGGGTAGTAGTGATCCTTCACGCCCCGGCTCAATTGAAACTGGACACCGCAACGCTCGAAGAACGCGACAGCGGTCGGCGCGCTGTCGATGAAGGCGCCCATCAATTCGTCGTCGGCAGCATCGCCTGCGACAAATCGCATGTAGCTTAGAACGGACTCTCTATCGTCGGCGACGCCGACAGACTTAGCGAGGTGATTGCATCCGACCCAAATGCCGCCAAAGGACAGGCAGGTACCGCCCCCGATCAACTGATCCTTCTCGAATATTGCCACCGATAGGCCAGCTTCAGCTGCGGCAAGAGCAACCGAGACTCCGGAGATTCCCGAGCCCGCAACGATGACGTCGTAGTGATCGGCTGGCTGATCTTGCGTACAAGGCATTTTTGCGTCCTGAAAGGTCCAACCGATGGCGGACTAGGCGGCCGCCTCGTCCCGTCCATCGCGCTTCATGTTTTCAACTGCGAGATAGCCGAACGTCATGCCCGCACACAGCGAGTATCCAGCCTGATAGCCGGCACCGTAGGACGTGGGAGCCGCGGCATTGCCGATTGCGTACAGGCCAATGATCGGGCGCCGGTGATGATCAAGCACCTGTGCGTCCGCATTCACAAGCAAACCGGCGGAGGGCAGCGAACTGGGACGCAGCTCGAGACCGTAGAACGGCGGTTTGGCGATGCTGCCAAGCGACGCGTTTGCGCCTTTGGCAGCAGCGCGCCTTCCGAGATGAAACTTGAGTTCGCCGCGATGGAAGTCCTTATCCTGGCCACCTCGTGCAAAGCCGTTGAACCTCTTCACGGTTCGCGAAAGCCCATTTGCATCGACGTCGAGTTTCTCTGCCAATTGTTCGATCGTATTGCTTCGCGCGACCCATTCCGGAATGCCGCCCCCCGCAGGAATGCCGCCGAATGAGAAAGAGGAAGCGTAGCTCTCGTCAAAAACCAGATAGCAAGGAAGATTGATATAGGCATGAGCGCGGGGATCGAACTGTAGCAGCGCCGGAATCATTCCCTGGAAGTAAGATTCGTCCGCGAACCTCTCTCCTCGCCGGTTCACCACAATAGTGTGGGGACTGCACAACTCGACAATGCCTGCCGAGTGAAACTCGCGCTCGGCCGGGCGATCGCGCGGCGCCGTTTCGAATCCCAGCAAGAGCGTCATGTTGTTGCGAATGACGTGCACCGCGGCGCCCAGCTTGGTCGCCAAGATCAGTCCGTCGCCGGTCTCCGAACGCGGAACTTGACTGGTCCAACCCGGCACCTTCTCGAATGAGCCTGCAAGCTCGGGATTCGAACCATAGCCGCCGGTAGCCAGCACGACGCCGCGCCGTGCCAATAGCCTTCCTTCTCCTGTGACGACTCCAATGGAGCGATCGCGTTCGGTCACGAGCTCCTTCACCTGCTGAGCCGTTCGAATTTCGACCTTGCGAGATAACAGGGCTTTCAGGAACTGACACACAAGGCCGAGACCCTTTCCGCGCATGTCGGACTTCTGGCGTTCAGCGACAAGCTCCTGATCCCACTGAGCAAAGTTGTTAATTCCGCCCCACCGGATTAATTCCTCCGCGGTGAGATAGGAGGGCTGTACGGTGGACATTCGCACTCGGTTGCGCCACTCGCCGAGTTCGCTGCCGGAGATGAGCTTGACTTCAAGCGTTCGTCCTTCCGCCTTCGCGCCGGGTGCTACACCCGCGTAGTGGTCGGCAGCGCCTCGCGTGATTTGAAACGGTATGCCGCATGATTCAAAAAACTTGAGCGCTTCGGGCGCCCGATCGATGTAAGCGTTCATGCAGTCATCGGAATGCTCTCCGCCGCCGACGAAACTCATATAGGCGCGCACGTCGTCCCGGGAGTCCTCAAGGCCAGCGGCTTTTGCCAGATGATTGTTGCCGATCCAGATCATTCCGTAGGAGTTCGTCGTTCCGCCGCCGACCTTCTCGTCCTTCTCGAGGAGAAGAACCCGCAAGCCTGACTCGTGCGCGGCGAGAGCGGCGGCTAAACCGGCTATCCCGGTCCCCAGTACGATGACGTCATATTCAGTCGTCTTCGACATGGCTCACTATTCATCTTCGCTGTCGAAAGAAGCCGCGGCGGCCTCCGTCTATTGGCGATCGGCTTCTGGTGTGCCCTATATCACTCGGATGGTGACGTCGACGTTCCCTCTGATCGCGTTGGAATAGGGGCACACGACCGCGTGCACATGCTCGACCAGCTCTTCGGCTTCGGCGCGTGAGAGCCCTCCCACGCTGACGTCCATATCAACCTTGAGGCCGAATCCGCCGGCCTCCCGGGGGCCAATTCCCACGGTCGCAGTGATTGAGGTGTCAGTGATCGTCTTCTTGCGCTCGCCCGCAATATGCCGAAGCGCCGATTGAAAACAGGCGGCATAGCCCGCGGCGAACATCTGCTCTGGGTTCGTCCCCGGCTTTCCGTCACCCCCGAGTTCCTTCGGAACGGTGAGCGCGACATCGAGGGCGCCGTCAGAAGAACGAGCGTGGCCGGAGCGTCCGCCGTTAGCAGTAGCGGTCGCCGAGTACAGAATTTTCATGCAGATTCCTCTCCGGTCGCCATTTGAAGGAGCTGGTTAAGTTCTGTTCGAAGCGCTCGAATCTTCTGCTCAGGAAGGGGCAGTCTGCATTTGAGAGAGCCCGCGACGGCGCTCGCCTGGCGCCTCATGCGAGCGCCTGCGAGCGTCAACTCAATATTGACTTGGCGTTCGTCCTCGCTGTCGCGCGATCTGGCGATCAGGCCCTGTCTTTCCAACCGCTTCAGGAGAGGGGTCAGCGTTCCCGAGTCGAGATAGAGCCGCGCGCCGAGTTCACTGACCGTTACGGTCCGGTGCTCCCACAGTACGAGCATCACCAGGTATTGCGGATAAGTGAGTCCAATCTCCTGCAGCACCGGCCGATACAGGCCGGTGATCGCTCGCGATGTGGCGTAAAGCGCGAAGCACAGCTGGTCATCGATGCGTATCAAGTCACGCTCGGAGTTCGCCTTTGCAGCAGCATTGCGCGGCATCGAGGTCGTCCTTGCGCTCATTCGTCTGAACCTGGTGACGGCTGTCGGATGCGCGCGACATTTCGTCTCAGAATTTGGGGATGCCTTGGTCTCACAAGATAATACTGATTGTCAATGAGCAATTAGATTGTACACAATGCATATGGGGCGTGTGGTTACGCACATGCGGTTGTAAATCCGCCACTTGTTGTCAAAGCGGCCAAATAGAAATGTTGACAATTAGATTTTGCACAATTCAAATGGAGTATGCTTTTGAGATACTCGCGAAGAGAGGTGCCGCATTCCTGCGACACCCGGTCGTCGGGGTACTACTGGTTCCGCAATCGCCGTCGCGAGCTTGGCGGCGAACGAAATTTCATCTTGAAGCGGGGAGCTCATGGCTTCGGCAATCGCGACTCACGGACATACGGGATCCCTCCCGGACGCTCCGAGCACGGCATCACGAAAAGCCATCATTGGCGTATCGGTCGGTAACCTGCTCGAATGGTACGACTTCGGCGTCTATGGCTTCTTTGCGATCACGATGGGGAAGAATTTTTTCGCAGCAGGCGATCCGGTTGCGTCCCTCCTGGCATCGTTCGCGGTCTTCGGTATCGGATTCGTAGCTCGTCCGCTCGGTGGATTTGTCATGGGCTTTGTCGCGGACAAGAGGGGCCGCCGGTCCGCAATGATGATAACCATAATGCTGATGGCCCTAGGCACGCTTCTAATCGGAATTGCGCCGACCTATGCGACCGCCGGAGTTCTTGCGCCGCTTATTCTTGTCGCCGCACGCCTCCTGCAGGGCTTCGCCACGGGGGGCGAGTGGGGCACCGCCGCGGCGTTCTGTGTCGAGTGGGCCCCGAGCGGGCGGCGCGGTCTGTATGGAGCCATGCAGCAATCGACTGGATTGTTCGGCATCGTGGTTGGATCGACCGTCGCTGCCGTGTTGAGCACGCTCTTTTCGAACGCCCAGATCGACGAATGGGGATGGCGCATCCCATTCCTGCTCGGAGCTTTGATCGGGCCGATTGGCTTCTGGATCCGGCGAACGATCGCCGAGACTCCGGCGTTCGAGGCGGCGAACAAAATGCCTCAAGCACATCACGCCATGCAGTGGGGCCCGGCACTGCGGCTGTTCTGCTTGATGGCCGTCACCTTCGCAGTAACCTACACCTACCTGTACTACTTGCCCACGTTCACCCAAAAATTCGGCGGTCTGACACGGGCGGAGTCGCTGTGGGCGAATGTCATCGCTGTTACCGCCTTCTGCGTCGGCGTTCCATTTGGAGGATTGTTGTCGGACCGCGTGGGCCGCAAGCCAGTCTTGCTGGTCTCAAACTTGCTGATTCTCCTTCTTTCATATCCGCTCATGGCAGCGATCGTAAAATATCAAAGCTTCGCAGCAACGCTCTCCATTCAAGTGCTTCTCAACCTTTTCTTCGCCCTGTTCGCTGGTGCGGCGACCGTGGCCTATGTCGAGATGTTTCCAACGATAATACGTCTGCGTTGGCTGTCACCTACTTACAATCTCGCCGGAGTCGCGTTCGGCGCCTTCGCGCCCTACATCGCAACCTGGCTCGTCGTTGCGACCGGCTCTCCGACATCAGCGGTGTACTTCGTTCTATTTTCCTGCGTTCTAGCGACTCTGGCGCTTGTGGGAATGCGCGAGACAGCGCACGAACCGCTTCGTTAGCGTGCTGACGGATACCGTCAGGCACGAGACTCCGATCGGAGCCGTGAGCTTGTCGGGCGATCGCTGGGGGCGTTCCTGCCGTGGCGTCGAAGGCATTCTGAGCGACCAACGACCGGTCACTCTACTTTTCTCCAATATTGCCGTCGACGATGATCTTCTTCCATTTCTCATATTCTGACTTCACGACGGCCGCCGCTTCTTCGGGGGAAGTCCCGCGCGGAGTTGCGCCGACATTCGCAAACGCTGTCTTGAGCTCGCCGTCGGAAAGCGACTTCTCGAGCGCGGCACGGAGCTTGCTGCGGACATCGTTGGGCAAACCCTGGGGTGCAAAGACCCCCAGCCAGAGGTCGACGGAGAAATCCTTCAGGCCAGCTTCCTGCATCGTCGGTTTGTCTGGATAGACGGAGATCCGCGTGTCTCCCGTCGTCGCTAACGCGACGACCCGATTGTCCGCGGTAAAGGGAAGCGCGCCCGCAATGCTGCTGAACGCGAACTGGACCTTGTTAGTCATCAGATCCGTGTAGGCTGATGCGATGCCGCGGTAGGGAACGTGCGTTGCGCTCACGCCGGTGCGTTGCTTGAGCATCTCTCCCGCGAGGTGTGGTGTTGTTCCGACACCCGCAGAGGCAAAGTTCAAGCCTTCTGGATGAGCCTTGCCGTAATCGGTCAGGGCGTGAACGGTTGTGACTTTGAGTTCGGGGGCCGCGACCAGAACGAGCGGCGACGAGCTGATGATTGAGAGGGCGTCGAGCTTGAATAGGTCGTAGTGAACGTTCTTCTGCAAAGTCGGATTGATGACGATCGCAGGATCCATCAGCAGCAAGGTGTAACCATCGGGCCGCTCCCGCGCGACCGTGTCGGTACCAAGGATGCCGCCCGCTCCCGGCTTATTTTCCGCGACAACAGGCTGTGCGAGTTCGCTGCTGAGATGCTGGGCCAATACCCGCCCGATCGTGTCGACGACGCCTCCCGGCGTGTACGGAATGACGAGTCGAATCGGACGGGTCGGGTAGGTCTCTGCCCAAGCGCTACTATTGGATAGCAACAGCGCCAGAAACGCGGCAGCCCTTATCGCCAGCTTCCTCGAGATCATTCAGCAGCTTCCTTTCGAGCGCGAGCGAGAGCGTCAAGGACGCGTTCCGGGGTGAAGGGCTGATGCCTGACTTTGGCACCAAGCGGCTTCAAGGCATCATTGACGGCGACCCAGACGGATCCCATGGCGCCGATCAGACCGCCTTCGCCGACGCCCTTGGCGCCGAGCTGCGTCGAGCGTTCCGGCGTCTCGACGTGATCCACGAAGATGTCCGGCATCTCACTGGCCATCGGAACCAGGTAGTCTGCCAACGTTCCGTTGAGCAGGTTCGCGTCATCGCTGTAGACGCATTCCTCGAACAGGACGGCGCCGATGCCCTGGACGATCCCGCCGCGGACCTGCTCGTCCACCAAAAGCGGGTTGATGATCCGGCCACAATCATCAACGGCCCATTGGCCGAGCATCGTGATGAAGCCTGTCTCGGTATCAACCTCGACATAGCTCGCCTGCACACCATTCCCCATGAAGTACATCTTGTCGTTCGCCACGAAGCTCGCGGTGACGGAGAGCTGCACCTCAAAGTCGGGAGGCAAGGTGTCCGGGCGGAAGTATCCGATGCGGCCGATCTCGGCCAGGCTGATGACCGGTTGCTGCGTGCGCGTGTTGATGACTTCGCCGTCGACGATCGAGAGCTGATCCGGAGAGGTCTGGGTAATTGCCGAAGCCAGTGCGAGGATGTTCTGCTTGAGCTTTCGGCCGGCCCGTAGCGCCGCTTCACCGCCGGTTGCCGCTCCGCGCGAGGCCCAGGCTCCGCCCCCGTACGGTCCGACCGCGCCGTCGCCGCCCGACACGCTGATCTGCTCGACCGAGAGGCCGACGCTGTCTGCAATTATCTGGGCTACGCCGGTCAGCGTGCCTTGACCTTGATCGGTGATGCTGGTGGTGCAGCGGATCGCGCCCGACGGCTCGAGACGAAGCGTGCAGCCGTCGTGCGAGGAGACCCAGGCGCCCGTGGGCCCGTATCCTGACGGTCCGTGGGCGGTCGGCTCGACAAACGTCGCGATCCCGATACCGCGATAGATCCCGTGTTTTCGCAGCTCGGCCTGCTCGCGTCGGAGCGCGTCGTAATCCATCAGACGAGCGAGCTTCTCGAGACACTCGTGAAAAGAGACGCTGTCGAGCTGCTGGCCTCCCGCCGTGACGCAGGGCAGCGACGACTTTGGTCGGTAGCTGCGACGCTTGAATTCGAGCGTGTCGATGCCGAGCCGATCTGCGGCAAGATCCGTGAGGAGCTCCGTGACCACGCAGGCAAGCGGAAAGCCGACGCCGCGGTACATGCCGATCAGGTTCTTGTTGACGTACAAGCTTCGCGTCCGCGCTCGGTAGTTCTCGAACGCGTACGGCGCGCCAGTGAGCCCGGCGAGATGCATGCCTTCGGCGACGTTGAAGCGCATCGGCATCCCGTAGGCGCCGATCGCGCCGAGGTCATCGACCTCCATCGCGGTGATTTCGCCGGTGCGCTTGACGGCGATGCGGCACTTGATGACGTGGTCACGCGCATGCGAATCCGAGACGAACGACTCCAGCCGGTCGACGCAGAACTTGACCGGTTGCCCGAGAAGCATGCTCGCCACGACGGTGGCGATCTCGTCGGCATAGACGTTCAGCTTCATTCCGAACGCGCCTCCGATGTCCGGCGCGGTCACGCGCACCTTGTGCGCGGGAATGTTCAGGTGATGACTGAAGATTTCCTGCATCTGATAGGGCGACTGATGCGCGTGAATTACCGTCAGCGAGTCGTCGCCCAGGTTGTAGTCAGCGATGAGCCCGCGCGTTTCGAGCGTCATGGCCGTCTGCCGCTCGAAGCGGAGTTCTTCCTCGATCACGATATCAGCCGTGGCAAAAGCCTTGGTGGGATCGCCACTCTCAAGGGTAAAGTCGAAAGCAATGTTGTCTGCGATTTCCGGGTGGATCGCGGGCGCGTCGGATGCGATGGCCTGCAGCTGATCGCCTACCGCGGGCAGGGGATCCCATGCGGCGACCACGAGCTCGGCGGCATCCTCCGCCTCGGCGCGGCTGGCAGCCACGACAATAGCCACCGGCTGTCCCTGCCAGACCGCGCGATCGGTGACCATGAGTGGTTGCGGCGCTGACCGATGACCAGGCCGATTCAGCGCCACGGCGACAAAAGGCTCGCACTTGGGATTGATTTCGACCGCCGTAAAGACGGCGGCCACGCCCGCTGCACGCCGCGCCTCTGTGACGTCGAGCGAGACCAGTCTGGCGTGCGGATGCGGGCTTCGCACGAAGCAGACATGCAACATCCGTGGCAGCTTGATGTCGTCGACGTAACGGCCATGTCCGGTGAGGAGGCGTTTGAGCTCGCGCCGTGGAATGCGCGCGCCGATGCCCGTGGGCGAGGCTGCTTGCGCCGACATCAGCTCCGTCTCCGCCGCGCCATGATGGCCTCCACTGCATCAACAATTGCGTGGTACCCGGTACATCGGCACATGTTGCCGGAAATGTATTCCCTGATCTCGGCGCGCGATAACGTCGCTTCGCTCGACACCAGCTCGTAAGCGGTGAGCAACATGCCGGATGAACAGAAGCCGCATTGCGCAGCGTTGCGAGCGAAGAATTCCTCCTGCAGCTCCGCCAGCTTTCCGCTGACGGTGAGGCCTTCGATCGTGTCCACGCGCCTGCCGGAAGCCTGCGCCGCAAGCGTCAGGCAGCCGCGGGCCGTGCGTCCGTCGATCAACACCGTGCAGGCGCCGCAGATACCGTGTTCGCAACCGAGGTGCGTGCCGGTCAGCTCGATCTCATGCCGCAGAAAATCCGCGAGGTGCTGGCGCGCCTTGGCGCGATGTTTCAAAGGCCGCCCGTTGAGTATCGTCTCAATGACGACCTCCTCTTCGCCCAAGAGGGCGTTGTTCGATTCGGTCATGAGTCGGCAGCTCCGGAGAGGGAATTGAGCACGCGGCGCGTAAGCACGGTCGCAAGACGCAGCTTGGTGTCGGCGCGCAGCCCCGCTGCGTCCTCTGCGGCGAGATCCTTCTCGATTTCGAGTTCGAAGGACGCGCTCGGATTCAGCGGTAGCGTAAGCCCCTCAATCGCTGACGACACGGATTGGGCCACGCGCGCGCGATCGACTGGACCGAAATAGACGAGCCGTGCCTTGCGAATGCTGTCGCGCTGTAAGGTTGCGACCGCCGTGAGACCAACGAGCGGAAAGTCGCCATGCCGGCGCGCCAGCTCGGCGAACCCTATTCTTGTGTCCTCTTGCTGGACGGGAAAGCGGACGCCGAGAATGAGCTCTCCGTGGCGCAGATCGGTTTCGAAAAGCCCCTTGAAGAAATGTTCTGCCAGCACGTCCCGTTTGCCATCGGGACCGCCGATCTCGATCGTCGCTCCGAGTGCCACAGCACAGGCTGGCAATTCTGCGGCGGGGTCCGCATAGGCGAGGCTGCCGCCGAGTGTTCCACGATTGCGAATGGCGACGTGGCCGATATGCGTTGCGGCGCGCGAGAGTAGGGGAACATGCTTCTTGACGAGCTCCGACTCAAGCAATTGCCGATGCCGCGTAAAGGCACCAAGACGGACGTGTCCGTTTGCACAGGACTGATCGACCAATTCCTTCAGCTCGCTGATGTCGACCAAGAGTTTCGGGGCTGAGAGGCGCAAGTTGAGCGTCGCGAGCAGGCTCTGGCCGCCAGCGAGCGCGACCGCTTCACCATCACTGCCGGCCAGGATGCGATAGGCCTCCTGGAGCGACGCTGGCCGTATGTAGCGGAAGTTACGTGCCTTCATGCTGCGAAGCTCAATCGGTCCTCACCTGGATCGTTGCCATCAACCGAACACCGATCCACCGTCTACGATGATGACCTCGCCGTTGATGTAGCTGCTCGCCTCTGAAATGAGAAAAGCGCCGACCGAGGCGATATCCTCCGGCTGCCCCAGGCGCCCGAGTGGAACGCGCGTCTTTTGAAGCGCGCGATTTTCCTCAGAATAGTTCGCGATCATGGGCGTTTCCGTCACGCCGGGGCTGATTGCATTGACGCGGACTCCGCTTGGGCCGAGCGAGCGCGCGAGCGAGCGGACCAGCCCGGTGATAGCCGCCTTTGACGAGACGTAGGCCGGGCCTCCACTCCCCGCCGCACCGCCCGTTGTGCCGGCATTCACGGAAGTCGATGCAGTCAGCACGATCGCACCGGACTTGCGCGTCACCATGTGTCGAGCGGCGGCCTGGGCGATGAGGAAGGATCCAGTAACATTGATCGCCAGTATGCGATTGAATTCATCGGCGCCTACCTCCGACCAGGGCGTTCTCGAGTGCTTTCCCGCCCAATGAAGTAGGGCATCGATTTTGCCAAAGCGCGAGATCGTCTTCTGCACTGCCGTCTTGCAATCTTCGGCGCGAGAGATGTCCGCTGCGATAGCCTCGAACGCTTGTGCGCTCGACTTTACACTTGCCTGTACCGCATCAGGGTCGAGATCGACCCCGACGACCTCGTGACCCGCGGCGAGGAGCTGTCGGACGCTGGCAATTCCGATGCCGCCTGCTGCCCCCGTTACCAAGACCGTCATCGGTGCGACCATGTCCTTAACCTCTTCCTGGCCTGGATTCCATGTCGCACGAGAGTCGTGACGGCTGTCCCGAACGCGGACCTGCTGGCGCCAGTGCGGGCTTGCTCAAGATGCTACTCCGCCAGCAGTTGGAAGATTGTCGTTGGGTGAATGGGAACGCGCGTGATCGCGAGTGAGCGTCCGAGTGCGTCGTCTACCGCGGCCGCGATTGCCGCTCCGACAGCATTGGAGCCACCCTCGCCGGCGCCCTTGACCCCGAGGGGGTTGAACGGACTCGGTGCGTCCTCGGTGATAAGCACTTCGATCGTTGGCAACTCGGTCGCTGTCGGCATTAGATAGTCCGCGAACGTGGTCGACAATGGCTGCCCGTCTTCGTCGTAGTTGAACTCCTCCAGCAAAGCGCCGCCGAGACCTTGAACAAAGCCACCGACAAGTTGGCCCTCGACCAGCATCGGATTGACTGCGCGTCCGACGTCGTACGTCATGAGATACCGTTCGACTTTGACGTTTCCGGTCTGCCTGTCGACGCACACTTGCGCGACGTGAATCCCGTATGGGTAAGTCTCTTGATCCGTGTAGAACCAGCGCTCCGCGGTCAGTCCTGGCGTTCGCCCCGCAATGATCGGTTCATTCGGCCTCATGGCACGCGCGATTTCGTCCAGCCCCATGAGCGGACTGGCTTCATCGCCAATTCGCACGATCCGCCCGTCGCAGATCGTCAGGTCCTCGGGTTTGGCCTGGAGCAGTTGTGCTGCCGTGGCGAGCGCCATGTCTCGGACCGCAAGTGCGGCTTGATAAGTTGCAGAACCCGACATGACCGTTACGCGAGACGCATGCGCTCCGGTTCCGAACTCGATGCGATCCGTGCGGCCCCGTATCACGCGAATCTCTTGGTAGGCGACGCCCAAGGCTTCCGCGCAAATTTGCGCCATCGCGGTTTCCATGCCCTGTCCGCTGGAGGCGGCGCCGGTAACGACCTCGACTCTTCCGCTCGCGTCGACAGTGACGCGCACGCCATCCGAGGCGGCGAGTCCGGCCTTCTCGACGAAGTAGGCGAGCCCAACTCCGACGCATTCTCCGGCGGCGCGGCGTGCGGCGAGGTCAGTCTGGGCTTTCTTCCATTGAAAGGAAGACAGGCACTTGTCCAACAAGCCGAGGTAATCGCCCGAGTCCAACAGGACCTCATGGTCAAGCGACTCGATCGGGCGGCGATACGGCATCTGCGCCGCGGTGACGAGATTCCGGCGGCGTAGCTCGATCGGGTCGAGATTCAGCTTGGCCGCGAGCGCATCCATGACGCGCTCGCGCACGAAGGTGCTCTCGTAACGGCCGGGCGATCGATAGGCGCAGACCGGCGTCTTGTTGGTCAGCCGGATGTGGCCGATCACTCGGAAAGCCGGCAGGTGATATGGGCCCGGCACCATGCTTGCGGCAAGATCAGCCGTCCGCAGACCGTGTGTGCGGACGTAGGCGCCCTGATCGTGGAAGAAGACATCTTCCATCGCCAACAGTCGTCCTTGCGAATCCACTGCAGCGCGGACGCGGTGCAGCTGCTGGCGCGAGTGCGGCGTCGCGACGAGGTTCTCGCGCCGATCCTCGATCCATTTAATCGGCCGGTTGAGACGCAATGCTCCAAGGCACGCAAGAACGTCCTCTGAATAGAGTTCGCCGCGCATGCCAAAGCCGCCGCCAACGTGGCCATCATAGAGATGTACGCCGGGTAGAGGTCGATTGAGTAGGCGGGCGAGCTCCTCTCGCTTCAGGTGCTGCTTGTCGGAGCTCCCGTAGAGTTCGAGCACGTCCGTTGCGGGGACGTGGCGCGCCACAATGCCGCGCGTTTCCATCGGCACGGCCGCGTGTCGGCCGATCGCCAGCTCGAGCTCGACCGTCGCGGCGGCATCGCGAAAGGCTGCGTCTACCTCACCGTACTCCTTCCGAATAACGGTAGGCTCGGTGGTCAGGCCTTCAACAAACGCAGTGGCCTCGGCGCTCGCCTCGAGTACAGCCGGCAAGGACGCGATCTCTACGGCGACGAGGCCCTCGGCGTCCTCAGCCAGATAAGCGTCTTCGGCGAAAATGACGGCGATCGGTTCACCTACATAGCGCACGCGATCGCGCGCCAGGATCGGCTGACGGTACGGTTCAAGCCCATGCGGCCGCGCGGCGCGCAACGGTATTGGCGCGATGTCCGCGATGTCGTTTGCGGTCCAGACTGCGACGACGCCTGGCGATGCGAGCGCTGCTGTCACGTCAACAGTCCTCAGGATGCCATGCGCAACGGAGGAGCGGACAAGGCGCATCGCAAGCTGACGCGGAAAGCTGACGTCGCTTGCAAACAGGCCTTGGCCACGAATGAGTGGCCTGTCCTCAAGGCGGGGGACCGACTTGCCGATGACGCGCAGCGCTCCAGGCGGCAGGCGTGACATTGTCTCGTCGGTCTTGGCCACGGGCCTTTCCTTCAGGAGGGGTTGCGGCAGCACTCCCGAGAGGTGCTGCCGGGTTCGCGATCGTGCGCTCAGGAGACTCCAAGCTGCTCGGCCATCCAATCGGCTGTGAGTGGCCTGAACTTGTAACTGATGTTGAAGCAGACGTGGTTTCCCTCTTCGTACAGGACGAACTCGGTCGGGCCTTTCGCCTCGCGCGCAAGGCGCTCTCCGTCCGAGGGAGGGATCAGCAGATCGCCAGCGCCAAACACGACGAGGAGAGGACAGCGGATACGTTCGGCGACGTTTTCCAGTGTGATGCTCTTGGCGATCTGGTGCGCATCCTGCATCGACTTCGCGTGGCTGCGGACGCGGAAGACCTCCTGTGAGGCGGTCGGCATCGAGGGGAGTATCTTGCCGAAGTCATAAGGGCCGCAATTCGAGACGCAGGCCTTGAGCCGCGGCTCGCCAGCGGCCGCGAGCGGCGCATAGATGGCGCCCAGGCTCTGTCCGACAACGCCAACGCGCGATCCGTCCAGATCAGTGCGTTTCCCCAATGCGTCGATGACCGCCCCGAGGACAGGTCCCCATTCGTGCGTGGTCGGCAGGATGAACGAGGTCTCCCCTTGGCCGGGTCCATCGAGCGTCAGTGCGGCCATTCCGCGGTCGACAAAGCTCTTTGCCCAGGCGTGCAGTTCTTCCTTGCATGCGTCCAGGCCGGGCAAGATGACGGCGACCGGCGGCTTGTTGCCGCTGCGCGGCTTGTGCAACCACGCGACCATCTTGACGCCCTTGTAAGGGATTTCCACGCGCTCGAGTTTCGGCTCGAGCCCCGCGGCACCCGCCGTGTAGCAGCGCAGCATGCTGTCATGCGCCTGCTTGAACTCGTCGGGGTAGTTGGCGAAGAGATGCTTGCCGACATGATAGTAGGCGGATGCGCGAATAAAGGCTTCCGCAGCGGTGACGTGCCGGCTTTTCGCCTGCGCCTCCTTGGCAAGAGCCTCGTGTCGGGCACCTGCTTCCGACCAGACGCGACACCAGTCCTTCCAGGCAGGAATCTGGGTCATCAGCGCGCGGAGATCATTGGGATCAACTCCAATGGCCTCATAGCGCGGCATGTTGTGCTTGAAATTGAGTGCGACTTGCGCGTCGCCGGTCATCGTTGAGTCTCCGACTTGTTTTCGGTCGTTCCGGAAGCAGCTGCCTTCGACCGTGTGCGTTGATTGCTTCGATCGAGGATCGCCAGGCTCCGGGAAGGGCAGGCTCAAGGCATCGTCCCAAAAATAATCGGGCGTGGCAAGTCCATGCGATCGAGCTGTTCTGGCACCCATTACGACGTTGACTGCTTCCCAGTCGTCATAAATAGTATAATTATGTCAGAACTTTAGATAGGAGGTCGAGACTCGAAAGTGGATCGCCGTAGGCTCAGACATCCCGTCATCAAAGCCCAAGTGGCGCAAAAATTGACCCGTCGTACCAAATTTGGAAGGATGGCGGCGCCCGCTTCTCGAATGATGAGACAGTGCGGTCGCGCGTGAGGAGGAGCCAGGATGGCGGAGATGGACAAACGCGACATCGCGGTGGTCGGCGCCGGCTTCATGGGGACCGTGATCGCGACGGTCTATGCGCGTCACGGCTATCGGGTGCGCATCACAGACGTTTCACCGGCAGCGCTTGCGAGCTTCGGTGAGCGCGCGGAGCCGATCGTGTCGTCGCTGGTTGCTGAGCGGATGGATGCCGGCGCGATCCTGGCGAACGTCAAACCCGAACCTTCGATCGATGTCGCGGTTGAGGGATGCTTTTTCGTTCACGAGGCCATCCATGAGAATCTCGCTGCGAAGCAAGAGCTGTTCGCAAGACTCGACCAGCTTTGCCCGCCTGAAGTGGTGCTCGGCACAAACACGTCGTCTTTCAGGCTTTCGGACATCAGCAAAGAAGTCCGCCATCGCGAGCGGGTGCTGGGCGTTCATTACATAACCCCCGCCCACATTATCGATCTGGTTGAGCTCATAAGAGCCGAGTTCACACCGGATACGCTCATCGAATGGGGGCACGCTTTCCTCAAGAGCATCGACCACGTCGGCGTCGTTTGCGCGGAAGTGCCGGGCTTTCTCGTCAACCGGCTCCAGTACGCGCTGCTCTCCGAGGCGTATCACATCGTGGAGTCTGGAATTGCGTCACGCGAAGACGTCGACAAGGCGATGCGCCTGAGCCTTGGTCCGCGTCTTGCTTTGTGGGGGCCGTTGCTCACCGAGGATCTCGTCGTCAGCAAGAAGACCTCAGCCCCGATCTGGGACTATCTGCATGACAAAACCGGTGATCCGAAATTCCTCAGGCCTCCGGCGATCACGAGGTTTGTAGAGGCCGGCGAACTCGGCGCGATCACCGGCAAAGGCTGGTACAGCTTTGCAGCCGAGTACCCGTCCGTCGTTCGGACGCGTGATGCCCAGCTGAAAGCTCTGCTGCAATGGCTGCGCGAGAGCGACCGCGTTGGCGAATTCAAGGCCTCCTAGATCGCGGCATCCGGTAGACAATCGTGACGATCGCGCGATCAAAGCAAGCAGGTTCGTCGATGAAGCAAGCACCGGTGTGCTCCCTGTCGGGAGTCGAGATCGCGACGGCGACGCGCTCGGGCGCACTGCGTTGCGAAGACGTGGCGCGCGCCTGCCTCGACCGCATCGCGACCCGCGAGCCGGCGGTGAAAGCATGGTCGTTCCTGGCCCCCGAGCTCGTGATGCAGCAAGCGCAGGCCTTGGACCGGGCCACGCATCACGGCCCGCTTCATGGCGTTCCGATTGGCGTCAAGGACGTGATCGAGACCCGGGATATGCCGACCGGGATGGGCTCTCCCATCTATGGCGGCTATCAGACCCGCTCGGACGCGTCATGCGTCGCGCTGCTGCGCGCGGCCGGTGCGCTCATCTTCGGAAAGACGGTTACGTGTGAATTTGCCGGCGTGACGGCCGGACCAACCACCAATCCGCACGATCCCGCGCGGACACCTGGTGGCTCGTCGAGTGGCTCAGGTGCTGCCGTGGCGGATTTCATGGTTCCGCTCGCGCTCGGCACTCAGACCGGTGGCTCGGTGCAGCGGCCATCGTCGTTTTGCGGGATTGTCGGCTACAAGCCGAGCTTTGGCCTCATCAATCCACAAGGTGTCAAGCCTGCGGCCGAGAGCCTCGACACCATCGGCTTGATGGCGCGCACCGTCGAGGACGTCGAATTGGCGGCCCGCGTGCTGACAAACAGTGCGCCGGTGTCGTGGATCACTGACGACGCACCCATTCGGATTGGCCTGTGCCGCACCTATGTCTGGGACAGCGCGGACGAAGCCACGCGCCAAGCCGTCGAGGACGCCGCTCGCCGACTTGCGCCGAGTAACTTCGCTGTGCGCGATGTCGAGTTACCGGGCAGCTTCAGTGATCTGGCTATGACACGCGAGATCATCAACGATTTCGAGCGTGCGCGCGGGCTGGCATCAGAGTGGCTGACGGATCGCGAACGGATCAGCGAGGGCCTGGCCAAGAGCATTCGCAACGGGCTCACGATTTCTCGTGAGCGCTACATCGGCGCGCTGGACAAGGTTGATGTTTATCGCCGCATGCTGAGCGACGTTTTCGTCGGATTGGATGTTCTGCTGGCGCCGACAGTCCATGGCGAGGCGCCGCTCGGGCTGAGCTATACGGGCGATCATCGGTTCCAGAGCATCTGGACCCAATTGCGAACGCCGTCCGTCACCCTTCCGACCCATGCCGGCCCAAACGGAATGCCGGTCGGCATCCAGATTGTCGCTCCGCAGAACATGGATGATCGCGCGCTCGCCGTCGCTCAGAAAGTGTTCCGGACCCTCGGCCGTGGACCGATCATCTCCGTTGGCAAGTCTCTGGAGCACGGGGTGGGATAGATGGTGCGCGCATCGAAAGACGAGATGGTTCTCGTTGGTTTCCTGCAAGCGCAGAACTGCTCGATACTCACGTCCTCGTGGCGCCATCCAGAGTCCAGTCACGGGTTCCTCACGCCGGCCTACTATCAGCACATCGCGAAGACGCTTGAAGCTGGCAAGTTTCATCTCGCTTTCTTCGACGATCGTCTCGCAATGCCCGATACATTCGGCTCAGATCACAGCGTCACGGTGCGGGAAGGGATTCGGCCGGTAAAGCTGGACCCAATACCCATCCTCGCGCTGATGGGCGCAGTGACAAAGCACCTCGGTCTGGGTGCGACTTGCTCGACCACCTACTACGAGCCATTCCACGTCGCCAGGGCCTTCCAGACCCTCGACCATATGACGCACGGCCGCGCCGCCTGGAACGTCGTTACTTCACTCAATCACTCCGAGGCTGCAAACTTCGGACGCGATCAACACCTTGATCATGACACGCGTTATGACCGCGCGGACGAGTTTGTCGAAGCTGTTGTCGGGCATTGGAATAGCTGGGATGACAACGCGTTGATCCTCGACCGTGAGCGAGGTGTGTTCGGCGATCCAGCGAAGATTCGTCGGCTCGACTATGTCGGTCGATTTCTGAAGACGCGAGGGCCCTTCACGGTGCCGCGTTCCCCGCAAGGGCACCCGATCCTCATTCAGGCCGGACAGAGCGGTCGCGGCAACGATTTTGCGGCGCGCTGGGGCGAGGTGATCTTCGCGGGCTACCACAACATCGATGTCGCCAGGCAATCCTACACCAAGGTGAAGGCGCTGGTTGAGAAGCGAGGCCGCGACCCGGCTCAGGTCAAGATCACTCCCTCGATGTATGTTGTCGTAGGCGAAACAAAGACCGAGGCGGAAGAGAAGCTGGCAACGATCGACAGCTTGAACCGGTCGCACGACGGCATCGTGCTGCTCAGCGAGCAGCTTTCTTTCGACTTCAGCAAGAAGCCATTCGATGAGCCGTTTTCAGACGAGGAGCTGAAATCGATCAACGGACTTCATGCCCTTCGCGACCGTGTGCTCGCCCGCAGCGGAAAGTCAAATCCAACGACCCACGACTTCATCCAATTTGCTGCCAAGAGCACGGTTCGTGAGTTGCCACTGGCGTTCGGGTCTCCGAAGGACGTCGCCGATACACTCGAAGATTGGTTTGAGCAGCGCGCGTGCGACGGGTTCGTGATACCCGCAACGCATCTCCCGGGTACGTACGAAGACTTTACTCGGCTTGTCTCACCGGAACTGCAGAGGCGTGGCTTGCTCAAGCGGGGCTACAGCGGGAGCACGCTGCGGAGCAGTCTTGGATTATTGCAGCACGTAAACCAGGGAATGCGGCGATGAAGTTCCTGCTGGTCGCAGTCGTATCTGTCCTTTCGCTGTCGGGTGCGCCTTCACTTGCGCAGTCGTATCCGGATCGAGCGGTCAAGCTGGTTGTGCCCTTCGCGCCCGGCGGCATCGTTGACGTGGTAGGGCGCGCGTTGGCGCGGCAATTGGAGGCGCAGCTCAGTCGATCGGTGTTTATCGAAAACAGGACCGGTGCCGGAGCACAAGTCGGGACGGCAGCAGTCGCGAGCGCCCAACCAGACGGCTATACGCTGTTGTTGGTTGACCCTTCTGTTACGACCGCGCCGACACTTCAACAAAACGCGCCCTATCAACTCAAGCAGCTCCGAGCGCTCGCAACAGTTACGACTGCTCCGCTGATGGTCGTGGTTCATCCGAGCCTACCGGTTAAGAGCCTTCGTGAGTTGATCGAATATTCAAAGAATGCACCCGATGGCGTCACTTATGCGTCCGCGGGCATCGGCACGACGCCCCATCTGGCTCCCGAGCTTCTCAAGGTCCAGACTGGCTTCAAGGCGACCCATGTTCCCTATCGAGGCGGCGGCGCATCGGTGCCCGACCTCGTAAGCGGCCGCGTGCAAACCGCCTTTTTCTCGAATGCGACAGTCCTTCCGTTGATCAATGATGGCAGGCTACGGGCCATTGCTCAGACTGGCACGCATCGCCTGTCGGCCACGCCTGACGTGCCGACCGCAGTCGAAAGTGGTTATCCCGAATTCGTCGTCGAGCTGTGGACGGCGCTGTTCGTTCCAGTCGGGATTCCAGCCGACATCGAGAAACGTCTTGAGCAGGAGATCAAGAACGCCGTGGAATCCGACGAGTTCGTTCTCGCAATTCAAAGAGCGGGGGTGGAAGTCTCCTACCGGAACGCGTCAAGCGCTCAACAGTTTGTTCAGTCCGAGTACGACCGATGGAGCACCTTGATCAAAGCTGCGAAGATCACGGCCAATTGACGAGGTGTACCGACATCAGCTTCGCTGTGCGGCCTCAATTGTCGCAGCAAGATCATTCGGTCGGATCGGGAATTGACGGATCCGCACTCCGAACGGCGATAACGCGTCCTCGACCGCAGACGCGATCGCGGCAGGGATCGGCAACACGCCGGATTCACCGATGCCCTTGATGCCGAGGGGATTTAGCGTGGTCAGCGTCTCGCGATGGCCAAGCTCGAGTTTCGGCATGCTCTCGGCGGTGACCAGCAGGTAGTCCGCGAGTGTGGTCGTCACCGGCTGACCATGCTCGTCATAGCCCATCCATTCGTAGAGCGCGTTGCCGATGCCATGCGCGATTCCGCCGACCACCTGACCTTCGGCGATCATCGGATTGATGATCTTGCCGGCGTCGTGCACGAACACGATACGGGTCACTTTGACGGATGCGGTCGCGACCTCGACTTCGACCTCGGCGATGGCCGTACCATTGCCGTAAGTCATTGCGTCGATGACGACGCTCTCGGTTGCTTCGAGCCCGGGCGCAAGCTGGCCCGGAAGGACAAAACCGGGGGCGCCAGCCGTCGCCTTGGCAATCTGCCCGAGAGAAATTTTCATGCCGGCGGCGCCTTTCACAACGACGTTGTCATCCTCAATGTCGAGGTCAGCCACGTCGACCTCGAGGAGGTAGCTTGCAACGTTCAGGGCCTTCTCGCGCACTTTGATCGCGGCGGCGTGCGCCGAGGAGCCGGCCATGACCGCCTGGCGGCTGTTGAACCCGCCAAAGCCCATGCCGATCTTCTCTGAGTCGCCGGTCGTAACCGTCACCCGGCTCATTGCGCCGCCGAGCTGCTCGGCAACGATCTGTGTGAGCATTGTCTTGGTGCTCTGGCCCATCGCGGCAGCGCCGGTCGCGACCTCGATCCTGCCCGAGGTCGCGACGCGGACCCGGACCTGCTCGTAGGGGCCGCGGCCGGTTGCCTCAACAAAGTTGGCGAGACCGATGCCGATGTATCTGCCGTTCGCGCGTGCCGCAGACTTCCGGCGCGGGAAGTCGGTCCAGCCCGCCCGCGACAGCGCGTCAGCTTGGCATGCGGGATAGTCGCCTGAGTCGAGCACAATCGGAACGCCGCCACGCGTGACGAAGTCCTTCTTGAACGGCATAGCGCGCGCGGGCACCAGATTGCGGCGGCGGATCTCGGCGCGGTCGATATTCATCTCGGCCGCCGCGCGGTCGAGCAAGCGCTCCATCACAAACACGCCCTGCGGCTGGCCTGCGCCGCGCACCGGCGTAACCGGCACCTTGTTGGTGAGCGCGACTTTCGCCTCCATGCGGTAGCCCGGAACGACGTAGGCGAGCGTTAGGGAAGCAAGCGCGCCCTGCGGCACGGTGAGGCCCCGGGCCGTGTACGCGCCATGATCGTGCAACAGCGATCCGCGCACGCCGAGGATCTTCCCTTCGGCGTCAAGCGCGATCTCGGCATCCCAATATTGATCACGCTCTTGCGTGGTCGCGATGAAATGCTCGCGCCGGTCTTCGAGCCATTTGACAGGACGGCCCAGCGTCAGCGCTGCGATTGTGACCGCAGCTTCTTCCGGATAAAAGACAAGCTTCGGCCCGAAGCCGCCGCCGACATCGGGCGCGATCACACGGATGGACGCTTCCTCGCGCCCGAGAACCTCGGCAAGGATGCGCACGCTGCCGAGCGGCGTCTGGGTCGAGCTCCACAGCGTGATCTTGTCCTCCGCCGCATCATGAGCGGCGACACATCCGCGGCCTTCGATCGAAAGCCCGCAACCGCGATGCAGCCAATACGACTCGCGGAAAGTGTGCGCCGCTTTGTCAAACGCCGCGTCGACATCGCCATATGCGCTGGTGAAGGCCGCGACGAGATTGTCCGGCGCGCCGCTATGGACCGGCGCCGCACCTGCTTCGAGTGCCTGGCGGCAGTCCAGCGCGGCGGGCAGCGTCTCTAAGTCGATCTCCACGAGGCCCGCCGCGTCCTCGGCAACGTAGGCATCACTGGCGACCACCAAGGCTATCGCTTCGCCCACGTAGACCGTTTCGTCCACCACGAGGATCGGCCTGTCACGCTGTTGGCAGTAGGTCCGATCGGGCAGCGCGACGACGAGCCGATCCTGGATCGTGACCGCGCGGATATCTTCTGCGGTCAGCACCGCGACGACACCGGGCAGGGCGAGAGCGGCGGCCGTGTCGATCGACTTGATCCGTGCATGGGCGTGCTGGCTCCGCACGAAACACGCGTGCAGCATCCCGGGTAAATTGATGTCTCCGACAAAGCGCGCCTTCCCGCGGAGAAGATCGCGATCCTCGACGCGCTCTGTCGATTTGCCGAAGGTCTTGGCTCCGTCTATCGCAGCTGGCACTCGAAATCTCTACATCAGGCGAGGGGATTTGTTACGCCCGCCGCGCTTCGAGCCCTGTTGGCTGATCTCGGCAATATCATCGTCATTGAGAGTGCGACCATCCTTGCCGAGCATGTGGCGCACGAGATTGGCGGCGGTCTGGCCTTTCAGCGCACGACCCCACATTTCGTTGATCGCCGCCTCGTGGAAGGCGAGGGCATCGGGTGCCGACGTGATCATTGCCACGCCGACGCGTACGTTCGGTTCACTGCCGAGGCGGAACGGGCTGAGTATGAGAATCTTCCGGTCCGGCTGACGGAACAGCTGAAAGCCCGAATGGGGCAGTGTTTCGGTGACGATGCCGATCTGAATTCCGATCGGCGGATTTTCCAGCAAGTCGATGAAGTGTTCGATCTCCGCGCGCGCCATCGCCTTCCGGCTGGCGATCACGTCCTCGGGCAGGCCATTACGGCCAATGAGCCCATGATGGAGAAAGCGCTCGATCTCCATCGCAGACATCAAGTTCACGATGGTCGGTCTCCGCTTGCGATAGGTCGCTTTGCGTTCGCGCAGAACCTGCATGATCTTCGGGATGTCGTTCAACGCGCGCTCGCGGTTTGCGACATTCTTCGTCACGTTCTCGGTGAGCACTTCTTCCAGCGTTGCTTCGAAACGGTCGGACGCCAGCAAGAACGAGATCGGCCCCGACAGAATCATGATGTGCTCGGAGGCCTCCTCGATCTGCCGCATGCGTTCGAAGTAGGTGACGGCCGAGGGGATGTATTCGATGCCTACGCCCAGCAACGTCGGTATCGAGACGCCAAGCAATTCGGCTAGCCGCTCGAGGGTCTCGATCTTGGCAAGCTCGCCCTTCTCAAAGCGGTAGAGAGCGGTCCGTGAAATATCGAGTTTTTGCGCGATTTCGTCGGCGCTCAGGCCGGAACCCAGCCTGTAGGCCTTTAATCGGTCTCCAATCTCGTCGTAGCGGAAAGCCATGGGTCAACAATCATGAGTTGGGCAGCAGCACGATGCGGCCGCTGACGCGCCTGTCTACAATGTCCTCAAGCGACTCGGCAAACGCGTCGAGCGGGCGGGTGACGGTCGCGGCCGGCTTGAGCTTGCCGGCTTCGAACATGGCGAAAATCTCCTGCATGCACTGGGCCATGAGATCGGGTGTGCGCTTGCGATAGTCGCTGACCTGCACACCGCTAATCTCGATGTTCTTCAACAGGAGATAGTTAACCTTCACGGTCGGGATACGCCCCGACGCAAAGCCGACGACGACCAAGCGGCCGCGCCATGCGATCGCGCGGAGCGCCGCATCGAATGCATCGCCTCCGATGGGATCGATCACGATATCGACACCGGCGCCATTGTTCTTCGCGTAGACCTGCTCTCGCAGCGCGTCGCGCAGATTCGCCTGCGAGAGATCGATGATGTCATCGGCGCCGGCATCGATCGCGATCGACGCCTTGGTCAGATTGGAGATACCTGCGAGGACCTTCGCGCCCATCGCCTTCGCAAGCTGTACCGCGGCCAAGCCCACCCCGCCGGTGCTTCCGAGAACGAGTACGCTTTCGCCGGGCGCAATTCGCCCGCGTTCGCGAAGTGCAAACCAGGAGGTGTCGTAAACCAGCGCCATCGAGGCGGCATCGACAAAACTCATCGAAGCCGGCAGTTTGAAGCAGTGTCTCGCATCAACGGCAACCTTCTGCGCATAGCCACCTTGCTCGGCAAGCGTCAGCACGCGGTCCCCGACCTTGAGGTCGCTGACACTGGCGCCAAGCGCTGTCACGGTGCCAGCCGGGAGCTTGCCTGGCGTGAAGGGGCGCTGAGGAAGAAACTGGTACTTGCCCGTCACGACGAGGCTGTCGACAAAATTGACGGCAGCCGCCTGAATGGTGACCAGAACTTCGCCCGCCCGCGGAACGGGATCCGGCATGTCGCTGACGGTATGACTTGCGATGGGCCCGAATTCTCGTACGACGGCAGCCCGCATGTTCCGACTGAGTCCCTTGGGAGGCGCTGTCCCATTTTTAGAACATATCGCAAGGAAGAGCAACTATGACGATCGAGATCGACGACGCGATCCGCCAGGTTATGCTTGGATTGTCGAGCTTTACGCCGCCGTGGATTTATGCAAGCTTGGCTCCAGCGGGCTGTAGCATTTCTTGTACAAATGCCCTCGGGCGCGTTTCTGCACGATTTCGATCAGGCCTATGAAACCAGCATCCTTCACCTATCACGCGCCCCAGTCGGTTGATGAGGCAGTCGCGCTGCTTACCAAACTGGCTCCCGACGATGGACGCATCCTCGCGGGAGGACAAAGCCTGGTGCCCACGATGGCTTTTCGCGTCGCGCGCCCCGCACATCTGATCGACATCAATGGGATCGCCGCGTTGGCTGCGGTATCGCAAGGCGAGGTCATGAGCATTGGCGCATGCGTCCGGCATGCGGCTTTCGAGGGGCCCGTTGCGAACGGCGTTACGGGCGCGTTGTTGAGTAAGGTCGTTCCGAACATCGCCCACTACCCTATTCGAACCCGCGGCACGTTCTGCGGCAGTGTCGCCAACGCGGATCCGGCCTCCGAGTGGTGCTGCGTGATGGCCGCGCTCGACGGCGTCGTGGTCGCGCGCAGCGAACGCGGGACGCGCCGCGTGCCAGCGGCGCAATTCTATCAGGGCATCATGACGACCGCGCTCAATGAGGATGAGCTCATTGTCGCCGCCGAGTTACCCGCGCTCCCAGAGGGTACGCGTTGTGGCTTTGCCGAGTTCAGTCGCCGAAAGGGTGACTTCGCAATCGCGATGGCGCTCGTCACGTATCGGCTGGTGAATGGAAAGATCAGCGATGCCCGTATTGGGATCGGCGGAGCCGAACCGTATGCGCGCCGTATCTCTGAGGCGGAGAGATTGTTGCAGGGACAGGCGCCGGGCGCCGACGTCTTCGGGGCCGCCGCGGAAGCGGCGGCAGCAGCGGTCGATCCGCTGGAGGACATCAACTACACCGCCGGCTATCGCCGGAGCCTGGTGCGGACCATGACACAGCGGGCGCTGGAGAGTGCGGAATGACCGGCCGACGCGACATCACGCTGACGATCAACGGTTTGAAGCACAACGTCGCCGTCGAGCCGCGGCGCACTCTGGCCGACGTCATCCGCGACGATTGCGGCCAGACTGGCACCCACATCGGGTGTGAGCACGGAGTCTGCGGGGCATGCACGGTTCTCCTCGACAACGAGCCCGTACGATCCTGTCTGATGTTCGCCGTGCAGGCGCAAGGTCGCGCGATCCGTACGGTCGAGGGGCTGCAGCAAGGTGACAAGCTGCATCCGGTGCAAGAAGCGTTCATGCGACATCACGCGCTGCAATGCGGTTTCTGCACGCCGGGCTTCTTGATGCTTGCGGTCGGCGTATTGGAGAAACGTCAGGATCTCAGCGATGATGAGCTTGTCGACCTTCTGTCCTCCAATCTCTGCCGCTGCACCGGCTACGAGAACATCATCAAGGCCGTGCGCGCGGCCGCGGAGGACATGAAAGTACGGTCGTGATTGCCAAGCCGACATCCTGGATCGGCGCTTCGGTCGAGCGACTCGAGGACCGCGCGCTGCTGATCGGCCGCGGCCGCTTCGCGGGTGACGTTTCTTTTCCTCATCAACTGCACATGCGGATCGTGCGCTCGCAACACGCGCACGGGCGGCTGCAGGCCATAGATGCCGCCCAGGGGCGTGCGCTCGCGGGTGTCGTCGCCGTGTGGACCGCAGCCGACATAGCGGATCTGCCGCCAATCGACTTCCGCGAAGGACCAAACGAAAAGCTTGCGCCGTTCAGGCAGCCGGTACTCGCTGCGGGCGTCGTGCGCTATGTCGGCGAACCGGTGGCCGCGGTATTCGCGACTGACCCTTATGTCGCGGAAGACGCCGCCGACCTCGTCAGTGTCGATATCGAAGAACTGGAGGCGGTCACCGATGCGTCGGTGCCGGCCTCGGCATTTGACGCCGGTCTGACGACTGAGCCCACTATATGCCGCCAAGGCTACGGCGATACAGTCGCAGCATTCAACGGAGCCGCAACGATCGTCGAGCTCGACCTCTCGGTCGGGCGGCATTCGGGCGTGCCGCTCGAGACGCGTGGCGCCATCGGGTACTACGATGCGTCACGCGACGTTCTTGAGCTGCACGGCGCCGCGAAGGTACCCCATCGCAATCGCGAGTCGCTTGCGCGGATGCTCGGCCGCGGCACAGCCGGTCTTCATCTCTATGAGGGCCATGTAGGGGGTGGGTTTGGTATCCGCGGCGAGATCTATCCGGAAGACATCCTCGTGCTGGTCGCGGCGATGCGCCTTGGCCGCCCGGTCAAATGGCTCGAGGACCGTCGCGAGCACATGATCGCCGCCAATCATTCGCGCCAGCAACGCCACCTCATCCGCGCCGCGGTCGATGGTGAAGGCCGGCTGCTCGGTATCGATGACAGGTTTTTTCACGACCAGGGCGCCTACATCCGTACGCACGGTACCCGCGTGGCGGATACCGCGTGCGGAATTCTGCCGGGTCCCTATCGGCTCCCGCATTTCCGCATCGATGCTCACTTTCGCCTCACCAACAAGACACCGGCGGCGACCTATCGCTCGCCCGGCCGCTACGAAACGAATTTTGTCCGCGAGCGGTTGATGGACGCGCTCGCCCGGCGGACGGGCCTTTCCCGGATCGAGGTTCGTCGGCGCAATCTGATCGCGCCCGACGAGATGCCCTACGAGCGCCCGCTGGTCGCACTCGGCGATGACGTGGTGCTCGATTCTGGCGACTATGAAGGACTGCTCGACCAGGCCTTGGATCGTTTCGGCTGGGAAGCCCTCGAGCGGGCCTGCGCGGAACGGCGCAAGCGCGGCGAATATGTCGGACTTGGGCTTGCCATGTATGTCGAAAAAAGCGGCCTCGGGCCGACCGATGGTGCCCGCGTCCATGCCCATACGAATGGTGAGGTCGAGGTCATCACCGGCGGTGCATCGATTGGTCAGGGCTTCGAGACGGTCATCGCGCAAGTCTGCGCCGAGACGCTCGGGGTCGACTATCGCCGCGTGCGCGTGGTCCACGGCCGCACCGACCGCATCGAGTACGGTATCGGTGCGCATGCGACGCGCGCGACGGTGATGACCGCGAATGCGACCGCGACAGCCGCCGCCAAGGTGCGCGAGAAGGCCCTCGATATGGCAGCGCAGCTTCTGCAAGCGGACGCCGCGAGCCTCACGATCGTGAACGGAAACATCGTTCGCGCCGACGGGATCGGGGCCAGTGTCAGCCTCGGTGACGTCGCCCATCATTTGCGGCCGGTGTCGCAGACCCGCGGTCCGCGCGAGCCGGGGCTCGCGGCGGAGGGCTGGTTCACGACAGCGCACATGACCTATCCCTATGGGGTCCAGATCGCCCAGGTGAAGCTCGATCCCGGAACGGGTGCCGTGACGATCGAGAAGATGCTGATCGCTTTCGACGTCGGCCGTGCGATCAATCCGATGCTGGTGCGCGGCCAGCTTGTTGGCGGCTTTGCGCAGGGACTCGGTGGCGCGCTGTTCGAGGAATTCCAGTACGACGAGCGAGGCCAGCCTTTGTCCGTCACCTTCGCGGACTACTTGATCCCAACCGCGCACGAGGTTCCCGAGGTCGACATCATGGTGACCGAAGATGCGCCAAGCACGTGCAATCCGCTGGGCATCAAGGGCGCAGGTGAGGGCGGTGTAGCCGCTGTCGGCGCGGTGATCGCATCCGCGGTCGACGATGCGCTCGGCGGCAAGGGGCTGATCACCCAAATTCCCATAACGCCCCAGGCCATTAAGGCGATCATCGAGCAACCGAGCGGTGCCACAAGCTAGGACGTGCTGAAGCTTCCGCGACCAATCGCGATCAAGCGACCTTGCGAATCGGCCACCTCAATATCGACGCGACCGACGGTGCGTCCTGCCTTGAGCAGCCGAGCGCGCGCGATGAGATCCTCGCCGGACGAGCGACGCAGATAGTCGATACGCAGGTCGATGGTTGGCGCCATCCGACCGATCTTGACCGCAACGGCAGCATGTCCAGCGAGATCGATCAGCGACGCGATAACGCCGCCGTGGAATGACTTCTCTCCCGGTGCCCGCGCGAGCTCATCACGGTACGCCAATCCAATCGCGACGGTTCCGGTGTCAGGATCGGCGTCGAGCGGCTGTGGCTGCAGTACGCGATGAAACGGCGGACGCTCCATCTCCTCGCGCAGGCGCGCGAGGGCGCTGCGTCTGTCGGCGCTCATCCGGCTTTCACCTGAAAGCGGACCGCCTGCGGCTTGACTCTTCCCTCGGCGATCCAGTCGACCACATCGCGTTTGCGCATCTTGCCGCTGGCGGTCAGTGGAATCTCATCGACCTTGAGGAAGAATTCCGGCATGTCGTACTTGGACAGCCCGGCGCGATCGAGATGTGCGAGGAGATCCTCTGGCGTCGCGGCCTTTCCCGGTTGGAACATCACGGCGAGGCATACACGTTCGCCAAGTCTCGGATCCGCAACTGGCACGGCGGCGGCTCTCTGGACGGCGTCGTGCGCGCCGGCGAGCGCTTCGATCTTCGCTGGATAGATGTTGTGGCCGCCGCGGATGATCACATCCTTCTTGCGGCCCGTGATGCGCAAGTAGCCCTTCTCATCGACCCAGCCAAGGTCACCGGTCATGAACCAGCCATCGCGATTGAAAGAGTCTTCCGTCGCTTGCTGGTCGTCGAAGTAACCGAGCATGAGGCTTGCGCCACGACCCGCGATCTGGCCGACCTCACGGGCCGGTAACTCCCGGTTTGGATCCTCGCGGTCGAAAATCCGGATCTCGTAGCCGGGGCACGATCTGCCGGAGCTCTCCACAATCATCTTCGGGTCATCATGCGGCAAAGTGTATTGATGCGAGCAGGTCTCGGTCATTCCGTAGCCGCTCTGGGGCACGATGCCGAACCGCAAAAGGTCGGCCACGAGCTCCGGGGGCGCGGAAGCGCCAGAAATGCGAAAGCCCTGCAGCTTGCCGATGCCGGAAAGATTGCGCGCTTTCACCTCGGCGAGGAGGTCGATGGCGTGCGTAGGCACCCCGACAAGGAAGGTGGTATCGGTGCCGATGAGCCGATCGACCAGACTTGCGCCGCGCGCCAGATCGTGGACGACGAGCTGTCCGCCGACCGCGAGGGCCATGATCATCGCGCCGAAGCCAAGGTTGTGGCTCAGCGGACTGAGCGAATAAACAACTGACTGATCGTTGATCGACCAATCGCTTGACAACGCCCGTGCGTTCGCAAGCAGCGTGTTGTCGCTATGCATCACGCCCTTCGGAATTCCGGTCGTGCCCGACGTAAAAGCGAGGTAGAGCACGCTGTTGGGATCGTCGGGTGCCGGCGGCGTGATCGCGTCGGCTCCCATCGACGGAGCCATGGTGGGGGCATCCCGCTCTCCGCTGCGCGCCAATCGATAGATGTGGCGCAAGGTCTCGACCTCGGAGACGCGCACAAAGAGATCGTTTCTCTCAGCGTCTGCGCCGTACCCGGTCTCTGCTACCAGCGCGGCTGCGCGCATCCGCTTCAGGAGCGCGATGATTTCACCCACGGTGTGATCGCGGTGAAGCGAGGGGCAGCATACGTAACGGTTGCGGCTGCAGGCCAGCAGAGCGATGACGGTTTCGCTCCGACTTGGAAGCCAGACCGCGACGCGCTGACCGGCGACGACTCCTTTGGCGGCTAAGTCGATCGCGAAGGAGTCCGCGAGGTGCACAAGCTCGCGATAACTCAGGTCACCATTTCGGCTTCGGATCGCGATGCGATTGGGCGCACGCTCCGCGTGCATCCGCACCAATCCGTAGACGGTGTCGTCCTGCCAGAAACCAGCACGGTAGAACTCCCGGTGACGCCGGAGATCGAAGAGAGTCAGCAGTGTATTCGCCATCAAGAGCTCGCTCGGATCATTTTCGGCCCGCAGGATGGATCGGCTTACATAAGATAATTCAATGGTTTGTAGCGCGCATGGTTGACATCGTCGCGCTTGTGTTTCTTTTTTTTAACAGCTACCCATAAGATTACAAGGGGCGCCGTCCACATGACCTCACCACTCGAGAGCCCTCAAGCTGTCTTGGCGACGGCCAACGCCATCCTTGCGCACGAGGGCGTATTGGATGCCTTCGGACATGTCAGCATTCGAAATCCGACTAACCCGTCTGCCATCTACCTCTCACGGTCGCTTGCGCCCGAGCTGGTGACCGAAAATGACATATTGGAGTTCGATCTCTCTGGCGAGCCGGTGTGGCCGTGCCACGTTCCGTTGTACTCCGAGCGTGTGATTCACACGGCCATTTATCACATGCGGCCCGACGTGAATGCCATTTGCCATCATCACGCGCCGGCGATGATGCCGTTCTGCCTGACCGACTTGCCGCTGCGCGTCGTTACGCAGCTAGGTGCCGCCATCGGCAAGCATGTGCCGGTGTGGGACCAGCGTGACGAGTTCAGCGCCACCAATCATCTTGTGACCCAGCCACAACACGCGATGTCACTCGCGCGTAGCCTCGGGCCACACGCGATGGTCTTGATGAAGCGTCATGGCGTGACTGTTGTTGCATCGAGTCTTCGAGAGCTTGCCTTTCGTTCGATCTACAGCTGCCGTGACGCCGAGCTGCAATTGCGCGCGTTGCAGCACGGTCCGATTGATGTCTTCAGCAATGAGGAGATCGACCTCGCCGGCAAGTTTCCTGAGGCAACCATCGCTCGTGCGTGGGACGTTTGGCGCAGCCGGTTGCAGTCGTGAACGCGAACAGGATGGTACAACGCTTGAAGTCGCGAGGCGTGCTTGATCGATCTTTCTAAAAAATACGACGTGCTGGTCGCGGGCGGCGGGAATGCGGCGCTGTGCGCGGCGGTGGCGGCGGCGCGCGCGGGATCGTCGGTGCTGCTGGTCGAGATGGCCTCGAAGTTCTATCGCGGCGGCAACACGCGCCACACCCGCAATGTGCGCTGCGCGCATGACGCAGCGACCGAGACCTTGAGCGGGCCGTACCCGGAGGAAGAGTTCTTCAAGGACCTGCTGCAGGTGACGCAAGGCGCGACCGACGAGGTGCTGGCGCGCCACATGATCCACGAGTCGAAGTCGCTGCTCGACTGGCTCCCCGAGCAGGGCGTGCGCTTCCAGCCTTCATTGGGCGGAACGCTCAGCCTCGGCCGCACCAACTCGTTCTTCCTCGGCGGCGGCCGCTCGATGCTGAATGCGCTCTACCTCACCGCCGATAGCCTCGGCGTCGCGATCGAGTACGACGCCGAGGTGGTCGACCTCGACGTCGACAACGGCATGTTCCTCTCCGCAACCGTGCAGCACGCCGGGCAGCGCCACACCATCCGCGCCGCCACCTTCGTGGCGGCCTGCGGCGGCTTTGAATCCAACATCGAATGGCTGAAGCGGTCGTGGGGCCCGGCGGCGGAGAACTTTTTGATCCGCGGCACCCCGAACAACCGCGGCACCGTGCTGCGTCTGCTGCTCGACCGCGGCGTCGAGGAGATTGGCGATCCGACCCAGTGTCACGCGGTCGCGATCGACGCGCGTGCGCCGAAATTTGACGGTGGCATCATCACGCGTCACGACAGTGTCGTGTTCGGCATCGTGGTCAACAGAGACGCGCAGCGTTTCTATGACGAGGGCGAAGACATCTGGCCGAAGCGCTATGCCATTTGGGGGCGGCTTGTCGCGCAGCAGCCGGACCAGATCGCCTACATCATCTTTGATTCATCGGTTGTGACCAAGTTCATGCCGACGCTCTATCCGCCGATCGGCGCGCCGACCCTGCGCGAGCTCGCCGCCAAGCTGACGCTCGACCCGGACGCCTTCGAAAAGACCGTGCGTGACTTCAACGCCGCAGTGCGGCCCGGCACCTTCGACGACACGATCCTGGATGACTGCCGCACCGAAGGCATCACGCCGGCGAAGACCCACTGGGCGCGGCGCATCGAGGCGGCGCCGTTCTATGCCTATCCGGTGCGGCCGGGCATCACGTTCACCTACCTGGCAACGCGCGTGAATAAAGAAGTCCGCATGCTGATGAAGGACGGCAAGCCGTCGGCGAACATGTTCGCCGCGGGTGAGATCATGGCCGGCAACGTGCTCGGGCGCGGCTGTGCGGCCGGCATGGGCATGACGATCGGCAGCGTGTTCGGCCGCATCGCCGGAACGGAGGCGGCGCGCAATGCTCGCAACTGAGAAGGCGGGCACGCGTCCGGGCAGCCACGCCAGCGCGCTGCTCGCGGAGGCCGACCGGCTGATGACGGTCTGCAATTCGTGCCGCTACTGCGAAGGCCTGTGCGCGGTGTTTCCCGCAATGGAGATGCGCCGCGCGTTTCCCGACGGCGATCTCAATTATCTCGCCAATCTCTGCCATTCCTGCGGCGCCTGCTATGTCGACTGTCAATTTTCGCCGCCGCACGAATTTGACGTCAACGTGCCGCGCGTGCTCGCGCAGGTGCGCGCCGACTCCTATGCGGCGTATGCGTGGCCGGGCGCACTTGCTCCGATGTTTGCGCGCAATGGCCTAGTGATCAGCCTCGTGGCGGCGCTGAGCGTCGCGACGTTCATCCTCGGCTTTGTCGCCTGGCACGATCCATCCGTGCTGTTTGCCGCGCACACCGGCGTGGGTGCGTTCTATCGGCTGATGCCGCACAACGTGATGGCGATGCTGTTCGGCGCCGCGTTCCTCTACGCCATCCTGGCGCTCGCACTCAGCATCCGTTCGTTCTGGCGCGCGATCGGCGATCCAATGCCGGCGGATGGCGCTTCGATCTGGCAGGCGATCCGCGATGCCTCGACGTTGCGCTATCTCGATGGCGGCGGCATCGGCTGCTACAACCACGATGAGCGGCCGAACGACCGCCGCCGCTTCTATCACCACCAGACCTTCTACGGCTTCCTTCTTTGTTTTGCGGCGACCTGCGTGGCGACGCTCTATCACTTCCTGCTCGGCTGTGAGGCGCCGTATCCGTGGTGGGACCTGCCGGTCGTGCTCGGCACGCTCGGCGGCATCGGGCTGATCTTCGGGCCGCTCGGCCTGATGATCGCGAAGCTCAGGCGTGATCCCATCATGGTCGACACCGAACGCTTCGGCATGGACGCGGCGTTCATCGTGATGCTGTTCCTCACGAGCCTGACCGGCCTGTTGCTGCTCCTCCTGCGCGACACCGGTGCGATGGCGCTGCTTCTTGCGATCCATCTCGGCGTCGTGTTCGCGCTGTTCATCACGCTGCCGTGCGGAAAATTCGTGCACGGCCTCTATCGCTTCGCCGCATTGGTGCGCTACGCGCGCGAGCGCGCCGAGCACCTGCGATGATCTTTTCTGGCAAACGAAGTCAAACGGCTTGAACGATCGAGGAGGGCAGGGGTGAAATTGCGAAAGATCGCTCTGTTGGCGGCGTGCGTGTTTGGTCAGGCTATTCCGGCACCAGCACTCGCCCTGGACAGTCTTCGGCTGGCGGTCGGCGCGCCAAACAACTGGGACACGTCGATCCCGGAGATCGGAAAGCGCGCTGGAATCTTCGCAAAGCACGGACTCGAGCTCGATATTCTCTACACGCAAGGTGGCGGCGAGACGATGCAAGCCGTCATTTCCGGCAGCGTCGACATCGGCGTTGCCGCGGGCACGCACGCCGTCATCGGTGCTTTTTCAAAAGGGGCGCCGATCAGAATCCTTGCTGCAGGTACGACAGGAGCAGGTGATCTTTATTGGTATGTTCCCGCATCGTCGCCGATCAAGTCCTTCGCGGATACCAATGGCAAGACCGCGGGTTACTCGACCGCGGGAGCATCCACCCACATCACTTTGCTGACTCTGATCAAGCATCTTGCCACAAGCACACGTCCGGTCTCGAGCGGCGCCAGCGCCGTCACCTTTGCCCAAGCAATGTCCGGGCAGATCGATGTTGGCTGGGCATCGCCTCCGTTCGGACTGGAGGCGCTGAGAGACGGAAGGATTCGCTTGATCGCCAGAGGGAACGACGCGCCGTCAATGCGCGAGCAGACGGTGAGGGTTCACATCGTCAATGCCAATGCGCTCTCTCAGCGCAAAGACGTCATGCGCCGCTTCATGGAAGCCTACCGGGAGAGCTACGAATTCCTGTTTGCCGATCCGAAAGCCATTCGCATCTTTGCGGAGTACAGCAGAGTCGAGGAGGAGCTCGCAACGCAGATCCGCGATGAGTTCCTGCCGAAGGCTGCGCTTCAGCCCGATCGGGTTCTGGGGCTTGAGAACATCATGCAGGATGCGGCGGCATTCAAGATGCTCGCCGCGCCATTGTCCAAGGATCAGTTATCCGAGCTCATCCAGATCCCCGCCGCGAAATGATAGAGCGGCCTCGAGGCTGAGCCGGCACCTCACAGAACGAAGTATCTACCGATGAAGATGCAACGTCACAATCGCTATGAGTATTCGCCCATTGTCGAGCGCAAGCAATTCGACTGGCCGATGGGAAAGCGGCTGGCCTTCTATGTCGCTCTCAACGTCGAAGACTTCAGTTTCGGCGAGGGGCTGGGTCACACGCCGACCGCGCTAGGACCACCGCCTGATCCGCGCAACTTCGCCTGGCGCGATTACGGCCTGCGCGTCGGCATCTGGCGAATATTCGATCTCATGGAGAAGCTCGGTCTTCCGCTATGCCATCTCCTGAATGCGTCGGTCTGCGAACGATGCCCGCAAATCGCCGCGAAGATCCGCGAGCGCAGCGACGAGGTGATCGGCCATGGCTATACGAACTCCGAGCGCCAGTCCGACATGGACGAGCGCGCGGAAGCCGAAATGATCCGTGATGCGACCGCGATCGTAACGGAGCACGTCGGTCGTCGGCCGTTGGGATGGATGGGGCCATGGATCGCCGAGACTCTTGTGACGCCGGATCTCTTGAAGGAGGCTGGATACGACTTCGTCATGGACTGGCCGGCTGACGACCAGCCCTTCTGGATGAAGACGCGTTCTGGACCTTTGCTTTCGGTCCCGTATCCGATCGAGATCAACGACAGCCCCACGATGCTCACGCGGGCGCAGTCGGCAACAGACTTCCGCCAAATGATCGTTGATCAGTTCGAGCTGATGCTGACCCAGTCGCGTGTCGAGTCGCTCGTCTTTGGTGTCTCGCTGCATACCTTCTGCGCGGGCCAGCCGTTCCGCCTCCGGCAAATTGCCGAAGCGTTGCAGTACATCGTGCAGCACCCGCAATTCTCATCATCGGTGTGGGTCACATCGCCGGGAGAGATCGCCAAATATTCGGCCGCGCTGCCGAGCGGCGTGGTGCCAGGCAGCGCCTAGATAGATTGGCCTCTGCCGGCGCGTGCTGCAAACACCGATCGAGAAACCCGTGAACAACGATATGGAGTGATGTAGAGATGGCGATGACTATGAGCGGGCAGCAGATCCTTCCCGCACCGCGCGAGACCGTCTGGGCCAAGCTCAATGATCCGAATGTGCTGAAGGTCTGCATCCCAGGATGCGAGACACTAGAGGTTGTCGGCGAGAATGAGTTCGCGGCGGTCGCGACGAACAAGATCGGACCGGTCAAGGCACGCTTCAAGGGCAAGGTGAGGCTGAGCGACCTCGATCCTCCGCGCAGCTACAAGCTCTCTGGGGAGGGCGACGGGGGAATTGCCGGATTCGCGAAAGGCGGTGTCACTGTCGAGCTCAACGAGCAGGAGGACGGCACCTGTCTCACATACAATGTCGAAGCGCAGATCGGCGGCAAGCTGGCGCAGCTCGGACAGCGACTCATCAATGGCGCCGCCAAGAAGCTGGCCGACGATTTCTTCATTCGGTTCGCCGAGGCCGTGAAGCAGGCTTAAGGCGCGATGTCGCTCCTGTCCGCGTGTTCGTGCGGTCCGTCCCTAGAAGATCGAAGGAGAGCGCCATGCATTCTGTGACACATGGCGTGTTCGTTCATTCTATGCGGCGTGCTCGGCGAGCTTCTCTGACGCCTCTAGGGTTCTTGGCAGCGGGCCATGTTTCAGGAACCAAAACGAGAAGATCACGACTAGAATCTGGCCGCCTGAAACCACAAGGTTCATGGCCCAGAGCGGTCCAACGAGAGGGATGAAAGCACCCACGAGCGGTCCGCCCAGCATCGAGAACAGGTAGCCAAGCCCGCCGGCCAATCCGGTTGCAATGCCGATGCCGCTCATCGACGCCGATGCCACCGCGTCCTGCGTGATCGTGTAGCCCAGCGTGTAAAGAGCGTTGATGCCAAAAGCTGCAGCTATGCAGAACGCAATCATCGTCCAGTCGGGCGGGGCGGCGTTAAAGAGCATGAAGGTGCAAAATGCCGTCCACAGTCCAAGAATACAGATCACCGGGCGGCGACCGAAGCGATCAGCCCATATCGTCCCCAGCGGGACAAAGAGACATCCGACGCCATAACCGATGCCGAAGACACTTGCGCTGAACGCCGGGTCATAGTGGCGGTACTCGACGAACACGTAGTTGCCCATGCCCAGGATGGCCCAGCTGGGAATGATGTTGCAGGCATGAATGGCGATTGCCTGCCAGACTTTGACATTGCGCACGACGATACCAAGCGTCCGCACGAACCCGTGTTCGGTCATCTCGTTCTTGGTTTCGAAACGGCGCAGATACTCTCGCCTGAACAGAAAGAGCGAAACGATGCCATAGGCCATCGACAAACCGCCAAGCCAGTAGAGCGGAAGTTGCCAATATCCCGGATGCGCTTTCAGCAACGCGCCGACGAAGGTCGAGCCCGCATAATTTCCAATGCCGTAGAAGACCTGCGTGAAGCCGTTCACAAACGCTCTGTTGCCAGGGAGGATCGAGCCGGCCACGGCGAATGCCGCAATGTTATAAATTCCCTCCATGACGCCGAACAGAACGCGGTAGATCAGCGCGCTCCAGAAACCTGTGGCGATCGTTATCAGAAGCGTGAAGAGGCCGATTCCCAACAGCCCCCCAACCAGCAGGTTCTTTCGATCGAGGCGGTCGATCCAGTATCCCGCCGGGATGTCGATGAGCGCCTGTCCCAACAGAAAGACCGTGCTCAGCACGCCGATCTCAAATGCCGTCCAGGCGAACTGCTTCCCCATCGCGGAAAGGCCGACGGGAAAGCCAATTCGGCATGCTGTCCAGGCGATGTAGCCGAGACAAATGAAGAAGAATTGCCACCAATATCGCGTGTTGGACTCGGTTGTCATGGATCCCCACTCCCTGTTGTGGCGGCGGACCACACCGATTAGGGCTTCAAGAAGCGTGAGCCTCTTGAGGGCGGCTGGCGGCCGTGTGGTTGCGCGCACTCTGCCCGCCCCGAGCGCGGCGTTGCGATCGTCCCATAAAGTGTACACGACCGGTCGGCCCCGTAAAGTGCCTTAAAATGGGCGATATCATGCGATACGTCCTCCGAAATGGACGATGGTAGTCGGGGTTGTAGCAAAAAGTGTATGGTGGAACTCAGTCGGAAGCGACGGTCCTAAAACGCGAGCCGGGCCCAGCTAGAGACCGATGACGCTTTCCAGATGCTGCCGGTCAGACAGAAAGCCAGCTGGGCTGCCGGTCCAGTAGAATTCGCCGCTCTGAAGAATTCCGATCGCGTCAGAGAGCGGCACGACCGCGTCGATGTTCTTGTCGACGATCAGGATCGATTGCCCTTCGCCTCGCAGCTTTGTAAGGCAGGCCCATATTTCGGCGCGAATGAGCGGAGCGAGTCCCTCCGTCGCCTCATCGAGAATGAGAAGTTTCGGGTTGGTCATGAGAGCACGACCGATGGCCAGCATCTGCTGCTCGCCGCCGGAGAGCTGATGACCCAGATGAGTCAGCCGTTCGGCAAGGCGCGGAAACAGCTCGAGCACACGCGGCACATCCCAGTGCGCGCCATGCTCGGTGCGGGCGAAGGCGGACAGATTTTCAAGAACCGAGAGCGTACGAAAAATGCCGCGCCCCTCCGGAACGACCGCAATTCCAAGACGCGCCCGTTCGTGAACGGGCAATCGTTCAATCGCTTGGCCGGAGAACAAGATCGTTCCAGCATGGAGTCGCGTCAATCCCATGACGGTCCGGATGAGCGTGGTCTTGCCCATGCCATTGCGGCCCATCAGCGCGAAGACGCCTTCTGCCGGCATCTCGACACTGAGATCATGCAGCACCGTCGAGGCGCCGTATCCGGCTTTCACCCGTTCGAGAGTGAGCATCAGTCGCTCGCTCCCAAATAGGCCCGTCGTGCTTCGTCGGACGCCCGAATCGTCTTCTCGTCGCCTTCGACCAGGATTCGCCCCGAGACAAGGACAGAGATGCGGTCGGCCGCGCGAAAGACGGCGCGCAGATCGTGCTCGACGAGCAGGACCGTCATCGTGCCGCGCAGCGTGCTGATGCGCGTGAGCACGCGCTCGGATTCGCTCGGTCCAAGCCCGGCCAACGGCTCGTCGAGGAGCAGGAGCTGCGGCTCGAGGGCGAGGGCGAGGCAGATCTCCAGCTCGCGTTGCTGTCCGTAGGAAAGGTCGGCAACACGCTTGTCGGCGATCTGATTAAGATCGCCCAGATGCAGGAGCTGCTCGGTGCGTTCGATGCGCGCCTTGTTGGTCGAGGCGCGGCGCCAGCGCGACCCGGCTGCTGGGTCCGTGCGATGGGTCGCAAGCGCCATCATCCGGAACACCGTGAGGTCGGGGCACAGGGTCGTGGTTTGAAACGAGCGCGCAAGTCCCATCATGACGCGCCGGTGTGCCGGGAGCGAATCGATGCGCCTGCCGGCTACACGGATCTCACCCGAGTCCGATTTGAGTGTGCCGGTAACCTGCGCAATGAAGGTGCTCTTTCCTGCCCCATTGGGCCCGATCAGGGCGTGGATTGATCCGCGTTGCACATCGAGCGTCGCAATGTCCGTCGCGACGAGGCCTCCAAAGCGCTTGCGGAGACTGCGCACCGAAAGTGCAGGCGCTTCCCCGTTCACGACGCGCGCCTCCAGGAGAGCAATCCACTCAGCCCCGTGCGCGAGAATAGAATGAGAACCAGCAGGAAGATCCCGAGTGGAACTGACCAGTATTCAGTCCAGGTCGACAAGAGCTCCTGCAGCAGGATGTAGACAATCGCACCGATCAAGCCAGCGACAGGCCGACCGACGCCGCCCAGGATCACCATCACCATCAGATTTCCGGAGTTCTGCCACGACATCACCGACGGGCTGACGAACTGGGTCAGCTCGGTCAGGATCGCGCCCCCCAATCCAGCAAGCATCGCGCCCGCCACGAAGGCGAAGAGCTTGATGCGATAGGTCGAGTAGCCGAGCGCGGTGACGCGGGGTTCGCTCTCGCGGGTCGCAATCAGGGCCTCGCCATATCCAGAGTCGAGCAGCCGCTGCACGGCCAGCTCGGCGCCGATCGCGCAAACCAGCGCGACCAGATACAGAGTCTTCTCGTCTCCAAGGTCGAGTCCGAGCAAGGACAGATGACCCGGCGCGCGCAGGCCATCCTCACCGCCGTATCGTGTGAAGGAGATGAAAACAAAATAGATCATCTGGGCGAACGCCAGCGTGATCATGATGAAGTAGGCGCCTCGCGTCCTCAGGCTGAGCGCGCCGACCAGGAGCGCAAAGATCAACGTGACCGCCAACGCGGCGAGCCAGATGACCGGCACACTCGCCAGCCAGTCCGGCGCGCCAGCGTTCGAAATCTCCGTCGAGAGAATGGCAGACGCGTACGCGCCGAGTCCGAGAAAAGCGGCGTGACCCAGACTCCCCATGCCGCCGTAGCCGAGAACGAGGTTCAGGCCGACCGCAGCGATGCCGTACGCTAACGCTCGCGTTGCGACGGAGATATAGAAAGAAAACCCATAGAAGTCGGCGATCCACGGGAACGCAATCGCACAAATGACTACCACCGCCCAAACGGCGCGTCCCGCGTGCCGCGTCCGCACCATCACGCCCGTACCGGAAAGAGTCCCTGCGGCTTCCACAGCAGCACTCCGGCCATGACGACATAGATGGAGATCGACGACAGCATGGGGCCGACGAGGCTGGCGACGTTCGGTGGCAGTACGCCGCGCAGCAGTGGTGGCAGCGCGGCGCGACCGAAAGTATCGAATGCTGCGACGATCAGTGATCCGATGAACGCGCCACGGACCGAACCAAGTCCTCCGATCACGATCGTCACGAACGCCATGATCAACACGTCGTCGCCCATTCCGATCTGAACGGCGAAGATCGGCGCCAGGAGCGCACCGGCCAGCGCTGCGAGCATGCCACCGATGACGAAAACGACCGCGAACAGCCGATCGACATTGGTGCCCATCATCCGCGCCATTTCAGGATTCGATGCACTTGCGCGTACCAGCTGGCCATAGCGCGAGTGCTCGATCAGGACATAGAGCAGCAGAGCCGCCGCGACCCCGACCGCGATGATCATCAGCCGGTAAGCGGAGTAACCGAACCCTGGAAACAGGGTGACCGCACCCGACAACAGCTGTGGGGTTTTCACGAGAAGCTGCTCCGGGCCCCAGATCATCCGGGCAGCGTCGTTCATGACCAGCACGACTGCGAACGTTGCCAGCACCTGGCTCATGTGGTCGCGGCCGAAGATGCGACGAATGATCCCGGCCTCAAGAACCGCTGCCAGTACGGCGATCGCAGCGACTGCTGCGGCGATCGCCAGGAGAAAGGAATTCGTCGTTCGCGCGACCGTCGCGGCGACGAATGCGCCGATCATGTAGAGCGTGCCGTGCGTCAGGTTGATCACGTCCATGATGCCGAAGACCAATGTCAGCCCTGCGGAGATCAAGAACAGGACCAAGCCAAACTGAATGGCGTTGAGACATTGTTCGACCAGCAGCATCGACGGCTAACCTATTTCATATTGCATTGATCGACGTAGGCGTTGCCGCGATCCTTCAAGATCGGCTCGATCGTCTCGTTCGTGACGTGGCCGTCGGCGGTCTTGATCACCTTCAAGAGGTAGTAGGTCTGGACCGGAAACTGATCGCGCTCGAAGGTGATCTTGCCGCGCACGGAGTCGAAGGTCTTGAGGTTTGCGAGCGCCTCGCGAAGCGATTCGCGCGTCAGTGGTTTGCCCTTGAGCGACTCTCCGGCCGCGGCAAGATAGCGGATGCCGTCGTAGGCATGCGCCGCATAGCCGGAAGGGGTCTTGTTGTAGGTTTTCTTGTATTCTTCGACGAACTGCTTGCTCAGCTCATTCGGAAAATCAGCATTCCAGTTTGACGCGTTCAGAGCGCCCACTGCGGCTTCGCCGACGCCCTCGAGAACATTCTGGCTGAAGGAAAAATTCGGGCCGAACATTTGGATTTCTTTCGCGAGATCGGCTTGCGCGAACTGCTTGATGAAGTTCACGCCCATCCCGCCCGGCAAGAACACGAAGATGGCGTCGGGCTTCGCGGCACGGATTTGCGCGATCTCAGCGGAATAATCGAGCTGGCCAACCTTGGTGAAGATCTCAGACTCGGTCGGGGCCACCTGGTAGAAACGCTTGAAGCCGGTCACCGCATCGCGGCCTGCTGGATAGTTCGGCGCGATGGCGATGACCTTCTTGTAGCCTCTGGTTTGCGCGAGCTGGCCTGCGGCCTCGCTTTGCCCGTCATTTTGTTGGGCGACGGCAAAGAAATATGGCGAGCAGCCCTTGCCGGCGATTTCGGCCGGACCGGGGGTGATCGACACGAGAGGTGTCTTGTTCTGATTGGCCACCGGGAGTTCAGCAATCGCGACCGCGCTCGAAATTGCGCCAAGCACAACGTGTGCGCCTTCCTGCCGGATCATCCGATCTGTCGCCTGACGACCCATTTCCGGATTCGCGCCGTCATCCGCAATACTGAGTTTGACTTCGCGACCGGCGATCTTGTTGTTGAGCAGCTTCAAAGCGAGTTGCATGGCATTGCGCGCTTCGGCACCCTCGTCACCGAACGTGCTTGAGAGCGATGTCACGACGCCAAGCTTGAACTCACCTGTGTCCTGCGCCGAGGCTGGCGTTGCTGCGGCCATCGACGCCAGAAGCGCAATCTTTACTGCCAAGTGGCGATCCGCGCCTGCACTCATCTGTAGCTCCCTCTGAACCGCGCTGACTTGCGATGATCGTTCCGGCCTCCGCCGGGGAGGATCGCTTTGCCGCTTCATGGCGTCACCGGAACGGCGTCTGAACAGTAAGGGGCGCACAGCAAGTTGGTCGTACGCTCACAGGCCGTCGTTAGAAGCGCCTACCGGAAGCAGCACACTGCTTCGAAACCTAAGCAGATGCCTCGTTGCCTCACAAGCCCATTTCGGTAAAAATACCAAAAAAGTTACAGTTCGCTGGCTGAGAGCACCCATAGACGACAACGGCGACCTCGCGGGCCGTCCAAACTGCAGCTCTCATTGGTACCCCGCATCTGGACCGATATTGGTGACGGTTCTTCCATCAAGACTGTGGTCAACGCCACTCTATCTGCGGAATAGCTTTGGCGGCACAACTGCGCACAAAACCTCCTTGAGACAACTCACCGATGCCGAGTTGACTGCCAAACCAACCAAACGCGACGCCGGACTTTTAGATACCGGGAACGTCCAATCGATATGTCCTCGCCGCGTTCCGGGCAAACAGGCCCAACTTTTCGTCAGCGGAACAGTTGCGAAGAATATACTTGTAGGCGTTCCACAGAGGCACGAAGCCTCCGGAACGGCCATCCGGCGGGAAATTGCTCTCCAACATGCAACGGTTGACACCAAAGGCTTCGATTGCGGTCTCGACGTAAGGGCGCCAAGCTCTAGCGAGCTCGTGATAGCCGATGACGTCTTCGCGTTCCTCGAATTGGAAACCCCAGTTCGGCATACCTAGTCCGCCGACCTTACACATCACGTTCGGGCGCTCTGCGAGTTTTCGCAGACTCGCAGACCAAGTGCGAAAGACCTCAGCCTTTTCTTCGGTCGTCATATCGATGCCGATAGCGATCCCCATATGATTAAGGACGAAAGTCAACCGAGGAATGATCGGTTTGACCCGCGCCATTGCGGTCGAAATGGCCTCGGCGGGAATACGCGCCAACGTGATCGCCCCGGGCATGACCCGCACCCCGATGACCGAGGGCATGTTTCAGGACCCAGCCAATGTCGCTCGGATCCGAAAGGCACATCCCGTTGGACGCGAGGGACAGCCCGAGGAGGTCGCCGCCGTCATCGCCTTTCTCCTTTCGGACGAGGCCAGCTTTGTCACTGGAATCGTCATGCCTGTTGATGGGGGCGTTACAGCCGGCGCCGCTTCGTTCTAGCATGATCGGCAGCGGGAGAGCGGCGGACGTTCACCCCGTCCTTCCCTCTCGAAATCGGAACGCCGGGTTTCGGCGACAACCTGGCGGAGCATCGATGCGCCGAGCACGCGTCGCCCTCGCGCGTAGCGCGCGTTAAGTCTCGCCTATGTGCGGACTGAAGAGATGATTCGCCAAATGATAGGAAAGGCTGTCGCGTCAGCGCCCGCACCTCGAATGTGAAAGCCGATAAGCTCACGACGTTCGCATCAGGCGCTCGAGGCCGGCGAAGCGCTCGACCGCTCCGATCGCCAGGATCGAGACCGCGAGCATCGCGACGGAAGCGGCCGCGACCATCGGGTCACTGGAATAAGACGCGTAGGCAAAGAGCTCGACCGGGAGCGTCTTGAACTGGGCGCCCGTCAGGAAGATCGACATTCCGACGTTGTCGAAGGAAACGATGAAGGCGAACAATCCTCCGGCCGCAAGCCCCGGGCCAAGCTGCGGAAGCGTAATCAGGAAGAAGGACTTGAGCGGCGACGCGCCGAGATTGCGCGCGGCGAGCTCCTGGTTGGTGTCAACCCCCGAGAGACTCGCGGTGACCGTGCGAAAGACATAGGGCAGCGTGAGGGCGGCGTGAGCCAGATACGTCCGCAGGATCTGGTTTTGCCAGCCGGTCGCCGAGGAGAAGACGAGTATCGCCAGGCCGCTCATCACCATCGGAACGAGCAGCGGTGACATCGCGAACAGCCGCAATGGCTGAAGCAGGGTAAATCGCCATCGAACACTCGCGACCGCGGCCGCAGTGCCGACCAATAGCGCTGTCGCGGCTGCGCCGAAAGCCAGCAGAAGGCTGTTGCGCGCCGCGACGAGGAGTTGGCCGTTCTCCGCCAGGCGCGCATACCATCGCAGCGAGATGCCATCCGCGGGCAGGCTGATGTGGTTCAGCGGTGTGAGCGACACCAGCACGACGAAGAGAAGCGGGGTCGTGACGAATGCGACGACCATCGACGTCCAGAGGGACAGCCAGAAACGGCTAAACGTCACTGTCCCGTTCATCCGAAGATCACCTTTCCGCGGCCACGCTCGGCAAGGTATGTCGCACCGAAGGCGATCGCCGATACGGTTACGAACAGGATGAGAGCCAAAGAGCCGGCCTGACGCCAATCCATATAGTTGATCGCGAGATCGTAGATCTCGGTCGCCATCACCTTGCTCCCAGTTCCACCGAGAAGGGCCGGCGTCGCATAGGTGCTGGCGCTCATCGTGAAGACCAGCGTGGAGCCGGCCAGGATCCCTGGGCGACTCAATGGAATGATGATCTCCCGCAGGATGACCCAACGGCTGGCGCCGAGATTGCTGGCGGCGAGCAGGAGATTGTCGTCGATGCGCGAAAGCGAGGTCATCAGCGACAACGCCATGTATCCGAAAAAAACATGGGTGAGGCCGATCACGACTCCGAAGTCATTATAGATGAGCGCCAGTGGATGAAGGCCGAGGACGATCAGCGCGTTGTTGATGACACCGCGCGGCCCCAACAGAATGACCCATGCGAGTGTGCGCACGACCACGCTTGTCAGGAGCGGCGAGAGGATGAGGAGCGCCACGACGCTGCGCGCGCGTGGCGACATTTGCCGCATGTGGAGCGCAACCGGAAATGCGAGCACCAGCGACAGCGCAGTCGTGATCAGGCTGAGAATGACCGTCCGCCCTACCAGTCGCAGATTATAGGGGTCACTAAAGAAGTCGCGATACAAGGCAATCGTAAAGCGGCCGGCCTCAGGTCCGTCGGGGGTCACAAAGCTGCCCGCCACCAGAAGTCCGACCGGCAATAGGAACAGCCCGCCGATGAAGAGCAAGGTGGGCGCGCTCAAGAGATAGGGAGTGAGGCGGTTGCTCATGCGTGGTCCGCGCCAAGGGGAATGAAATCGCTGGCGCGCCAGCACGCATAGGCGTGATCACCGCGCTGAAGCAGCCCGCTGTTGGGCCCGACCGGCACCTCGGCATGCAGGCGTAGGCCGCTGGCGTTGAGGGCGTAGTGCACCGTCGATCCAAGATACGATGACGCCTCGACAAGCACCGATACGCAATTGTCGGATTGGGTCGGCTCTGGCACGATCGCGATAAGATGAGCTGGTATTGCAAGGCGAACACTCTGACCGGGCGTGAGGTCGGGCCGCACGCGGAACAGCACCGCTCCGCCGCAACGAAGCACAAGATCGTCGCCGTCCCCCTTCTCGACGAGCCCTGCGATGACATTCGAATGCCCGATAAACTCGGCCACGAAGGCACTTGCCGGTCGATTGAAGATCGATACCGGGGTGTCGTATTGCTCGATGCGGCCGCGATTCATCACCGCGACACGATCGGAGACGGCGAATGCCTCCTCGAGATCGTGCGTCACGAAGACCGTGGTCGTTCCGGCGAGTTGGTGGATCTTCAGGAATTCCGTACGCAATTCCTTTCTCAGCTTGGCGTCCAGGTTGCTGAGTGGCTCGTCGAGCAGGAGAAGCTTCGGCTTGAGCACCACCGCGCGCGCCAACGCGACCCGTTGCTGCTGGCCGCCGGACAATTCGCGCGGGTAGCGGCTAGTAAATGTTTCCAACTGCACCTGCCGCAAGACATCATCAACGCGACTCTGGATCTCGGCCTTCGGAAGCTTTTGCATTCGCAGGCCGAAACCGACGTTCTCGGCGACCGTCATGTGCGGAAAGAGCGCGTAGTTCTGGAAGACCATTACGGCGCCACGTCGATGGCTGGGCACCTGGTCTATGCGTTCGCCGTCGAGGAGAATCTCGCCGGAGCCGGGGGCGACGAAGCCGGCGATGATGCGCAAGGTGGTTGTCTTGCCGCAGCCGGACGGACCAAGCAGTGAAACGAATTCGCCCTTTTGGACCGTCAGCGACAGGTTGTCGATAACCGGAACCGCGCCGAAGGATTTCGACAGATGCGAGATTTGCAGGAAGTCCGACGCGGGGTCCCTCGTGCCCAGGGCGCCGCTCGAAAAAGGAGGCTGATCCGGCACGACGGCTCCTTGGGTGAAGCAGGGCTTCTCAACGTCACTGGCCACGTTCATGACCACAGCTCGCCATCAGCAGGGACTTACGGGCTCAATTCGCGCTCTACGCGGCGCGTCCAGTCCCGTCGTTTCTTGGCGATGACATCCCCGTTGATCTTGATCGTCTTTCCGAGAAGCTCGGGAGACGGCATTCCAAGCTGCAGCAAGCTCTGCGGCACATCGACCGTCTTGTTCACCGGAATGTAGAACGCCTCTTCGAGGAGGACCTTCTGCGCTTGGGGAGAGATGATCCAGTTGAGAAACTCTTGCGCGAGCCTCTCGTTGCCGCCAGCAACTGGACCAGCAGTGGTGGACGACAGCGCCGTACCCTCGTCGGGAATCGTGAAGCGAACCGGATAGCCGGCCTGGGCGAGCGGCAGCACGCGAACGCTGCCGTGGACGCCGACGAGATATTCGCCGAGCTGAATCTTCTCTTCGAGCTTGGCGCTGGAAGGCTCCAGTGTCGCCACGCAGCCTCTGAGCTTTGCAAGCTTCGCGATCGATTCCGGCACCTTGTCGATGTCGCCGCCGGCGAGCAAGACGAGAAGATTTAGCGTGTAGGACACCGAAGGGCTCAGCATGCCCATGCTGTGGCAGAATTCCGGGCGAAAAATATCGCTCCAGCTGCGGGGCGGCGACCAGTTGCGTTTCTGAAACTCGTCCTTGTTGAAGAAGAATCCAGTGAAATTGAACCCGATCGGCACGGAGTCGTTTGTGGTAAATTTGGCCTCGGGTCGCAGATCGTCGTAGTTGGTCATGATCGCGAGATCGAGCTTCGCCAGAAGCCCTATACGCGAGGCGCCTTCTCTGACGACGTCGTCGAGCATGACGACATCGTATTCGGGCCGGTTTCTGGTTGCCGCGACCTTCGCGGCATTCTCACTGGTAGTACCCGGGACCCAGCGTATGGTGACGCCGAACTTCTGCTCGAAGCCGGCCATGGCCTTGCGGTAGACGTTGTCGATGTTGCCGCCGAACGAGGCGACCGTGAGCGTCTGGCCGCTATATTGCGCGTGCGCAGGCGCCATCGGCAGGATGAGGCTGGTCGCCGCAATCAGACCCAAAAGAAAGGTGCGTGCGATCGACACGCCGCGCTTCGCCTTTTGCTGTTTCACCATTTCCGGTGACCTCGCCGTTGTAGTCAAATCGAGAACATCTCAAACGACCTTCTTGCCATCCAGCCGCTGGCTGCTTGTCTGGAAGTGGGGAGATATCGCACTGACGCCCGCGTCGATCGGTAGCACAACGCCCGTGACCCAGCGCGCTTCGTCGCTCGCAAGATACAAGATCCCGAAGGCGACATCCCAACCAGTGCCTTCGGTTTTCAAGGCGGAGCTCTCGCGGCGCATCTTGCGAACGCCCTCCGGCAACCCGCGTCCATATACGACCGGCGTGTAGACGAACCCGGGTGCGATGCAGTTGACTCGGATGCCGTCGATCCCGTGGTTCCCGGCCATGGTTCGCGTCAAGTGAACGACGGCGGCCTTCGACGTCGGATAAAGCAAATTTGGATGCCCGCCGTGAAAGGCGGTGATCGACGCAATGTTGATGATGGAGCCGGCGCCCCGCTTCTTCATCTCCGGGACGGCGTAGCGGACCATCATGACCATGGATTTGACATTGGTCCGCATGCCGCGGTCCCACTCGTCGAGGTCGACGTCGACAGCGTTGCCTCGCACGCGACTGGTGCCGACGTTGTTGACCAGGATGTCGAGTCCGCCCCATCGCTCGACGGTAGCCTTGACGGCGGCTTCGCATGAGGCGACGGCGGTGACGTCAGCTTGGATCACCAAGCTCTCTCCGCCTTCGGCTTCGATCATTCGAGCCGTCTCTGCGGCGGCGGATTCGCGGAAATCGACCAGGCCGATCTTGGCGCCATGTCGCGCCAGGAGGAGGGCTGCGGCCCGTCCATTGCCGATGCCTTCTGCGGACGAGCCGGCGCCGGTGACGATGGCGATCTTCCCCTGGACGCGATCTCCTCTCCGGATCGGCGCATTCGTTTCCGCTTGCGATGCCGCCATTCCGTTGAATCTCCCCAACATCCTGTTTGATTGTTGTTGGCGGACCGCGATCCGAGGATCTCCTCGGCGACATCGCTTAGGCGTGTCGGCGGCAGACCGCTACCCTTTCGTCGTTACGACGGCGTCGGCAAAACTGTCAAGATAAAGTGTCAGGCCAATCAGGTGACAAAATGTCAGGCCATTTATGTTGACAAGGATGCCGCAAAGACCAAAGGTGAGA
>Ga0187784_10000074_pt1 | contig 60151 bp, 54 predicted proteins | sample 1015_SJ02_MP15_2_FD_132964 | JGI IMG/M metagenome (GOLD analysis project Ga0187784, IMG submission 132964) | Tropical peat soil microbial communities from peatlands in Department of Meta, Colombia - 1015_SJ02_MP15_20_MG | ecosystem: Environmental > Terrestrial > Soil > Wetlands > Peat | place...
AAGGGAAGACGCACTTCATATTGCACATATGCGGAGACGCGACGAGGATTGTTGACAAAATGGTTGCGACTGGGGCAAAGTATCTAGAGGTCGACTCTAAAGTGGACTTGGCCAAGATTAGGAGCAAGTATGGAAACTCCGTCGGCATTATAGGCAACGTAAGCCCGACGCTCCTCCTTTCAGGAAGCCCTGAAGCCGTTGAGGAGGATTGCCGAAGGGCGATTGAGGCCGCGGGCATTGGAGGCCCTTTCATACTTGGGTCAGGGTGCGAGGTGCCCAAGGATACCCCACACAGGAATATGGATGCGATGACAAAGGCTGCGGAAGAGTACGGCTGACATCTCCACCGCATAGACCGCCGCCGTTCATTTCCTTGGTAGGTCTCCGCCTGATGATCTTCGAAATTTACGTCTCGAAGAGCCATGCTTGAGCTGTGATTTTCGATCGAAACCCTGCTCCTTGTCGCTACGAATTCTATCACCCACTTCAACTTTGGTGGAGTCAAAGTGTGAAACGAAGTAGTTTCCTGTGCGCGGGTCGGTTGCTGTAACACGGTTCTAACGTGCTTGGTCTTCTAAGCGACTGCTTGTCCTCTGCTGCCCCGGAGAGCTTGTTTAGAAAGATGTTGGCGGATAAGAAGCATTATTCGCTTTTTCGACTCGTAGTATTTGCCATTTCGCCCAGTTACTAGGTATTCGTCAAGTAGAGGTGGCTGAAGTCGGTACCGTCGTATACCGGATTCAACATATATCCGCCGACCGTCGTACTAAATATCGGCACGCCGGAATTGTACATGTTCTTCAACTGCCCTAACCAGACGTTGGGCGCGTCTGCATAAATTATCTGCGCGATCTGTTGATAGATTGCGACCCTCGTTGTCGAATTGAGCGCTTCGTCTGCCTTGACGAGAAGAGTGTTGACTTGGGTATTGTTGTACCATCCGACGTTTTCCACGCCATAACCTATCGGTCCCATGTATGTATTAGTAAAGAAGAACGGATCCGGCAACCAGTCCCATGTCTGCGGGCACATATCTGGGTACGTGGCGTTCTTGGGATTTTCACTCAAGAGCGGCATAATTGAAGCATATGGTTCGTCAATTACCTTCACCTGGATTCCGATCTGAGCAAGGTCAGATTGTACAACAACCGCGACATCAGGCGTAGGGGGAGAATCCGTTGCGGCGTAGAGCGTGACTGGTGAGATTCCTTGTCCATTTGGATATCCGGCTTGGGCGAGAAGCTGTCGTGCGAGCGTAACGTTGTAGCTATAGGGTTGCAGACTAGGGTCGTATCCTAGGACGCCAGCGGGGGTAGGTCCTACCCATGGTATCAAAAAGCCATAAAACAGTCTCCCAACGGCACTGTAGTCGATTGCATGTTCAACGGCTTCTCTTATCAGTTGGTTATTGAACGGGAACTTCTGCGTATCAAGAGGAATGAATGCAACCGTAGGAAACACGCCTATGGGAGGGACATATATGCCGCCGGCTGCAACAGCTTGAGGCACTAGTGACGGGTCGACGAGTGCCATCTGAGCTGCGCCTCGTTGAACGTCCTCGACCCTGGTAAGCGCATTAGGAACGTATCTTATGATGATCTCGGCAACTCTCGGAGTTGGCTCGACGTCGCCCACTCCGCCCCAATACGTCGGATTCCTTGCGAGCGTTATCTGACTGTTAATTTGGTAAGACTGAACCATAAATGGTCCAGTACCAACGGCGTTCTGAGTCATCCAAGTATTCGGCTGCCCACTAACGACCCCTCCGTTGGCAGATACCACCACAGGGTCAACCACCACATGCTCTATCGACGTCTGAGTAGCGAGGAAAGGTGCAAACGGTTGGAACAAGTGAAAGATCACGGTGTAAGGGTTCGGAGCCACAACAGCGTTCGTTGAGTTTTGCATGATCTGGAGCAGGCTTGCAGGCGGAGTTGCTGAGGTATACTGGTTGAGCATCGCAGCAGTTACACCGGCCATGTTCTGAGCTACGGTAACCATGCCGGATCCGTACTGGGCCATTATTGCGTTTCTATACATGGAGTACCAGACCACGTAGGAATTGAATGGATCACCATTCGAGAACGTGACATTGTGGCGCAGTTGGAATGTGTACGTTAGGCCGTCGGCACTCACATTATAGCCAGTAGCTAATAGTGGAACTATGTTCGTCGAATTTGGTGCGAACGCCATGAGCCCCTGGTATATGTTCTGAGTTGTTTCCCACCCTTCAGAACCACCAGTAACTACAGGGTCGAGTGTATCAATACAGCATGGTTCATCGTCAACAATTATGCCTCCGTTCGTTGAGCTTGTCGAAACCGAAACAGTTGGTGAAACAGTTGTTACGCCAGTTCTGGAACTCATAACCGCATACGTTCCAGCTATGGCGATTATTGCCACTAACACAATAGCTACGATAAATTTCTGATTCTGACGAAAAGACATGATAATCAGTATGGTGTTCTCTCGCCAGTTTATTTAAGAAACTTACGCTCTTTATATGGGAAGTCACCCTGTACCGTCAAATTCTTCACGTCGGGAGTGATGCAATTGATTCATCACCTCAAGCCTGAGATAGTCTGACTTCAAACTTAGGAAAAGTTTCAGGCACGTGTGCCTAGTGGAATTACTTACGTAAAGCTAATTGACGAAGTTGCTTTCAGCTTCAAGGAACCCGTAATTCAAAACCGCATTGAAAGACGACGTTAAACCAAAATAAACCACGAAGTCTAAGAGAACACAGAAACCATCTCAAGTCCTAGCTAGAACATGGATTCTTAGAATCACGAAAACGGAGTCCGGACCAGGCTGCGCCGGCTCATCTGAGACGGTGCTTTTCCGGTCACGCAAATACGGCTTAGCTAAACCACAGGAGTTGATTGAAGATCTTCAATTATCGCACTAATTGAACAGCGCCGAGACAAACGATTGAGAAAAATTTCTCTGACCCTTCAACGAAAGTTAACAACCGACGGCAACGTGCCCTTGCCGTTTGAAACTGGATCTTGCTTAACTCTTCTCGGTGAACTTGAGATTTTCAGACCAGTGGATAAGTACCGGATGCTAACACAGTGAATTCCAAGCCACGGCTGATACAATAGAGAACCTTACGGTCAAGCTCATCAGCACAAACCCGTTCGCGCTTCAGGCCTGAACCTGGTGAATCCTTCACAGAGGCGTTACTCACTGACCAAAGGCCAGCTTTCCTAAACCGTTTCGGAACTACTCTTTTCAGTTGCCTCGTTATCTCACGTGAATCCATGAGTTTGGAATTGAATTTGTTCCTGGGGAAACAAACTGGCTTTCTCGACGGAGCCCGCCGGATTTAAGAAGTTCGTGTCAAGACACCGCCAAATTGAAGCGATCACTAGCGAAGAGCATCCGCATACAGCCCTAACGGCATTCATCCACCGAATTAATTCAGGCGGTCTTCTGCCGCAGTTCTGATAAGAATTGAGTTATGATAAAGTATGCTCAAATGAAAACTTTTCAAGATCAGGTTTTTCCGATAACCCTTTCAAGTGTTTGTCTAGTCGTCTTGGCTCCAGTCACTTTCTTGAGCAGTTCCTTGTCCCCCGTTACAAGCATGTCGCACCTCAGCTTCTCGTAAGCAGCCCAAATGTGCGCGTCCTTTTCATCATCCAACCTCGGTAAATACTTCTCCAGCTGCGCTCCTCCGACGGACTCGTGCACGACGACGGAATTGTATACAACCGAAATCAACGCGGCTATCTCGTCCCGGGCCAAGCCGAACTCCTTCCCTGAAAGTGCCTTGTCAACTTCATCAATTACGTAGCGCGTGGTCTTGAGGTCGCAAGCCCCTATCGCACCCAATTTCAGAAGCAGCGCTTCATTTCCTTCGAAGGCTAGTCCGCTCACAATTGTATTGGCGTCAACGAATATGGTTAGTCTTCTCTTTCCAGAGCTTTGCTCGTTCTCTCTCGACGATCTCATTCACCCGCGTCCGTGTGACGCCGGTCTTCTTAAGCCTGTTGCGCAGAAGCTGCAGCACCTCTTGTTCTGCCTCGAAACGCCTAAGCAAGACCACGTCACCAATCTCATCGAGGACAACCAAAGACGATGATTGCAACCCCAACCTCCGCCTGATCTCCTTAGGAATTGTAAGTTGGCCCGCGGAGGTGAGCTTGCTAACGTACCCCATTCTCATCAGAGGGCATCTAATAATTTCTTAGATATAAAGGGTTGATTCGCAAAAGTCCGAGTTAATCCTTCGCGCAACAGGGCGCCTAGCTTCTTCAGAACGGAGCCTTCTTACTTGACGGAATCCCCCAATGGCCCAAGCCCTGATAGCCCACGCAGCCGATAAAGCACTACGAAAGATGAACACTAGCCCAGGCCGGGCTGCACCCGCTAATCCGAGGTGGTGCTCTTCCGGTCACGCAAATACGACTTAGGTAGACCACAGGTTGATTGAAGATGCAGTACTCCAGTAATTGAACAACGCCGAGACAGATGACTGAAGAAGAAGCGAAGAGTAAAAATCTTGAACCGTAATGCAACGTCGGCAGTACCCACTAATCGGCGAACACACCAGAGGATTTAAGGCAAGACCCGTATGTAGAGAAAAGGAGACAAACGCCCCATGGTCACACTGGAAACAATTTTACGTCGACATGCTTTACCTTCTTGAGTTCACTGTCGCTAGTAAGCAGGCTTGCCCTTTCTCGTTTTGCCAAGGCCAATGCAAAGCAATCAGTAAGAGACAGATCGAGCGATTGACGGCACTTCTCCAATGCAGCCAAACGGGTCAATTGCTGATCACCAACTACCATTAGCCTCGAGCCCCTGAGCATGAAATATCTGATATCAGCGGTTTCTTTTCCTAACTCTCGACAGGTTTTGTAGAAGTATTCTGCAAGGTTAATCTCAGAGACGAACCCAAGCGCCCGTTCTTCACTGATTTCGTCAAAGAAAGGCTTGACTCTGGAGTCTCCTGCGAAATAGAGTGTTAGCACACCCGTGTCTAGAACCAGACTGCGGGTCACTCGTGAGCTTCCTTTCTACGTTCGCGGTTTAGTTCACGGGCCCCCTTAATCAAAACATTCGCGTGTTGTTTATCTAAACCGAACATTTGTGACAAGCTCCTGACCGGAATCATCATCACCGCTCCGTCGACTTCAACGAACTGCACCTTATCACCATTCCTGATTCCGTATTTCCGCCGTATCGAGGACGGTATCGTCACCATACTCTTACTGGTCACAGTCGCAGTCTTCGCCGTTGAAAACACCATGAGAAAAGTGATGAAACCATACATATACATATTATGTATGGCTCGCCCATCCGAGCAACGGCAATCGACTGAACTCTGAAGGATTCTCAATTCGATCCCCGTAAAGATAACTTCAACCAGCGCGTCTTCGAACAAAGAGTGAATCAGCCGGTTAGAACGCCACCAGTAAAAACCAGCACGAAACCGTCACCCAGTCGTAGCCAGAACACGGAGTTCCTGAAGCCATGAACCCACAACTTAACGATCCTTCCATAACCACGTTCGTTTCTACGTGAAACTTCTCAAGCACTCTGTCACTTCATCTAGTATTTCGTTCGACAGAACGAACGCAATTCTGGCTTCGATCGCGCTGCGAAGTAGTTCTCGTTCATTGCCGTTGAAGAAGAAAGCAGAGACAAGCACGTTCGCGTCGGGGGTTACCCGAATCAACGACCGCGCCTAATCTCTCTAACTGCGTCCAGAATCTGCCGTCTGGTCAACTTTTTTTTCGTAGCGAACTCCTCTCCGTATTCGAAGAGTTCGCTCCAGTTAGGAAGCACCAGTTTCCTTAGCATGACGGTTCCACCGGCCGACCCGACCAGCATTATGTCTCCTCTCGAAATGCGGTTCTCGCGCCTAATCTCTTCAGGAATCGTCACTTGTCCTTTGCGTGTGACCTTTGTAAAGCTGATTGCGCTTAACCGGTTGGCTTCCCTCATCTTCGACACGGTACTACGGTACTACCGCCTACCGCATAAATTGCTCGGTGGGGAAAACGGCGGCATTACCCATTCCGAGACGTGCCCCGACACATCTCATTTGACGGTCAGCGATTCTGCAAGCTAAGCCTTAGTTAGAGTTGATTATCGGCGATTTTCTCTGAACCTTCAACGAAAGTCAACAACCGACGGCAACGTCCCTTGCTGTCTCAGACCTCTTTTCTACTTCAGAAGCAGCTCCTGCGCACGGTAGTGTACTGGAGCCACTAGGCCTAACCGTCTCATAACGCTGATCGGGTCCTCCTTCTTGATGCCCACGGTGAGTACCGCGTTGAGCACGAAGAGGCCCATTATTCTCCCTTCATAAGCCAAGAAAAGGGCAACCGAACCTAAGTTCGCCATGGCTAAGATGAAACCTATCTGTTCGATTATGAAAAATGCGAAACCAACCGTAACGATTCCTTGCGACGCCTTCTGGGTCAAAGCCCAGTTCCGAAAAGTCTCATAGACAAGGTATGCGAAAGCGCCCACCATAATGATCCGAAGGAGAAGTTGTCCATTCAGTGCTGCTTCCGCCGCGCCGGTCGCTTGGGTTAGAAAGACTACGCCAAGAAATACGAGTGTAACCAGCGCAGCGACTAGCAAGTCGAATGTTGTCGACTCACCGAGAACTCGGACCCGAGTTCGTTTCGCGTAAGCGAAAGCGATGAAGAGCGTACCGTAGGTTCGAATAAGCGTCGACACGGCTTCCGCCGTGGACGAAAGCACCACGGGTGCCGGAAGTACGAGCGGCAGGAGGAATTGAATGGAGAAAGCAAGGGTCATAAGGCCGAAGCCCGCAGGGATCGCGACCAAATACGGCACCCCCGAGGTACGAAACGGTTTAGCGGTTAGGATAACTAAGGCAGCCACGCCAAGAACCGAGAGGAGATTAACCGACTCAAGAAGGATATCTACCAAAGCTCTGTTACCTCTTCTGTTGGCGGATTACTTTCGTTGTCCTCTTCCGTTTATTTCCAAGTTCGATGCTAACCATTCCTAGGTCTCTGGTTGATGAACACCGTTCTGTAAGCGGAATGTGGCCACTGTAGTTGCCTGAAGGCTTGAACGGTGCGATGTTGGCGTAGAAGGTTGCCTCACAAGCGTAAAACGCCGACCGGCTACATGTGAAGCTCGACAGGTGAAAGGCCTGTCTGGAGGGCTGAGGTTCAGCCCGACGCGCCGCAAAGTGAAGCGATGGTATGGGAACCCGTGACCAGCAGGTAATCCCTCAGTCGATTGCGGTGAGTTACCAACCGACAACGTAACAGAACCTCCTACTCCATTACGACGGGCATCATACTATCAATGGGAGGCGTTGGATTTCTGATCGGCTCGATCTCCGCCTCAACACTCGTCCGACGCATTGGACTCGGGTCGTCTCGGATTGTCGCGCTTTTAATCAACGGAGTGGGACGATTGGTAATTCAAACCACGATGTACGGGCCTGCACCATTTTTGTTAGCGGCCTTCTGGCTATTCGCTAACATAAGTATGCCAATCTACAACATCACCCGTCTACTTGAATCTCGCGAGACTAAACCAGCGCACTCGGAAGGCCAGCGCCTACAATTTTGCATACGCGGAACGATTTTAGTATGAAATACGCATGTGACACAATGATTGAAGCAAGTTCCGGTATCAAACGGCCGAGAGAATCTCGTTGAAGCAAACTCAAACTGGGAGTTGCTTCGGCTCCGCGGCAAATCCCTGATTTTTGGCATCCCTTCAGGGCTACTATCCGTATCGGGTTTCGACATATCATACCATATATGTTGTCCGACGCCGACTAGCGTTGATTCAACTTGGTTGGCCAGGGAAGGAGCTTAGCGGGAGCTTTCGTCATCGCCATCTTCCTGACCAGCACGCTCGTAATTATTTCTCCTGCCCGAGCAACGTTCACTCTTGGCAACCTCTCCGGAACAAGCCCGTACTCCATCAACAACTTTGATCCACATGTCGCAGGCCCGATAGGTTACGTGTGGCCTGGCGCAGGCCAATGTGCGTGGGACGGCTATCCGAACCAGGCCAGCGAGAACTGTTCTCCAGGCTATCAGGCACCGTACCCGAACGGTAACCCGCCGGGCGCGCCGAGCAACAGTTGGTACCAGCTGGAGGGAGCCACGTACGCACCATTCGGGGCAGTACTAACCAACTCAACCGGCGACCTGATCTTCGCGTTAAACGCAACCTGCCTACCAGCACAATGGGCATCACCAAGCACTACAGGTTGTACGGCAACGTCGAAGTCGGAGATTCAGTCGACTATGTCCAACCTTTTGGGGTGGGATACTTGGGTGATCTTGATCCCGCCCGAGTTCACAGTGCCCGGAGCGGTAACTGGTGACGCCTCGCAGATCGTCTCAACGTTAGGGAACAGTTACGCGAACTACATCGTAACCAAACTTGGTGCGGAGGACAGGTACGCACCAGATTGGACCATGGTTGCAGTAACAGCTGACGGGAGTGCAGACGAGAATGCGGCAGGGACGACCTACTATAACCACCAATTCATTAACTTCACAAGTGTCGGCGAATGGTACTACGTCCGCATCAACGATGTAACTGCACCATCGACCGCCGGACGATACTTCTTCAAGATGGCCCTGTACAGCGGCGGCGACAAGTACGGCGTCGGCCCAACACTCGCGGGCGGTAACAACAACTCCGGAGAGCAACAATTTGTCTGGGTTCCACCTCAGAACTGGCCACTTATGCTTGTAAAGGGAGAGACTGACCCTGGCATTATAACCGGCACGCTCCGATACGCAGGCTATAACGCGACTCTCTATCGGCATCCAATCGCGGAAGCCGGTATGATTTGGGCGCATATGAAGATGCGCCTTGACCCCTACACGGGTGAGCAGAGGCCGGACCTACCCACGATCGATGGGCAAGCGTTCGTGAACGCAACCGCGAACGGCCACTACGAACTTGAAGGCCTCGCACCGGGCATCTACGACATCTACGCCGAAGCAGCCGGTTACCCGCAATCCGTCTGCGTAAGCGGCGTACCCGTGCTGAAAGGCCAATCGCTGCATTTAGACTGCTACCTCGAACCAGGACCCGTGATTCACGGCAACGCGTACTCGAAGCATCAGTTCGGAGACCAACCATGGCCGGGCGACAACGTCACTGAGGGCCAATACATCAAGATTGAAGTGTACAGCAATCCAACGCTCAGCAACATAGCCAACTCCAGCGTTGGGCCACCAATCTCCTGGACCCCGCTTCCCTGCACGGCGGGAGGCCAAGAGGATTACGTTGGCAGACTCGCAGCCGGCTTATGCGGTGATCCGAGGGACGGAAGCGAGATCGCATTTCCATGGCATGAGTACAGCACAGTAAACTCAGCGGACTATAATGAAGTCACGAATGTCTTCACCGGTACTAATAACGGTTACATCCGTGATGTGGCTGAGCGCGTCTTCGAAGGAACGGCCGCAACGTCTTATGCACCCACAACGTCCCCAGGAAGCACACAGGTTGCTTTGACCTCTGATCCGGAGGGTGTTGGTCCTCCTCAAAGCTGGTTTGTCCATGGCGGGACGGTTACTCCCTTCCACTTCGAGATGGGTGTGAAAGGTGAGTATGGTGCACCGAGGGATCTGAGCGGCGAGGTCCCGCAGGTATACGCCACTTGGATTAACGGCCTCACGCCGGGCAGATACTACGTTCGCGCATGGACCTTCCGCTACGTCCAAACAGCATTGGATGGCGCGACTTTCCAAGCCTACTACTTTGACGTAACACCGAACGAGTGGGCCGGAGACGTTACACTACCCATCGACCTACACCTATCGAGCTGGGTTAACAAGACCGTCTACTTCCATGACACACCCGATACAACTTTTACAACTCCGATTCACAGTGGAGCGGGCTACATATGGGGGAACCTGATTGGGGCCGACGGACATGTGTACTCTCACAACGTAACGGGCTTAGGCTTCAACGGCAGCTACTACTACAATTTCCCCTGCTCCTCATACGACCAATTCAGCTACGGCCAAGTCGCGAACAACAGCAACATGTTCCCAACAGGCGAATCCGGCGCGCCGGGAACCTACTGCGTCGCATCGAACCCAAGCCAGGAAGGCAGCGCCTTGGACAAAGAAGGTTTAAACTCCAACGCCACTGCGACCGGAATCGCAACAATTCAGTTCTGGGGCATCAACGATACTTGGGGCGGAGAGAACTACGGTATTCCCTCCGGCACATACACGCCGACCGTTGGCGTGGATGGGTACTTCAGCGTCGCACCGCCGGAGCAGGTCTCCTTAACGCTCAGCGGGAGCCCGACCAGCATCAGCGACCACCTATTCCTGGGACCGGGCTTCAACGTTTCCGTCAACAGCATTACCTGGCAATTACCGTTCGTTAGCAAGAATTGGACTTGGTCCGGATGCCAAGGATACTTCGACTCCTCTTGCGTGGGATCCGAGATCGATGTTGGCTGGTACCCCATTGTCAATGGCACAGCAGGAACGCTTGCCGACTACATGGGCGCAGAACCAACTTTTCTGCCACCAACAGTCGGACCCGCAGCATATTACGGTGGGCTCTTCCAGGGCCCCTTTGGTATAGATTGCGTTAACAACTATCCTCCCGCGTACACGTGCTCGCAGATGGACGGAGGAGGGCGAAACGTGTTGCCAGGTTACGGCCTAGCCCATGCCGCCTACTACGGCCAATCCGCGGAATACGCTTTCGTTGGCGGATACACGCCCGGCTTGCTTGGCTTCCTCACCGCACAACACCTATTGACGGACCCCATGTTCACTACGCCCCTCCTAGTCTGGCCACTGTATTTCAATCAGGGAGAGTACAATTTAGCTGCGTATACATACGGTTACTTTCAGAATGAAGCCTTCACCGCCTACGCCGCGCCCGGACAGGTCGCGGACATTCAGCTCTATCTAGTCACGGGGATCAACGTGTCATTAGATATTCTCTTCAAGAAGGAGGGAATCACAACGCCGACATCTTCCAACATGTCCGCCCGGGTGCGATTATTCAACGACCAAAGCGGGCTCGTGGCGGAATGGATGAGCAGCGAGGGCGCCTATGTGGACCGAAGTGGACACGCGATCGCAGCTAACGGCGCATTGAAAGACTCATCCTGCGCCATACCAACCGACGGTGTCGGCTCATACTGCAACCCGCTCTACCCATTCAACAACCTAATCACCGTCGCAACGTCAGGTTTGAACGGCTACAACTACCTCCCCGCGGGCGTGACCATTCTGCACATCCTTTTGGCAGGGCTTCCGGAGCAGCCTCCGTTCGGAGCTGAAGCGCTCACCGGCATGTATTACGGAGACCCAGTCGCCACCGGTCTACCAATTGCCCCGGCGTTGGCTCCGCTTTCCGAGGGATTTGGACCATACGGACCATGCGACTTCCAATTGGACTGTTACCCCGCCCCATACGGCTTTTATCCGTTCCCCTACGCCGGGATTGCAGGTGCGCCCGATTATATGGGCGGATGGACGGCCGAAGTAGACTTCGTCCCGTGGTACGCCAACAACACCGAGACACAGGAGCTTGCGAGCGGCGGAGGCCAAACACCAACGAACTCAGTTGGACTCACGGTCTACGCCCAATACTATCCTCCAGTCAACGGCCTCCTGATGGGTGAATCCTACCACATCATCCCAGGAACCACCGCGACGAGCGGCATCAGCCTGACCGAAGATATGGCTCAGAACGCCACGTTCCTAGACCACTCGATGGTAGCCAACCACCTCGGTCCGTACTCACAGCGGGGAGCGTGGCAGATAGCAGGGGTTTACAACGGCGGCGACGCGTCCGCCATTTTCGAAGTTGATCTGAACGGCTTCGTCAGCGGGAACGTGCTCGGCTTTACTTGGAGTAACGAGTTCCGAACGGTCGGTTGGGGCACGATAAACGTGACGGCCGCCACCGGAGCAATCTGGAACATCTACACGTACGATGGCCTATACCAAGTGTTTCTACCCTCGGGCCAATACAAATTCACTCTCACCGAACCTGGCTACGCATCTCAGACCTGGACCGTCCCGGTTTCAGCCGGCGAAAAAGGAACCGGGCAGAACACGTATCTGGAACAGAACAACATGCCCGTTCCCGAATTCACCGCAGCCTCTACGACTGCATTCTCAGCATTAGCGACTTCAACGTTCCTGCTAAGACGAAGACGCAAAAGGACCAAATGACACCACAATAAGTAGGCAGGTACCGCCAACCGAGTGGATACATCTGCAGGCCATCGTAGCGCATCTTAGGAGGCGAAACCGTTTTCCAGTCTAGCATGTTGGGACTCCGATTGGACAAAGAGGTGGGGAAGACTCTGGGGTTGAGCTCGCCCAACCCACAAAAATGGGCTGGGGTAGAGTCTGTGGCTCGTAGCCAACATCGCTGAATGTTACGTTGTAGGTTCCAGCTGGGAGAAAGAGTGCTTCCACGCCATAATAACTGCCATCCGCCGTCGATACGGTCCCGGTGTAGTTAGCGTTAGTCGCTTGAACTTGCGCCCAAGACAACGGAGCCAAGAGACCAGGGGGGGAAGTGTAGCCACATATGCTGGATTCTGACGTACATGTGCCAGATCCCTGCAGAAGGATGCTTCCCATCTGAACCATAGGGAAAACCACCCCGGTCCGCAGAAGAAGGTCAGTAAACGAGACGTAAGGAGGAGGAAACACTTGCAAGAAACGGGCGGTGAAACCGAACTCCGGAACTTCGGCCGTGTAGTTCCCGAGATCTAAACCATAATCAACGTAGGAAGTACCCGAGGGGTCAACGTATAGGAAGTGCCCTTGGCCGCAGATATTCTGAACTCCACTCAAGAATACGTCCGTCACACATAATGGAATCTGGGTGCCATTGAAGTTTATCGTGATATTGAGTTGCATTCCGCCGAAGCCGTAAACATTGAAGTCTAGGTTTGATTGGCCCGCGGTTAAGTTCGTCATCTCTGCGCCGAGGAGAGGCCCCGAAAAAGCTTGACCGATGGCGTGGTCGTATTCAGGGGTCTTTGAGAGAGTTTGTGGGTTAGAATATATCGGAACAGTCTCGTCGATTTCGTTCCCGTACAGTAGGGTTACAGAGTTCTGACTGAAACCCAACAAACTGTTCGTTGAAGTGATACCTGGAGGAAATTGGGCGACGTACCCGAGAGTTTCCGACTCAACCGTGTAATTGTCATTACCGACAAAGGTAGGTAAGTCACCATAAAACCAGATTTTCTGAAGGTTCCAATTCTGGCCCGCGAAGACCACCTTGAACGTACATATTGTAAAATTGAGGACCCCAGACAAGGTTGAGTTCTGAATTGGTTGACCATTACCGCGCGTCGCCATCAAAACCTCCACATAGCCAACGGAACCAGTTGATCCGAAAAAGTAAACTCGCGCTCTAACAGGGATACTAGAATCCAGGAACCTCCACGGCAGACACGCTTGGGTCAGGTTCCTGGTGCCCAGAATAGTGTCCCAAGAGGACGTGGTGATCTCAAACGCGCCGCCCTGGCTCATATAAGCAGCCGCGGTTGCATTACCTCCGTTCGTTATGGCAATTGACGCTGGGCTAACCGAAGTCAGCTCGTAGCCCCTAACATAAACCGACAACGAATAAGTGCCATCAGGAAGACCATAATCGCGTTGCCTCCAAACACCGGACAAACTGTGATTATAGTAATCCGCGAAGCCAAACACGTAGAAGGGTATCATCGCGCAAATATCATCATAAGAACCACATGACGCGTAGCCGACCGCGCCATCATACAGAGTTCCGTTGATTACGGTAATCCCTCTAAGAATGCCCGTCTGGTCGTAAGCTTCGATGACCACATTTCCGGCGAAGAGCGCCTGCAGATGAGTTTTGGGATTGAAAGTTCCTTTAATCTGTAGCGAGGCAGTGGCGTTGAATGGAGATTCCAGAGTTCCAGGTTGAGATTGGAAGATCAACGTGCCAATAATGAGGCCACCGGTGCGCATAGTTACGAGGGCGGTTGGTTGGTTGGGCGTAGGGGCACAAGCTGGCGTTGTTGTACCCGGCGAGTGAAGTAATTGCACAACAGAAAACCCGCCGAGCTGAATGTATCCCGAAACCCAAACGTTCACCGTCAGCGTATAGCCACCGGTACCGTAGTCCTCCGGAGCAGGAAGACCCGCAAACTCAGTCCCATAAGGATTTGTCCCCACATACTCGACGCCAACTCCAGTAATCAACGCGAAATTATCGCTTGTCGAATCCGTCGAAACCCCGCGAAGTCTGAAGATGTCCCCTAACGTGTCAGTGCCCTCGACGGTCACGTTCAGATTATAATCTGGATTAGCCCTGAAACCAGCAGCAAGTAGGTCGCTTTGACCTGACAATGAAGAGATTGGATTAAGATTGCTATTTTCGTAGCTTATGGTTACACATACTTGCGGCGAGCGTCTTAATGCCAGATCAATGCCGGTCGTTGCTTGGTTGGGCGATACACTAACTATATTGGGGAAAACCGTAAGGGAATAGGCAATTCCCCTGTCGACGCCAGCGGACCCCTCAACAATATAATTACCCCGAGCGAGGCCGGTCAAGTCAAATAGCCCGCAGTTTGTGAAAGGGGCCTGACATGAAGCCTGATTTACATAGGCTCTCGCCACAATCGTCGCGTTCCCGACGCTACAGGCACCCGTCGAGGGACATCGGAGAGCAAAGACGACTCCTTTTCCACGAATCCGATTACTGCACCCAGGAGAGCCGCTTCCGGCATCGCAAACGTAACCTACAATGGAACCCGCGTTGTAGGTCATGCTAACTGCGACGTAGAGTGTCGTGTTCCAGGCGTGGACGAAGTCCGGATAGCCGAGAATATTCGTGCGATTTGCTACGAACAACGTGAAATTGTAGGTACCAGCTAGCGTTGGGGAGGACAAATCGTGGAGCAGTACGAATTTGGGAGCCGCTGCGGTGGCGTTGAAGCACTGAAAGACATATCTCTCGAGGTTAAGCTGTTGTTGACAGTAGTCGACGCCAACCAAGTAGGTGTAGTCAAAGGTATGCAGAGGGAATAAAGTGTGATCGAAATAATCGTGTCCTGGAGTTAGAGAATTGCAAGTAGGGGCTTGGTCGTAGTATGATGTGGGTCCAGGCGTGTAACAATAGATGGTGTGATCAGGTTGCTTGAAGAATGGAGCGGGGGGGTTATTTGAGCCGAGATGACTGGTTGAGTAGTTCAGCGGCGAGCTGAGATAATTCCAAATTTCAAGGCAGTATGGCGCGTTGGGGTCGTAATATGAGAAGTTGGGTTTGAAGCAGGGACCGTCGCTCGCGTTATCGTGCCAGTCATAGGTCCAGTGCTTTGACTCGTCTACAAGGTTGTAGTAGAAATAGTCGTTTCGTATGTTGCTTGTCACGAAACTTGTATCGTTTTCCGGCGTCGTGCCTTCTCCTATTCTCAGAAAGTCTCTTGGAATCTCGATGCGAACCGCAATGCCCGGCTTCGGGATGTCGATCTCGACGTTACCGGACGATCCGAAGAGGAGTGGGTAGGTTGTTGGTTTTATTATTCCGACGGGGGACACAGGCTGAGCGCTGGCGAATGGTACCGAGTTTGGGATGAGAGCATTTAGGAGGAGCATCAATTGGATGATTGATGCCGCTGCCGCCCTAGGCCAGCCCATCCGTTGACTTGCGCGTGATTTCCCCACACTTCGCCGCCTCTACGGCCGGGGCTAACGGCTACGCACAGAGTACGTAGATAAAGTGTTTCACGCAGTTTCAATCGGGCGAGGCGAAGTTGATTTTCTGGTGGGAATTGTGCTCCAAAGCCTATCGAAGAGCTGATTGTGCAACTCGACCATCAACCGGTTCGTGGTCCAGATCCCCTTATCCGCTCCTTGATCCGTCCTCAGATCCTCTGGAAGTGTCTCGATAACCACAAGCTCGCGCCCGTCGACGGTAACAAAATTTTGCCCGAACGATTTGCTTGGGATTGACGCTTCCATTACCCCCCACAGTTGTGTCACCCGTCTTAGGTTTCGTTCATCCCTTCTTTCCGGTTGTCGTTTTGATCACCACATACATAGCGTCACTATCAGTTGCCGTTTGGATACTGAGCAAGAACATAATCCTGCTAGCGACGTTGAGGTCACGAGTTTTCGCAGGGTTCGACCGCGAACCTCTGTGTAAGAAAATGTTAGCCGTCATAACAGGTTTCCCTGCCAAAACCTCACAGCTCCAATCGACTTTTTACGTATACCCCATGGAGAAAGTTATCGAGGACAAAGACGGCCCACACCGAACATTCCGAGCCTATTCGAACGCCGATGTTGACAGGGACGAGGCCCTGTCCGAATTTCTTGACTCGATGAAAAAAATCGGTTCCCCCAGCACGGTATGGGTAACCCCAGGCTCCCGTTGCTGGTCTTCATGCTCGTAGGGCTCGTGATCGGCCTAACCATCGGCGACCCTCTCCTCGCAGCCATCCACCTATTGACAGCACATTGAAGGAAAACTCGAGCCAAGCGAGTTTCAAGAGTCCGCCAAATCTTAGACGGATGATTCAGCTTAAAGTGTTTAGAGACAGCAATTCCCCGTAATCCCGGGGCCATTCGCAGTTCAGGCTGATTTTCAATGCTCGGCAGATGCTGAGCTTTCTTATCGCGTTAGCAATTCGGGTGCCCGTGAGTGGACGGGTGCAACCAAGCCGAGCCTTTTCATTATTGCTACGGGGTCGTTCTTCTTGACACCCACGATCAGTACAATATTTAGTACGAACAGACCCATTAATCTACCCTCGTAGGCCAAGAAAACCGCTACCGGGCCCAAGTTCCATGTCGCCAAAATGAAGCCTATTTGCTCTACGATGAAAAACGCGAAGGCAATTGTCACGATACCTTGCGACGCCTTCTGGGTTAACGTCCAATTCCGGAAAGTTTCGTATACGAGATATGCAGACGCTCCAATTATGACCACCCGCAGCAGCAAAACGCCATTCGTCGAAGCAGCAGTGATTGTTCCGCCCATTAGAGTTACAGCGACTACGGCTAGAAAAACGACGGTAACCAAGGCAGCTACTAGCAAGTCGATTGATGTGGATTCACCAAGAAGACGGACTCGGGTTCGTCTCGCATAAACGAATACGATGAACAGCATACCGTAGGTTTGCGTTAGCAACCACACAGCCTCCGCAGGGGAACCAAGTTGCGGTAGTCCCTGAATTAGAAATGGAAATATTGATTGGACGGTAAAAGCAACGGTCATAAGGCTAAACCCCGCCGGTATCGCGAGCATGTACGGCACACCTGAGGCACGACACGGTTTGCTAGTTAGAATGACGAGTGCAACAGTAGCAAGAACGGACAGGATGTTCACCGATTCGAGAATTGCATCGAACATCATCTTATGTTCCCAGCGAATCAAACCTTGAGGAGCGGCACATGAGATTCATGGATATCGCGTTCGCGGCCACTCTTGTGGTTTTTGGCCTAGGGGCACTCGCGGGAGCATTCGTAACCGCTGTCTCCTTAAGCTTTCGCGTATTCATGTTACTCCTCATCAACTTCCGTATCGTTGCTCCGGTTAAGGCCGCAAGCGAATCCGGAAAGATTGCGCTCATGTTGTTAATCTTCTTGAATAACTGTGTTCCCATAGCACTCTCCTTCGTATACGCTCTAATACTATGCAAAGTTCATTGGGAACCCCCTATGCGAGCGGTCGTAAGAAGACGACTGCTAACGGCTTTTTCGTTGTTAACGGGAAGCCTGTTGGGATTCTTCAACCTTGGGGCCACGCTCACGCTCGTGGCCAAGGTGGATGGCCCAACAGTAGTTAATGCTTTACTGCAGTCGTCATGGGCGCATGCCCCGCTTGAATTCTTGCTTGTGCTTGCATGCGTCGCGGAGCCCATGAGATTGACTCGGCGGACGAAAAACTTAGATGAGCTACTGGAGCATCTCCATTCCGACGCCAAAGTGCTTCCTCTATTCATATTGGGCCTTCTTGTCTCAGCTGCCATCGAGGTCTTTGCACGCCTGTAGGACACCTGCTCCGACTTCTATACAGAGATTTTGCCTACGCTCCATCGTTCCTAGCCTTAACTAAATAATAGGTCAACGCTACCGATGAATCAAGTGGAGGGTAACACCACATACGTTACGGGTCAACGGTGTAAGAAACCTAAGACCTCAGCAGCACTCATTGAGATACCCGCGTCGGGGTTCTGATATTCGGATCGTCAAGCATCGGAGACACACTACATGTTCAGAGCGCTCAAAGTCAACTGATACGACAGTATAGCTACGGCTACGCCATCCTAGGCGACTACAACTACACATCCTGGACTAAGCCATCGACGATTACCGGGAGAAAAACGATATCAGCAACGAGCTCAACAGTGTTGACTGGCCATTCGCATTCTGGAAACGACGACCAGATGAAGGAAGGTGCAGCTTCCCACCTCATCCCAAGTTCAGAGTACACCCCAAGATTCTTTTTTTGTTCCTCCGCAGTCGCTACAGTATTCAGTCAGTTTGCGGCTTTCTTGACAACTTGCTCGAACTTGTCCATCCTCGACCTCAGTTCCTTGTTCTCGCTTTTGAGCTGTTCGATTTCGACTTCATGCTGCTCCCGTAATCGTTCGATTGTTCTCTGCTGCTCTTTTACCGCTTGCACTGCCAAAGCTAGTATGGCTAGGTGGTCGTATCCCTCAGCGTACCCTTCCGCCTTCGGGTCCCAGTCCACGAGTGTGGGTAGTACTTTGCCAACTTCTTCGGCGATGAAGCCCATCGTTCGCTTGGTGGGAGTCTTCTTGTAATTGTATGCGACTGGATGCAACTGCTTTAGCGTCTCCACTCCATCAGTCAACGGGTCGATGTTTTCTTTCCAGCGTATGCTGGAGGCTGGGTTCCAGGTGGAGCCGTCACTGTACGCCCCACCACTCAACTGGATTAGATGAGTTGGACTGCTGGTTCCGATGCCTACGTCACCCTGAATTATCGCACCATTCGTGGGTGGGGCGGTGTTCCTGTAGGCGTTGCCGACCGCTATCCCAGAACCATTCATAGTTAACGGCTGTAGGCCGGAATCGTTGCTATAGAAACCTAGGTAGTTCGCCGCATTCGAATACATGGAGAAGCCGTTCGTGCCAGACTTGGCGAAGATAAGGTTCCCCTGAGTTGAGCCGATGAGGGCGGCCGTAATACTCGTGCCGCTAACCACCGTCAACGGCGCCTCAGGCGTTGCCGTACCGATACCAACGCTGCCACTTACGATAAATCCATTTGACGGAGCTGTGTTCACTCCAGCATACGTTCCAAAAGCCGCAGCACCGACCACATCCAACGAATTTTGCGGGCTTGTCGTGCCGATGCCCAGATTCCTGCCGCTCGTCAGTCGCATGGCCTCTTGGTTGTTGGTTCTGAATGCGAGGGGTTCGTTGTCGGTTGTTCCGATGAAGTTGGTTGAGGGGTTGGTGCCCATGTTCCCCGTCAACCCCCACCCAGCGCTTCCGGTTGGTGTTTGCCAGGCTGGGGTTCCGCTCACGACGGTGAGAACCTGTCCCACCGTGCCGATCGGAAGCCTAGCCGGTGCTCCGCCGGTGCTGCCCGTAATCATATCACCGACCGCCGTCATCGGGTTGATCAACGCGAGCCCTACGAGGTCTACGTAGCTACCGCCGTTCTCTGAGACCATGAACTTGTTCGCTGTGGAGTCAAAGTATATCCGACCCTGAGTCGCCGGCGATACGGCTGGAGCACTCATGCCTTGAACCGAGAACGCACCGTTCAAATCCAACGCGGAGCCGGGACTAATCGTCCCAATGCCGACGTTACCCGCAGACGAAATTGCAACCGTCTGTGTAGGATTGCCTGAACTGTCAATGGCCGTAACGAACCTGAACCCTCCGATGGCACGAACAGCAAACTCGTCCGCAGCCATGGAATTGAACTTGTTCGAGAGAGAGCTGTCGTCGCTGAAGAGCATCGCACCATTATGTGCCGCCTGAACGTTAGCAAGTGAGCCAGCGGCGAAACTGTGAATAGCCGCAGCAGTATTCCCGTAGCCGCCGGGAATCGTAGAAGCTCCTCCACTCGCCATATTGCCATCAGCGTAGTTAACCCCGTCGTAGCCGCCTCCACCCACAACCGCTCCGGCCCCGGCGGCGTGGTTACTTGAGCCGCCTCCGATCGTCGCCGCGTATCCATTCGTCATGTTGCTATACCCGCCGCCGATGGCCGAATAATCCCCCGTGCCTGAGTTGTCTTCGCCGCCCGTTATGACGCAGTAGTCACTGTAAGTGTTGTTGTTGTTGTCGATGCCTATCCAACTTCCGCTTGTACCCGCGGAGGTTGAGTCTACCGTCATCGCGTCTCCTCCAGCTGTGGGTACCAGGCCGCTCTTTCCCTGAGACAGCAAGAAACCGGTAATTCCTAATGCTGCTAGAGAAATGAGGCGACGAAATAGTCGCCTGCGGTGAGGCGCTGCGCTATGATCCAACGTTCTAGGAACCGTACGGTTATGGTCAGTAACTTCGGAATTGTCAGTCAAGCGGCCGTTACCGGTAATTGCTTGTAGTAAGCGGGAAATAATTCTTGCTACCGTATGTAATCTCTTGCAATCGACCCACTCGTACTCTTGGAAGTCGCCGAAAATTGATTATGAAAAGAGGGGATGGATCGGAGACGAAGACTAACCATGTTCAACTGAAACTTCGCTATCTTTGGCCGGACGTGAATCTACCCAAAGGTATTCGAAACAATTCTTTGCAAACTCGGATAGGACAACGTGATCTGACCAGATGACTAGGCCAATCGCTTCTTCGGCCTCCTGACCCAGGAGGCGTCATGGGGGAATTACGGGTTTGGTATTTTCAATCGCTTCTCTCGCTTCACAAGTGGGATATGGGGCACTAAGGTAACGTCGAGTATGGTAGTTCACAGCCACAAGTGAGGATGTGTAGGACGAGTTGTGTTAGGGTCATTAGTGGATTATGGTTATGGTTATGTTGGTTTGAAATTCTTCGAAATTGCCGCTTGTGGGGTTGCCATTCCAGAAAACTTGTACGACGAGGCTCCACAGCCCAGCGGTTGTTGGCGCGGTAACCATGTTGAATGCTGGGCTGGCCGGAGCTGTGGATAGAATTTCAGAGCTCTCGGGCGGCAGAATATTGACGATCACTTGCGATATGGCTACGTCAGGACCTACGCACCCACTTGTCACCGTCGTGGTTATCACGACCTCCTGCCCGAAAGTCGCATTTGCTGGATACTGATTCTGGACGCTTGGTTGACAGTTCAGGGGAATCGATCCATAACCCTCATCTCGGGTTACCTGAATAGCCGAGACCAATGGAATCAAAGCAAGGAGCAGTAGAACCGCTGACAGGCTCGCCGGTCCAATCCGCCGAGAATGGATTGTCAAGACCGCTCACTTCTCGCTTCCTACTAGAATTCTTAGCTAAAGTTTTGGATATGCCTAATGTTCCCAAAGTCTCAGAACCTAGGTGACATAACCAGTGTGCATCGAGAATAGCCTGCTAGTAGTGCTAGCGAGAGACGTGATGTTCATGAGAGGAGTTCTGCTGGGAGCAGTTCTTCTGGAAGCCTTAGGCACACTCTTTGTAGACGCGGTCATGGGTGGATATTTCAGAGACGAAGAAATTCTGGCACAGTTCAGCGGTTACTTTGGCTCTTAGAGCTAAGCTACAAAACAGATTGTATGACGCATAAACTGAAACGGTTGACGCATTGCTTGACAACTTAACTGCCTGTCTTTGAGGTGGTCCTTGGCTAGAACTTTACATACCCAACGACAAAGCCTTCGTCATCAGGCACTCAGAGGAGTAACGAGGGCAGAACACTCTTCAAATGGATTAAAAAACATTTGCGGGACAGACAATGACTGGATTGGCCGTAGTTATTGTAACCTCGAATCCTGGCGTCAACCTCACGAAATGCCTTGCCTCCCTCGCGAAACAGAGTTTCACCGAATTTGAGGTGACAGTGATTTACAGTGGCTGCACAGCTCCAGATCATCTGGCAAGTCCGACAAAAGGACACTTGGGCCAGACTAGACTCATCACCGCTGCAAATCGGGGATACGGTGCCGCGTGTAATATTGGCGCACGTTACGTTTATAGTGCGACCTATCTGGTTTTCTTGAACGACGATACCGAGCTTCATCCCGATTGTCTACGGTCGCTCTATACGTCCCTCACCAAGGATGGGAATAGCATTTTCCAACCGTTATTGTTCCACGAATACGCTCGCAGACTGATGCGTGGAAACCCCTGCGACATCTACGGTGCTGCGGGACTCGGGTTCTATGGGAATTGCGGAAGCGGAAGATTCTACGTGTCCGGTGCGTCGATCGCAATGAGTAAGAAAATCTTTGACTCACTAAGAGGATTCGATGAAGAATTATTCCTGTACCACGATGACGTGGATCTGAGCTGGCGAGCGAGACTAATGGGCTATGGAATTTCATGCAGCGAATCCGCCCTGTGCCTGCACACCGGTGCTTCCTCATCAAAGACGATCCCGCACGAAGTTAAGTTCTATCTTACTCAGCGGAATCGTATCAGGGTTATGATAAAAAATTATTCGACTCGCAGGATGCTTCTTAGAGTTACAGTTGCTTGCACAATGATCCTCGCCGGAGCAATCTTTTTCACTATTTCCGCACGCAGAATAAGCTACGTTACATCCACCTGCAGAGCGTTCATGTGGAACCTCTTGGAGTTGAAAGGCACACTTATGGAGCGGTATAGGGTTCAAAGGAGCCGCATTCAAGACGATGCGGCGGTAGAGAGAAGTATGAGTAAGTTCTCGATGGATCTATGCGTTTTGAAAAAGCACATAATTGGAACTTGACAAGTGGAAGTGCTGCCTATGGGCGAAGTACTAGATTTCCTGCTTCCGTCGCGAGAGAGATAGAGAAGAGGAAGAAGCTCGTCTGAGAGACAACATAGCGAAGCTGGCAGGGAACACTACATGTTCCTGACGCTCAACTTCCAAATAACAACGACATGGAATAGCATCCCTTTTGTCAGGCGAAATCATCAAAGTCGTAAATTAATGCTAGATTGTCCATTTTCCATTCCGAGGATGCATGACTTTGTTTCGTTGAGGATTACACGGCATAATAGACGCCAAAAGTTACCCTTCCAAGGTTAGCATGCCAACAAAGTTAAGTTTCGCCGGTAGGTTGTGGTTCTACTTTAGAATGGGCTACAACACCTACATTACATTTATTTTGGGCTACGTGACGACCATTGTTACCGTCTACTACCTTGCAATCAAGAGCATACATGAGCTGCTCAACCTTTTCCCTAGTCTCACGTTATTTGCCATAGCGGTCGCAGTAATGGGAAGCATAGCATCTATCGGGATAGGGTGGGTGCATTTGAAGCGGAGCCCAATGTACAGCGCAGAGGCAGACGTGGGCGTTGAGGCAAACCCTTACAACTACAAACTGGCCCCCGGATACACCCGAGAGGTGTTCGCGCCACTTTACCTAGAACTGTTGACTCAGCTCAGGATAATGATGGCATCGCAGAACCTTCTCGACGTGGAACGTAGAGAGAGAGTGGAGGACTTGGAGCACAAACTTCAAATCCTAATCGATGGCGGCGCTATTGGCACGCCAAGAGTTCCTCGTAAGTTATAATCGGACCGTCTACTTTCTAAATGAGTGTAGAGTTGCAGTGATTAATTGCAAGTCTGTAGGCTCACGCCCAGTATCCTCGTTGCCTGAATAATCTTGGCAATTCTGGACGATGCGTGTCCGTCTCCAAACGGATTTCTCAGGGTCTTAAGACGGTGCCGCACAGATTGGTCGAAGGCAATTTTCGTGATTAGTCTTGGTAATTCTTCGGGGCTTGCTACCAGCCTGTTGGCTCCGCCGGCCAGAGTCTCGGGCCACTCAGTACTGGACCTGAGCGTGAGACAAGGAGTGTGAACCATGAAGGATTCTTTCTGCATCCCTCCCGAATCAGTGAGGAGACAGCATGCATTCTTCAGCAGGACCAGTGTTTCAATGAACCCTTGTGGACGAATCAGAAGTTTCTCTTTCGTCTCCTTGTCGAATGCTTTCAGTTTTGCGAGCCTAGCGCGCGTTCGTGGGTGAACTGGGAACACAATTCTTCGTGTCTTCGATACGAACTTCAGGGCAGCTAGGATACGGGCTAGCCTGGTGGGGTCGTCAACATTCGAGGGGCGGTGAACGGTCACAAGAACATAGTTCTGCGATACGAGTTGATGGCGTTTCATAATCGCTTTCTCCATTTTTGTCACAATGGGCGCGAGTATCCGCAGAGCGTCCGCATTTGTATCTCCAGTCAGATATGCGTATCTACCGAGTCCTTCCCGTTCGAGATTAGAAATAGCCGTCCTAGTAGGGGCGAACAGAAAAGAACTGCAGTGATCGGTGAGGATTCGGTTCACTTCTTCAGGCATATTCATGTCGCCAGATCTCAAACCCGCTTCTAGATGCGCTAACGGGATACACAGCTTCGCAGCGACAACGGCCGCCGCGAGAGTTGTATTGGTATCTCCTGGAACAAGTACGATGTCGGGCCGAGTTGCAATCATGAACGGTTCCAGGCGACTCATCATCATTGCAGTCTGCTTAGCGTGACTCCCTGAACCAACCTTCAGGTTTGCTGAAGGTTGCGGGAGATGCAACTCCTCGAAGAAGACTGCCGACATTTCTTTGTCATAATGTTGCCCAGTGTGAATTATATCCAAATTAAGCCCATGGTGATTGTCCAAGATTTCCCTAACTAAAGGAGCAGATTTGATGAGCTGAGGTCTGGCTCCGACGACTAACATTACTTTCCGGCTTGTCAATTGCCTATTTCAACTCCGGCGGCGCTCATTCCCTTTTCAACCGACATTCGAAATTATTGATCGACTATGCACTTACTTGATCGCAAATTCTTCAATTCCTCAATGCACTTATGAATGTCAGTGTAGGGCAGACTTCTCAAGAGGGTTTCGTCAAGATCCCACCATCTCAATTCGACAAGAGATTCTCGTACTTGATCGTCAAAGCGATACCTTATGACATTAGCAGGAGACCCCACCACAATAGCATAGGCAGGAACATCACCAGTCACAACTGAACCAGCGCCTAAGACCGTCCCATCATGAACAGCTACACCCGAGCAAACCGTCACATTCTTTCCGACCCACACATCGTTACCAATCATTGTTCCCTCGATTCGTTCCGGGTATGGTTTTTCGTTGGGGTTCGAACCTTACAGAGTTGTGTGAAAGAACTGGTTCATGCTAAGCCACTGCATCGGATGATCGACAGCTCCAATGAGGAAGTTGTCAGCGAAAGCGCAGAATCGCCCTATTGTCACGTTGTAGCCTAGCTTTCCGTATCCGAAAAGCGAGTACTTCCCGATCTTCACTTTTCCATATACAACGACCTCTCCCTCAAAGACCACGGGCGGTTCTACAGCGAGATCAGATAGAATCAGGGGCTCACGATACGTTACGTGCTTCCTACTCAACGCCTTTTGGTACTCATTCTTATTGAATATCGTGCTAATTCACCTACCGCCGACCTAACCTGTCGTCGGTATCGTTCTTTCGATATCTGACCTGTGCTTTTGGATGCCCGCTATTTTCGAGAAGAGCACAAAGTTGTCAAGGGAAGCGAGTGTCTAAATATGCTGACGCCGAGATCGACAACACCCAAAATCAAATTAGATGAATCTCCCAGTTTTCACGTTGAGAGAGAACACATTGTGCGGAATCGCTGGTGAAATCCGTTTCGACCTTCAAATCTGCAACCCAGCGGTCATTAAAGCCATGTGCGATGCTCAGATTCACCGCGGACCGGACGATGAAGGATACTATTCTCGGGGTCCGGTAAGTCTAGGTATCCGCCGACTCGCGATAATCGATCTCTCCAAAGGACTTTACCCATTGACTAACGAAGACGAGACCATTCGACTCGTATTCAACGGTGAGATCTACGACTTTACGAAGCTTCGAACGAAGCTGCAGCAACATGGGCATAAGTTCCGCACAGATACCGATGCAGAAATACTTGTGCACGCCTACGAAGAATGGGGTACTGATTGTCTTACCAAACTGAACGGCATGTTTGCCTTCGGTCTATGGGACGAACAAAGGCACGTCATGTTCATTGCGAGGGATAATTTCGGAATCAAACCACTGTATTATCAGCTGGGCGAAAACTTCCTCGCCTTTGCCTCTGAGATCAAACCTCTTCTAGTACATCCTGATGTCTCGGTTGGCCCGAACGAGCGCGTAATACGCGAGTACCTACAGACATCGTTGGTGGATGCTACCGACGAAACATTTTTCGAAGGAATATCCCATCTCCTCCCTGCACATTTTCTTCTGGTCAATGAGAATGGCTCCGTCAAGATTGAAAGATATTGGAAGCCCTATATTTCGGGCGCTCTCGACGGTCCGGTATCGGAACAGGAAATAGAGGGGACTAGGCGCCTTTTCTTGGAGGCTATTCGGCGCCAGCTCGTGAGCGATGTTCCGGTAGGAACTTGTCTGAGCGGCGGAATTGACTCGTCCTCTGTAGTATGTGCGATAAGAAAGATTCATCCTGAAGGTGCAGCATCAATCGGAAGACATGTGAAAACGTTTACCGCAAGTTTTCCGAGCTATTCAATCGACGAGACGAGCTATGCTCAAACCGTATGTGATGGTACCCTGGCAGAACATAACGCAATTACACCAACCGCAGAGGAATTTTGGCAAGACTTGCCCACTCTTGTAAGATGCCAAGAAGAGCCTTTCAGAAGCACGAGCATCTATGCGCAATGGCGCGTCATGAAGCACGCCAAAGAACGCGGCGTCACGGTGTTGCTCGACGGCCAGGGTGGAGACGAGCTCCTCTGCGGTTACGTTGACTACTACTTGCACTACTACTTGACTTTGAAACGCAAAGGAAAATACCGCAAACTTATTGTCGAGACTTTTCGCAGCAGGGACCTGACTGGGCGGCAAGCCTTCGCTAATCTTAACAAAATCACGAGCAGAGCTTTGCGCCGTTATCTTTCTTTCTTAAAGAACACCCAAAAGAACATAGTTGGGCCTCCTCAAGATTTAGGTAGGACCCCAATTCGGGCAAATCACGAGCCGGAGAATGCCCTTGTGACCACCCTTGATAGGCACATAACCAGGACTAGCCTTCCCGCCCTGCTTCGCTATGAAGACAAGAATTCAATGTGGCACAGCATAGAGGCACGTGTTCCATTCCTCGATCTACCCTTCTTCGAATATGTAGCTGCATTACCGATAGATAGGAAACTGCGAGATGGTTGGACCAAATACATCTTTCGTGCGGCAATGAGGAGTATATTGCCTGAAAAGATTCGAAAGCGCCGCTCCAAAGTCGGGTTTGAGACTCCGGAAAAACGTTGGATCGAGCACGATCTGCGGAACAGGGTGATGGAATTCTTCTCGAACTCCCGCTTGAGTGCGGACAGGTACTATGATGCCGCCGCACTAATGGTGCTCCTGAACGCACGTTCACTTACACAAGAACAGATTAGCCTGATCTGGCGTATACTCAATTTGGAGGTATGGTATCGAGAATTCTTTGATCACCGCAACTCAGCAAGCACATGATAAGTAACGACGGTCGTTTACTAGGACTTAGTTTTGGTCTTGCGCGCACAGCTCGCTATTTCAACGGCGGCGAGGATATCCCAGCGTGCTTCTATGAAGAGTTCATTCGTGTCGTGAAAGAGCAAGCTAAGTCTAAGATGCGCCTTGGTTTCAGTCTATGAGCAACATAGAGTCGTTATATTTCGCAGATGTTAGAGGAGTCTGAGACTGCTCCAAGACTTCTTTGAGGCGTCTATTGTCGTCGATTTGAGGTAGTCATTACCAATAGGACGGTGTGAATTGGACGCATTATTGTGTCCTCGATCGATTCGCTGAGAGCGCTGGCGGCAACTAGGACTACAGATCTAATTGCACTTGCCCTGTGACTCATCTTCAATAATAAGACCGGATTTCTCTTCAGCTCACAAAGAATCTCGTATTCAGGAGGATTGTTGATTAGGCGTACCCGCCATGCTAAGTGACCAAAGTTGAGTTCACGCAAGTATTTGGTGTTCTTAGTCAACAAGTATTTCATCACGAGGAACTTCCCTTTCGTCCGCAGATAATGCCAATGATCATAACCCGGCCTACCCAGGGCGTATAAGATCTTAGTCAAAGACATGTCCAGTTTAGGTCGCCTGCTGATCATCTGTGCAACTCCGTTGCAGAGGAACGTCAGCAGGACAATTTCTTGGTAGCCAAAATTCCTGTTACGTAATACGCGATACGGGTTGCTAATGGAGAACTGATCCCACTCCCCTTGGTTTCTTATCCAACCTTCGCGCATAGCCCTAGCATAAACTTCTGTGTCGGGAAATGGGGTCAATGGGCCGAATTCTGGATAATCGGTCTCGATGCGATCGATGAGAATCAGACTATCGATTATGTCATCCCAGGTTTCCTCGAGATGCCCGACAATCATCAAGCTTGTTGTTTGCAATCCCGCCTCATGGGCCAATTTATGAGCGTTGGCAATCTGCTCGAGGGTAATTCCCTTCCTTATATTATTGAGTATTCGCTGTGAACCACTTTCGACGCCGAAGTCAACTCTGATCATCCCCGCTTCCTTCAATTTCTTAAGTGTACGCGGATTAACACCGGGGTCGTTAACTCTGGCACTCGAGGCGAACATGATTTTCAACCCGCGTCTTGTAACCTCATCGGCGAAGTCTTCGGCGCGATCAGCATTGCCGAGTATGCTCTCATCCACTAGGAAGAATTTTGATATGCCGTATTGACGCGAGAGCATTGCGATTTCGTCAACTACGTTTCTCGGACTTCTTTCTCTATGACTCTTTCCGAAAACCGAATGTGATGCGCAGAATGCACAATGATACAAACAGCCGCGGCTTGTAGAAATTGCCAGACAAACTCCGCTTTCTAATACATACCGAGCGTCTGGTTGACTTACTTTGTAAAGCTTAACCGGCGCTAAATCCCAGGCCGGTAAAGGCAGCGCGTTGAGATCTTCGAACAGTTTTCTCGGAACAAAACCTCCGTCAGACCAAAGCCCTGCTATGTTAGAGGGCTCTCTGTGTGCCTTCAAGGTACTCACTAACTCAAGCAGTGTCTCTTCACCTTCACCGACTACGCAATAGTCGAATCCTAACTCCTTAACCTCTCTTGGCAGGACGGATGTGTGCACTCCACCCGCGACGAACTTGCAATCGCATCGCGATCTCAGCGACCCTAGCAACTCCTTGACTTCAGGGACTTGGCTTGTCATGAAAGTTATTCCACAGATCAGAGGTCTTTCCGCCCTCACAATTTCCGCTACTTCAACTTCAGATAACTCCTCTGCCTGGGCATCAATTAGCTTCACAGAAAAACCCCGGTCGCGCACATATGCCGCCAGACTAAGCAAGCTTATTGGAGGATACTTGTCTGCAACAGCTTTGGGATTAATTAATACCAGGTCGGTCATAGTGATAACCTCTCAAAGATCGCCAGATATTTTCCCTCCTCCATCTCCCAACAAAAGAGCGGTCTAATTTTCTCAACGTTGTTTTTCAACCTCTTCAATGTTGCTGGCCGCGTCGCTACGTTGATCGCGTGAGCAATCGATTTGATATCCTCGGCGTTGAAGAGGAAGCCTATGTTGTATCTAGTAACCACTTTGCGCAAATATGGTACATCGCTAGCGACGACGGGTAACCCCGCTTGGATGTAATCGAAAAGTTTGTTAGGTGACGAATAGTAGTTGTTCAAGTTTAGCGGCACGTATGGGATAACCCCGACGTCAGCCCGAGACGCTGCTGCGATTGCATGGTTCTGAGGAACAGGTCCTTCGAACCGGCAGTTTGTGATCTTTTCCGATTCGGCTATCTGCCTAAGCTCAGTCTCATACGCTCCGAATCCGCGTAGCGAAACTGTAACGTCCCGACGTAGGTACCGACATGCGCGCAAGAGATTTTCTAATCCACGCCCAGGGCCGTACGCACCCTGATACAGAACAGTTTTGATCTTCTGAGGGAAATACCGCGGTGAGTGTTCACTCAACCTCGGGACATTGAGGATTACATCAGGCCGAATGCCATGGCGAGTTTGCATTTCATCAGCTATGAACTCGTTCACTGTCAACGTCGCGTCACAATACTTAACCAGTCTACTTTCCATATTGTTAAGTAAGGAAAGTAACCACGACGGATAACCATGGCTCTCTTGATACAATCCGATTAATTGATCCGTCCAAAGCTCGTGTGCATCGTATACGAGGTTGCGGTCTAGAATCAGGCTACAAATGAACGCCGGCAGCAACGTGTCCAAATCGTTACTCACGTAAACATTGGCGTTGCACACGCTGCCTGCCTTGACAAATCCAAACGCTTCATCAGCCAAGTTGACGAGAAGCCTAACGGTCCTTCTGGCTAGGCTCATTCGTCCTACTCCGAAACGGGACCAGTTTGGCGATGGTTCATGTCTAGCGCGCTGTGCCTTTCCCGTCCGCGCCCTCAAGAATCTATTCTCTAATGGCACTCGAACAATCTCGTAATTTCTACATCGCTCATAGCGTGGAGTTCTTTCCGTTTTACAGCAGATGACTACGACCTCGTGTCCGCGTCTGGCTAGGCTTTCAGCGTGACGAGTAACTCGCGGATCGTCTAATAGGTCGTTGCCCACGAAAAGACAAACTCTCAACCGAATTCAACTACCACGAAACATAAGGGATCCGGACCGCCGAATGTCCATTGCTAAGCATCCAGAGCCTCTATGGCCGCATAGAGCTGACATTTCTCTTTTTCCCACGTGTAACGTTCTCGAGCTTTTCGTGCCTGCTGCTTGAACCTCAATAGGTTTCTTTCTTGGGAAACGAAATTCACCTTCCGCGCGATATCGGCAGGAATTCTTGGATCAAACACGACTCCCACATCGTTCTGGGCAACGAACTGCTGAAGGAATGGTAAATTGCTAGTCACGATAGCGAGTCCAGCCTGAACGTACTCGAAGAGTTTGTTCGGCGAACAATAGTAATTGTTCAGGTTGGTCGGGAGATAAGGAATAATTCCTATGTCAGCGTCTGCTGCAGTGGACACAACCTCACTTACTGGAACGCTCCGCTCAAACCTCACATTACGATGCCCCGATGCGAGTTGCTTCAGGACCTTCTTGAGCAATCCCTCGCCACGGATAACTAATCTGATATTGTCATGAAACTTCTCGGATGCGAGTGCAAGATTCTCCAATCCCCGATCGGCGTCGAGTCCTCCATGGTAGAGGACCGTAACTTCTTTCGATGGTCGGGGATTTGGCAATTTTAGATAGGCTTCAGGACAGTTAAGAACAACATGAATTCGTTTACCGATCTTGTATCGGCGTCCTAACTCTCTGGCAATGAACGGATTCACCGTGATTAGTACGTCCGCGAATTTAATGAAGAGGCGCTCAAACAATCCGTACAGTCTTCTCCTCTCCCCAGGGGCCAACGCCTCAATGTAGAGTTCATGGCTATCGTAGATTACTTTCCTTCCTGCGAATTTCATTATGATTCCGACATCCAGCGTATCAAGATCATTGCAGTAGTAGACGTGCGCTCCAATCTTAACAGCCAGCAGGTACAGGCGGAGTTTGGTGAGAAGAAAGAGGGTCCCAAATCGCGCCATATCACTTAGTTTAGACAACCTACCAGCGTGGCCAGCATCCAGGCCTTTCCTAGCCGAAATCTGCTGATCGGGATAATGGTAACGAATGACTCTGTAATGTTGACGGATTTCGTAACGATCCTGATTTGCGGCAGAAGGCCGACACAAGACAATTACCTCATGCCCAATCATTCCGAGCGCCGTTGCATGCCTGTTAACCCTCGAATCGTGAGTTATGTCCTTGCTTATGATCATGCAAATTTTCAAGCAGAGTGCACTCTCATAACTGTCCTCAATCCAACCAAAAGATAGGTTACGGTCCGGGACAAATCGATAGACGCCCTATCTTCCTTTGCCCGTGAATTGAAAACATACAATTTTCTGACATATTTCCGGCAGTTCGCCTAGAGTCAAACCCTTAACTTTGCGAGGAGAGATAGATACTGCTAAAGAATCCCCCGATCAGGAGTCTAAAATGAAGGTAGCTTTTGTAGGGCGCGTCCTCGCCAAGGACTACTGGGGAGGTGAGAGGAGAATTGCCCTACAGATTTTTCACCTCTTGAGGGCGATGGGAATCAACGGCGTTGCATTTTACTCTTACCGTCGACCATACGAACAACTCCAGCAAATGGTGGCGCACATTGCGCGCGACTTAGACGCGCTCGCTATCAGACATTACATGTCATTTCTACGAAAAACAAAACCGGACGTTGTGCTAGGTTGGTACGACAGAGATACTTCACTGGTTTATGCATGTAAGAGATTGAGCATTCCACTGGTTCTCACGGCTCACGTATATTGGCTTCAGTGTCCAATTCGATCTATGACATTTCACGGAACGGATAGGTTCTGCGCTGGGCCTCAGCTATACTGCGGCACCGATGTGTTAAGGCGCAGAGGTTTTGGTTCCATGAGTTTCCTAGGCCAGACCTTTGGACGTTTTCTTCTCGAATCGTTCAAGTGGAAACTAGCCCGGGTAAACGACTACGTCTCTTGCATCATAGCATGTTCAGATTTTGTAAAGCGAACCCTCGAGCGCGATGGTTTCAGTAACGTTATGGCCATTCATAATGGAGTGGATCCATCCCGATACAATTCACGGGTAGCACAACGTGATGCCGTGATCGTGTTCTCAGGCCAGCCAACTGCCCTCAAAGGGTTCCCAGACTTCCTAGAAGTGTCCAAGACAGTCAGGACTGAGTTTGCCCCATGCAGATTTGTGTTCTCAGGTGGCAAACGTGAGTCAATAAATGGAGTTGAAGGGTTGGGCTTTATCAGCGATTCGGAAATGCGAGAGCTGTATTCTCGTTCCTCAGCCTTTGTCTTTCCTTCAGTCTGGCAGGAGCCATTTGGCCTGGTTCTACTCGAGGCCATGGCATCGGGCACACCAGTCGTCGCATATCAGACTGGTGCCACTCCTGAAATTGTCGTCGACGGCAAAAACGGTTTTCTGGTTGAAAGGGGTAACGTGCAACAACTAAGCATGAGGGTATTGCAACTGCTGAGAAACCCAAGCCTTGCTCGGCAGCTCGGCATCGAAGCTAGAACCTCTGTGGAAGATAAGTTTGACATAAAGGAAACTGCCCGGAGGTACGCAGAAGTGCTCCATGATGCTGCCTGAAACATGCGGCGCAATTTAGTTAATTTACGCTGCTTTGAAGAAGAGGGCACGTGTGATCGTTTGCTTAACGCCCGAGAGTTGGAATGATGTAGGTGACATGGTAGTAAGCGAATAGTACTGCAACTGCCCCAAACAGAATTTGCAGAGCAATACAACGATTAACCATTTGTGGTTCACTAGTTGAAGAGCCATAAATAAAGACCGACCAGAGGGCGGTTAGTCCGTGTTTCCTTAAGCCTCCGCCAGGCATAATTTCTACGTCTGCAACAGACGACGCAAAACGGTCTCGAGCCCTGAGGATGAAGTTTACGAAGTAAGGAAAAAGAACAATTATGCCGACAATCTTGGTCGAACCAGCGATAATGCTGCTCGCAAAAACTGCACCTATCAGGAATGTTCCTGACCCCCCTATGAACACTTTAGCGGGAAACGAGTTCCATTTGAAGACAGCCAGCAATGCGCCTGCGAGAGCGAACAAGGAAATCGCAGATTCCAGGGAGCCATAAATGACTGCACAGGTTGCGAGCGAAAAAGATGAAACTAGACCCAGCCCTGCTTCAAGCCCGTTAAATCCTGCATAAACGTTGACTCCGTTCATTAGAAATGCAAACGCGAATGGAACTAACAACCAAAACGAGGAACCCAGATCTTGAGGGCCGACTGGGGACAATAGGATCTTTGTGGAACCAGCGTGAAAAGCAACGACTGGCAGGCTTACAAGAAAAGTGAGTACAATGAGCGCAATTTTGTTCAGGGCGAAGAGATCGTCTATCAGGCCAGCTAACGCCGCCAGCGTCGCCGAAAGAAATATCGCGAAAAGCAGCCTGTAATCCAAACTCCAAAGGCCGGCTGTAGTCAGCGCGGCAGCCAACCCAGCGAAGCAACCTATCCCGCCGATCAATGGGATCTCTGGCGTTCCTTTCCTGTGAAGATCCTTACCCGTCAATCGAGCGCGCTTTGCCGAAGCAATCAGCCAAGGCATGATAGCGTACGTTACACAGAAAGCCACAACAACAACCACTGGGCCGAGAAGCGTTAACCCCCATTCCATAGAAACATGCCCCTCCACATGACGGGAATGCAAGACCTCTCGCAGCAATCGATGTATGAAGAATATTGCGGTTCCGTTAACGTATTGACTCGGCGATGAGTCTTGAAGTTAACTGCCCTGCATCAAAATTCACCACTAGTCAAATGGCGGTTCTGTTCTGCTGTCCGGTTTGCGTCTCTTTCGGACTCGCATCTCAGTCTAGGTAAACAGCTCGAATATGGCTACGACACTGTTCTGGTACCTCTCCTCAAAAAGGATGTTTGACCGGAATGTGGGGAACTGAGGAGTTTGAACTGCAACAGCCGTGTAGGAAAAGTGCCTGGTTCTGGACTCCGTTAGCATTGAGTTAGCGCTTTCATTGAAGTCGCCCGCATAGGTTATGCCAGTCAAAGTGGTCAGATACCGATAGTCGGATAGTAGGCCTACGCTGGCAACGCCCTGACCCTGGTCGTGCTGCTTCAGCCATAACATTGAATCGACAATTGCTTCTTCTCTAGCTCTGCTTGACGGATCGAACGCTCTTGGAAGTAGGCCGATGAAACCGCCTGAAAGAATCAGGACACAGACGAGAACGGACACCAGAATATGCCTTGCCTTGGGCCAATTCACCGACGCTGAATTAAGTTCTCTCACTGATCCGATCGACGCTCCCAACAGTAACCCTCCGGGAATCATTGATAGCAGAATGAATCTCCAACCCTGCAGAGAGATTATTGCCCCCACCATTAGGACACCAAACCAAACGCATAGAAGAAGAGACCAGATGAGACTTCTGCGTTTGGCTACGGTGAACGCAACTGCAGCAAACACTGCGAGAGCTGCCAGCGGACCGGTTAGGGCGGAATAGTTGTACACTAGGAGCTCAAGATTCAGAACGATTGGGATTGATGAGAAGGAGGTTATGACGTAACCAGCGAAGATTCGCGCGAAAGTTGCCGACATGAACGAACCTAGGACGATTAACAAGCCGAATAATCCCAGCGTCGAGAACAAAAGGCTCTTCAAATAATTCCTAAACAATAGTTTGTGGCAGAAATAGAACACGGGTAGCGCCAGCCAAAGCGCCGCGAGAAATATGAGAAAAGTAGAGTGAACGAACACTCCCATAACGGTCAAGAACGTTAATGTTAGGCCCAGCTTGTAGTTTGGCTCTTTCGTGTATGACGATATGAGCCATAGCGTCGCGATTACAAGGGCGTCGGAGAGCACATTTGGAAAGGTTCCCACCTTAACGAGATGAATCGCATCCGCAGGTACAATCAAAGCCCAAGCAATCACAGCGAAGTTCGCATAATCGGCTCCCAAAACACTACGTGCACAAAAGAAAGCCAAGAAGAGTGAGACTACGATGACCATTGATAACAGGAGGCGAATCGCAGTAATGGAATTGACGCCCGTCAACCTTTCCAAAACCGCAGCTACGAAGTGCATGCCGATCGCAAAATTTGAATGAAGTAAGGTAGTCCTTGCGAGTCCACTGTTTATAGCTTGAACGATCTGCGCGTGGATGATTGGATCGAACGCGTCGGTAGTTGGATAGAACGGAGAGGACCAAAACAGGGCAACGAAGATAACCGCATATAGAAATGAGAGCACGAAAACAGGAAACAGTGCGCGATTAAATCTTGGAGGCTCACTTGATCGTGTCCACTCTCGATATCGAAGAGATAAGATTAGCAGAATCAGAGACACGACTAAAGATGTAGTTACAGAATAAGAGAGATAATGCGGTGTCGCGAACGACAAGCCGGCAGTAGATAGACTTGTGAAGCTGACACTGAGTATAAAGGATAAAACGATTGTTTCCAAGACGCCGAATCGCTGTGTCAGTTCCGAGAAACGAATCCACGCGTAACCGGGAAGGAGGAATACAAGTGGAACCACAAGAAAAAGCAGCATGAATTGCCCATCTCAAACTTCGCTGAAATCCGTCCTATTTCTTAGATTCAGCAAGATCACAGTGCTTACGAAAACGTAGCTACCTTTCAATTAGTCGAACTCGGCGAATCGCTGAATATTTGCCATGCTTGCTTGAGTCTCTTTGACACGAACCTGCCTACTCAGGCGTGATTCATGAAAAATTCTTCTACACGCCTCCCGATTAGTTCCACCCGTTTCTACGTGACTCCACAAGCCATGTAGATTGCGTTGGTTCGAACTAGCCATGCGGTCAAAGACAGGTACAAACATATCGAGTAGGAGGATGTTCGGCTTTTCTTAAGATCTTTGAGCATCGCAGGCGCGCCGACCGTCAACAATGTTCCAAGGGGAGCGAAATATCACGCGCTGATCGTGAAGGGAAAGATTGCCTCGTAGGCCATGCACCCAGCGATGATAGTACCGACAGAACGAACTGCCATTAGCCTTTCCGCCGCACCGCAAGGCCCCTCAACGTATATCCTCACTCAGCCAACAAGATTGTTACACTATCGGAGTTAGTTTGACCGTTGGATAACCCGGCGAGAAATCATAAGTCAAATGCATGAGTCCCGATGGAGGCTTTACGAGGTAGAGAATCGAAGCACCTTCCACTTCATCGATTTTCATGTGTAGATCCGACACGTCGGATAACTTCTGCTTGAGCTGGCTTCCCGGTTTTACGCCAAAAATGATAACGTCTTTGTACTCTCTTACGTTTTGGATAGCGGTCATCAATGGACCCATGATGTCCGGATGCTCATATCCGTATTCAATCGTATCTATTCCCATGTAAATGAAACAGGGCTTATCTAAGCCAGCTTTCAGTTCGTTAACTTTTTGCCAAAATATCTGCTGGTCGTTCTCAAATGATTTGCCGTAGAGTTTGATAAACCATGGATCCGCCGGAGCCGTCTCGAAATGGGCTACGCCGAGATTTGATTCTACTGCCTGCTTCTCTAAGTATGGATACGCATCCTGCTTAATCCTCCCAGCCGGTACCTCGCCTGATGGGATCGTTACGCTGCAACCTCCCTGCGCTAGGAAGTTACACCTAATGACAGTGCTTAACGGCAAATGAATGCGGGCACTGACGGTTCTCCCAAATTCAAGGACCACTACACCACCTCGCCCCAACCCTCCAAGAAACGCATCAAAATCCCGGCTTCCCGTCGAATACGTTTCCCTCGAGTGCGGAATAGGTTTGAATTTTTGAGCCGTGAAATTCGTAGGTGTAAAGTGTTCTTGCGCCTTCGGTAGGGTTCTGAATTCTCCGTTCGCTAATGTGAACAGATACATCTTCTGAGGTATTTCCTTTCCACGAAGTTTTATCCATTCAATTTTCCTGACCCTTCGACCTTCGTGCTCGTTGTCGTGAAGCACAACGATAGCGTCAACGAGGTAATCGACACTAGTTAACTCAAGCCCTTCGCCCACAAAGACGATTTTTTGTTGACTCTTTTCAATGGTAGTCAGGAGATCGTTCTCGGCTTTCGCTAGATCTTTTTCGTCAAGTTCTCGCGTGAAAGAGTTCCATGAGTCGAGTACGATGAGTGGCTTGTTCCGGTCGTTCGCGATCTCGGCGGCTTTCTGAGCCATGTCTGTTATCTGCTTTCCCTGCCTCACCTGTTCGTACTCGAGCGTGCCCACCTTCGCTTTTTGTGTGGCAGGAGGTTGGTAGATGACAACTTCGCCGTGTTCGATGAGAGAAGCAAAAGATCTATACTGTTTGACCAGGAGGGTCTCAGTGACCCTCGTTGAGACATACATCCCACCATGGGCCGCCTTGATTAATTCCAGAGCGAGTGTCGTCTTGCCCGCCCCGGGCGAACCTTTGATCGAGATGGCTTTTACGGCAGGATTGAGTAGTCCCTCGACTCCCAAGAGCTTCCCCACTTCAGATTCAACTTGAGAGGCAACTGCAGAACGAGAATCTGAAGCAGACATGGACAAAGCGTTTCCCGGAAGCTACTTAGCTTATATGGTCGCACTCTGATTGCTCGATTTATAGTGTCGCCCGCGAAAGACCAGGCATTGACACCATATTCGAAATATGATTTAGTAAGGCTGTAAGATCTTCTACAAATCAGCTATAGACCTACACATACGATCGCCAATTATCAACAAGGTCCAAGGGGCACATCGCACGAGATAGAGATAAGTTGTTCTTCCTGAGGGAACTGTAGTTTCTTAGCTTGCGACCAATTGCTTCACTGCATGCTTAAGCCATTTAGACTGGCACCAGTTACTGGAGGCCCATCAAAACTTTTCCCGTAATGTGTAGGTTGCCTTTTTCGAACTTCGTTATCATTTCACCCTTCTGGTTTAGGAGTAGCATGCTCGAATCTTTCGCCTCCCTGAACCTGTAACCGTTCTCGAAACGCAAGTCGTCAGGCGTAATGGTTCACTTCCGCGGCGTACATGCTTAGATTGGCGCGATCGGTAGTTGTGAAGCGGGAGCCCGTGTACCCGTAACCCACAAGGTAGATGACGCCATCAGCCGACTTGTCAATCGCCGTAACGATCATCGCGCCACCTATGCTCGAACCGCAAACTCATCCGGTACAACGGAGTCGAACGCGATTCATGCTATGATTATTTTATGGCGTTACCTCGGTCACGGTGAAGGGAGATTTCACTCACTTGTAACCATGGATTGGGAACCTTGGTAACGTCAAGCTTTGGTTAAACTTTCGCCTAGGATTGGTCAGCAAAGAAGAGGAGGTGAAACATCAAGATGATAACAATCGGGGGCAGACGTTTCACCAACCGAGGCATTTCAACCATCATAGCCGCCCTCCTTCTGATCGCCATAGCTATTGCCGCAGGAGTACTACTCTACGTCTTCTCGATGGGCCTGATGGGAAGCCTGCAAGGATCCGGAGGACAACAAGTGAAGGACCAGTTAATCATGGAAGCGTACAATTGGCAAACTTCGACCAGCCTTATTCTGCAATTGCGTAACACAGGCGCCACTACCATTAACTTGGTAACGGCAGACTTCTACTTAGCAGGCCAAGGCCCAACAATCTCTGGGAGCGGTGGCACTATAGGTACGTGTACTACAGGATCAGTGAATTCTGCGGTGATTCCAGGCGGTGCATGCCCATACACAGTAACCGTTTCAGGCACATCCTACACGGCAGGCGTAGCATACGTCCTTAAGATCGCCCTCGCCGATGGTGGTGTCTTCTCCTACTCGTGCGTGGACGGGTCGGCTGTGTAATTCAGTCGGCTACCTCCTCTTTTTTCTATTTTTTTGTCTCGAGGAAAAACGCTGTTCAGAGAATGCGAGAATCTGATGCAGCTAAGTATCAGATAATGCCTAGAGCCTGAGAGTTAATTCAAGCGCCACTACTTGGAATATTTCCTCTGGAACCACATGGTCAGAAATCGTGTGAATTTACGGCGTTAGAACGGTTAGTTTCATCACATATAAGTCCGCGGCGAAGTCAAAATCTGGGCTGCTGATGTAAGGTTGCCATTGACTAGGAAAAATTTCTGTGCCTATAACGTTTATTTCTGCTCCGTTCGGAATGGGTACCTCCGCTGAGTTGTTGCAAAACTGGTATCCGCCGTCTACCACCATCCGCGCCGGTACTCCGTCCAAAGTTCTGTTTATGTGGGTTGGAGGATCGCTGGGTGATGACCACGATAGTATGCCGTTTCGACAATATAGTATTAGGCGGACGGACATGTCGACGGATGGGTCAGGGTAAGATTTCACGATTAACGTGAAGACTATGTCCGGTTGACCGTTAGTTTCTATTGGAAATTCATAGTACCGCCCTGTGAAATTCCTTGCGACGGTGGCTTTGTAGGTCACTCCATCCCAACCCGATTGATTCTCGTAGTAATAGTAGTGCGAATGTAGGAGTTGCGTTTGCACTGCCGCCATTAGTGGACTGACGAGAAGCAGTAATGAGACTAGATCTCGGGGGCGAACTCTGAAACGCCACATTTGCTGTTCATACCCCCCCTCACGTAGGAACCACACCGGCTGTTGAGGTTGTGTTGTTACCGTCTTTCGCAAACTTGGGGGACATCAAGGCTATGCCAAACATTCCCCTAACATTCGAGTATGGATTGAATTGGGATGCCTCTGCTCATTCGACCGGTGAAGATGAATAAGTCCATCTACGTTCGCGTACCGAACGACATAGCGCATATCATAGGGCTAGATAACCAGGTCGAAGTCAGCTTTAGCTTCGAAGACAACGCGAACCAACTCCGCCTCATATACTCACTAAACAAGTCGACGCTGAAACAACGGTATGTGGACCATCCGGCAGTAGATGCGAATCTAGTGTTCACCGCGCCGTCAATCCAGGCTTTGCGAAGTCGTGGAGGGAAGGAGGAAAATGGATCTAAAGCTGAAACTGAAGAACTTCCCGAGGGGTAAAGCTTCTGGTGGCGCTGCGCAGGTCGCTGTACAAGAAGTAAAATCGGAGACGCCTCAAGCGCCCACGAGTTTCAAGGAAGTTTATCCGCTAATTGAGCCGTACGCACACGCGGCCATAACCCGTGAGCCCGAGACGGGTGGGATGCTGTACTATGTGATTGAACCCACGCTCCTCGAGCAGGATAAGGCGTACTATGACAAACTTCGTAGCTTCCTAACGGAAGAACTCGATGTCGACGTTCGCAAGATCGAAACGAAAGATGCTGCGGAGAAGCTGCTCAGGGAACACGTTGAACGGATCGTCAAGTCTTACAAGATGAAAGTTCCCGCGGAAACCCTCGACAAGCTCATGTACTACCTGAATAGGGACCTGATCAACTTCGGCCGCATAGACCCCTTGATGCGGGATCACATGCTCGAGGACATCAGCTGCGACGGTCCAAACGTCCCACTCTTCGTTTGGCATCGCCAATACGAATCGATACCGACCAACGTCAAATTCGAAAACGCCAAGGAGCTTGACAGCTTCGTCATCAAACTCGCCTACCTATGCAACAAACACGTCTCAATCGCTTCACCCATAGTCGACGGCGGGCTCCCGGACGGAAGTCGAGTTCAGTTAACTTACGCGAAAGAAGTGACACGCCGCGGAAGCAGCTTCACCGTTAGACGTTTCAAGGCAGACCCTCTCACGATCACGGACCTGATCTCCTTCAACACGATAACGGCGGAGATGGCAGCTTATTTCTGGTATCTGATCGAGAAGAAAAGTTGCATCCTAATCTCAGGCGGAACGGCGTCCGGGAAGACGACGCTCCTGAATTGCATATCCATGTGCATACTTCCGGACGACAAGGTGGTGACGATCGAAGACACGCCCGAGATGAACCTGCCGCACGAAAACTGGGTCTCCTCAATCGCACGAGTGGGTTTCGGAGCAATTGGAAGTTCCGCTGAAATTTCAACCTTCGACTTGCTCAAGGCGGCGATGAGGCAGCGACCGGACTACGTGATAGTCGGCGAAGTTAGAGGCGAGGAAGCGTTCACCCTCTTCCAGGCAATGGCTACCGGCCACGGCGGGTTGTCAAGCCTCCACGCAGACTCCGTCGCTGCTACGCTGCGCCGCCTTGAATCCGCTCCCCTCAACATTCCTCGATCCCTCCTACCAACGTTGAACCTCGTCGGCGTCCTGTTAAGGATGAGAGTTGGCGACAGACCCGCTCGAAGACTGATCGAACTAACGGAAGTGCTCGGCATCGATCCGAGCTCAGGAGAGGTTGAGTTGAATGAGATCTTCCGTTGGGATCCGAAAACCGACGCTTTCACGTACGCGGGACGCAGCAGGATTATCGAACGGCTCGCTGAGAAAAACGGCCTGGCCGAAGAGGACGTAAGGAATGAACTGAAACGAAGGAAGACTGTGCTTGATTACATGGTGAAGAGGAACATTCGCCGATACAAGGACGTCGGAAACCTAATTCGACAGTACTACGCCGAACCGCTCAAAACGTTCGAACGAGCACGGCTTTCGTTACTTAGTTTAGGGCTAAGTGATGAACAATGACGAAAACCCCTAAGGCAAACAAGGATACGAATAAGGAAGCCACTTCAGCCCTTAAGGCACCTTGGCTTCTTGCGTTTCATTACCTCGAAGCCAACCTGCCAAGAATCTTACCGTATTTCAAAGACTTAGGTCCAGCGCTCCAGAAGGCGGGAATAAAAATCAGTTTACAAGCCTACGCGAGCTTGATGATTTTCATCGCTGCATTGTCTTTTGTTTCGACTTTCGCAGTAACCTTCGCCGTGGCGGGCCTCCTAGGGGTACCAATCCTCTTTACGTTACTTTTTGCGTTCGCAGTTGCTGTACTCTCGGGAGCGGGCAGCTTCGGTTTGATGTATGGGGTTCCGGGGTTCTTGGCCACGAACCGCAGCAAGAGGATGGATCTTGAGCTGCCCTTTGTGGCCAGCCACCTCTCGATCCTAGCGACCGCCGGCTTACCTCCCGCCCGCATGTTCAAGCTGCTCGAAGATTCCTCCACTACACCTCAGGTCGCCTCAGAATCAAACGAGATCACACGCGACATCGAAGTCTTAGGCGAGGACGTCATAACCGCCCTAGAAGCCGAGAGGGTTCGTTCTCCCTCGAAAACCTTCGGTGAAATCTTGGAAGGATTCGTGGCAACAATCCGGTCCGGAGGGAGCTTGGTGAGCTACCTGCAAGACGCGACGCGAGTAGTCATGGACTTGCGGAGGGTCGCGGCCAAACAGTTGGTGGAAGGCCTAGCGACCTTCGCGGAGGTTTACGTAACGCTGATGGTTGTCTTTCCTTTGCTGGTGATCGTAATGTTCTCGGTCATGGCCATCATCGGGGGCGGGCTAAGCGGTTTCTCAACAACGATGATGATGAGCCTAACCACTTACATGATCATTCCATTTTGCGGTATAGCCGTCATAGTGCTGCTCGACACGATGCTTGTGGAGGATTAGCAATGGCCCGGATTGAACCAAAAGAAAAAACAATTGTCGGAGTAGCGTCGGTGGCCATTGGCATGACGTTCTTTCTCGCCTCCATAGTGGGCACCTTCATTCTCAGGTTACCCTTACCATTCACCTGGGATCAGTTGATCGTCATAGGAGTGATGATCGCCTTCCTAGCACCCGCCGTCGTTGAATATCTGGATCTTCGATGGCAGAGGGGGATCGACAACAACATTCCTCGCCTTCTACGAGAAATTGCTGAATCCGGAAGAACCGGCCTCACATTAATCCGCGCCATCGAAGTCTCCGCCGACAGAGACTACGGTCCGCTGACTCCCGAACTCAAGCGATTGCTGGCGAAAATATCTTGGGGCGCAACATTGGAGGAAGCTATGAAATCCTTCGCGGGAAGAACGCGAACGAAACTTTCGCAGAGAGTCTCCACGCTGATCATCGAAGTCTCCCGGTCAGGAGGCGACACCCAAGAGATAATGGAACAAGTCAACAAACATGTCAATGAACTTCAGACGATCGACAAAGAGAGGTACGCTCAGATGCGCCCCTACGCAGCGGTCGTATACATTGCCTTCGGAGTATTCTTGTTCGCGGACATCATGCTCATCCGCACATTCTTCGAACCTATGGCCGCAATCCAGAAACAAGCTGCATCCAGCGGAGGAACAGGAATCTTTGGCGGAGCCGGATTGAACATAGCAGCGCTGAACACGACGCTCTTCCACGCCACCGTCATCGAAGGAATCCTTGGCGGACTAATCGCCGGAAAGATGAGTGAAGCCCACCTAGGAGCAGGCCTGAAACATGCACTCGCACTACTCCTCATCACCTTCGTCTCCTTCCTCCTATTCGTCTGGAGCTGAAGAGATCATGAAACCTAGTAGAAAAAGGGCTAGACGATTGTGGAGTAGAAGAGGCCTAAGCACCGTCGTCGCTAACATGATGATGATCGGCATCACACTCTCCCTCGCAGCAATGCTAGTTGCCTGGACGGGACAAAGTTACGGCGCATTTTCCGGAGGCACAGGGGTTTACTATCAAGAACGCGGCCAAGCGCTCGAAGAATACTTCGTCATAGAAGAAATCTTCTTCGAGAAAAATACGACCGGCCAGATCTTCGTTTTCGTACGGAACGTCGGCCTAATAAACATCAATGTAGCGGCGATCTATCAGAACGGAACGGCAATAACGAGTTACAAATTTTCGACATGCGGAACACCGGGGGCATCTTCTACATCGGGTAGCATCGGTGTATCGCAAGTTTGTGAACTAAGCTGGACACCACCTCAAACTTGGTCGTCAGACGGTGGATCTTCAACGCTGTGGAACACTGGGGACATCTTCTACATCGTCGTCGCCTCACAGCGAGGCAATCAAGTTACATACACGTCGAGGGCACCCTGATGCCGAAGAATCCTCTCAAGTTCCGAGGAAGCAAAGCGAATAGTACGATGGTAGGTGGAGTAATAGTTCTATCCCTATTGCTTGCATCCCTTGGCACGACGATCTTCGTCTTTCAGCAATACGACCAATACCAACAATTAGCCAACAAGATGGGTCAGCTAAGCCATCAACAGCTGTCAGAGGATCTCGTGGCCATCTCACCGGGACTGTCACTCGTGATTTACTCATCAGTTTCGGGTTGGGGTAGCGGTTGTACGAACACATACAACTGTTACAACGCTACGATAAGCAACTTGGGAAGCGTGGGGGTTCTAATAGTGGGGATTTACGTTAATTCCACCGGACCTGCGGGTTCAGGTTGTTCGAAGCCCAATCCTCAACCCTGCCTAATCAGCCCATCGCTTGCAATCTCCGCGTACGAGTTCGATGAAGCAGAGGCTTTCATCAATCCCGGTGAAACAAATCATCAACTAATCTTCGCCCTGCCTTCAGCCGTCAGCCTACCCGACCCGAACCCAGGTTATCCAGAGAATACCATCCTTATGGTAACAAGTCGGGGAAACGTGTTCGCGTTTCAATGGCCACTCCAACCGCAAGTCTTCGGCCAAAGCCAAGCAGCATTCTCCACGGGAATAATGAAGGTCGCATACACGGGGACATACGATAGCAAGAACGAGCCGGGATTAGGCGGATCCGGAGGATCAGGATATTGCCACAATGAGCCAGCAAAGCCGTATCCGGCCGGCATTGGCTATGCTGAAGAACTTACCGGACTAACTGGGTATGGTGATTCCGGCGTATTATGGTTCGTGAACCCATGGATCACAACCACGATTCTAGAGAGTAGCGGGACAACATTATACATCTATGTCATTTTCATAAACACTGGCACCACAGCCTACAGTCCTACAGCGGGCAGCATAGATCTAACCTGGTATGGATCGAATCACCTCGACGGGTCTCTCATTGGCGTCTACTACGGAGGCAACTTCTACACCACCTCACCGAGCATTGCGTCCGGTGCGAGTTACTACGCGATATTCAAGATTACAACGGTCATGGTAGATAACCCACCTGGGGGGTCTAGCACTGGCACTCCCCCTCAGTCAGTCATGTGGTGGGGCGCCGCGTCAATTACCGATGCACCCGGAAGCACCGCAGAGGGTCCAACATTCTTCTCAGGTACTATCCTTCTCTCCGGACTTTGGATACGGTACGAGGCTTCAGCCGGGAGTTGTACATAACTTGGAAGCACAACCCGGCACTTCAAATCGACGGAACCGCGATGCCACGCTCTTCATTGTCCGGTGCCGTCATCAGCGCGCCGTCAGCACTGTAATTGGCGGACTGATAGTGTTGACACTCTTACTGAGCGCGCTCGGGACTATGGTTTTTGTTTCAAAGCAATACGACCAATACCAACAGATAGTCAAGCAAGTGTACCGATTTGACCTTCAAAGCCTGTCAGAGCACCTCGTCGTTAACTCCCCGGGGCTGTCACTCTTAACCTCCACCTCCATCCCAGGTTGGGGTAGCGGTTGTACGAACACGTACAACTGTTACAACATGAGCATAAGCAATTTGGGAAGTGCAGGGGTTCAAATCGTGAGGATTTACGTTAACTCCACTGGACCTGCAGGGTCCGGTTGCTCGCAACCCAACCCTCAACCATGCATCCTCAACCCATCAACAGCGATCTCTGCCTACGCGTTCAATCAAGCGAACGCGTTCATCAATCCCGGTGAAACAAACCATCAACTAATCTTCGCCCTGCCTCTTACTGGTTCTAACGTGGTCACTTTACCGGACCCGAATCCGGCCATTCCTGAGAACACGATCCTCCTAATCACCAGTCGAGGAAACGTGTTCTCGTCTCAGTGGCCTTTTCAGCTTCAGATCTTCGGTCAAAGCTCATCGGCATTCTCCACGGGAATAATGAAGGTCGCATACCAGGGGAGCTACAATAGCGCGAATGAACCGGGGTTAGGCGGATCGGGAGGGTCGGGGTATTGCCACGAGGAACCCTTGGAGAACTATCCAGCCGCCTCCAATTACGCGGAGAAACTCACGGGAATAAGCGGCCTTGCTTCCGGTTCTACGTTGTATTTCGTTACTCCTTGGATTACGTTGACAATTCTGGAATCAGCCATTGACGGTGATACGACACTGTACATCTATGTAATTGTAATAAACACGCAGACGTTCGCGTACACGCCTAGCGCAGGCTCACTCGACCTAACCTGGTACAGTGCGGACCACGTCACCGGCACTCTGTACGGCGTATACTACGATGGACAATTCTACACGGCCGCCAACGCCCCTAGCATTCCATCAAGGGCCAGTTACTATGCAATATACGAAATGAATACTGGCACAATGAAGCTGGATAATGATCCAACCCAGTCGGTCATGTTCTGGGGGGACGCTTCCATAAATAATGGGGCAGGAAGCACCAACGAAGGCGGAACCTACTTTTCCGGAACCGTTCTTCTCCCCGGGTTATGGATTCGAGTAACGAGCAATCAAGGAAACTGCTGAGGAGTTGGCATTGTTGTGGAGACAAATCAAAGGTGCGTTCCGTGGCAGAACCGTGATGGTTAGGCGCCTAGATCACATACTATTCGGTAGGCGGGCTGTCAGCATGATCTTCGCTGGGATCATAATGCTGTCATTAGTGTTGACGGCGCTTGGTACGATGGTTTTTGTTTCCCACCAATACGACAATTACCGACAGATAGCCGACGAGATGACGGGACTCGCGAACCATGCTCAAGCAGAAAATCTTGTTGCTAACACTCCGGGGCTAACGGCTTATTTCGTGTGGAGCGGCTGTGGAGGATGTAACATGTACAATATGAGTTTGAGTAACTTGGGGGGCATCGGCGTTCAGATCGCTAGAATCTACATAAACTCCCCAGGTTGCGCCTCTACGGGTGGCACATGCATACTTAATCCGTCAAGTTCATCGTACTCATACACATTCACACAATCGAAACAGTTCATTAACGCGGGAGAGGTGAATCACGTCGTGCTCCTCTTTTTGCCAAGCACGATCTCCCTCCCCGTGAGCTATCCTGCCCCGAATACTGTGGTTATCGTTACAAGTAGAGGATCGGTTTTCTCATTTCAGTGGCCTTTTCCAGTTCAGATTGGGGGCCAGAGTCAATCGGCATTTTCGGCAGGAACGATGAAAATCGCGTATCAGTGCTACGATGGTGGGAGTAATGCCTGCACGAGCAGCAACAGCGGTTCGGGGACGGGATATGATAGCAAGTTGGAACCCGGGATAACTGGCGGAAGTGCATCGGGACAATACTGCCACGAAGAATCATCAACGTCCACTCCAGATACCGAGGTACCCCAAGAGTTTACGGGCGTAAACTATCAGGGCGTGCTGGACAGCGACACCCTCTGGTTCGTTAACCCGTGGATCACTCAAACAATCCTCACTAACACTTGCGGCACGAATACAGGGGACGGCTGTAGCGCTGCGAACGAGACGAACCTGTACTTTTACGTGAACATCACAAACACCCTTACAAACTCCTACACCATCGCGGGGGGCACGATAGATCTGACCTGGTACGGTTCGAATCACATTGACGGCGCTCTAATTGGCATCTATGACAAGAATGGGTTTCACTCGATTAGTTCGGGTTATACTGTCGCTCCGAACGCATATTTCTACGGAATATTTAGAGCATATGTTGTGGAACTCTCATCTCTGCCTAGTTACAGCGTAACGTTCTGGGGGTCCCTCGCGATCTCAAACAACGCGAAGGACCAAACTTACGTCAGCGGTGTAGAGCTTTCATCGGGGTTCTGGGTGCGGTATTCATGCTAAGGAGTTGTGAATAGGTTGCAGGTCGCTGTTAGCCAGGAAAAGAGGGAACAACCGGCTCGGGCGCCGGTGGGGCAAATTGCTCCGGAAGGTATGGAGGGTAACTTTTGTCATATGATATGCACGGAGTCAGAAAAGATTCCACGCGGCATCTATGTGCGAGTAGATGATAACCACGAGACTTTCATTGCTAGAATTGCCGACGGACCATTCTTCAGTAAGGACGCTGAATTCTCTCTCTACAAACTTGAGCTAACCGCGATCATAGTGGGCGGCCGCAAGCAAGGAGTCAATACCATCCCTAGACCGGGAAGCAAGGTGATGTTACTCGACTCCCAAAACGCCCAAGCGTACCTCGGCTCCATGGGAGATATTCTACTAGGCAGGTTGCTCGGTCAAAGAGATGTTAAGGTCGCTCTGAATTCACGAGTTTTCACCAGGCACCTGGGCCTCTTCGGAACCACCGGCAGTGGAAAGTCGAATACCCTTCAAGTCTTAGCCGAAGAATCCAGTCAGGCTCATCGCGCCATCCTGATCTTTGATGTTGAAGGCGAGTACGTGAAGATGAATGAGCCCACAACAGAGCTTCTGGAAACGCTGTCAGAATTCAATGAAAAGCCCAAGGGGATATCTGACTTCCGACCCTACGTACCAGCCTCGAAGAGTAGCGTAAATGTGGAGGCGAAGAAATTTGCTATCCCGCTTCAATACCTTGATCTTGAAGTTTTTAGCGATGTTCTCGGCCTCGACTCATTCGAACGTTTCTATTTGGCCGAGCTAACCGCGAAGATAAAGGAGTCAGCTGGCGGCATTCGTTCCTACTCACTCGACGCCGTTCTGGCGGCGTTGCGAAAACGAATAGAGTCTCAAATGGATAGCACCTCGAAGGTTCCCCAACTGGTCGCTCAAGCTCACATGAGTCTCTTTACGAAATTATCGGTAGCCAAGAACACGGGAGTAATTGATGCCAACAGCGAGAGAATTCCTCCGGATGAGTTCTGTGCCCCGGGTAGGATTTCTGTCATAGATCTCAGTGAGTCATCCGACGTGCTTCGTAACATTTGCGTCGCCCACTTCCTCAACGAGGTGTTCAGATACAAGACACGTAACCCAAAGTCAACCCCTCTCAGCATCTTCGTCGAGGAGATTCACACTTTCATTAGTAAGGGGAAGAGCAAGAAAATGTTGGCAACACTCACAATGTTGACTGAGATGGCCAGACAGGGAAGGAAGCGAGGACTGAGCTTGGGAATCGTTTCCCAGCAACCATCTCTGCTACCTGCAGAGTTAATAGAGCTGACAAACACGCGCTTCATTCATAGGCTAGGATCCCTCACGAACCTTGAGGCATTGCGCAGCTCAACTGGAAACGTTCCGGAATCACTCTGGAACGCTCTACCCTCTCTAGGCCGGGGAGAAGCCTTAATCGCCTCCCCTGCGCTTGAACACGCCATAATCACCCAAGTTCGACCTAACAGGTCGAAGAGGCTGAAGGTGGAATTCGGGTGAGATCAAAATTGCTTGAAAATAGGTGGAGTATAGATTGAGTGAAATAGCAAGGATAAAAAGTGGAATACCGGGCCTCGATGAAGCATTAGAAGGAGGCTTGCCTAGAAACTACGCATACGCCGTCGTTGGAGCCCCTGGCAGCGGCAAGACGGTGATGGGAGCTCAATTCCTCTATCGAGGGGCCACACAGTATGGAGATAACGGAGTGTACGCCTCCCTAGAAGAACCAACTCACTCCATCGCGAACAATATGCTTCGTTTCAATTTCAACCTATTCGACCTAGAAAGCCAAGGCAAGCTGGTACTCTTGGATGCTTCACCGCATCAAGATCAACCAAACGCTGAGATGAAAATCCGCGGAGGGTCGGTCGGAACTGAGAGGTTCGACCTCGACGGCCTGTTGGGCGCGATTGCGCATGCACGTAAGAACGTCGCAGCAAAGCGATGTGTCATAGACTCGTTAATGTCGATGGCTGCCGTCTACCCGGCGCAGGCCGGCTTTAGGGTTCGGCTGCTACATTTTCTCCGGGCCCTTTCAGAACTTGAGCTTACCACACTCATTCTTACGGAGTCACCGTCCCCCATCATCCGCGAGCACGGCCTCGACTCAGTATTGGCTAACGGAACATTCCTGCTTCACAACATCACCGAGAACGATACTGTCAGTCAGGTGTTGGAGATTCCAAAGTTGCGCGGAGTAAGAGTGCAGAAGAGAACAATGCCTTACAAGATCACCCAGAGCGGGTTTGAAGTGAAATCGTTGGAACAGGAGCAGTGAATTAAAAACTATGGCCGCAATCACACAAACTGTGACACGCCCGTCACAGGACGTTTACTCGAACCCGCAAGCTAGAAGAATTCTCGAATACCTCATCTGGAACGGAGGTACAATCATATCGCCGACCATTCTTCCCACCGACGAGATCGCTTACCCACTGGTCGAAACCATTCTAGGAAAAGAGTCCCCGTCAACCGAGAAGCAGATTGGGCTGCTAAAGAGCATGGTGGACGGAAACGTACTCACAGTGGAACAGGTCGACAAAGTTCCAGCGTGCCCGACGTGCGGCTCGAAGCAAGTCAGCACTAGATACATTTGTCCGCAATGTTTCACGTTCGATATAACCAAAACGTTTCTTTTCGAGCACTTGAAGTGCGGCAAGGTAGGGAGCAGCGACGAATTCCTGAAAGATGAAAAAATTATTTGCCCCAAGTGTCAAACGATGCTACGCGATTTTGGCGTCGAATACCGGTCCGTCGGGGCGTGGTACAAATGCAACCGATGTAACCACTCGTTCAATAGTCCCTCGCATTCGCACTTTTGCAGGCCTAAGCATCATGAGTTTACGCCCGATGCCGTTCAACTGATCTCACTCTTCCAATATCGGATGAACCCCGAAAACGCGGAACAGATGAAACTGAAAGTGCTGGTCTATGCTGAAGCAATCACTCAACTCGAAAACCTAGGCCTGACAGTACTCGCTCCTCATTCTCTGCTTGGAAAATCTGGACAACCTCAAACCTTCGACATCGTCTTGAAGCAGCAAAAGAAGGGATGGAGGGGGGAGGAGAAGACGTTCGTGGTCGACATCAAAGTTGAAAAAGAACCGACTGGGCCTGAAGTCGTCAAAAACTTTCACGCAAAAGTGAAAGATGTCAAGCCAACTCAAGGCTGGTTGATTACAGTTCCCGGCCTGAATTCTGAAGCGGAGACGTTGATTCGCAACCTGAATCTACCCCACGCGGAAGGAGCAACATTGCTTGAAGCCGTGCAGGTTCTTCTCGATAAGAGCGACGTGAAATCGTACGTGGAACGGTAACGGAATGAGGCAACGCTATGAGGCTAGTATCGTCCCGGAAAGCGGTATCCGAGATCATTGGGGCGTTACTAGTTATCTGCATAACCATCTCTCTCGGAACACTTCTAGCCGCTTACGCCAGCGGTCTGATGGGACAACTCCAGATCCCAACGAGCCAGCCCTACACCGAACAGCTGACGCTAGACTATTACACGTGGCTAACCGTGAGTAGTGGGCCCCAAATTACCATCAGGAACGATGGCGCAGCCCCGATAACCTTCGCTGACTTCTTCCTTCAGGGCTGGAAAAATACCAGCGACCTCACAACCGGCAGTAACTGCCCTTCGCCAAATGCATACGTCCTTCCTGTCCAAGGGTCATGTACTCTAACGTTTCCCGTTCCATCGGGATTAACGATCACATCCGGTACGGCATACATAGTGAAGCTGGTCGCCAAGGATGGAACGATCTTCACGTTCTCCTGCATAGCAGGAAGCTACACGCACTAGGTTAACTCTGCTCCCACTAGCGAGACGAAAAGACCCACAACACAGTTCCCTCAACTATGACGGTTTGCCTGTCGATTTTCTTTCAACGTCAACTAGAACGGTGACACCGTTCTAGTGGATGTTGAGGGCGGTGTGTCACTTACTAACTCTAGGATCTTAGAGGCGACTTCGCTGGGGATTGACCCTTCAGCAACTTTGATTCCATGCATTGAGGCCACTTCTTTAGCCTTCGAACTGAGTCGAGGCAATGCTCCGAATATCGGAATGTCTGGCTTAGCTTCTAGAAGTTTTACGAAGAGCGCCAGTACTGGCTCGACTCCGACTTCGGTAACGCTGGAATCAATATCTACGGCAATGGTCTTTGACCCTTTGCGGACTACCATCGAATACTGTCCTAACCCCCCTGGGATACTTCCGGGTGCGGTAACTTCGAATCCGTTCTTCTGCAGAATCTGCGTGATGGCCGGAATCCCGATTTGTGCTCTTGTTTCCTCAAGCGTGCGTTCATTTATTGAGTAAGTGTAGAGGTCGGTTACGATCCCGGTCATAAGGTTGAAGTCTACTGCACATTGTCGGCAATAGAAACTTTGAGCCGGGTCTTCGAAGTGGGCCTTGCACTTGTCGCAGGAGCACATGAGTCCGATAAAGCGTTCCTCGCTGGGTTTCTGTAGAACTTTTTTGCATGCGGGGCACACGCTGGTGCTCCCAAGCCGGAACATCTTCTCATCATGAATTGTTCCGCACGGGAGATGTTCGATCATGCGGTTGATCAGTATGTCGGCGGAGTCGCATTGCGGGCATTTGAATCGGGCGTATACGTTAGTTGGGGTGCCGCATTTGGGGCACATGAAGACTTTTTCGAAGAGGGTGGCCTTTAGGACCCCTATGTCCGCTAGTTGTCGCAGGAGAGAGGCGTCAACGACCAGCTTGACACCCTTCTCGGGCTCTATGTAGTAACGGGGAATACGGTCGGCTTCAAACGTCGGTTCTAGGGGCCTGTTCGGTCCATTGATGAAATGGTAACATACTTGCTGAACTGTTGACTCAAGGTAGTTGCTCGCTCTCAGTCTCTTTGCGATCGATTCGTCGGTCTTTGCTCGCATGTAGGCCATTGATTGAGCGTTGGATATGCGTGCCTTGAGCTGGCCGGACAACGTCTCGTATTCTTCCTGCTTAATTTTGTGATCTGAAAATTGAGTTTCCAAATTGGTTAGGGCACGTGTTAACGTCTCGACCTCGGCCAGCGGGTCAGCGGAGGTCGCGGTAACCGACATTCTAGTATTCTCTCTAACTCGAAGCAATCACGCCAAATATAAGTAGTCCTTCACTTCCTCATGTCGTCACCCCTATGAACGCATTTCGAGCATTGATAACATGCGTTGTTGCATTCGCCTGTGTCACATTCTTACTCACGTACAGCCTTCCGGTCCAAGCGGTATCTTCGACAATTGGGACGGATCAATCCATTTATTCCATATGGGGCGTGGGCGGCCAAGTTAGAGTCACAGCCCAATACATAGTACCAAATGTTACGTACTATCTTTGGTGGCAAAAGCCGGGACAGGACGCGCCCAACATGACGGGGCTCTCTTTTCTACAGATGAGAGTTGCCCTGCCAGTTTCAGTTCTGCTGAACATATCCGCGCGTGATCCTTCAGGAACATACGTTCTTACCCTGTCACGATCCGAAACCTCTGACACTCGGGAAGCGGTGACGCATTTTGGAGTGGTCGGTACGAATTCTCGAACATACGAAAGAACGGCGACCGTCATGCTCGCGGGTGGAGGTTTCGCAGTCAATTCCACGATCACCGTTGGAGTCAGCTCGGCTAACGAAACGCTTCCGGGATTCCCGGTCAACATCACTGCACGTGATCATGGAGAGTTCGATTATTCCTTCTGGCTAGCTCCCTCGACTCCGAGTGGAAAGCTGAACATAACATTCAACGGCATTACTTATGATAATCACCAACACACGACCGCGAAATCTACTGCCACCGTAACTCCGTGTAGCATCACCGTTAAAGCTGTCACGGCACCAGCCTCCCACGTGGAGAGAACACTTCCAGTAGGTACATCGTACCAACTTTCCTACCCGAACGGTTCGCCGGTGACTACAGCGAATGTTACTGCCGCAGTGGTCGTGGCAGGGCAGAGGCAGTACGGTACCCCGCTCACCCTGACGAACTCCACTTCGGGAGAATGGGCGGCGACATGGGCGCCCCCACCGTCAGCGCCCACAGGTGCTTACCACTTTGAATTCAGCCCCCTTAACTTTACCGACCAATATGGGGACAGAGGGCAGGGCCCATCGCTGTCCTCTACGGGCTTTCAAGTCCTCCCGGCAAACCTAACGTTTGAGGCCGACACGCCACTCCTAACAGAGCGTACGACATTTCTGATTCTCAACAACACTGTTCTCTATCCAGACGGAAATGCACTCAACTCGTCCGTGACCTTGCAAGTTTCGGCCGGGAACCGGACCTGGCTCCCGCCCCTTAACTTCGATCCCGCCAACGGGCAATGGTCCTCCTCACTCTACCTGGTTCAGAACGCCACGCTTGGCCAGTACAACATCACTTGGTCGGCTCGCGATCCGTACGGAAACGCAAGAACAAGTAATTACACCACTCTCGTTGAACCCGCGCAATTCAGCTTTGCAGTGGTCCCAACAAACTCAACAGTGTACGCGGGCACAAATCTAGACCTGCCAGTACTCATCAGGTACCCCAATGGCTCGTCTCTGACGAACGTGGTAGGTAACGCTACCGGGTCTTACGAAAACTCGACGGGTTACGTGTTCACGGTTCCGCTTGCTTACAACGTGACGAACGAGACGTGGCACATGATCTTCTTCGTTCCGGTAGAGAAAAATGCAACACTATCATTCACCGCCGCCGATCAATTCGGCAACTCAGCCGTAGCGATGGACGTTTACAACCTCAAGATTTCTAGCGTTCCCATCGCGGTGCGGGATTTGATCATAGCGGGCGTCATCGGGGCGCTAATTCCAATCGGCCTCCTTGCTTGGGCCTTCGCCACCATCTCAACAAGGAGAAGAAAACACAAGCCTTAGCAAATGTCTAACCAAAACCAAATGAAAGCTTTGCATAGACCTAACATGTACGGGCAAGTCGCGAAAATATGTACGTTTAATTTAATTCATTCTGGACATGGGTTAAGCTTTTACCTGTAACAACGCTATGCCTTACTTTCAAGCGGCAATGCTGGCGACTGATTGAAAGCAAAGAATGTTAAAAGACTTATAATTATTGACTGCTCTCTATCTTGCATTCTCGTGATAGTTCTTCTCATGTTGGTGTTCTCGCCTTACTACGCTTTCCACTTCCAACAAGTGACTCTCAACTACTACTCGAATGGGTCTACAGATTTTACTGCTAACGCTGCGAGCCTAGTGAGATCCTTTGCGGGAATAGCGTTGTTTTCGCTAGTTTTTGGATTTACTACAGGCGCGGCGATCGGGCTCGCTTATAGCGCACAAACAGATACCGCGAATCCCACGGCCTTAAGCAGCTACGAAGGTGCCATCACGAAGTTAGGGTTTGTCGAAATGAAGCAGACGCGCGAGGGAACGACATATAGACTCACGGATCAGGGACGGCGCTTTCTCAGAGACTACCGTTTCCTAGAGGAAACAGAAACGGCCACCGTCTAATGTAACTCAAAAGCCCTTCAGAGCGACCTACTAGGTTACTCCTGTTTGCCCAGTTACTTGGCCGGCGATTGCGTAGGCGGAGAAGGTTGCGCCGTCGCTAAGCACAACCTTCACGACGTATACCATCCCGCTTGATACCGTTACTCCGCCTATCGTGATGTAGGCTGCGCAAGACGCGCCAGGACTAAGTGTCCCCCCACTCAGCGTCATACATGAGGAAGTTGACAGCGGCGTCTGTATGACGCCGGCTACAAACCACTGGGCACTGCTTATAGTCAGAATATTGGCGCCGACGTTGCGGATATTCAGTACTAATGTGCTTGTAGACTGCCAGTTGTAGGCTTCGATTCTGAGGTTGTCCATCGTTACTGGTGGATTTGCTCCTATCATGTTCCCGAGTACCTTGTTCGCGTAAGAGTAGTATAGGACGCCGAAAACGACAACCATCATGAGCAGTATCATGCCGGAGATGATGAGCGCGATTCCGCGTCTGTCCGATTTTCGTTTCCCAGACGCTGAAGGAGGAGAGTTGCTTGGCAACCCTCTGCAACTCATAATTTGGCGGTCGTTCCGGGTCGATTTGTAGATTGCTGCATAGGCACTTGTAGCGGATACACTTCTGATTCTACGCTTGAGTCTAAGGGTTTATTTTTGAATACTGAGTATACGAGCAGGTATCGGTCATTTCTTTCTTCGAGCGTTAGAGTTACATGCGAATCATCTTCAATGCTGATGAGGTCTGCGATGTCGTTCGGAACTCTGAAGTAGACCGATCTCTTCAGCTTCACGGGGCGGATTATGAGGGTCACGCATCTATTCACCCGTCGACTTTCCTTAGGGGAATACATGCATCTGCTTTGCTTATTCCTAGTGTTCCCCAAGCCGCCTCGGCGTGGTGACACCGGCCTTACGAGGCGTCTTTGTTCAGCCGGGCGAGGCTACGGCTTGAACGATGTTGCCCGCGCCACGCGTTCTCGCTGCTCTACATCTCGTTCACTTCTGGCGCGTAAGGCGTCTAGGTAGTCGAGAAACCCGAAGCCAGGTACTGGCACGAACTCATAACCTAACTTGTCGCATAATCGCCTTATGATGGCTCTACCTACCGTCGGGCTGCTGGTCGAGAATAGATTCTCCAAGAACTCTGAGAACTGGCCGATCTTAAGTGGTATTTCTTCGCGTCCGTACCTGTACTGGGTGGCTAGGTGGTCGAATATTTGGTCGCGGGCTCTTCTGCCCAACAAGTCGGATAGGGCCTGGTCCGTGGATTCGAGGAGTAGGTAGTCGAATTCGTTAGCCTGAAACAACAAGCCAAACACGTCTTTACGGTCGGCTTTCGGAAGATTCTGTACCTTCACTTTCCCAGACTGTTCTTCCAAAGAAATCTGCCTACGACGAATCGTGCGAGGCTTTGCGAGCCCTTAGAAAAAGCTTAGTCACGGCTTTGCTACGACTAATGCAATAGAGCCCGTCACAACCGGTCAAGTAAGCTCATTAGGCGCAAGGTCCGCGACTGCTCGTCTTTGGAGCCAGGAGCGAGTCGAATTCAGGAGCCAATCGTCTGGCCAACTCAAGTGTATTTAGATCCGCAGTCGCGAAAGTTGAAAGCACCTGGCAACGTTAAGCATAATATTTGCCAAAAACGGTACGGCTACGAGGGGTGTCAACGCTGGGTTTGGCGGAGGAAGTTCTCGCCCTTCACGCCGCAATACTTCGTGTCTTGATTGTAGAAAATCGGGCGGGGGAGATCCGGATTGCCGGTCAGGCGGGGAAAAACGGGCATCAATTCTTGGACGCCGCGAGCGAGCGGGAGAAGGAGAACCTGGTTTTCGGTCCGGCAATGATCCTCGGCGCTGCCTCCCAAGTTGGCAATGCGAATAGCGCGGGGGAGCTCAAGCTCGTTGGAATGCTCTACGAGCAACGAGCGGCCGTTTGCATTCCGATAGACGCCGACACGTATCTTATGGTGACGACGGCGAACGAGAACTTCCTCGAAGTCATGAACACCCTACAACATTCGTTACCGGACATACTCCGGAAACGGTACCTTAGGCCGGAACATCTCGCCGTTAACTCCGCGATCGATGTAGATCAAACTATGCGCACGTTCTTCGCAAACGCCAGGCTCTGCGAACCAAACAACGTTCACATGGAGGACGCAACCCTAAACACGAATGGACAAACGTGGCAGGTTTCGGGATCATACCGACCAACCCACGCCGTACGCAGCAAACGGTACTACATCGAAATAGACGCCAAGACGGGAGCCGTAACAAAGTTCCAAGCCCGAACCTAAGCAGCTAGATTGACGGCGTGCTTTTCCAGGTTTTTCTTTACGCCCTCACTGGCCAGGCGCCGCAGCAATCATTCTCAAGGATTGCCCGCGACGAGAAGATCACCGATACGTTGTTGATGACGAATATGCAACATTTATGAAAGCGTTGCTGTCACAATCATCTTTCGTTCGGCAAGTCAAACGTGCGAATTTTCAACGACCAGACGATCTTGTGCTAAGCCCGGAAACTCATCGACTGGTTTTGCACGTAGCCGATAAATAGAGGTGGCCGAGCAGGCGCTTAAAATTAACTTTGACACGGTCTTCAGAATCTGCCACTCCCAACGGGGCAAGATAGGTCAGCAAGCGTCACGCATGTGAGAGCCGTCCGTAGCTAAACTTCATAGAGGTTATAACTGCTTATAGGTTTAATAGTTTCACATAACCTGAACCCTGTTGATCAGCAATGGCAACGACAACAATCCCGCTCGAGACGGAAACTAGGGACCGCCTGCGATTGCTTGGAAAGAAAGGAGAAACCTACGATCAGATCCTGAATCGGCTCATGTCGGTTGCCGAATACGAAGAATTCATGGAAAGACAGTACGAACGCCTCAAAGACAAGAGAGCCTTTGTCTCATTGGACGAGCTTTGATTGCATTACGAGATTAAACTTCATCGAAGCGCCGCCAAATCCCTAGAGAGATTGGAGCCCAAGTTTCGAGAACGAATCAAATCTGCGCTGCGAAGCCTTGGCGAAAATCCATTCCAGGCGAGGTCGGGGGTTAACGTAAGGCGCCTTGCGGGGACGAAAGGCAGGCAGGATCTTTATCGACTCAGGGTCGGCGATTATCGTGCGATATATGCGGTCGAAGGCCGGGTCGTTTACGTAACCGATCTATTCCACAGGGGAAAGGAATACGGCTGACGTGCTACTTCACGGGACGATCGAAGATACGCATACTGACCGTTCAAAGCATAGTATGAATTCGCTCGCGCCATGCCTCGGAAAGGATGCTAGCTATCAATCTGTCCGTACACGACCTAGAGAAGATCTGTGCATGCGGAGTTACAAAGAAGGAAGGCAAGACCAAGCTAAGAATAGTTGGAAGAACAAAGAAAGGAGTAATAGTCTTGATTTGTGAAGAGTATGTGGATCACATTGTCATTAAGACAGTTACCAAAGGTAGGTGAAGGTTAATGGTTAAGTGTCCGCGGGACAAAGTGGAATACGTCACTGCCCGAACTGACTACGAACATCAAGGGATGTTGTTCAGGAATGTCGAAATTGAGCGATGCCCTCGGTGCGGCGAGAAAGTCTTCACCCCTGCGCAGTATGAACAGCTGCGATTACGCGTGGAAGCTATGCGCCCAACGTTACGTCTTACAAGAAAGATAACTTTGGCGGGCCGAAGACCAGCTCTGTACTTACCAGAGGACATCGTGAAATCGGGAGGCTTCAAAGTGGGCGATGAAGTTGATGTCTACTTGGAAGGCAAGAAAAAGATCATAATCGAAGCCAGAGATTAGAACCACGCTGAACTCATGAGCCCGTCAAGTTAACAGTTCTACCCGTTCCAAACAGTGCGAATCCTCAAAAACAGCTAATACCGTCCTAAACTCCGCTCCTGCTCATGTGGCGGACCTCGGCTGTGTCAAGGCTTAGCGACTCGGTTCTAACGCTTCATCACAGCATACTGAAGGTCTTCATACTCGAAGAAACGGTGGGACGATTTACAGTAGTTGAGGAGGCCGCCCGGGGAGACGTCGCCGCGAACTTCGGTGTCATCGATCAATCTTTGCTTCGCGGCTCCTTGAACCCGGCCAGTGTTCTCGGCAACTCCGACTTGAATTTGGGGCCTCCGCGGCTCGTCGGCGCCGTTTACGGCAACGGGGCTGTGATGTTCGCGGGCCTCGGCGGAAAGAGAATACTCGCAATATGCGCCCTACCAACCAAGTTTGAGGAAGCACTGCAGAATGTGAGCCAAGCGTTACCCGCACTGTTGGAGAGC
>Ga0187784_10000076_pt1 | contig 58278 bp, 48 predicted proteins | sample 1015_SJ02_MP15_2_FD_132964 | JGI IMG/M metagenome (GOLD analysis project Ga0187784, IMG submission 132964) | Tropical peat soil microbial communities from peatlands in Department of Meta, Colombia - 1015_SJ02_MP15_20_MG | ecosystem: Environmental > Terrestrial > Soil > Wetlands > Peat | place...
CCTCGCCGTTTACGAGAATCACGCCTGGAAGACCTACACCACGAAGGACGGCCTCGCGCATCGCGCCGTCCTTTCGCTTGCCCTCGACAAGCGCACCGGCGATGTGTGGGCGGGCACGATGGGCGGGCTGAGCCGCATCTCCGCGGGGCGCATCGAGAGCTACACGCAGCTAAATTCGGGCCTGAGCAACGACGTTGTCTACGGCGTGTCGGTGGAGGGCGAGAACGTTTGGGTCGCCACCGCCGCAGGCGCGTGCAAGCTCGATCTCGACACCGGCCAGTGGACGCTCTACAACGAGCGCAATACGCCGATGATTGAAATCTGGGTTTACGGCGTCTCCGCCGCGCCGGACAAGGTCTATTTCGCCGTATGGGGCAGCGGCCTGCTGGAGCTGAACCAGACGACAGGCCGATGGGATAAATATGAAAAGCCCGACGGCGAGAACGAGATGGTCCTGTTCAAAGACCAGGGATTGATTCACGAGATCGTCTCTTCAGTGAGTTACGTCGACGAAATCGTCTGGGCGTCGACTTACTTCGGCGACAGCCGCTACGACGGCCGCTACTGGCATAACTTCCTGGTCAAGGACAGCGGGCTGCCTTCGAACTTCACGAACTTCGTGAAGGGCGTCGACGCCAATCGCGCGTGGTTTTGCACCGACAAGGGACTTGCCTACTACGACGGCGCGAATTGGGCCGTCTACCGTCCTTCGCTGACCACCGGAAAGCCGGAGATGCTGGTGCGCGATGCGCAAGGACGCGTCACACCGGTCGCCGTCACCACGGCTCCCGCGCACAACTACATCCTGGGAATCGATTTCCAGGGCAACGATATTTGGGTGGCCACGGCCAAGGGGCTTAGCCACGGGATTCTTCAATCACAACCCACGGTTGCATCGAAATAGGAGACATCATTCTTATGAGCGCATTTGCTGAAATCCTCGAAACCATCGGCCACGCGCCGGTGAAGAAGCGCGCCATCACCAATCACGAAGTGCTGAACGAAGCCTTTGCCTATGCGAAGCCGAGCTCTTTCTCGCGCGGCATGCGCATCGACCTGGGCGGAGTCACCATTTTGCTCATCTCGGGAACTGCATCGATCGACGAGCATGGCAACAGCGTGCACATCGGCGACTTCCGCGCGCAGATGCGGCGCACGCTGGCCAACATTACGGGACTGCTGGCCAGTGAAGGCTGCACGTGGCATGACATCGTCCGCACCACATGCTACCTCCGCGACATCGAGCGCGACTACGAGGCGTTCAACGAGGAGCGGACCGCGTTCTACAAGGAGCAGGGACTCGACCCGTTGCCCGCCTCCACCGGCATTCAGGCCATCCTGTGCCGGCCCGAGCTGCTGGTCGAGATCGAGGCCATCGCCATGTTCCGCGCCGAAAAAGCAGCTTCTAGCTTCTAGCCTCTAGCTTCTAACTTTTTCGTGCGCGAGCCTGAGTCGCGGGTTCAATGAAGGAAGAGCTAGAAGCGAACAGCTAAGAGCTAGAAGCTCACGCACAGAGGAGTTGTTATGCGCAGTGGATGGATTTTGGCGGCGGTGCTCTTCTGGGTTGGTTGCGGTTGGAACGCCGCGAGCCAGACCACAGGCAACGACAAGCATGTCTGCACATGCGGAGCGCATCCGCCGGCTCCGCCCAGGGACCGCGCCGTGACCCCGTATGCCAACGAGCCGGACGACCTTCGGCCGTATTCCCACTTTGCTACACCCTACGATCTCAATTACATCCATCCCAACATCTACGCGGGCGCAGGACGCGACTTGCCCGAGCCGAAAGACCTGACCGAAGTGCGCATCGGGTTCTTCGGACCGATCGAGCACAATCCCGATCAAGTTTACGGTTTGCGCATGCTGCACGGCGTGCAGTTGGCCGTGGAAGAGGCGAACGCGCGCGGCGGCTATGGCGGCAAGCCCTTCCGCCTGATGCTGCACAACGACTACGACAACTGGCAGGCCAAGGCAGTTTACGGCGACGACCGGCCGACCGACCCGACCATCTGGGGATCGGCGTCGAACGAAGCCGTGAAGATGATCTACGACGACCAGGATTGGGCCATCTTCGGCAGCATCAGCTCCGAGTCGACGCACATCATCCTGCGCGTTGCGCTCAAAGCGGAGATTCCCATCGTCAATTCGGCTTCCACCGACCCGACGATTCCCGAGACCTACATTCCCTGGTACTTTACCGATCTGCAAGACGATCGCGTGCAGTGCTACACGCTGGCGCGGCGCATCTTTACCGAGCTCGGCCTCAAGCGGGTGGCGCTGTTGCGCGTGAACAACCGCTATGGCCGCTTCGGCGTATTGAAGATGCGCGATGCGGCGCGGCGCCTCGGCCACCCCATCGTCATCGAGCAAAAGTTCCTGCCCGGAGATACCGACTTTTCGCGGCAGTTGCAGGTGATTCAGGATTCGCGTGCCGATGCCATCGTTCTGTGGGCCGACGAGACCGCAGCCGGACGCATTCTGAAGCAGGCGCGCGCCGCGGGAATGAAGCAACGCGTCTTTGGCTCCTATCGCACCTTGGGGCAAGACATGCTGGCCGAGGCCGGACCGGCCGCAGAGGGCTTCGAAGCGGTCTTCCCCTACGACCCTACGCGCAACGATCCCCGCTGGCTCGACTTCAACCGCCGCTTCGAGGCGCGCTTCCACGAGAAACCGGAGCAGTTCGCGTCGCTCGCCTACGACGCGATGAATGCCCTGCTCGATGCGATCTGCGCGGCGGGACTGAATCGCGCGCGCATCCACGATGCGCTGGCCGATTTGGAAGAATACGACGGCGTGACCGGACACATGATCTTCGATCCCAACCAGAAGAACGTGGCGCCGATGGTCCTGGGCGCGGTTCACAGCGGCGCGATCGCCTATCGCATCGCGACCATGGAAAAGAAACCCGCGCCCGCGCCTTCTCCCCGGGCCAGCGCAGACGGCGCTGAGTTCAACGGGCCGCACACCGCCGATGCGCCCGCGGGGCCCGCGCACGTGGTCATCTTCGGGCCGCGGGCGCAGGAGGTCGCGAAATCGCCCGATGTGATCGCCGCGCTCAACGCGCAAGCCGCAGCCGGCCGCGAATGGCATGCCTTTCCGGTCGATAGCGACCAGAATTGGGGCGCGGCATCCACGCAGTTGGTTCATGCCCTCATGGACGAGCACGCGCTGGCGATCATAGCGCTCGATCGCAATGCCGGCCATTTGTCGATGCAAATGGCTTTGAAAAGCTTCGTTCCGGTCGTGGCGTTGAGCGACGACAAAACGCTCACCGCGACGAATGTGCCGTGGATCTTCCGCCTCCCAGCGGGCACGAATCCCGCGGCGGCGCTGCGGCTGCTCGAGCAAGCTGCGGCGCGCGCAGGAGCCAACCCGGAAAAGATGCGGGATCTGCTTGCGTCGGGTGCGGAGATTTCGGGAATCGCCTTCCTCGCCACTGGAGACAGGCGTTGAACGCAGGCAAGGACCCATTCCGGCCTTGCAAGCGTCAAGCGAGCGGCTGCTCGATGCAATCGTGGCGGAGAGGGTGAGATTCGAACTTGAGGCCGCAGGGCGAAGGATCGATCAAGCTGGCGGAGAGGGTGAGATTCGAACTCACGGAACCCTTGCGGGCTCGGCGGTTTTCAAGACCGCTGCCTTCAACCGCTCGGCCACCTCTCCGCATTTGAGGAGTCGCGGCGGCCTTATCAGTTTATCGCAATTGAAATCCGCAACCCTTTCCAATCGGCGTGTGATTGAAACGCTCGGCGAACCGAAGGCGCTTCAAGGCAGTTGCGGCGGACCGAGTAAGGGTGTCTTGACGGGCGCAGCGGCTCCGATGAATTGGGTGAGAGTGCTGTTGCCGAAATTCGAGACCCAGATGCTTCCGCTGGCGTCGATGGCTAGGCCGTAGGGTTGAAGGATGGCAGCGTCGGTCCCAAAGCCGGTCGACGGCGAGAGAAAGGTTCCGGGCGCGGAGCTGGATGCGCCGCTCAGTTCGGAAAGAGAATTGCTGAGGAAGTTGGTCACCCACACCGTACCGCTGCCATCGACGCCAATCCCTTGCGGGTGATCCACGCCCCCGCCGGTCGCTGCATCCAGCATCAGCTTGCCGCACTGGTTTACTTCGCTGATGCTGTTGCCGTAGTAGTTGGCCGTCCACACATTGCCGCTTTGATCGATGGCAACTCCCGACGCCCCATTGCAGTCGCAATCGTAGTTTGTTACTTGAGAACCATCGGCCGAGATTTTTGTGATGGGAAGCAGGCCTCCCTGGTTTGCCACCCAGGCGTTGTGGCTGGAATCGACGGCCAACGCGACGGGAAAGGCGAGAGATGTGCCGCCCCAGCCAGTGGCGCCCGAAACCGGCGAGCCGGCGCTGTCCAATACCGTCACCTGCGAGTCGCCATAATCAGCAAACCACATATTGCCGTTCGGATCGGCGGCCACCGCAATGGGGAAGTCGATGCCTCCGGCAGTCAATCCGGTTTGCACCGCCGAGCCCGCGGAGTTCAGCTCGGCGACGTCGCCCAATCCGCTGTTCGAATTGGTTTGTTCGTTGGCGATCCAGACATTGCCCGAGGCGTCCAGCGCCATGCCGTAGGACTGGTTGATGCCGCTGCCGGTGATGCCCGCGGGGAACTCGGCTGCTCCTGCAGGCGAAAACTCCGAAATGGTGTTGAAGTAGTTCGACACCCAGACTTCGCCGGAAGCGGCAACGCTCACTGAGGCCGGCGAGGCCATGCCTCCGCCGTTCACCGTGTTGTGAAGCATCCAGTCGGGAGGCGCCGAGGAGAGCGCAGGCGAGAACGCCGCGCTGCCCGCGGCCAGGGCGTAAACCGCTTCGACGTTGTTGGCGGGGGCGCGGGCGATGTTGAGCGCGGCATCGACGGTATTGCCGGGAACGGAACTGCCCGCCGTGGCCGCATTGAAAAGCCCCGGGCAGGAGCTGCCGCCGCTCGATAGGGTGCATGAGGAAAGCGCATTGGCCAGCGTGTTCAGCTTGGCGGTAGGGACCAGGAGCGTAGATGGAATTCCCGCTCCCGGCGATGTGCCGGTGTCTGCGTTCGCCAGGTTATTTGCGGTCAGGAATGCATTGGCCAGACCTGTGGTGTTGGTGCAGCTCGCCCCCACTTTGCCGCCGGCCGATAGAAACGAAGCGAGGGACCAGGCGGCGGCAGCCGTGGTGACTTCATTCAGAACGAAACTACTGCCCCCGGCAATGCTGCCGCACGGGCCCAAAGCCGTCATCAGCCAGAGAGAGGCATTGGCGGAGCCGGACCCGGCTTGGCCGCCCTTGGAAAGCAGATAGACAGGGGATTGCGCCGAGGGGCACGAGTATCCGCCGGGAATCGTGAATGCGCCGTTCGACCCTGTCGTCACCGCGGCCGCCAGCAAGGCGGTTGGGGCGGAGCCGTTCCCGGCGTCGCCAGCGGCGTACAACTGTACAGAGGCTCCGCTCACGGGCTGCTGGCCCGCCATCACTTTCCCTGAAAACGATACCCCGGCCTGGGGCTCGAGAGCCGGGCACGAAGGCGCCGAGGTCGAGCTGGAGGCCGGAGTGCAACCTCCGCCGCCACCGGTCTTTCCGCCGCAGCCGGACAGCGCGGCGAGAATCGTCGCTACCGGCAGAATGATCAGAATACGGTGCACATTCACTATCGTATTCTCAACCGGTGAGCCTGCGCGATTGGAGTTTCTTGAATTAGTTCTTACGGCGGCGAAATGTCCTCAATGCCATCGCCAGTGCGCCGGCGGCGCCCACCAACGCCAGCACAACCGTCGGGTCCTCGGGCGAATCCACACATCCCTGCTGCGCAAGCAGAGGGAATGCCGCGACGAAGAGCACCAACGCGAGAAGAGAACTCCAACGGCAATTCATAACTCACTCCTTCGATCGATCATTCCGCCGGCGCATCTCCGGCGGCTCTGTTTATGGCCTTGCGGCCAATTGGTTGTACTCAGCGCCTGCCGCCAGCGGCGTCACCACGGGCGCGGCCGCGCCTACAAACTCGGTGAGCGCGGCGTTGCAGTCGCACTTCGACGCCACCCAGACATTTCCCGACGGATCGACGGCGATGCCGTAGGGCTTGACCAAAGAAGTGATGGAGTAGCCATAGCCATTCGCGTTCGAAAGCGGCGTGCCGCCGGAGTTGAATTCGCTGATGGTGTAGCCGAAATTGTTCGCCGTCCACACATTGCCGAGGCCGTCGATGGCGAGCCCGTAGGGCCCATCGATTCCGCCGCCGCTGAAGCCCGCGGAGCCGGAGATCGCGGTTCCCGACGAGCTGAATTCGCTCAGGCTGCCGAAACCGCTGCCGCCGCCGTTCTGGTTCGTCACCCAGATGCTGCCATTGGCGTCGATCGCCACGCCATAAGGGGCATTCAGCCCGCCGCCGCCGAACCCGCCGGGATCGGCGATTTGTGCGCCGCTGGAATTGCTTTCGACGAGTAGATAGATGTCGGCGTTGTAGTCCACCGTCCAAACATTGCCCGCAGTGTCGGCCGCGATGCCCGCAGGCCCGACCAGTGCGCCCACGGGGTAACCCGATTCTCCGGACAGGGCCGCGCCGGTGGAGCCGAATTCGCTCAAATCGTTGCCGCCGAAGTTCGCCACCCAAGTGCGGCTCTGGTTATCGATGGCCAGACCGTAGGGGCTATTCAAGCCGCTGCCTTGAAATCCGGGAGGGCCGGATATTCCCCTTCCGCTGGAATTGAATTCGCTGATACTCCATTCGTCGCTGGGAAACGTTGTGTTGGGGGTGTAATTCGCCACCCACGCGTTGCCGTAGATGTCGATGGCGACGCTGGTCGGCTGATTCAGCCCGGCTCCGGTGAAGCCATTCGAACCGGAAAGAACGGTTCCGTTGTATTTGAACTTGCTGAGCGAATTGGAATTGAAGTTTGGCGCCCACACGTTGCCGGCGCCGTCGACCGCGACCCCTTCCGGCGCAAAGCCCGACCCGTCCAGACCGCCTCCGGAGTAATTGACAGCCACCGTAAAATCGTTGGGCGCGCTGCCCAGTGCGGTCTGGAAAGGCGCGTCCGCCGTCACCAGGCCGAAGAGCGCGCCGACGTTCGATCCCGGGTTGTGTGCGATATTGATCGCCGCCGTGGCCGTCTCCGAGGGCGCCGTGCCTCCGTTCTCGGCGTTGGTGAAGAGCGTGTTGCACTGCGTCGACGACGGACCGGAAGAGTTGACGCACGCCGCAAGAATGTCGGCCAGCGTGTAAATCTCCTGCTTCGGCGAAACGCCGTTTCCTCCAGGCGTCACAGCCAAGGCATCGCCGGTGCTCAGCGATTCCAGATTGGCAATCGCGGCGAAAGCGTTTTGGACACCGGTCGCAGCCAATGCGCTGCCCGAGCTGGAGACGTGCGTGGCGTCGCTTGCGAACCCGGCGATGGCATATGCGGTCGCAATGGTCGAAATCTCATTGACGACGATGTACTGGCTGGAACTGAGCGTGGCGCAGGTCCCCAAACCTGCCATCATTCCCGCGGCTGCATTCGTTCCATATCCCAACCCCGGATTTCCGCCGATCGCGTAGAGGTACACCTGCGCGTTCGAGGAATTGCAGGTGTAATCGTCGGTAATGTCAAAGTGGCCGGCCGAGTCCGTCGTCACATAATAGTTGCCGCTGCTATCGGCGCTCCGGCCCGGACCGGCGATGAGGAGGGATACCGAAGCGTTCCCGTAGCCGGTTGTGTTGGCCGCGTAGAGATAAACCTGCGCCCCCGAGATCGGCTGCATGCCGCCGTGGACGATCCCATGGAGAGCAGCGCCAGGAACAGAATTCGATTTGCTCTGAACCGGATTGAGGCCCGAAGCAATCGAGCAACCAGAGACAAGGAGAGCAGAAACAGCCACCGCAAACGTCCACAAGATGCGCACGGCAGAAACTCCTTTCGATCGGCCGGCTAGTGGGCGGGACGGCTCCTCTGACCTCGCGGTGAAATCGTCCATAAGCGCGAGATGGCGCACGCAGGGGAATTGGCGATGCTCAGTGAGCCTGGGACCCATAGTACCCAGAATCGGCGTACTTCGGTGTAACTTTATGATTACTGTCGTAATTTGGACTCAAAGATGCGGTTACGGACGACACGTCGGTATGGCGAACGCCCCTATTTCTATCGGTAAGGTGCAACCGGGCGCGCGGGCTACAGCGATTCCAATGTGGGTGTACCCAGGACCCGCCGACCTGCCAACTTGCCAACGTGCGCGCAAGCACACGCCAACTCGCTGTCTTTGTCTCAACCGGTCTTTTGGTGGACCTGGATACAGCAACTCTGGAACCGCCTTAAGGACAGTCAAAAAAGGGGCCGCTCGCAAACGAACGGCCCGAACGGGCAATGAGAGTGCGCTTGCTTGGTTTATGTTGTGCCGTTTGGAACCAGCCGGGGAGTTGTCATCCTCCCGGTAATTGCATGGAAAATTGCCGTGAGCTTGGTGAAGGCTTGATTGCTGGGAGCCGTCGCCTGACAGCCCTCTCCATCGTCGGAATAGAAGTTGACTTGCGCGGACGCCATAGCCGCCAGCGCCTGACAGGGCTGGTCGCCGGGCGCCCAGGTTCCTCCGTTGGTGGTGACCGTTGCGCTGTAGGTTTGGTCGGAGAGACATCCGCCCGAAACCTCCGCGCCGTAGCCGATGGTATAGACCGAAGTTCCCAAGCTGGCAGCGGTCTGCGCCGCAAGCACCGCCTGCCCGCACTCGCCCAGCGCCGAGGGGTAGGTTGGGTTTTCGTAGCCGGCGGAATTGGTTTTGCTGTTCCCGGTTCCGTTTAAAGTGCCTTCCGTGGCCACAATCTCACTCTTCGTGTCGCAGGCCCCGGCCGAGGTGTTGGCGTTCGAAGCGCAGGCCGTGGCGTCGCCGTCGCTGAGGAGGATCATCGCGTTCTGCGTGTTCGGATTCGCCGCCTGCTGCGATTGGAGCGCCTGCTCTGCGGCGTAAATCACCTGCGCATAGTAGGTTCCTTCGCCGCCCGGGGTTTGCAGTCCGAGGCAGCCCGAAACACCGGAGTCGCCGGCGGCGATCACGATGCCGGCGAGCTGATTCAGGCTGGATGTGTCGGTGACCTTGTAGTTGTTTTGGAACCCGAGGATCTGGTAGGTATCGCCCGTGGGCAGCGTCAGGTTGGCGTCCGGCATCGTTCCCGGCACATATGCAGGAGATGTGTTGGGAATGGTGTAGGCGACGATGGTCGGGTCGCTGGTTTGACAGACGTAATCTTTCGACGCCGTCCCGTCGGTCACGGCGGGAAAGACGAACAGGCTGACGCTATCGACGTAATCGGTGCTGGTGGTGCAGTTCTCGCCCAGGGCGCACGGATACAGATCCGACAGTAGGGCCTGCACTCCTTGCAGAGCGCAGGAGATTTGCGTGCCCGAGCATTGCACGCCGCTGTCCTCGTGGCCCATCGATGCCGTTGTGTCCACGATGATGGCGATGTTCCAGGGCGTGTTGGTTCCGCCCGCCATGGCCGCGGTCGCCTCGGCTTGCAGATTGAGGCTTTTGAAGCCGACGAACCCGCCAAACCAAAGAGGAACCGTCGCGGTTTGCGTTACCGAGAGGCCATTGTAGCCGCCGGCTGCCCCGTTAACGGTGCTGCACGGCACCTTTAAGCTGGTCTCCACGGTATTCATGCAGAGAAATGTGGGCCTCGCCGTCACGCTCTGCAGCATGTTCGTCGCGTTCAGGTCTCCGGCCTGCGCGCTGTAAAGCGCGACGGATGTGGCGGCATTCGTGGTGTTGGGCAGTTGATAGGCCCCGGCCAGCGCGGCGGCATTGGTCGACGCTTGCAAAAGCCGGTACGCGTAGTAGACGTGAGCCGATTCAACCGCCGTTCCGGTAAACCCCATCATCGCCGAAATGCTCACCATGAGAACCGCGATGGACTGACCGAGTTCCTCTTTCAGGAGTCTGCGAAGTGAAATCGCCCCGAATCGTTTCATTGGCAGATTCCTCCTTTCCGGCACGCAGCGCCGCGCGCGGCGGCGCTGAGCTGTTCGATTGGCTTTCCGATTGGAAGCGCTTGACGAAAGCCGCCGCACGCAAGAAGCGTTCGTGACACGCCAAGCGGCGCGCTGAGAAGCGCATGGTCGGTTCCGCGTTGAGCCCGAAGCGATCTCATCGTGCGGATTCGCCGGTACCACGGCACCCTTCTAGGGGAAGGCTGTTCGCTTCTTTGGTACCACAATTTCTAACTCAGTGGTACCCACTGAAGTACACTTTCGTCCTACTCGTAAATTACCTGTGTAATTGCAATCCGGCAAAGAGCGGATAACGAGCGACTTGCGTTCTAAAGGATTGTCCTATTTGAGGACACGGTGGGACACTCGGCAAATTCCACTTCGGATGCGGCGTTCCGCGAGTGAAAGATCGGCTGGGCCGCAGTGCGAGAATCTGCGGGCTTGGCGCGGCGAAAATCGGTGGGGCCGTTGCGAAGATGATCGGCGCGGAAGGCGTTTTGCGCTTCCGCTTCCAGTGGCGCTCGAAAAACTAGACCGGCTCCACGATAGCTGTACCCAGTCTTCTTGCGTTCCCACCCTCTTCGCAAAGAGCGCGAAAAGGATGGGCGCGGAAGCGATGGGTTACAGCAGTTTTGGATTCGCGATAGAACTGGATGTTGGCCCGAAAGCAGCTGGCGGTTTTGCACTCACCGCTGAAAGATGTCGATGGGCTTGGTGAAATCGGTGACGCGGATGTGGCGCGCGAGCGCCGGGTATCGATCCCGGAGGGCGAGAAACATTTCCCAGGCGACGCGGCGGTAGCTGAAGTGACCGGCGGGGGACGAACGCAACTCGGCGATGTATTGGGCTTCGGCGAAGTCCATTTTGAAAAGAGCTCGGATGCGGGTGGCGAGGGGAAAAAGGTAGGCGGCAGACTGAGCGGCTTCGGGCGCAGAGCCGGCGGCGATGCGGGCCGCGGCCTTATGCGCCGATTCGATGGCGGACTCGTATTCGGCGAGAACGCCGGCTTCGGCAAGAATGTCTGCGCCCAGAGGCAGATCGCCGGGGCCGGGTCTTTCGTAGCCGTGCGCGGAAGTGAATTCCTGGATGATCTGCGTGCAGCGGCGATGACGGTGCATGTCGCGGAAGCCCCCGACATCCATCAGAATGTCGAAGCGCAGCTCGGCGCCCGCGTGGAAGGCGCGGAGCGCTTCGTCGTGCTTGCCGCGATGGCGCAGGCCGAGGTCGACGATTTCGGCCACGCGCGCCGCAGGCCAGGATGCGACGCGGTCGCGGATGGCGCGGTAGGGGTGGCGGCTGGCCGAATAGAGGAGCGTGGCGGCGACTTCTACTTCGAGCGATTCGGTGCGCTCGACAAGATCCACGAGCTTGGCCGGGCCGCTGGCGATCTTGCCGAGAAGCTCTTGAGCCGCCTGGGCGAGATCGGCCCGTGACTGGATCAAGTAGTCGCTGGGCTGCGCGTATTTCACCAGCGTGGGCGCGGTGCGGACGTCGCGCGTGAAGAGCGCTGCCGCTTCGGCCGCGAGGCTGCCCTCGACGGAAACAGATTCTTCGCCGGGGCCTTCCGGACGAGCTGCGCTCCGGGTTGACGAAGCGCCAAATTCGGGGATCGTGCGTCCGGCCCACTCCTCGTCGGGCTGGTTGGTGTAGGGGTTTATTCCCAATGCCAGGCGATCGCTTTCACTCCTGGCCCGATTCTGTTCTTCGAGCGCCGCGATCTTCTTCACCATCGCGCGGGCGGCGTCCGCGTTCAGGTTCCATGCGGGATTGGTTGCGGCGGCGCGGAGTTTGACGCCGAGCTGGCGGACTTCCGCTGCGGGGTGAGAGAGCAGCCGCGAGACCTGGCCTTCCAAGGTCCGGGCGCTGACGATCTGCCCGAGCGAGGTGTTGGTGGCCAGAGGAAGCAGGTAGCGGGCGACGTCGAAGGCCCGCGCCCGCAGCGCACGCTCGTAGGACTCGGGCTGGAGGGATTCGGGTTTGGCGACGCTGCGGCGAAGAAGATCGAGAACCGCGGCAGTGATGTGCTGGTACGCTTTGAAAAGGTTGAGGACGGTTTGGGAGTAGAGTTCGGCAGAGGTTTTATCGTCTCCAAAATCAGGGACATACCAGCCCGATTTGAGGAAATTCTGGTAGCGCGTGGAGCGCTCCTGGCCATCCCAGCGGGATTCGTCGACGAGAATGATGGCGGCGAGAAGGCTCAGCCGTTCGATGGCAAGAGCGATATGCGCCAGATCGGCGATGGAGCGATGGCCGTATTGGAAGTAGAAGGTTTTGAGGAACTGCTCGGCGCGCTGCGAGCTGATTTCGCCGAGCGACTCGCGCATGGAGAGCGCCGAGCGGGAATATTTCGCCATGGCAAAAGCCAGAATCTCGGGATCGGCGCCATGAACGGCAAAGACCTCCGTCTCATTGTGTGCGATGGGCTGTATCAAAGATTCACTGGACATGAGGATGGTCTCGCGGACAGAATACGTCATAAGGGAGCGGCCGCGTGCGCCGTAGACCTTTCCTTTCCCGGAGGCCACAAACCTGCGGTCTGTTGCCCCCGGCGCGCGGGAGCTGCCATGCGGGAGTATCTGGTGCGAACTTCGCCCAAGCCCCGGCCTTTGCCGGTCGGCCGCTGGGCAATGACCCAGCGCTGGAACGATTTACTTTTTGCGCATTGGCCGATTCTGCCCGCCAAGATCGAAGCCTTGCTTCCCGACTGGCTGGAAGCGGACATCTTTCAGGGCGCGGCGTGGCTGGGCGCGGTGCCCTTCTGGCTCGACCGCATCAAGATTCGCGGAGTCCCGCCGATCCCGGGCCTGCGCAGCTTTCCCGATCTCAACCTTCGCACCTATGTCCGCGACCGGCTCACGGGAACGCCGGGCATCTATTTCTTTTCCGTCGATTCCAACAACCTGTTTGCCGTGGCGGCGGCGCACGCCGTCTACCACTTGCCCTACTTTCTCGCCGAGATGCATTTGCAGCAGCGCTCGGAGCGCGAGTTCGCGTTTTACAGCCGCCGCCGGTTTTCCCGCCGGCCGGTGATCTTCAAGGCGCGTTACCGGGGGCTGGGTCCGAGCCGCAAACTGGTGGAAATCCGCGGCGGCTCGCTCGAGTACTTTATGACCGAGCGGCCGTGTGTCTTCAGCGTGAATCGCGCCGGGCAGCCGATCCGCGCCAACTTGCACCATGTCTCCTGGCCGCTCGAAGAGGCTGAGGCGGAGATCGAGCGCAACGACCTGGCTTCCGCCGCCGGCATCGAACTGCCCGACAGGGAGCCCGTGCTCCACTATTCGCGGCGCCTGGCGCTTTATATTTGGCCAGCGGAGCTGGTGCGGCCGCAGATCGCCGCCCGCCCCGTTACCGTCGCCGCCACACCAACCTAGGAGCAGGTTTCAGGGGTCAGCTTGCACCTAGAGCAAAACCAGAATTGCTGTGGACCGGTCGAGGCCCTGTAACAAGGGCACGGCGGGGTACCCTCTGGGTCCCGGGCCGTAAATGCGACGCAAACTCTCCGGCCTTTAGGCCCTGCTGGGCTATAGCCATTGTGGTTCTGCCTTAATGTCGCAGGACATCACAAATCTTGAAGATTATCCCGGGCCCGCGCAAAGCCCGCGAAGCGGGCGCGAGATGGTAGCCCCAGGGCGTAAGCCTGGGGAAAACGGTCGAATTGAGTCACACAAGCCCCCGCAGGGGGCGTATGAAGCAGATTCCGATCCCCTGAGCGAGGCGAGAGATAATCGGCAATCTGTATAACGCACCACACCGGCTCGTCGCTGCCAGTGCGTTCTTCTGTCGACAGGCTTCCTTACCACGTGTAGTGCACCGTGTACGTGACGGTGCTTTCCCCCTTGGCCGCGACCGGTACCGGAAATTGAATTGTGTGGCTGTCGAGCTTGGCATAGTCGCTGGATTTCTGCTGAATCTCCCAGTTGTCGCCGCGGTACAGATGCTCCAGCACGTTCACCGTAGCCGGCACGGCTTTCTGATTGGTCAGTTTGATCTCGAATTCCTCGTTGAGCTCGCGGCGGCCATTGTCGACGTTGAAATTGGTCTGCTTGCGTGAGCCCTTGATGTCGAAGGCGCTGCCGCTGGTCACTTTCACGGTGTCTTCGGTCGGCGTGTGATTGATCTGGCTCTCGCCCACGAACTCCATTTGCCCATCGGCATCGCGGCGATAAAGCCGGACGCGGCCCGCGGGCAGCGGAATGCCGAGACGATTCGCCTCGCTGTTCTTGATCTCCTGCTGGATTTGAACTTTGGTGTTTGACGAGCTGAGGCCATAGTACTGCTGCTCGATGAACTGGTTGCCGTAGTAAACGATTGATTGGCGGTTTGGGTCGGCCCCGTCATAGAGATAGCTGCGCGCAACCGTCACACCGGAGGCTTCGAGGAATTGCACTTGCTTGGTTTCGCCGTCGTTGAGCGAGACGACGCGGCTGAGGTTGTAGAGGTGGTAATCGTCGAAGGGCTTCTGAGTGACTTGGCCGTTAACGTTGACCGCCCCGGCGGCCAACTGGATCCGATCAAACTCCTGAGCCATTCCGCGTCGCGGCTGGATTTTCGCCACATCCCCCGCCATCAGCTTGATGCGCGCTGCGGGAAAATCGGAGCCGGTGCGGTTGACGATGGTCACCCAACCCAACACATCGGCTTTCTCGTCGGGCGTCGAAGCGGCCGCATCGTCGCCGGAGCCTCCGGTAATCACGTTGTAAGTCGCCTCCCAGTTCAGGCCGCCTGTGATATAGGCAAGCTCGGCCGTAAGCTTTTGTGCGCGCACTGAGTCGATCTGCCAGCGCAGCGTGGGTTTCAAGAGCAGGCCATCGGTCGTCGCGGGAAACAGCGGCGTGCCTGGCAACTCAAACCGCATCTGGCCGTTCACCTCGATGAGCGGCTGGCTCGGCTGAGCGTTGCCGTATGGGTTTTCATTGGGACCGGGCTGTCGCGGCGCCCGAATGATCTTGCCTTCAATCGTGTTTCCGGTGATCAGGCGGCCGTCTGGACCGATAGAGTTGGCTTGCAGGAATTGGATCGTCTTGCCCTCGTACTTGCTCAGCAGCCAGTCCTGGGTGACGACGGCTGCATCGTAGTTCTGCTCGACGATGCGAAACGAAGGCTTGGTCTGCGCTCCGGCGCCCGCATCGCGCAGCACCACCGAATCAGGCTCGAGCTGGGTTGTCACCTGGTTGGTCGAGACTTCGTTCACGCCGGCGTGCAAATCGAGATCGATCGTGGTGCGCGCCACCGCGAAGTTCTCGTTGTAGATGGTGAGGGCAGAGGCCGAGGAGGTAAGTGGAGCGGTTTGCTGCGCGGCGAGAGGCGCGGCAAGGGCGATGGCAAGGCACAAACGGCAGATACGCACGAGGCGCTCCTTTCTTGATGTGGCTGAATGGAAAGACTGACTAGTAGACGGCTTGGCCGGAGAAAACGTCATCCTGGGCAAGGCGAGTTTTCCGACTTTGAGGACGAACGAAGTCGATTCCATCGCGCCGGCAAGCCTCGGAGTTGAAATCCGATCGTCAAGGAGACGCATGGAGCGAGCTGTTCGCTCGCGTGGTGCGGGAATCTCGACCTCTATAATGGGCGTGGAAAGGCGCGGCTTGCGACACAAGAGCTCGCAGGCGCGCACAAAGGTCGACGGACGACATGGGCGAATTGCAGGGAAGAATTGCGCTGGTGACGGGCGCGGCGCAGGGAATCGGGCGCGCCATTGCGATGGAGCTGGCTGCGGCGGGGGCGACGCTGGCGCTCGTCGACATGAACGAGGCCAAGCTGAATGAGACGGCTGCAGAACTGGCTGGGACGGGCGCCACGGCGGCGGCGTTCGTGGTGAACGTGTCGGACGAGGAGTCGATCGATGCCGGCGCAAAGGCGATTCTCGACAAATTCGGCAAGGTCGAAATCCTCATCAACAATGCCGGCATTACGCGCGACGCATTGATGCTGCGCATGAAACGCGCCGATTGGGACTCCGTGATCGCCATCAACCTGACGGGCGCGTTTCTGATCACGCAGGCGCTGTTGAGCACCATGCTGAAGAACCGCTGGGGCCGCATCGTGAACATCGCCAGCGTAGTGGGCCGCGCGGGGCAGGCCGGCCAGGTGAACTACGCGGCGTCGAAGGCGGGGCTGATCGGGTTTACCCGCTCGCTGGCGCGCGAAGTCGCTTCGCGAGGCATCACCGTAAATGCCGTGGCGCCGGGATTCATCGAGACCCCCATGACGGCAGTGCTCACCGAGGAGCAGACCAAGGCCATGCTGGCGACGGTGCCTTTGGGGCGGCGGGGAACTCCGCAGGACGTGGCCAACGCCGTCAAGTTCCTGGCCTCGGATGCCGCGTCCTACATCACCGGGCACGTGCTCGACGTGAACGGCGGCATGTTCATGGGCGGATGAGCGGGCTGGGGAGATTGGGACGAAGAAACCCGGCGGCTGAGACATGAGAATCGCCTCAGGCCCGTCGCTGCGGGCGCTGCCGCGAGCACCGAAGTAACCGGAAAACTTTTTCAAGCACCGCATGCGAAACGCCGATAGGCACTTCGGAGCTACGCGTGTCGACATCCGTCGAATCGCAGGACTGTGCGGTTGCGCCGAACGCCGAAGATGCGAATTGCGTTCGCTACTTCGCCCGCCAACCGATCCTGGACCTGCACGGCAAGGTGCATGGCTACGAATTGCTGTTTCGCAGCGGCCCGGAAGCGGCCTTTCGCGGCGACGGCGATCTGGCCACTCGCACCATGATCGACAATACGGTGATCTTCGGTCTGGGAAGATTGACCGGCGGGCTGCCCGCGTTTGTGAATTGCACGGCGGATACATTGACCAGCGATGTCATTCAGATTCTGCCGGCAGGCATGACGGTGCTGGAAATCCTGGAGACCGTCGGGCCGACGCCGGCGCTGGTGGCCGCATGCCGCAAGTTGAAGGCAGCTGGGTTCCGCCTGGCGCTGGACGATTTTGCCTGGACCCCGGACATCGTGCCGCTGCTGGAGCTGGCCGACTACGTCAAGGTGGACTTCTCAGTGACCAACCGTAGCGAAAGACGCGGCCTGCTGAAACTCCTGCGTAAGGCAGCGGTGGCGCTGGTGGCCGAGAAAGTGGAGACGCAGGAGCAATACCGCCAGGCGCGCGAAGAAGGATTCACTTTGATCCAGGGTTATTACTTTTGCCGTCCGGTTCTGGTGGAAAACCGCAAAGTACCGGCCAACAAACTTTCGCACGTGGAGATTCTGCGGCTGTTGCAGCGGGACTCGATCGACATACGCCAGATGGCGCGCCCCGTAGAGCGCGACACTGCCCTCACCTATCGGTTGTTGCGCCTGATCAACTCGCCGGTGTGCGCGATGCGGCAGGAAGTTCGCAGCGTGCGGGCGGCGCTGCTCGCCGTGGGCGAAGAGACCTTCCGGCGAATGGCGATTCTGGCCATCGCCAACGAGTTGAACGCGGGCCAGCCCGACGAGCTGTTGCGCATGGCGTTCGTGCGCGCCAGGTTTTGCGAGCTGGCGGCAGATCGTTGCCGGCTGGATCGCCGGGAGCAGTACTTGCTCGGGCTGTTGAGCCTGCTGCCTGCAATGCTGCGCAGGCCGGTGCAGGAGCTGGCTCCGTCGCTGCCCTTGCGCGAAGAGATCCGCAAAGCTCTGCTGGGCGAGAAAACGCCCGAGCGATGCCTCTTGGGTTGGATTGAGGAGCACGAGCGCGGGAATTGGTCTACCGGTGAAACCATCGTGGAAAGACGTAAGCTGAGCCCAAAAGATTTGCAGCACTGCTATGAAGAGGCGTTGCTCTGGGCCGAGGCCGCAATGCATTTCGCGTGAACGGACAACGCAAGGACGCAAGGGAATCGCTCGCGCTCTATTGCATTCCCGGGCTTTCAATGCCTTGCCCGCTCGCGGTTTATCCCGTGTAGCAATTTCCTTCAAGTTTCACCCCCGGTCTGCCGATAGCCAATGAAGAGAAAACCTATGTCTTCGGATTCCCTGCCGATTGGCCGTGAGGCAGATTCGCAGTTGGACGGCGCGGATGCAGTGCGCTACGTCGCGCGCCAGCCAATTCTCGACGTGCGAAGCAAAGTCTACGCCTATGAATTGCTTTTTGGCGATGGACCGGAAACGAGCCCCCGCGACGGCCCGAAAACAGCCGCCTGCACCTTAATCGACAATACGGTGCTTTTCGGTCTGGAAAAGCTCACCTCGGGGCTCCCGGCCTTTGTCAAATGCACACCCGACATGATGTCGGGAGCGCTGGTGGAAATGCTTCCCGCAGAAATGACGGTGCTGGAAATTGCGGAAGACGCCGAGCAGTCGCCGGAGTTGGCGGCGATGTGTCAAGGCCTGAAATCGTCCGGCTACCGGCTGGCGCTCGACGATTTCACATGGCGGCCGGGCATTGCCGCCCTGTTGGAATCGGCCGCCTACGTCAAGGTGAGTTTTTCCCGCGTGCAAGCCGAAGATCGGCACGAACTGTTAAGCCGACTGGATGGCGCGCCCGTGAAGCTCATCGCCAAGAAGGTAGAGACGCAGGAACAATTCGGCCAGGCGTGCGATGAGGGATTCGAGTTGGTCCAAGGGTTTTACTTCTGCCGGCCGGTCATGCTGGAGAATCGAAAAGTCCCGGCCAATCGCATTGCGCAAATCGAGATTCTGCGCATGTTGCAGGAAGAATCTCTCCATCTGCGCAAGCTGACGGAACTGGTCAAGCGCGACGTCGCCCTTACCTACCGGCTGTTGCGCCTGATCAACTCGCCGGCGTGCGCCGTGCGGCAGGAAGTGCACAGCGTGCAGACGGCGATCCTGGCGGTGGGAGAGGAAACGTTTCGGCGCATGGCCACGGTGGCCATCGCCAGCGAGATGAATGCCGGCCGGCCATCGGAACTGTTGCGCATGGCGTTCATGCGCGGCCGATTCTGCGAACAGGCGGCGCGCTATTGCGCATTGAATGCGAGCGAACAATACCTGCTGGGGCTGCTCAGCCTGCTGCCCGCCATGATGCGCATCCCGATGTCGGAACTGGCGCCGCAAATGCCGCTGCGCGAGCCGATTCGCCAGGCGCTGGTTGGCGGCGACGGAGCCGAACGGCGCCTGTTGCGATGGCTGGAGCGATATGAGCAGGCCGATTGGGCGGCTTGCGATTGGATCGCCTCCGAGCTCAACTTGCCGCCAAGGACCTTGATCGGGTGCAGCCAGGAAGCCCTGGCCTGGGCCGAAGCCGCGGTCTACTTCGCTTCCGCCTGATACGCCTGCCGGCGCGCGAAGGCTCAGCCGTGCGTGCGCTCCACGGCGTTTCCAGCGTGCCGGCGGCCGCGATTCGCGGCTGGATACACAATTTCGCGAAATTGGCGCGAATCTTCGTGGGTCATGGCTCATCTGAGAAAATGTGAAGGTGAAGCCAAGGAATCGTTCTGTCTTCCGGCGGGCGGCGCGCGGATTTCTCTCCCTCGTTTTGGCCGGCAGCGTCGTCGCGTCGTCCGGGCAGGCGGCGAATCCGTCGTCGGCAGCCAACCCCTATTGGGGAAGCGTCACGACGCAGCCCCTGACCGATACTCCGCTGAAGCTCTCGCTCGACGATGCGGTTCGCCGCGGGTTGAGCAGCAATCTGGGCCTGAAGGAAGCCGAGGCCGGCGAGAAGGCGCTGCACGGCGAGAAGAACCAGGTCGAGCAGGTGTTTGTCCCGGCAATCACACTGAGCGGCGACACTGGCTACTACATGCACAATCTCGCGGCGCTCGGCTTCGGGCCAAAAACGATCCATGAGTTTTTGGGCCTCTTCCCGGGGGGGAAGCTGCCCGCGGGATTCTCCGAGATCACGCGCGACACGCTGACCGACGGAAAACTTCAGTTCACTCAGGTGCTTTTTTCCGCGCCCGCCATCGCCGCGTATAAAGCTGCCGGTGCGGCAGAGCGCTCGTCGTACTACGCCAAGATGACCGCGCGCGGCGAAGTGGTGCAGCAAGTGGCCACGGCATATCTGCGCGCCATTGCCGACGCCAGCGAGGTGGAGAATGCGCGCGCGCTGCTGGAGCAGGCTCAGGTTCTCGAGCAGCACGCGCACGAGGCGCACGCGGCGGGGACGGCGGCCAATTTGGACGAGCTGCGCGCGCAAGTGCAGCTGCAGGCGCAGCAGCAGGCGCTGATCGCGGCGCAGAATCAGCAAGCCAAGGACCTCATCCTGCTCAAGCGCGAGACCGGCATCGATCCGGAGCAGCAGATCGTGCTCAGCGATGCGGCGCCATACGGCGAGCTCGTCCGCCAAACGCCGGAAGAGCTGCGCGCACTGGCTTACAAGAGCCGCCAGGATTACCAGAATGAGCAGAACCAGGTCGTGGTCTACAAGGCGGTGCATTCCGCGGCGCGGGCCGAGCGGCTGCCCTCGCTCACCTTCTCGAGCTATTACCAGACGAGCAGCGTGACGACGGTCGGCACGCACGGCAACTTCAACGCCATGGGCACGCTGAGCTTTCCCATCTTCCGCGAAGCCCAGGTGCGCGGCGAAGAGGACGCTTCGCAGGCCGACCTGAACGCCGCATCCGCGCAACTCGACGAGCTGCGCGATCACATCGACGAGCAGGTGCGGGCCGCGCTGCTCGACGTGAATGCGAATGCCAAGCTCGTGGATGTGGCGCGGTCGAACGTCGATCTGGCTACGCGCGCGCTGAGCGATGAGACCGATCGCGTGAACGCCGGCGTGGACGACAACCTGCCGCTCGTCACCGCGCAGGCCAGCCTCGCTTCGGCCCAGGCCAACCTCGTCGAGAGCCTCTACCAGTACAACGTTTCGAAGTTGGCCCTGGCGCGCGCCTGCGGCGTGCTGGAGCAGCAGTACCGGGTGTACCTGGGCGAATGATACCGAAATAGAAAAGTACTATTTTTGAACAAGTTACGGATTATCACCATTCGTATCACCAAATGGTGATAAAATTGGTTCGGAGGCAGTTATGCGAGCCACCGTGTCACTCGATGATGAGTTAGTGCGAACTGCGCAGGAGTATTCCGGCCTGACGGAGAGGACGGCCCTGCTGCGCGCGGCGCTGAAGGCGCTGATTCACCTGGAGGCTTCGCGCCAGCTTGCCGCGTTGGGCGGCACGATGCCGGAACTCGAGGACATCAAGCGTCTGCGAGTCGACCGGCTGTGATTCTGGCGGATACGACAATTTGGATCGATCATTTGCGATCTCGAAACGCACAAATGCAGAACCTGCTCAACAGCGGGCAGGTTCTCATGCATCCCTGTATCGTGGCCGAACTAGCTCTTGGCTCACTCCGCGACCGCACGAAAACGCTGGCCGAGCTCGATGCGTTCCTGGAAACGCGCGTGGCGCGGCTCGACGACGTGCGCCAGCTCATCGAAGCGCGCAAGCTCTACGCAAAAGGCATCGGCCTCACCGATGCGCACTTGGTTGCGTCGTGCCTGATCACACCGGGCACGAAACTGTGGACGCGGGACAGTGCGCTTCGGGAAGTTGCGCAAACTCTGGGGATTCATACCGGACTACCGTAAGGCGGAGGCGGTTTCGCGGGCCGTACGCCCGTGGTCGTTCAAGAAACGCAGAAGTCGGAGGAGTCTCCCCCATGGCCGAGAAGTTGAGAATCCTCTACTCCGTCGCACCGGATGCCGCCGCGCTGGCGGCGCGCGCTGCGCAGTATTTCGCCGAGAAGTGCGCCTCAGCTGCGGCCGCGCACGGCCGGGCGCGCATCGCCATCAGCGGGGGGTCGACGCCTAAGGGGGCGTTCCGCTTGTTGGGCGATCCAACGCAGCCTTGGCGCACGCGGATGCCGTGGGACCAGCTCGATCTATGGTGGGTGGATGAGCGCTGCGTGCCGCCCGACAACGCCGACTCGAATTTCCGCATGACCCGCGAGGCGCTGCTCGACCACGCGCCGCTCACACCCGAGCAGATTCACCGCATGGAGGGCGAGCTGGACCCCGCCGAAGCCGCCGCGCGATACGATCTCGAATTGCGCAACACGTTCGGCCTGAAAGACGCGGAGCTGCCGCGCTTCGATCTGCTTCAACTGGGTATGGGCCCGGATGGGCACACTGCGTCCCTTTTTCCTCGCACTGCCGCCCTCCATGAGACCGCCCGCCTGGTGACGGCGAACCACGTCGCCACAGTCAAGGACAGTTGGCGAATCACCCTGACCCGGCCGGTGATTAACCACGCCGCCGACGTCTTCTTTCTCATTGCGGGCGAGGACAAGGCGCAGATTCTTGCCGATGTTCTGCTTGGGCCGCGCGACCCCGAGCGCCTGCCGAGCCAGTCGATCGCGCCCTCGACCGGTATACTGACCTTGCTCCTCGATGCACCCGCGGCGGCGATGTTGCCGGCCGCTGGCGAGAGCGCAATGGGCACGATTGAGAGGATTTAGATGATTCTGGCGGGCGACGTGGGCGGCACCAAGGTCCACTTGGCGCTGTTCGATTTTGCCGACGGCGAACTGAAGCACCAGCGCGATCGAATCTTCGCCGCAAAGGAATACGCGGGCCTGGAAGAGATCGTAAAAGAGTTCGTTGTCTCGGAAAGGGTGACGTCTGCCTGCTTTGGCGTGCCGGGGCCGGTGCGGGAGGGGCGCCTACGGCTGACGAACCTGCCATGGACGCTGGACAGCCGCGAGCTGGCCGGCGATCTGCGCATCGACTACGTTTTCCTCATCAATGACTTGCAAGCCAACGGCTACGGCATCGCGGAGCTGGGGCCCGATCAAATCTACACCCTGAGCGAAGGCGACTCGCGCCAGGTGGGCAATCGCGCGCTGATCTCGGCGGGGACCGGCCTGGGCGAGGCGTTTCTCGTCTGGGACGGACGCGATTACGTTCCGTATCCCTCGGAGGGCGGCCACGCGGACTACGCTCCGCGCAACGAAGACGAGATCGACCTGCTGCGCTTTCTCCGGCAAAAGTACAACGGGCGCATCAGCTATGAGCGCGTGGTCAGCGGCCAGGGCCTGACGAATATCTACGAGTTTCTGCGCGAAGTGCGGGGCCTCGAGGAGCCGGCCTGGCTGGCCCAGCGCATGACCGAGGAAGACCCGAATGCCGTCATTACAGAGTCCGCGATGAAGGCCAAGAGCGAACTCTGCGAGAAAACGCTCGACCTGTTCGTCTCGGCCTACGGCGCCGAGGCGGGAAATCTTGCACTGAAAGTGCTGTCGGTGGGCGGAATGTATGTGGGCGGGGGAATTGCGCCGCGCATCCTGGAAAAGCTGAAAGACGGCACCTTCGTGAAGGCATTCACCGACAAGGGGCGGCTGAGCCAACTGCTCGTGAACATGCCGGTGCGCGTGATTCTGGAGAGCCGCACGGCGCTGATCGGCGCAGCCGCCTATGCCGAGGCGCGCGCCGCGGAGCTGAGCGGCATTTCGCCGCGCGCCGCCAGCGTGAAGTTTTGAGACGGCACTCCTTGACCTGAGCCTGCTGGTTATTTGCGCAGAAGCGTTTCCACGCTGGCGATGGTTCCGTGATAGAAATAACCGCCGAGGCCGAGGCTGAAGAGCCAGCAGCCGTAGAGGGCGTGCTCGAAGCTGGAAGCCGCGAGCGATCCCGTCTGCGCGTAGCGAAAGGCGAAGAGCGCTCCGCCGACAAGCGTGAGAGCGGGGGCCAGCGGGTTGCGGAAGATGATGTGCATGAAACCGAAGGCTGCGGCGCTGGCGAGGATCATTGGCCAGCCCGCGGGAAAGAGCGTCTGGTAGCGCTCGAAGAAGAAGGCGCGGTAGAGCAGCCCCTGCGGGTAAACCGAGAGGATCGGGTAGGCAATCATGACGATCGCCCAGAGAACGGGCCGGCGCCGGACCAGGCTCCACTTGATACCGGGCGCAAAGCGATGCACCCCCGCCCAAAGCACGAGAGCCGCCACGGCAAAGATCGCCAGCATCGGGCCGACATGGCGGGTCAATGCGCCGAGATTCCAAAGCTGGGTGCGCTCAAAACGGGGATCGCGCAGCAACTGCCAAACGGCGTACCCCGATAGAGCCCAGAGCACCGGCAGCACCGGAGCGCGCAGAGGCGAAAAGCGATAGAGCAGCGGTAGAACGACGAAAAGCAAAAGGAATTCGGCAATCAGCAGGCTGCGTGGCATGGGATCTGCGTTGGCTCCAGCATAACGCGGCGGCCGGATGTATCGCCGGCCTCCTGGCCGGCTGTCGTGCGGGCGTCCTCGCCCGCACCGGTGCGAGATGATTCCGAAGTCGTGAGGTTAGAGCTCTAGTACTACAGTTGTAGTTAGCTTGACTTCCTCAAAACTGCGGGTGCCCCACCCTCGCCGCGCCTTTGTTTTTGCGGCTAGGGTGGGACAGTGCTACCCTCCATCTGCCCCCAAAAAACAGCAACTACAACTGTAGTACTAGGAGCGGCCCAAAGCGATCTGAACGAGCAGCCATCCGTTCAGGCCCGCGATGAGCGCGGCGGTGAACCAGGCCAGCGCCTTCATCGGACGGCTGTTGACAAATTCGCCCATCCTGGCGCGGCTGCCAGTGAAGATTACCAGCGGCACCACGGCGAAGCTCAACTGGAAGGAGAGGATCACCTGGCTCAGGATCAGCAGCTTCTCCGTTCCCTGTTCGCCCATAAAGGCCACGACAAAGATGGTGGGGATGATGGCCAGCGAGCGGGTGACGAGACGCCGCAGCCACGGCGAGAGCCGTAGGTGAATGAATCCCTCCATCACCACCTGCCCGGCCAGCGTGCCCGTAATCGACGAGTTTTGCCCGCTGGCGAGGAGGGCGACGGCGAACATCGCGCTCGCGCCCGCCGCGCCCAGCATGGGGCTGAGCAGTTTGTAGGCATCCTGAATGGCGGCGACCTCGAAGTGTCCGCTGCGATGAAACACCGCCGCGGCGACGATGAGGATGGCCGCGTTCACAAAGAGCGCGATCGTCAGCGCCAGCGCCGAGTCGACATTGGCCAGGTGGATAGCCTCGCGCTTGCCCTGCGGCGTCCGTTTGTAGCGGCGGGTTTGCACGATCGACGAATGCAGGTAAAGATTGTGCGGCATCACCGTCGCGCCCAGAATCCCAATCGCGATATAGAGCATCGCGGGATTGGCGACGATCGCGGGCGAGGGCACAACCAAATCGTGCAGGGCCGGCCAGTAATCGGGCCGCGATAGAAACATCTGCACGCCGAAGAGCGCGATGATGGTCCCGATGAGCACGATCACCAGACCCTCGACGTAGCGGAAACCCCAGCGCTGCAAAAGCAGGATCAGCAGCACGTCCAGGCCGGTAATCAGCACGCCGAAGAAGAGCGGAATGTGGAAGAGAAGTTGGAGGGCGATCGCCGACCCGATCACTTCGGCCAGATCGCAGGCCGCTATGGCGACTTCGGCGAGAATCCAGAGCATAAAGCTCGTGCGCCGTCCGTAGGTTTCGCGGCAAAGCTGCGCCAGGTCGCGCTCCGTTGCCACGCCCAGTCTCAGCGACAGGCTTTGCAGCAGAATCGCCATCAGGTTCGAGAGCATGATGACGAACAGCAGCGTGTAACCGAACTGCGAACCGCCCGCGATGTCGGTGGCCCAGTTTCCGGGGTCCATGTAGCCGACAGAGATGAGGAAGCCAGGCCCCACGAAGCCCAGCAGCCGCCGCCAATAGAACGGGGAGCGGGAGATGCGCACGCTCGAGTGCACCTCCGGCAATGAGGGTTCGGCAATCGCGACTTGAGATACGGTCTGTGTGGCCATGGGCCGTGGTGAGCCTGCTGATGCGGCCGCTCAACAATAGTATGCCACAGCTTGTTAATCGCAGTTAAGATATTTTATTATTTTTGCTTATTCTCGAAGCCTGATTCCTGGTTATTGCCGTGCGCGGCTTAAGCCAGACCGCCTCGGCGGCCGGTTTTCCTAGGATGGAGCTTCCCTTATCTAGTTCAATCGACACGGTTTGATCGTAGTTCTGGCTCGTCACGCGAAGCCGCTTACCAGGGCCAACTCCGGCCTTGTGCAAGAAGCGCAGCAGCTTGGGATCGCGCTCATGAAGGCTCACCACCGTGTACTGCCGGTCGGCCGCGGCCTCGGAAAGCTGCAGTTCTCCGCGGCGCTTTCGCTCCGCCGGCGAGGCAGGCAAGACCGCATTGCCGTGGGGACAGGCGCCGCTCTCGCCGAGTTTTTCCTTCAGCTTGGCCTCGAAGGCAGGCGAGACGGCGTGTTCCAGCCGCTCCGCCTCCTCGTGAATCTCGTGCCACTCCATGCCGAAGACTTCGCTCAGCATGCGCTCGATGAGGTGGTGGCGCAGCGCCGTGTGATAGGCCGTCTCGCGCCCCGCCGCCGTCAGGTGAACAACGCCGTCCGCGCCCACCTCCACACACCCGTCGCGCTTGAGCCGCTTCAGCGCCATGGTCACCGCCGGCGCCGAAACCTCAAGCCAATGCGCCAGCATCGCCGGAATCACGTGCCGCCCCTCGGCCTCGGCCTCAAGAATGGCCTTCAGGTAGTTCTCTTTCGAAACGTGGATCGTGTCTTTCATGACGTTCCGAATCCCAGTCTACAGCGCACTACCCCCATGTTCAGTCTTCTTGACTGGCTCAGGCCAATGTGACACCATGAGTCACATGAAGACCATTACCATTCGCGACCTGCACCAGCGGACAGGGCGGTGGGTCCGGCAGGCCTCGGCCGGAGAGGTTTACGTCACTGAGCGCGGGCGCTTGGTAGCCAAGATTATGCCGGTCAGGCCGCTCTCCCAGGAGCCCTTCTTCGCCAATCCCAGGTTTACGCGAGCGTTTATTCGCCATCGCAGTTCCTTTCGCGGTGGAACCGATGCGACTGAGATTATCAGCCAAGATCGCGATCCTGAGACAGGATGATCTATTTCGATACCAGCTATTTGGTCCGGCTCTATTACCAGGACCCGGGAGCGGATCGGGTACGGGCCCTCGCGGCAACAGATCACATCGCCTGCGCAGCCATTGGGCAGGCCGAACTGATGGCGGCATTCCATCGTAAGCTGCGCGAAGGGGCCATCCGGCCCGCGGCTTATGCCGCCCTGGTGGGGCAGGTGGAGAAGCATATCGAGGCTGGAGCATTTCGGTGGCTCGGGCACGGCGAGGAAATTCTCTCGCGCATAAGGCGCATCTACCAAAACCTGCCCGCTTCCGTGTTTTTGCGCGGAGCCGACGCCATCCACCTGGCAACTGCCGCTGACGCGGGTCTCCGGATCGTCTACTCGAATGATGCGCACCTCTTGGCTGCCGCGAAGCATTTCGGTGTCGAGGGGAGAAATGTAATTGCTCATCGGATTTGAAGGAAGCTCCGAACAAGGTGTGCTTTGAAAAGGCTCGGTTTGAGAGCCTGCCCTGCGCCTGTCGAAGAGGCCCGCAGAGAGTCCGGTTTTGAAAGGGGGGCTTTACCGAGGGCTGCATAAAATGCCGCGGTCCATCTCCTTCTCAAGACCCGGGCTTCCCGCCGGCCGGAACGGGTCTCTGCAAGGGCGCGTCCCGCAACGAGAACCAACTCCTCCCCAAACGCGTATCAAACCTCACGAAAACCATGACCACCGAACGAACGCACAATCCAGTGCTTTGGAGCACGATCGTCATCGTCCTCCTGGTCGCTTTAACCGCGGTTGCAGGAATCTTCTGGCCGCCCACTTACGCGAGAGAAACGCTGTATTCGAAGGCCGGCGGCATCGCCAGCGATCTTGTGGACCTGTGCCTAGTCGTGCCCGTCTTGCTGATCAGCGGAATCAAAGGATACCGGGGATCGATTCCCGCGCGCTTGGTCTGGCTGGGTACGCTCGGCTATCTGCTCTACAACTTCGTCCTCTACGCCTTCGGGACGCACTTCAATCCGCTCTTTCTGGTTTATCTCGCGACGCTGGGTTCATGTTTCTACGCAACGGTATTCGGCGTTCCGTTCATCCCCCTCGAGCAGATCGCGCAAACCTATGCTCCTCGCGCGCCGCGAAAGACGGCCGCTATCGCGTTCCTCGTGCTAGCCCTGGTATTCGCTGCTTTCGATTTGAGCGAGATCGTCCCTGCGATGCTGGCGGGCCGCGTCCCTCAAAGCGCCATCCAGGCGAACACACCCGTCAATTTCGTTCATGCTTTGGACCTCACGTTTCTCTTGCCCGCCATGTGCATCGCGGCAGTTCTTCTCCTCCGCAGGAAGCCATCCGGCTACGCGCTTGCACTGGCCTTTTTGGCTCTGTTAGCCATCATGAACATCGAACTTGCGGTCATCGTCGCGGTGATGGCCCGCATGGGTTGTTTTCCGATGATTTACCCCATGATCGTGTCGTTCGTGGCGCTAGGCGTGGGCGCCGCGATCTTGCTCTGGTTCTACTTCTCCTCGGCAAAACGAGGGTCTAGCAGCGCGGGTCTCCGTCAAACCACTTAAGTTGCGCTCCAAAGATCGCTTTGCGATCGCTCTTTTTCGACACCTGAACGGAATCCTTCATGGCGTTGCTCAACACATTCTAAAGTGCGTTGCGCTCGCACCGGGTTCCGGGCTGGGCCGCTGCGAATGTGGGTCTCCCCCCATATGGCGCGGAGGCGCCGACCCGGGAATTCGGCGGCTCCCGCCTCACACCATCCCTTTCGGCTCACGATTTCTGCGAACCCCGCGAGAATTGACTTGACATTCCTCATAGGGCCGCGCGTAGTCTTGCTCAGCCGGGAAGTTCGCAACCGCTTCTCGAAGACAAGGAGGTCCGGGCCAAGGCTGCCGGAGCGCACCGATTCCCCTCAACCGGCGTTGGCCGCCGTCTACAGCAAAGGAATCTCGCTTCCCCGCTCTGCCAACTTTTTCGTCTCGGGAACTCCCGAAGTCCCCAAGCCTGGCTTCATAAATTTATCCCGGCCTGGATTGCGGCTGGAGTTGAACCTCCGACGCGTCTCCGCCCGTAAAAGCACAACGAATCGACCGACTCTTCCGGCTTTTTCCCATGGAGACGATTCCTGCCGTGAAACGTTGCATCGGACAAACTCACTATTACGCTGGAGTCTTCCCCCACGCCGAAAAAGCACCGCTCGAAATCACCCTGAAGAAGAATCCCCATTCGGAAAGGAGAAATCTATGCCACTAGCGGAAACCAGCAAAACCCTACGGACCGCGGCCTTGAGCGACACAGCAAAAACCACCGTGGCCGCCACTGCTCTACCGGAAAACGTTGCCCAATTGCAGTCGGGCATTCTCAAAGTCTTCAACATTTCAGACCCGGCGAAGATCTCGCCGATCTACAGCAGCGGCTTCTTGACGGAGCACGGCCTGCTCGGCAATTCGAGCCTCGCCGGCCTGGCTGGGCTGGTTTCCTCCAGTCTCAACAGCGCCAAGGGCCTCATGAACAAACTGGGGGTCGAGGACATTACAAAAGCCTCGTCGATCGCCGTGCCAAGCTCGATTCGCGTCACTCCCGGCCAGTTGCAGCCGAACGGAGTCACCTTCGCCCCGAACTCCAACGTCCCGGTGAACAGCGCCGTCATCATCGCCTCCACGCTCAATTTGAACAACGCGACGCTCACCATTCAACCCTCGGTCCAGTTGCTCACGATCATCGTGGAAACGCTCACCTGCACGCCCGGCGCGACGATCACGTTCGACGACTCCTCCGTCTGGCGTCCCACGGCGCTGCCGCAAACCACCGCGCTGGCCGGCAACAGCTACAACCCGGCGAATCAGGTCAAGGGTCAAAACAACGGACCCAGCGGCGGCAACGGCGCCGCGGGCCAACCCGGCGCGCCGCAATTTACCGCAGCGCCGGCGGCTCCCAGCATTCAGATCTATGCGCTCAACATCCAGGCCATGCCTGCCATCGACATTCAGGGCGTGCAGGGCGCGCCCGGCAATCCCGGCCAGAACGGCGGAGCCGGCGGCAGCGGCGCCAAGGGCATCAACGGCAGCGACTTCGGCGTTGGGGGCTTCGGAGTCTGCTCGCAGTCGCCGGGCAACGGCGGCAACGGCGGCAATGGCGGCAACGGTGGCAACGGCAGCAGCGGCGGCGAAGGCGGCGCCGGTGGATCGTTCACCATTGCGACGACGGAAAGCAACTGGGACGCTTTGCTGAGCCAGAACATTGCCTGGCACATAAACAATGCCGGCGGCCCGGGCGGAGTTCCCGGATTGCCCGGCGGCGGAGGCCCCGGCGGCGCCGGCGGCAACGGCGGCAATTCCTCTCCCGGCGGATGCTGCAACCACGGCCACAACGGGAACAACGGACATCCCGGCGCTCAAGGCGCCGCGGGGCAACCAGGCGCAGAGGGAGCGGCAGGCGAGGCAGGCACCATCACTCCCACCATCATCACGGCGGCGGAGTGGGAGCAGGAACTCGAGCTGCCCTGGCTGGAGACCATCACGCCCACTCAGGGTTTCGCGGGCACAAGCATCGCCGGCAACGGTCTGAACTTCGGGCCGGGCGACAGCGTGCTGGTCAATGGCCAAACGGCAACCGCTACATTCAGTGCTCAAGGGCAGTTCAAGGTGACGCTGCCCAACTGGGTGGGCGGCGGGCCGGCGACGATTGCCGTAAAGCGTGCCGCCGACGGAAATGTCAGCGATGGCATGACGTTTACCGTGCTGCCGTTCATCGGCACGGCTGCTAGCCCGACCGGAAGCAATGTGTACAGCCCCGGCGACACCATCACGCTCACCGGCTCGGCATTCCTGGCCAATGCCAGCGTGCACTTCACGCAGCCCTCCCAGGCCGTGCAGGTGCTCGTGCCCACGAGCGTTTCTGCCAATTCCATCACCTTCACAGTCCCTACCGTCAGCGGCGTCTCCTCGCTCTCGCAGGGAACCGCCACCGTCGTCGTCGTCAATCCCGACGGTCTCTCCAGCAACACATATCAAATCACGCGCCTCTTCACGCTCAGCAACGGCTTCGTGCCGAGCGTGAACGGTTTCGGATTTACAAACTCCTCAGCCTGCCCCGGCTCGCCCTCGCTGGGCACCTTCGCCGACGATTTTGGCACGGCCGAGGTGACGTTCAGCTTCCTCACCAACCCGGTGCTGACCGGCGCCTACTATGCTCTCTATGCCGTTCTGCTCGGGCCGGAGTGCTTTGGCCTGTGCACGGGTCTTGCCGCCGGAGCGCTCAACCGCTTCCTCACCGGCGTCACCGATCTCTACTCCACTACTCCATCGGTCACGCCGGCGCTCAAAACCGAGTTCACCGTCACCTGGGGCCGGCAATTGAGCGGCCAACTGCTGAGCGGTTTTCTCGAGGAATGCAACAACGGCACGTCCCAGGTCCTTTCGACCATCCAGCAGGTGGAGAGCGCGTTCAGCGGGCATCCCACGAACGGCGAAATGCCGCTCGTCTACCTGATCCCATCCGGTCTGCCGGTGAACAGCGAGTGGATCAACAACCTGCAGGTGTCCCATACGCTGGTTCCCTACAAGCTGGTTCGTCCTCTCGGCTGGACCGGCGGATACAACGGCGTCCAGCTCTATATCTACGACTGCAACAACCCGGGCATCGACAACTGCTTCATCACATTCAGCCAAAGCGGCAGCACCGTCACGTTCGATTACGGCTCGACAGGCAATGAGAACTACAGCCCCGCCTACTCGAGCGCCAACGGTTTCACTCTCGGCGTGATGACCATGTCGCAAGCCCTCTACAACGGCGTCGATCTGCCCTGGATGGATGGCGCGGGCTGGGTCCTGGACTTCATTCTGAGCCCGGCGACGCTCACCGTCAGCAATTCCAGCGGGCAACTGAGCGGAACCAGCGGCAAGCAGCTCGTCAACCAGGTTCCGGGAGTGGTTCCATCGCTGCTGAGCTCCGCGCACAACCTCATGCTGATTCCCACCGAACTCGGATTGCAGCGCACCATTCAGGGCACGGGCTCGGGCACGTACTCCTACGTCAGCATTGCGCCTCCCAATCCCGCCACGCCGGCCAGCGACTTCAGCGCCCTGCTGCCGGCCGGAGCCACGGCCATCGTGCCCGGCGAACGCAGCTTTACCCTGCAGAATGTCGCCTGCACGGCGTCCACCAAGGATGGCGTGCTGCTTGGGCCGGACAACCAGTCGGTCCTGCTCACCACCAGCGAGAGCAACAAGACCTTCAACGTTTTGATTGCCCAGCACTACGACGTCCAGTCGGGCGCGGGAACCACCGCGACCAAGACGCCGCAGGCGCAACAGGTGCAATTGAGCGGGATCACGCTAAATCCCGGCGAGCAACTGCTGCTCTGGACCGATCCGGCCATCGGGCAGGTCGGAATCTCCAATCCCGGCGCTGCCAAATCCTTCAAACTAACCATCTCCACATTCGATTCGTCGGGCCCCACCGCAAAGGCCACCAAGACCGTTGCCGGTTCCGTCGCCGCGAATGCGGACTTCAAGCTCACCATCCCGGACTGGACGCTCGGCAACGCTCCCACCACGCAGGCGGGCGCGCTGCACGCGCTACTGCCGGCAGGCTTCCAGAGGCCGGCTTTGACCTAGTCCCGTGCCTGCGGGATTCAGTCATTTGGCCAACGAAACAGGCGCTCCACCCTCGCCGCATCGCAGTTTTTGCGGCGAGGGTGGCTGCTTCGCTGGCCGCCATCCGGATCTGGAATCGCGACGCGCAGCCGCTGAAGGCCTTCCTCGCTTCGTGCGCCTTTCTCTTCTTCATGCTGGCCGGGGCGTGCTGGGGCGTGTATCCGGTCCTGCTGCCCGCGACCACCGGCGCGGCGAACGACATCACGCTCGCCCGCGCGCTGAGCGGCCCGCACACATTGGCTGTGGGCCTGGCATGGTGGCTCTTTAGCATGGCGCTGGCGGTGACGTACGTGGTGTTTGTCTATAGCCGATTCAAGGGCAAGGCGGACGCGGCGGTCGAAGGGCACTGAGCAGCCGATCTGCGCGTCCACATCCGTTCGCCCGAGGCGAAGGCGGAGGGTGTTTTGATTGAACTGAAGTCTCCGAATCGCCGGTGATACGCCAACTTCGAAAAGTCTTGTAACAAGGGCACGGCTTCAGAGGCTGCGGAAAAACTCAATCGAAGTGGGCTTTGTAACAACGGCACGGCTTTAGCCGGGCCATAAATGCCGCAAAATGAATGCGGGCTTCAGCCCCTGCTCCCGCTTCATATGCCAATTTCGCCTTTCGTTCGGACTTTTTCCGCAACCTGTTCAGCCGCGCCGAAGCCATTGCCGAGCTACTAGCCCGTCATTTTTCGGGAGCGTGATATTTCGGAAGCCCATAGATTTCCAAGTCCTTGATCGGGAGCCGGACAGCGAGCTTGTGCTCCTTTCCATCGCGCGCCGGGTTGGACGCGGTAAACCGCAATACGTATTGACTGCGAATGGCGTCCGCGATCTGGACAGCAGCGGACTCAGGGTCGGGATCGAGACTGAATCCGGGGCCGCCGCCCTCCTTCGCGAGAAAGTTCATATTGATATGCCCGACTGCCGAATCATTCGGAATTATTAGGGGTGCTTTGGAAACGCGGCACGCGTAAACCATCGGCGCTCCTGGCTGCTCCATCTTCCGAAAAGCTAAGCCTCTTGGAACGTGCGAAGCATTGTCCTCACCGTCGCTCAAAATTACCAAGGCCCTCCGCGCGTATTTTGCGTGCGCGGCGATATGGTCCTCCGTCGCAACGAGGGCATCGTAGAGTCCCGTTGGGCCGCGTGCCTGCAACCTATCAAGAAACGAGAAGTCAACCTTGGAAGCATCAGTAAAGGGAAGATCGAGAAAGGCTATGTAGTTGAATAGAACGGCCGTGACCTCGCTGCCGTCGGGCAGCCCCCTTACAATGGCTTTCACGGCGGCAATGATCGCATCCTTGTGTTTGAAAACTGAGCCTGACGAATCGATCATGATTGCAAGCGACACTGGTGAGTTCAGCGAGCCTCGAAATTGAAGCGGTCGCTCAGTGTCGTCTTCGAAGAGCTGAAACTCCCGTTCGTCAACTTTCTGCGGCGTTCCGTGTTTGTCGAGAACAACTACGTTGAGATTGACATCGGGCCAAGACGTGGCTTCGGCAAGAATCGAAGGACTTGACGCCTCAGCAACGCTCTGGCTAGACAGCCGCTTTGTGCCAGCTACGAGCGCCAGCAGTAGGATCAGCGACACGCCCCACAATGCGCCCCTCTTCCAGGTCTGCATATGTCTCCATTTTCGCAAGAATGGATTTGGTAGCGATTCTACTCCGTTGATGAGGGCATTACCGGACAGTGCGCGGCGGCTCTCTCCTGGCGGCCGCGGTCTTCTTGCGCGCTCTGGGCCTATCGTCGGCAACTCGGAAGTAAGCCGGTTTGCAGTCCGAAAGGCAGCCGCAGATCCTTCGTCCCCTTCCCCTTCCCCTTCGACTTCGCTCAGGGGCAGGGTCCTCAGGATGACAGCGGGAGGTTGGATTCGGAATTGCTGGTCTGCTCGCGGCTGCCCTTTACAGCGTCACGAGCGGACCTGCGGCGATCATCTGCCGATAAGCTTGTGCCTGGGCGTCGAGTTCATGGTCCCAGTTCTTCGGCTGGTAGACGCAGCAAGGCTCCTGGGCCAGCGGGTCGCCGGTGACGGCGTAAGCGCGGGCGCGCGACCCGCCGCAGATCTCCTTGTACTCGCAGGCGCCGCACTTGCCTTCCAGGCGGCTGGTGTCGCGCAGCGCTTTGAAGATGGGCGCGTTGCGATAGATCTCGGCCAGCGGGGTTTCGCGGATGTTGCCGGCATGGATGGGCAGGAATCCGCTGGGATAGACGTTGCCCACGTGCGAAATGAATACAAAACCCTTGCCGTCGTTCACGCGCCGCGTGGCCCAGCCCATCGCCCGCGTCCTGCCGTCGGCTGTCGGATCTCCGGCTTCGTACGCCGCTCCGTGCGGATGGCCGTGGCCGTGCCCCAGCTTGCGTTCCTCCAGATTGTGCTGCAGCAGGTAACGGCGGTAGTGCATCGCCTCGGTGGTCTTGATCTGGAAGTTCACGCGCTGCGACAGCTCGTAGATCTTGCCGAAGACCTGCTCGAAATCCTCGCCGGTCAATAGATCGTCCAACTGGCCGCGTCCCACGGGAACCAGGAAAAAGACGTTCCACATCACGATGGCCAGCTTCTCGAACAATTGGCACAGGCCGTCGAGGTCGTGCTGGTTGTGGCGGCTGATCGTGGAATGCACCTGGATGGGAATGCCGGCCTCATTGGCCCACTCGATGGCTTGAATGGTGCGCGCCCATGCTCCGGGCAGACCGCGAAATGCGTCGTGAATCTGGGGCGTCGAGCCGTCGAGCGAGATGCCCAGCCGCACGACGCCCGCTTCTTTTAACTTTTGGATTGAATCCCGGGTAAGAAGGGGCGTGGCGCTTGGCGTGACAGCAATCTGCACGCCTTTGCTCGACGCATAGCGGATGAGATCGAAGACGTCGGCGCGCTTGAGCGGGTCGCCGCCGGTGAAGACGAAGATCGGCACATGCATCTCGGCGATCTGGTCGATCAGCGCCTTGCCTTCCTCGTGGCTCAACTGGTCGGGGTGCGGGATTGGCTGCGCCTCGGCGCGGCAATGCTTGCAGGCCAGATCGCACGACTGTGTGACCTCCCAGATGGCCAGGAATGGCGATTCGTCGTAGTCGATCCCGCCCCGGGCGGGAATGCTGTGCATCGGCCGCATGAGACCTCCCGGTTGACTCGCGCCGCTACCGTCCTGCTATGAGCCGGTTGGGGTGGAACCGCGTCCCCCTCCCGTGCAAATGGGTAACCAGCAGGCAGTTCGGCATCTTAGCGAACAGGAAACCGTTCCCGTCGGCGATTCCGGTGTTTCAACGCTCTGCCCGGAATGGCCTCAGGGCCACGATTCCGTTCTAGAAGACCAGTTCTTGTTGCGCTTGGGCTGTGATTGGGATCACTTCGCCAGCCTAAACCGCGCAGACCAAGTGGATGACTGGACAGAAATGGGAATTGGGACCACAATCTATTCATCCGTGGGGATCCTCCGTCGTGGAACCCGCCTCTATATTCGTTCCAATGGGCCCCCGTAAAACGTAGAAGCGAGTTTGATGCGGCGGCGTGATAAGGTGAGCCAAATCACTGCTTTATGTGCGGCCAAACACCGCACGCCATATAGAGCCGCTGCCAGTATTTGAGCGCACCAGAAGGAGGTTCCCATGGCAGCTGTATTGAAGCCGCGTTGGAGCAAACCCTCCACAATCCTCTTTGCCTCCGAAATCCCTGCCAATGAAAAGGCCTTTGCGTTCGCCCTTGCGCAGGCCAAGGAATTCGCCGCGGATCTTATCCTCTTTCACGCCTATGACACGCTTGTGGTGGCCGCCTCTGAGACCTCCGGCGCGCGCTACTACGACCATGCCGCCGCGGCGCGCAGCGAAAAACAGCACCTGGAACCGCTGGCGCAACGCGCACGCGAGGCGGGTCTTGCCTGCGAAGTCGTGGTGCGTCCCGGCTTGCCCGCCGATGAAATTTTGGCTCTTACCCACGAGCGGCAAATCGATCGCATCGTGATGGGCACGCACTCTCCCGGCCCGATCGGCAAGCTGCTCGTGGGCTCGGTGGCCGAAGCGGTGTTGCGCAGCGCGGCGCTGCCCGTCTATGTCGTGGGCCCCCAGGTGGTCGACGGCAGCTATCGCGGTTTTGCCACCCGCACCATTCTCTGCGCCGTCAGCATGCACGAGGCCTCGCAGGTAGTTGCTGCCTTTGCCGCCGAACTGGCCCAGCAGCACGGCGCCCGCTTGATTCTGCAGCACGTCATTCGCCCCCAGGACCGCGCCGAGTTCCTGGCAGGCCGGTCCCTGGACGAGCTGGAAACGGAAATGATCGCCCTGGTGCCTAAGAAACTCCAGGACCAAATCGAGATTCAGACCGTGCTGGTGCCCGGCGACCCCACCGAAGAGTTGCTCTATCAAAGCCGCGCACAGCAGGCCGACCTGATCGTTCTCGGCGCCCACGGCGCCTCAGCCTTCGCGGCCATCACCCGGCATGGCGTGGTCTACAAGGTCCTCGCCCATTCGCTTTGCCCGGTCATGACGCTTTCTCCGCTGGTCTTGGCCGAGTGCGGTCCCAACCCGGAAAAGCTCCGCCCCGCCGAAACCTACATGGCAGGCGTCTTCTAGAACCTGATTTCCCGATCGAGCGGACCCGATTTCACCACTGGCCCAGGAGCGCCTCGGGCGCCACTTCCGTCTACTTCCATGCAGCCTCTCCTGCCGCCGGAGCCAGGGGAACGCGCTTTTTCCACAGGGCCGGCGCAGGCCCAAATTGCTGCCAGTTTTCATCTTATGAACCGGGCTGGTACGCCCCCCTGAATCGCCCCGCGCGGGTTATTGACAACGATTTTCTTGTCGTCCTATTGTGTCTAGGTTTTGCGAAGGAAAGGAAGGAATCACCCCATGGTCGCCTATTTTCAACTGCAGCCCGCTGAGGCAGATCTTCAGCAGTTGGCCGATCAATACTGGCAGAAGACCGGCGAAAAGGAACATGAGCTGGAAACGGCTGCATTCGAAGCCGGTGCAGCGATCCGCAACGGGGACTATTCCCTGTCCAACCTGGAAGCGATCGTGCGCTGGAAGTCCGAGCGCGCCGTGCATTACCTGATCGGGAACAGCAGCGAGAAGATCCGTCGCGCCCTATCCATCGCCGCTTCTCCCGGCTCCACTACCGAATCTGCCGTCAAGGCCCTGCTCGAGCTCCACGGTATCGACATCACCCTGGCCTCGGCCATCATGGCCGCGATCTTCCCCGACCGCTATACGGTCCTCGACTATCGCTCGCTGGAAGCACTGGGCCATGCCCGCCACGACGTGCATTTCTACGAGGAGTACCTGGCCTTCTGCAAGCGCCTTGCCGAGAGTAACATTGTCAAGCCGCAAAGCGGACTGCCCGGCCCTACGCCGCTGCGCACCCTCGACCGCGCGCTTTGGGAGTGGTCGCAGAGCCGTCACGGCTAGCACTGCGTGTTCCACCGGAATAGGGTGCCCCACCCCCGCGACGTTCGTGTATTTGTCATTAGGATGGGAACGCGCAATCGGGCGCCCCATCCTAAACGCGCGCTTTGCGTTTCGGGTGGGAACGCGTCAAGCTACGGGTTGCACGCCTCCCACCGCCGCCATGACCCTGATCTCTGATCTCTGGCCCCGCTCCCTCACCCTGTAGAATTCGTCTCGTGACCCAATCCTTCGAAATTGGTCCCGTCCACGTCGGCGCAGGCCGGCTGTTCCTCATCGCCGGTCCCTGCGTCATCGAGTCCGAGCGCCACGCGCGCACCCTCGCCGAAGCCATCCAGCGCATCGCGTCCGACCTCAAGGTCCCCTTCATCTTCAAAGCCAGCTACGACAAAGCCAACCGCACCAGCCTGAAAAGCTATCGCGGCCCCGGCCTGGTCGACGGCGTACGCATCCTCGCTCGCATCGCCCACGCCACCGGCCTGCCCATCCTCACCGACGTGCACGAGCCCGGCCACTGCCCCGTCGCCGCCGAAGCCGTCGACGTCCTCCAGATTCCCGCCTTCCTCTGCCGCCAAACCGATCTGCTCGTCGCGGCAGGCAAAACCGGCCGCGCCGTCAACATCAAAAAGGGCCAGTTCGTGGCCCCGTGCGATATGAGCCACGCCGTCGAAAAAGTTCACTCCACCGGCAACGAGCGCGTCTTCCTCACCGAGCGCGGCTCCTCCTTTGGCTACAACAACCTCGTCGTCGATTTCCGCTCGCTCGCCATCATGCGCCGCCTCGCCCCGGTCGTCTTCGACGCCACCCACTCCGTGCAGCAGCCCTCGGCCGCCGACGGCGTCAGCGGCGGCCAACCCGAGTTCATCCCCCTGCTCGCCCGCGCCGCCGTCGCCGCCGGCATCGACGGCCTCTTCCTAGAAGTCCACGACTCGCCCGCCAACGCCAAATCCGATGCCGCCAACGCCCTCGACCTCAAGCTCCTCAGGACGCTCCTCGAATCCCTCCTCGCCATCCGCGCCGCCGCCGCGCCTTAGCGCGATTCCAATTTAGGCGTACCCAGGACCCGCGAACCCGCCAACGTGCGAACGTGCGCGCCAGCGCACGCCAACTTGCCGCCTTTGTCCCAACTGATCAGCAATGTGATCTGCGTTCAGCATCTCCAGAACTGCTCCAAAACGGGTTGCAGAAACCCGGTTTTGAAGGGCACAGCGGGGCGCCCTCTGGGTCCCGTGCCATGAGAGCCTCATAAACATGGGGGCTTTAGTGTCTGCGTCTGAACTCATTTGGGCGCGGTTGCCGCTCGTAAATCGGAGGGAGCAGCAGCCTTTAGGCTGCTGATTTGTGCGCAAATGATTGCAACGGCTTTAGCCGCTGAGGGATGGGTTCAGGACTTGATCGGAACTGTCTTAGATGGCGGCAAGGCCGGCGATTTACCGATTCGTTACTGAAGACTCGCCGGTGATACACCAAGAACCGCAGAAGCGGTTGTCATCCCGAGCGCAGTGAGGAATCTAAGGCGGGTGGCCATGGTCTCAGGGGGCAGATGATTCAACCGAGGGTGCCCCCGGTCCCTCGCAGTTGGGGACCGGGGATGACGGATCACTTTGGTCTCGCACTTGATGCCCGGAACGATATGACTCTCCATAAGTCGGGCGGGTGGCCATGGTCTCAGGGGGCAGATGATTCAACCGAGGGTGCCCCCGGTCCCTCGCAGTTGGGGACCGGGGATGACGGATGACTTTAATCTCGCACTTGGCGCCCGGAACGATATGACTCTCCGCAAAGTCGGCAAGTGTCGAGGAAACCGCCGCGCGTTGAAAAGCGCAGGAAACACGTTCTTCTACAGTATCGTGGGAGTATCGCCGCCAATGCTGTCGCTACCAGCCGCCAACGTGCGGAGCCTGGCTTCGCTGAAGAAAGCATTTTGCCCAACTCCAAGTCAATCCCTCGCGCCGCAAACTTTCCGCATCCGCCTGATTCCAAACGAAAGAATCTCTGCGTCAAACTGCGTCGAATTTCCCCCTTTCGGCGCATCCTTATCCTATGAGCGCCGCAAGCGGCCCCCTAACGCTCCCACCCGGTCTTTCGGGAACGGGCCGGAAAATAAATAAAGAGAAATTTTTCTCTATACCCCACCCCGGTATTATTGGTATTAACTCTTTTAGAAGTTGCTCACCTTTCGCCATAACTTCGCAAAATCGCGGTGAAAAACGGTCGAAAACGGCGCCGACGTTCAATGGCGCTGTCTTCTAAGCCCTGTGGAATCAACATCGGTAAAAAGTGCAGATCGAGCCGCGGTCAAAAACGGCAAAAAAACGTCACCAGGCTCAGCCTCGGCACGCTCGATTCGTTGACCCCTGACCCCTGAAACCTGACACCTGACACCTGCCGTTATAATCCTCGCGGGCTCTCAAAGAGGTTCGCATGAGTAAGTTCTTTGTGTTGCTGACGGGCGCTTTGCTCGCCACCGCGTTGCCCGCGCAGGCTCCCAACTGCGCCACCCCCGGCACGGACAACGCCTTCCTCGGCATCCAGACGATTCGCCTGTGGCCGGGCACAGCGCCCCAAGCCAAAGCGGCCACGTGCAACGACATTCCCGCGCTCACGCTCATGGAGCCGCGCGAGGGGCACGCCAACGGCTCGGCGGCGATCATTTTTCCCGGCGGCTCTTATCAAATCCTCGCCGCCGATCTGGAGGGCCGCGAGGTGGCCGACTGGTTCACCGCGCGCGGTTTCCGGGCTTTCATTCTCAGCTACCGCCTGGCCTCGAACGGCTATCTCCTCCCGGTTCCCCTGATCGACGCCCGCCGCGCCATCCAAACGGTGCGGGCGCGGGCAGCCGACTACCACATCGACCCCAATCGCATCGTCGTCATCGGCTTCTCGGCTGGCGGCCACCTGGCAGCGCTGACGGGAACGCAGTTTACTCCTGGGGACGCGGATGCGGACGATCCCATTGCCCGCGCCTCCAGCCGGCCCGACTACCTCGTCCTCGGCTACCCGTGGATCGGCGCGATCTCGAGCGACCCGTCTCAGTACAGCTACTGCAAGTTGGCCAACGTGATGGACCAGTGCGACGCGCTCGCTGCCGCGTATTCTCCAGATCGATTCGTGACCAAGGAGACTCCGCCCACGTTCATCTACCACACCTTCAACGACGAGTTAGTGCCCGTCGAGCAGCCTCTGCGCTTCTACGAGGCCCTGGTCAAGGCCGGCGTGCCGTCGGAGCTGCATATCTTCGCCAACGGCCCTCACGGCACGGGCCTGGGTCAAGGCGACCCCGCGCTCGATCAATGGCCAAACCTGCTGGAGAACTGGCTGCGGGCGCAAGGGTTGATGGCGGTGGACAAGGCGGCGGTGAAGAGCAGCTTCTAGCTCCTAGCCTCTAGCTTCTAGGTCTCTGACCGCTCGATTTTGCACCTTCCCGGGGCGCCCCAGGTTCGGCGCGTCTTTGTTTTTGCGCCTAACCTGGGATACCACAGACCTGAACAGGTTCGAATTCATCTGGTCAGAGACCTAGTGCTGCGGCCGCGTAATTAGGTAATGAATGCTATGCGCCATATCCTTGCTGCTGTCATCCTGAGCGACCGAACTCCGAGCGCAGCTTGGAGTGAGGGAGTCGAAGGATCTGCCCCGAGAATAACCAGGCGAGGTGTAGCGCCGGCCTCCTGGCCGGCTGTAGCGCGGGCGTCCTCGCCCGCACTCACGCAGCCCCTTGCCCCAACTCATTTTCATCTTCTCCGGGTGCCGCACAGCGGCATGCCCGACTGCGGTTGCTTTTTCGCAGCTTCGAGGCACAACTTTTCAATAAAGGAAAATCGCGGTCGCGGTACTTGCTGCTGAACTCCTCGTCATGGCGTCGTGAGCATCGGAAACCAATTTCCCCGCGTTCAGAAGACTTTGCTTGTCCGGGAAGCTTCGGCTAAGACAGGAAAAGTTAGGAGCCAGTACCGTGACCGCATGAAAAGTACCGGTTGCCGACATCCGTCCCGGAGGGACGGACGAGAATAGCCCAGGGTGAAACCGTGGGATCGGGTGGCCCAAGACGCCGCAAGCCCCGGAGGGGCGACCGAAACAGCGATACAAACTCACTCGGTCAGAGAACTAGCGGCTAGAAGCTAGGGGCTCAAAATTAAAGGCGGGCAGCCGGACAAGGAGTGGAAGGATTCCTCGCACCGGACTGCCCGCTGGACCCTGGATTGGGTCTAGGTGGTATCTTCAGTCTAGGCTTATTTTGAGCAAAATCAAGCCCTTTTTTGTATGAATTTCCCATTTCGTGACAGCTGTCACAAAGTCCTATCTGCGGACGCCCCGTTGCGTTGACTTGGGGGCCTGCCCCAGATAAAAGAAAGCTTCCGGCTCGCGATTTTCCTTTCTGAGGGCCCGGGGGCCCGGTACCGCCATGCAAGATATCCTGCAGCAGCTCGGTCAACTGATAGTCGGCGCCATCCCCACCGCCCTGCTCTTCATTTTTCTGGTTCTCTGCTATCAGTTTCTGGTTCAAGGCCCGCTGACGGCGGTGCTGGCAAAGCGGCGCGCTCTCACCGAAGGCGCGATGGAAGACGCCCACAAGGCCATCGCCAAAGCGGAGGCGAAAGCCGCCGAATATGCGGAGCGGCTACGCCGAGCGAAGGGTGAGGTGTTGAAGGTCCGCGAGCAGCGCCTCAAGCAGTGGAGCGCGGAGCGCGATGCCGCCCTGGACGGCGCGCGCAAGTCGGCGGGTGAGAGGGTCCGGCAGGCCAAAGCCGCGCTGGATGCCGAAGCCGCGGCCGCCCGCGAAGCCATTCAGGCATCCGTTGCCGACCTTGCCGGCCAGGCTGTCCGCGCCGTACTTCCCGCGGCTGCCGGGGGTTCCCGTTGAGCAGCCTCGATCCGAAGACGGGCTTTCCCCCCGCTCTTTTGCGCCTGGCCTTGGCGGCTGCCGTGGCCTTTTCGCTCACCCTGGCGCCGCATCGCGCCATCGCACAGCAGCCCGCTACTGCGCCCAGTGCTTCGACGTCCTCTTCGGCCGCTTCTGCATCCGGAGCCGCATCGGCTCAGGAGCAGCAATCCGAAGAAGATCAAGAGAAAGCGTTCCTTTATTCCCCGGTGGTGCAATCCATTGCGCGCATCCTTCACCTGGACGTGAAAACCACATCGCATATTTTCCTGGGGATCAATTTTGCCGTCATCGTTCTGGCGATTGCGATTCCGCTGGGCCGGGTAATGCCCAGGATCTTTCGCAAGCGATCGCAGTCGCTGAGCCACGACCTGAAGACGGCGCGGGAAGCCACGGCCGACGCCAGTGCCCGCCTAAGGGCGGTCGAAGCGAAGATTGCCGGGCTCGGCCAGGAGATGCAAAGGTTTCGCGCCCAGGTGGAGCAGGACATGGTGGAGGACGAAAAGCGCATGAAGGCCGCGATCGGCGAGGAAAGCGCGCGCATCGTGGCCGCCGCGGAGCAGGAAATCGGGGCCGCTGCCGCCCAGGCCAGGCGGGCGCTGCGAAACTTCGCCGCCGAGCTGGCCATCGATCATGCCGGGAGGCAATTGTCTCTCACACCGGAAACCGATCGAGCCCTCATCGCCGAATTTGTCGCCGGGGTTGCCGGCGACGGGGCCGGCAAGGGAGTGAAGAGCTAAATGCCCGCCTTCGTTGCCCGCTATGCCAGCGCCTTTGCCCAGGTGGTGACGGCCGCCAAGCTCGACACCCGCGCCATCGACCGCCAGCTTGCAGACTTTCTCGCTACATGGGATGGCAGCCCGGAGCTGCGGCAGTTCTTTGTGAACCCGGCGATTCCTGAAGCGCAAAAGGTGGAGATTCTCGACAAGCTGAATGCCAAGCTTGGCATGCAAAAGGAGCTGCGCAATTTGATCGCGGTGCTGATCGCCAACGATCGCATCGGCCACGTGAGCGAGGTTGCGGCAGCGTACCGAAGGATTCTGCAGGAGCAAATGGGCATCCGGCCAGCCGCGATCTCGACCGCCCGGAAGTTGGGCAAGGCCGAGCGGGATGCGCTGCTGTCGGAGGTCGGAAAACTGGCCGGCGGCAAGGTGGATGCCAGCTTTACGGTCGACAAATCAATCCTGGGCGGCGCGGTGGTGCGCATTGGATCGACGGTTTACGACGGCAGCGTGAGAGGGAGGCTGGAACGGCTGAAGGAAGCGTTGACAAGCTCCTTGCTGCCAGCTTCTAGCCTCTAGCTTGTTGTTGCATGGATGGGCCTGCCTGGCTCTTAAGAAGACGGTAGCGGGCTGAAGAATCAGGCTAGAAGCTAGGGGCTAGAAGCTAGCAGCTAGCGAACACGGAACAGAAGCAGGATCGAAAAATGGCAACCATCAAAGCAGACGAAATCACGGAACTCCTTCGCGAGCAGATCACGAACTACGATGCAAAGGTTCAGGTGGACGAGGTGGGGACCATCACCTCGCTGGGCGACGGCATTGCCCGCATCTATGGACTGGATAAAGTCATGGCCGGCGAGCTGCTCAGCTTCCCGCAGGGAATCGCGGGCTTGGCGCTCTCGCTCGAGGAAGATCAAGTCGGCTGCGTGATCCTTGGCGAGTACTTCGAGCTCAAAGAGGGTGAAGAAGTCAAGCGCACCGGCAAGATTCTCTCCGTTCCCGTCGGCCCCGCCATGGTCGGCCGCGTGGTCAACTCGCTGGGCCAGCCCATCGACGACAAGGGCCCCATCGCCAGCACGGAAACGCTTCCCATCGAGCGTCTCGCCCCCGGCATCGTCGATCGCCAGCCGGTGCGCGAGCCGATGGCCACAGGACTCAAAGCCATCGACGCGATGATTCCCATCGGCCGCGGCCAGCGCGAGCTGATCATCGGCGACCGCCAGACCGGCAAGACTGCCGTTCTGCTCGACACCGTCATCAACAACGCCAAGAACGATCTGATCTGCATCTATTGCGCCATCGGGCAGAAGCGCTCGTCGATCGCGCAGGTGGTGCAGACGCTCGCCGAGCACGGCGCCATGGGCCACACCATCGTGGTGGCGGCGTCGGCGTCGGAGCCCGCGCCCATGCTGTATCTGGCGCCCTACGCCGCGTGCGCCATGGGCGAGTACTTCCGCGACAACGGCAAGCACGCGCTGGTGATGTACGACGATCTTTCGAAACACGCCATGGCGTATCGAGAGATCTCGCTCTTGCTGCGCCGCCCGCCGGGGCGCGAAGCGTATCCCGGAGACGTCTTCTATCTCCACTCGCGCCTGCTGGAGCGCGCCTCGAAGCTCAGCGACAAGCGCGGCGGCGGCTCGCTCACCGCGCTGCCCGTGATCGAAACACAGGCCGGCGACGTTTCGGCCTACATTCCCACCAACGTCATCTCCATCACCGACGGCCAGATCTTTTTGGAGACCGACCTGTTCAACTCCGGGGTGCGCCCGGCGGTCAACGTCGGCCTCTCGGTTTCGCGCGTGGGTTTCTCGGCGGCCATCAAGGCGGTAAAGCAGTTGGGCTCGACGCTCAAGCTCGATCTGGCGCAATACCGCGAGCTTGCCGCCTTCGCGCAATTCGGTTCGGACCTCGATCCGCTGACGCAAAAGCAACTGGCCCGCGGCCTGCGGCTTACGGAGTTGCTGAAGCAGCCGCAGTTCCAGCCGCTTACCTGGCAGCAGCAGGCGGTGGTGCTCTTCGCCGGCACGCAGGGCTATCTCGACGATCTCAAGGTGGAAGACATTCGCGCGTTTGAAAGCGGCCTGCATAAATATTTCGCCGAGTCGCAGCAGGCGCTCCTGGCCGACCTCACGCAGAAGAAGCAACTCGACGACGACCTTCGCAACCGGCTGCACGCGGCGATGAAGGAGTATGCGGGGAACTTTAAGGCGGAGTTGGAAACGGCAGCTACTAGCTCCTAGCTGCTAGCTGCTAGCTTGTACTTGCTGGAACGAAGGGCAACAACCGCACAGGCATTTGGATTTGGCAAGCCAGTCATAAGAGCGCAAGAGGCCGATAGTTGCACGAAGAGCTAGGGGCTAGAAGCTAGAAGCTCAACAATGGCAAACGTCCTCGATCTCCGGCGCCGCATCCGCAGCGTGAAAAACACGCGGCAGATCACCAAGGCCATGAAGATGGTCTCGGCGGCCAAGCTGCGCAAAGCGCAGGAGCGTGCGCTCGCCGCGCGTCCCTATGACCGCATGATCACCAGCGTCCTCGAGTCGCTGGTGCGGCGCGTCGATCTCTACGACGAGAAGACCGGCAATCTGTGCCACCCGCTCTTCCTTACCCGGCCGGAGAAGTGCGTGCTGCTCATGGTCGTCACCGGCGATAAGGGTTTTGCCGGGGCCTTCAACGCCAACATCCTCAAGATCGCATACCAGTTCATCAACGGCAATCCGGATAAGGAGATCGACATCGCGGCCGTCGGCCGCAAGGGGCGCGACCAGTTGCGGCGGCGCTATCCGACGGCGGTCTTCACCGAGCAGACCGATGAGAATGGCAAGACGCGCCGGGCACGCGGTCCGCGCCAGAACAAGGCCGAAATCACCCACGATTATCCTGGTATCCTGCTGCACCTGGAAGCCTCGCGCGTTCTCGAAGCGGCCCACGAGATTATCTCCCGCTACGTGCGCGAGGAGATCGACGCCGCCTACATCGTCTACAACGAGTTCAAGTCGGTGATCGCGCAGCGCCTCGTCGTGGAGCGCCTGCTGCCGCTCATCGAGGTGGGCAAGCGGCAGATCGCCGGCGCCGTCGAGCCGACCGCCGAAGAGAAGGAGCGCGTGGCCGAGGCGGCGCTTTCGGCGGGCATCGAGCTCGAGCCAGCCGACACGGCCGAGGCCGACGAAGAGGCCAAGAAGTTCGGCACCGCCAACGTCGACTACATCTACGAGCAGACTGCCGAGGAACTCTTCCGCGGCCTGCTGCCGCAGTACATTTTTTCCATGCTCTTCCACGCCATGACGGAGTCGGTGGCCGCAGAGCACGCGGCGCGCATGACGGCCATGGATTCGGCAACCAACAACGCCTCGGAGATGATCGACAACCTGACGCTGCACATGAACCGCGTGCGCCAGGCCGCCATCACCAAGGAGATTATCGAGATCGTGAGCGGCGCAGCGGCGCTGTAAAAGGCAGCTTCTAGCTGCTAGCTTCTAGCCTCTAGCTTTCCGAGGTGAACCGCACGCGGAGGGAGAGCACAGAGGCTGAGTCGAAAACGAAGAAGCTAGAAGCTAGGAGCTAGAAGCTAGGAGCTGTTTTGAAATGGCAGACAACATCGGCAAAGTGATTCAGGTCTCCGGCCCCGCCGTGGACGTGCAGTTCGAAGAGGCGACGATGCCGCCCATCTACCAGGCGCTGCGCGTCACCTCGGACGGCTTCAAGGTGCCCGCGCCGATCGACGTGATCCTCGAGGTGGAGCAGCATCTGGGCGAGGGCCGCGTGCGCACCGTGGCCATGGAGAGCACCGACGGCATGGTGCGCGGCATGAAGGCCATCGATCTCGGCGGGCCCATCCGCATGCCGGTGGGCAAGGAAACGCTGGGCCGCGTGATCAACGTGATCGGCGAGGCCGTGGACGAGCTCGGCCCTGTCGGCGAGAAGATGCGCAACCCCATCCATCGGCCCGCGCCCCTCTTCGACGAGCAGTCCACGCACGAGGAGATGTTCGAGACCGGCATCAAGGTCATCGACCTCATCCAGCCGTTTTTGAAGGGCGGCAAGATCGGCCTCTTCGGCGGCGCCGGCGTGGGCAAGACCGTGGTCATCATGGAGCTCATCAACAACGTCGCCAAGCAGCACGGCGGTTACTCGGTCTTCGGCGGCGTAGGCGAGCGCACCCGCGAGGGCAACGACCTGTGGCTGGAGATGACCGAAAGCGGCGTCATCAAGCCGGGCAAGTGGCAGGAGTCGAAGTGCGCCCTGGTCTACGGCCAGATGACCGAGCCGCCCGGCGCGCGCCTTCGCGTCGCCCTTAGCGCGCTCACCGTGGCCGAGTATTTCCGCGACGTGGAAGGCGCCGACACCCTGCTCTTCATCGACAACATCTTCCGGTTTACCCAGGCCGGCTCCGAGGTGTCGACGCTGCTGGGCCGCATGCCTTCGGCCGTGGGCTACCAGCCGAATCTCGCCACCGAGATGGGCGAGCTGCAGGAACGCATCACGTCGACGAGCAAGGGTTCCGTGACCTCGGTGCAGGCCGTCTACGTTCCCGCCGACGACTTGACCGACCCCGCGCCGGCCACGACCTTCGCGCACCTCGACGCGACCACCGTATTGAGCCGCCCGCTCTCGGAACTTGGAATTTATCCGGCCGTCGATCCGCTGGCCTCCACCTCGCGCATCCTCTCCGCGCGCGTGGTCGGCGACGAGCATTACAACGTGGCCCAGGGCGTGAAGCGCATTCTGCAGCGCTACAAGGATCTGCAGGACATCATCGCCATCCTGGGCATCGACGAGCTCTCGGAAGACGATAAGCTGACCGTGGCGCGGGCACGAAAAGTACAAAAATTCCTGTCGCAGCCCTTTCACGTGGCCGAGCAGTTCACCGGCTTTCAGGGCAAGTACGTCAAGATCGCCGACACCGTGCGCGGCTTCAAGGAAATCATCGAGGGCAAGCACGACGATGTGCCCGAGCAGGCGTTTTATATGAAGGGCGGCATCGAGGAAGTGCTCGAAGCCGCGGAGAAGCTGAAGGCGAGCGTGTAAAGGCAGCTTCTAGCTGCTAGCTCCTAGCTTCTAGCTTTTCCGTGCGAAGTTAGCGTTTGCGCGACGGGCTGGAAGCTAGAGGCTAAAAGCTAGAAGCTAGAAGCTAGGAGCTTATCTATGGCAGAACCAACATCCGATCAACTCCGCGTTCGGCTCGTGACTCCCGAGCGCACTCTCTTTGAGGCCGCGGCCACTGCCGTCGAGCTGCCCTCGAAATCCGGCTACATGGAAGTGCTCTACGGGCACGCGCCGTTAATGGCCGAGCTGGGCGCGGGCGACGTGACGATTCACGGGATTTCGGCTCAGGGTCCGGCAAGCGCCGGAGCGGGCGGCGCCGATCGCAGCGCCGGCGGCGAGTTGCTTCGCTACAACGTCAGTTGGGGATTTGTCGAAGTTCTGCCCGATCGCGTGACGATTCTCGCCAGCGACGCTCTCAAGCCCGAGGAGATCGACGTGCCGCGCGCCGAGCAGCAGCGCGAGCGCGGCGAAAAGATGTGGAAAGAAGCCGGCGAAAGCGAAGCGGCTTACGACGAGGCGCTGCGCGTGATCTCGGAAGCGGACGCGAAGATCGCCTCGGCCGACGCGACGAGCAAGACGCACTGAAACCCTCGCAATGGCCCTGTAGCGCCGGCCTCCAGGCCGGCTGTCGCGTGGGCCTCCCGGCCCACGCGCAGCCTTGCCGATCAAGACAAAATTGCAATCTTGAGCAGGAGGGCGCTATGCTATACATGTATAGCGGAGGGTCGCCCATGCTTGCCATAAGACTTCCTGCAACCATAGAGAAACGCCTTGAAAGGCTGGCCAAACGCACCGGGCGCACCAAGACCTATTATGCGCGCGAAGCCATTCTTAGATACCTCGAAGACCTGGAGGACATTCACGACGCCGAAAAGGCGCTGGAGAACTTCTACGCCGGCCGCAGCAAGGCCGTTCCCCTAGAGAGTTTAATGGAGAAATATGGCGTGGAACGTTGAGGTTCTGGAGGAGGCCCGCCGCCAAATCGACAAGCTTGACTTTCAGATTGGAAAACGCATCGTGCGGTTTCTTCATCAACGCGTTGCGAAATTGGACGATCCGCGCAGCATCGGCGAAGCGCTCAAGGGCGAGCGCTTTGGCGAGTTGTGGAAGTACAGAGTTGGAGACTACCGGATCATGGCCCGGATCGAGGACAAGATCGTGCGTGTGCTGGTGGTGAAGGTTGGCCACCGGCGGGAAGTCTACGAACGCTGACGTGCCGGCTTGCTCTCCTTGCCTCCTGCCCGATAAAGTGACAACCGAGGCTTTTTCCCGCGTGGACGGCATCTCTGCGCGCCTCCCGGACCGTCTACAACGCGCTTCCCTGAAGGATCTTGCATGTCATCCGTGCCTGCTTCTGCTGTTGCCCAGCTCGACATCGACTCCACGCTGCGCGAGAACCGCGTCTTTCCTCCTCCGCCGGAATTCAGCGCCAAGGCGCGCATCGGCTCGCTCGCCGAGTACGAAGCGCTTTACAAGCAGTCGATCGAAGATCCCGAGGAGTTTTGGGCGGGCGTGGCGCGGGAGCTGCATTGGTTCAAGCCCTGGGACAAAGTGCTCGAGTGGAACCTGCCATGGGCCAAATGGTTTGTGGGCGGCCAGCTCAATCTGAGTTACAACTGTGTAGACCGGCATGCACTGGGCGAGCGCAGCAATAAGACCGCGCTCATCTGGGAGGGCGAGCCGGGCGAGATTCGCCGACTGACTTATGGCGAGCTGCACACAGAGGTGCAGAGATTCGCCAACGCGCTGAAGTCGCTGGGCATCGGGAAGGGCGACCGCGTGGCCGTTTACATGGGCATGACGCCGGAGCTGGCCATCGCGCTGCTGTCCTGCGCGCGCATCGGCGCCGTGCACTCGGTCATTTTTGGCGGATTCGCCGCCAACGCCATCGCCGACCGCGTAGCCGACGCAGGCTGCGTCGCCATTCTCACGCAAGACACGAGCTACCGCCGCGGCAACGAGATCAAGCTCAAACAAACCGTCGACGAGGCGATGCCGGCCTGCCACACCGTCGAGCATGTCGTCGTGTATCGCCGCACCGGCACTCCGGTCAACATGGTTGCCGGACGCGACCACTGGTGGCACGATCTCGTCGCCAAAGCCGCGCCCGAGTGCGCCGCCGAGCCGATGGACTCCGAAGATCCGCTCTACATCCTGTACACCTCGGGTTCGACGGGGAAGCCAAAGGGCTTGCTGCACACCACAGGCGGCTATGCCGTTCAGACGTACCTTACGACGCGCTACGTTTTCGATTTGCGCGACGATGACATCTTTTGGTGCACGGCCGACATCGGCTGGGTCACCGGGCACTCTTACGTCGTCTACGGCCCGCTGCAAAACGGAGCCACGGTGCTGATGTACGAGGGCGCGCCGAACTGGCCGGACTTTTCGCGTTTCTGGAAGATTGTTGACGATCATCGCGTAACGGTCTTCTACACCGCGCCCACCGCCATCCGCGCGTTTATCAAGTGGGGCGACGAGCACGTCGATAAATACAAGCTCGATTCGCTGCGCCTGCTCGGCACGGTGGGCGAGCCCATCAATCCCGAAGCATGGATGTGGTACCGCGAGAAGATCGGCCGCAACCGCTGCCCAATCGTGGATACCTGGTGGCAGACGGAAACGGGCGCCATTATGATTACGCCGATCCCAGGCGCCATTGCGACGAAGCCGGGCTCGGCCACGCGGCCGTTTCTCGGCATCCAGCCGGAGGTGGTGACTCGCCCCGACGCGGAAGGGCGCTTTCACCCGGTTCCCGCGGGTCACGGCGGACTCTTAGTGATTCGGAAGCCGTGGCCGTCGATGGCGCGGACGATTTACGGCGACCCCGAACGCTACAAAAAAACTTACTGGTCCGACGTGCCCGGCTGCTACTTCACTGGCGACGGCGCGCGCCAGGATGCCGACGGCTACTTCTGGCTCATGGGCCGCGTGGACGACGTGATCAACGTGAGCGGCCATCGGCTGGGCACGATGGAAGTGGAATCCGCGCTGGTGGCGCATCCCAAAGTCGCCGAGGCTGCGGTCGTGGGCCGTCCCGACGATCTCAAGGGCCAGGCCATCGCCGCCTTCGTGACTCTCGAAAGCGGCAACCAACCGTCGATTGAGCTGAAGGACGAACTGCGCAAGTGGGTCGCCAAGGAGATCGGCTCGCTGGCGCGGCCCGACGATATTCGCTTCACCGAAGCGTTGCCCAAAACGCGGTCCGGAAAGATCATGCGCCGCCTGCTGCGCGAGCTGGCCACCCACGGCGAGGTAAAGGGCGATGTGACAACCCTCGAGGATTTCACCGTCATCGCCAAGCTGCGCGAAGCGGAAGAAGGCTGATCTTGAAGGTCCTAGAATTCCTCGTCGGCGGTCAGCTCTTGCTTGGTTGGAGTACTATTGTAATAAGGGACGACCATGACGAACCTTCAACTGGTATTGAGCATTAGTATCCCATCCTTGCTGATCCTGATCGGGATATTTCTCAATAACGCGCGCTTCAACGGCCTAGAAGCGAGGTTAACGACCATAGAAGGGGACCTTCGGCAGTTCTACCGCGATCTCGGTCGCCACGACGCGGACATTACCAATCTCAAAGAACGCAATCGGTAACCCGGCGCCACTTTGTGCGCTAGCTCGCCACCCACGGCGAGGTGAAGGGCGACGTGACCATGCGCGAGGACTTCACCGTGATCGCCAAGCTGCGGGAGGCGGAAGAAGGATGAGACCTGGCCTTTGAGCTCTGGTTGGCATGCGCTGTCGTCTCTCCATACTCACAAGGGAATCTCCACCTCGGTGTAGCTGCCCGGCCTTACCGCTTTCAGTGCATCGATCACGAGTTGCGCGTGCAAGCGAAGCTGCGGCCACTGCTGTCGGCCTAGAACCATAACAGCGATCTTTCTGCCCGCAAGATTCTGTTGGTATGGCAGGTTCCTGTCGGTAGTCAGCAGCAGATCGAATCCGGCCTTCTCCGCGGCGCTGAGGAGCTCGCCGTTGTTCAACCGGTGCCAGCTCTGTTGAGCCGCAGTGCGGACGTTATGCCCCTTCAGGTAGGGAATCATCGGCACCGGCGTAGCCTGATCGAACAAGATGAACATTTAGGCCGCGTACGTCGATTCTTTGTCGAGGCTTCGTGCCGCGAATTCAATAACGGCCTTTACCTGCTCGCGGTCCAGCCCATCGAACCATTCCATTAGGTCGTCGATGCTGGCGCCGGCTGCGATATTCTCGAAAATCGCCGAGACCGGCATGCGTGTTCCGCGCAGCACCCACGCCCCGCTCAACTTACCCGGAACGCTTTCGACCGCATCGCACCGGGACCAATCGAGAATCGCCATTACCGAGACTCCTGCTACAAGCCTACGCCAAAATCTTTCGTCAGGAAACAGCGGTCGCTGCTTGGGCGTGCAGCACACGATGAACCGAAAGCCGCAGCTTGTTCTCCGATGGCTTGTCCCGTAATCCCGCGCCGCCATTTGCCGTCCGATCTTGTGTGAGTTCTGCGGTCGAAGCGCGCTTTCGCTGCCCCTGCTGCGGCTACAAAACTCTGGATGCGCCTGGCGCCCTGCAGTTGTGCCCGGTTTGCTGGTGGGAAGACGACGGGCAGGAAGACGAGGATGCGTCGGAGGCTCGCCTCACGGTCAACGGCCAACTGAGCCTAGACGAGGCCCGGGCGCACTACGTGCGGTTCGGCGCAGCGCATCCGCGCTTCCTGCGTTACGTGCGTAAGCCTCTCGCCGCCGAACGATAACCGCAGCCGGCTATGCCGCTTCGCGGCGCCCGGAGAAGATGAAAATCAGTTGGAAAAGGGGCTGCGCGGGTACGGGCGAGGACGCCTGCACAACAGCCGGCCAGAAGGCCGGCGCCGCATCGCGCCGGGTTATTTTGACGCCAGTGCCGAGCGTTCGTCCTCTGCCTGATCTTCTTCGTCTGTTCCCACCCGCCTGATCACTGACCGCTGATCACTGACCACTGATCGCTGACGATTGATCGCCGCGCTCCCTTGCCCCCCCGGTCTATTGTTCCGCCGCTCCCTTGTTCCCTTTCCGCCCTCGCCCCGCAGTCCCGTAGTCCCTTAGTCCCGCAGTCCCTTAGTCCCTTAGTCCCATAGTCCCTTAGTCCCTCAGTCCCATAGTCCCTTAGTCCCTCAGTCCCATAGTCCCTTCGTCCCTCAGTCCCATAGTCCCTTCGTCCCTGCCTCTCGGTTTGACCCCATCCCGCGAACCCCCGTACCATAAGACGAGGAATTTCCCGGGCCAAAACGGGCACTGTAATTTCAATCGCCGGCGCGGCCGCGTTCCCCACCGAAAGGCACACCGTTGACTCCTAGTACCACCCTCGAAAACAATCCGGAAACCGCTCGGCCCCAGCCCGATCCCGAGCACGCCGGCGAAGGGCACGAGCATCCGCATGGGCCGGTTTTCAATCCCGAATGTTCGCGCGAGCTGGTGATCGACGTTCCGGCCGACGAAGTTGCGAAAACCTACCGCAGAGTGGCCGCCAACTATCGCAAATACGCGAAAATTCCCGGATTCCGGCCCGGTAAAGTGCCGGAAAATGTCATCCGCCGCCGTTTCGCCGCCGAGATTCGCAAAGAAGTCGTCGACACGCTTCTGCCGGAGCGCTTCAACAAGGGCGTCGTCGAGCTGGGCATTCAACCCGTCGGCCAGCCGCAGGTGACCGAGCTTGCGGTGGAAGACGGCGCTCCGCTCCACGTGAAAGCAGTCTTCGAATTCATCCCAGCTTTTTCCATCGACGGCTACAAGGACGTAAAGGTCGAAAAACCATCGGTCGAAGTGACAGAAGAGGAATTCCAGCGCGAGCTCGAGCAACTCCGCGAGTCGCGCGCTACCATCGAACCGGTGGAAGAGGATCGCGCTCTTGCCGACGGCGATTGGGCTGAAATCAGTTACAAGGGCCGGATTGAGGGCACGCCTGAAGGAGAGCCGGCCCCCGAACCGATCGTCGGCGAAAACACGCTGGTCGAAATCGGCGGCAAAGCTACCGTGGAGGCGTTCACAAATGCTCTGCGCGGCGCCAAACCCGGCCAGGAACTGAAGGCCGAGGTGATCTACCCGGCCGACTACGCCGAGAAAAGGCTTGCGGGCAAGACCGTGGCCTACGAGGTGGAAGTGAAGGCCATCAAAAAGCGCACCTTGCCGGAGCTGAATGACGATTTCGCCAAGGAACTGGGCCACTACGAGAACTACGCTGCTCTCGAAACTAGCGTCCGCGAATACCTGAGCAATCGCAAGCGGCGCAGCGTCGAGGCCGAAACGAGGGGCCGGCTCTTTTCCGCGCTGGCCGAAAGATTCACGTTTCCCGTTCCCGAATCGCTCGTCCAAGACCAAATTGATTCACGCCTGGAGCGCGGCCTGCGCGCCCTCGCCGCCCAGGGAATGCAACCCGACCAGATGCGCAAGCTCGATTTCGACCGCCTCCGCGCGGCGCAGCGCGACAGCGCCGTTGCCGAAGTGAAAACTAACATCCTTCTTGACCGCATCGCCGGCGAAGAACACATCACCGTCAGCGATGAAGAGATGGAACGCGAATTGCAAATGGCAGCGCTTCAATCGCGCGAGCCTCTCGATGCTTTGAAAGTGCGATTGACCCAGGACGGCGGAATGGCCAGGCTCAGGCAACAACTGAGACGGGACAAGACGGCCTCAACACTCTACGCGCGGTTGCCTTGACTGAGGGGCAACCGCTCGCTCTTCGATCCCCGGCGCGGTGAGCAAAATCACCGCATGTTTTGCGAACACAACTGAGGCTAGAAGCTAGGAGCTAGCAGCTAGGAGCTGAGTTAAGAATGGCATTGGTTCCGATGGTGGTTGAGCAGACGAGCCGGGGCGAGCGCGCCTACGATATTTACTCGCGTCTGCTGCGCGACAATATTATCTTTCTTGGTACCCCGATCGACGATCAGATCGCCAATCTGGTCGTCGCCCAGATGCTCTTTCTGCAGGGCGAGGATCCGGAGAAGGACATTTCGCTTTACCTGAATTCGCCCGGCGGCTCTATCACCGCGGGCCTGGCGATCTACGACACCATGCAGTTCATCAAGAACAGCGTGGTCACCTACTGCATCGGGCAGGCAGCCAGCATGGGTGCATTTCTTCTGCTGGCCGGCGCCAAGGGAAAGCGCTTTGCCTTGCCCAACTCGCGGATTCTGATTCATCAGCCCTCGATGGGCGGCTTGAGCGGCCAGGCCACGGATATCGACATTCACGCGCGCGAAATCCTGCGCATCCGCGAGATCACCAACAACCTGATCGCCAAGCACACCGGACAGCCCCTGGAGCGGATCGAGCACGACGTCGAGCGGGACTTCATCATGAACGCGCAGCAGGCCAAGGAATACGGGATCGTGGACGAGATCATCGACCGGCCGCGGACTTAGCTTCTGGAGCGCGGAGAGGAACGAATGGAAGACGGACCCAAGATCGTTGAGAAGCCGTTGTGTTCGTGGTGCCACAAATCGCAGGACGAGGTAGCAGTCTTGATCGCGACGCCCAAGGGCCTGCCTCCCCCGCGCTCCTATATTTGTGATGAATGCGTCGCTGTTTGCGTGAGGACTCTGGAGGAACGGGACGAGAGAATCTCTCGCAGTAAAACGGAACAGGGAGCGATTGGAACATGGGGTTCGCCGAAGATAGACGTCAGCTCTCGCAAGCCTGCGTGACTGCCGAGATTGAGGCCATCGACGCGCGACTGCGCGCCGTCGAAAGAAAGGTCGCCTCGTTCGAAGCCAGGATCCTCTCCGAGCGCCTGACGCGCGTCGAGGCGAACTTAGGGGCGAAACTACCGAACGTCGTCTGATAGTAACCGGCCGGCAAGCCACCCTGATTGGCAGCGGGCGTGAAAGAGAAGTAAGATAGTGGAGTCATTCCAGGGGGTAGTCTGAATGAAACCGCGCACCGGGCCCGAAGAGGCATTGCGCTGCTCGTTCTGCCATAAATCGCAGGACGCCGTTGCCAAGCTGATTTCTTCGCCCAGCGATTATCCCCGGGCCTATATCTGCGATGAGTGCGTAGCGGTCTGCAACTCGATCCTCGACGACGACCGCGGCGACGCCGCTCCCGCTTCCACCGCCGGCCATCTCCCCAAGCCCACCGAGGTTAAGACCTTCCTCGACGATTACGTGATCGGGCAGGACCAGACCAAGAAGAAGCTGGCGGTCGCCGTATACAACCACTACAAGCGCATCCAGATGAACCGCGCGCGATCAGGCGAGGTCGAGCTCACCAAGTCCAACATCCTGCTCATCGGCCCCACGGGCAGCGGCAAAACTCTGCTGGCGCATACGCTGGCCAAGATGCTCGACGTGCCCTTCGCCATCGTGGACGCCACCACGCTCACTGAAGCAGGCTATGTCGGCGAAGACGTGGAAAACATCATCCTCAAACTGCTGCAGGCCGCCGACGGCGACGTGACCCGCGCGCAACAGGGCATCATCTACATCGACGAGATCGATAAGATCGGGCGCAAAGACGAGAATCCCTCGATCACGCGCGACGTGAGCGGCGAAGGCGTGCAACAGGCCCTGCTCAAGATTCTCGAGGGCACGGTAGCCAACGTGCCGCCCCAGGGCGGCCGCAAGCATCCCCACCAGGAATTTACCGCAGTCGATACCACCAACATTCTTTTCATCTGCGGCGGCGCATTCGTCGGCCTGGAGCGCATCGTGGGCCGCCGCGTGGGCAAGAAGGCTCTCGGCTTCCGCACCATCGACGCCGACGCCGATCAGGCCACGGCCCGTTCCCATCGCGACACCGAATTGCTGCGCAAGACCGAGCCGCAGGACCTCATCAAGTACGGCCTGATCCCCGAGTTCGTTGGGCGCCTGCCCGTGGTGGGCGTCCTCGACGAGCTCGACGAGGCCGCGCTCATCGAAATCCTCACCAAGCCGCGCAACGCCATTCTCAAACAGTACCAGCGCCTCTTCGAGTACGAAAACGTCCGCCTCTACTTTACGCAGGAGGCGGCCTGCGCCATCGCCCGCGAGGCCATGGCCCGCAAGGTGGGAGCGCGCGGCCTGCGCATGATCCTCGAAGAGCTGATGCTCGACCTGATGTACCACCTGCCTTCGAACAAGCGCGTCCGCGACCTCGAAATCACCAAAGACATGGTCGAGCGGCGCGATCTTTCGCTGTGCCTGCTGGAGAAGGCCGGATAATTCGCCCTCCTGGATTCACATCGAATCGAAATCCGTTCTTTGTTTTTCGCGACAGCTCCGAGGAATCTCCGCCGCCACTACACCCAGGTAACGCCCCCGGTGCGTTCATGCCATTACTTTTAGTCGACCTACGAAAGTTGCACAGCCCTTTCACTTCGCCGCAAACCGATTAGGCTGTACAATCCCATGGAGGACACGAATTGGCCGGCAACAAGAGCCGGCATTGCGCGTCCAAAAGCCATAGGTGAACCGATGACCGCGCCCCGCGAGAAAAACGAGCCGCGCAAGCTGCCCATGATGCCCATTCGCGACATGGTCATCTTTCCCCACATGATGACTCCCTTCGTAGTCGGCCGGGAGTCGAGCGTTCGGGCGCTTGAGGAAGCGCTCACCGGCGACCGGAAGATTTTTCTCGCCACGCAGCACGACGCCTCGATCGACGAGCCGAAAGCGAAAGACATTTACCAGGTTGGATCGATTTGCAACATTGTGCAGAGCGTAAAGATGCCCGACGGCAACGTCAAGGTGCTGGTCGAAGGCGTGGAGCGCGCCAAGGCCATCGAGGTCAGCGACCGCGACGGCTTCTTTGTGGCCACCGTGCGCACCGGCAAACGCGAGTTCGAGATGACCCCCGCTGTGGAGCAGTTGATGCAGCGCGTCACCACCCTCTTTGAGAGCTACGTCAAGCTGCAGCAGTCGCTCAACTACGAAACCATCATCGCCAGCGTGCGTATGGACGAGCC